>Ga0307376_10006099_pt1 | contig 10734 bp, 25 predicted proteins | sample TR2MG_FD_202536 | JGI IMG/M metagenome (GOLD analysis project Ga0307376, IMG submission 202536) | Soil microbial communities from Risofladan, Vaasa, Finland - TR-2 | ecosystem: Environmental > Terrestrial > Soil > Coastal area > Acid sulfate soil | place: Finland: Risofladan, Vaasa | collected...
GCAAATATTTAGGAATAGAGGATAAATATCATTTTGGAGATTATACTGGAGTGATTAGGTTCGGTAATATTAGTGGCAAACAGGATAAGCCAGCTGTATATTCTTTTTATGTATCTCATGGTTCTGGTGGTTCTACCACTTTAGCGGGAAAGATAAACAGTTTAATGAAATTGTCTGATGTGGTTAAGGGTTGTGATTTATATATTCAAGCTCACTTCCACGATATGCTAACCTTTAAATTAGAACCTATGATAGTAGATAGCAGAAATGGTCAAATGAAAACCATAACTCAAACTTTTGCAAGTTCATCTAGCTGGTTGGATTATGGCGGTTATGCTTTAGAAAAGAAATACAGACCCACCAAAACAGGGAGTCCCAGAATAAGACTTTATGGATATAAGAAGGATATCCACGTGAGTATATAAACTGTAGTCAATTGACTACAATAGTTATTCACAAAATAACCTAAGCGTGTAAAGAATACAGGATTATGTATTCTAGTTTACTAAATCATAAATAATTATACTTAAAGGAAAGATTAAAACAAATTTCCGGTAAAATGTATTAAAACATTCTTTCCGGAACTGTATTAACACAATTAAAAGGAATATATGTTTAATAAACTAAAATTAGTAATAAAGGCTTTGATGATGAAAGCATTATCAAAAATATTGGTTGATAATTTATATATGGCTTACCACGGAGAAGATTTTTACTTTATATTGTGTGATTTAGACCAATATTTAAGAAGCCAAATAAAATACCATTCAGATGATTTAAGTATTGAAGAAGAAGCAGCACTTCAAATGGCAAGGGATAAAATCTATGAACTTATGGAAAATTATAAAGTAGATTTTAATCACGTTGAATAATTTTTGTGTAGTAATTGGTATAAAGATGTACTAAGTATAGGTGCCGATATATTGCCTATAAATTGCCGAGATGTATACAGTTTTTAATAAGTGTAAACGTTTTTAACTAATAAGAAAGGATAAAATTGACAATAGATAAGACAACTAAAATTCCCGCAATGTGCAGAATGACCTGTACTGAAATTAATAAACTAATAGAAAATCATATCTGCCCGGACTGTGGGGGAGAATTAAATAATGGCGGTAACTGTTATATTTGCCCGAATTGTGGATGGTCGCGATGCTAAAAATGGAAACTAAAAAATGTAGTAAATGTAAACAAACTAAACCCTCAAACGAATTTTACAAAGATGAGCGATATAGGGATAAACTATATCCCTCCTGTAGGGATTGTAATAGGGAGAGACATAGGCAATATCACAAAAAACATTCCGAAAATATCAATCAACGACACAGAAAATGGTATAGGGAAAATACTGAACACGTTTACCAGTATGCAAAAGAATATAACGAAAAGAATATTCCCTATAGATTAAGTAGGAATATTCGAGCAGCAATATGGCATTCATTAAAAGGAAATAAAAATGGACATTGTTGGGAAAAACTTGTTGGGTATACCAGAAAGGATTTAATTTTTCATTTAGAAAAACAGTTCAGGTCTGGAATGTCTTGGTTAAATTATGGCGAATGGCATATAGACCATATCAGACCCAAGAGCTTTTTTAGATTTGAAACATACAACGACCCAGAATTTAAGAAGTGTTGGAGTTTAGAAAATTTACAACCCTTATGGGCTTTTGAAAACTTAAGTAAAAATAATAAATTATTAGGAGGTGAATAATGATTAACATAGATTTTTTAGATATTACCGTATTGGTAATTATAACCGTAGCGGTGGTCAATGTAATAAAGAAAGCTACTGGCGATAAACTGGGTCAGTGGTATATGCTTATATCTGCTGGGGTAGGTGCAGCAATTTACGCTATCGGTATGTATGCACCGGATGTTGTTAAGGGCTTTCTGGCAGTAGGATTAGTGGCAAGTGGTTTATACGATATAGTTAAAAAGACTTAGTTTATATTGGGCGTGTCCAGGTTCGGGCAGGCTAACTATGGAATGTGTTTCACGTTCGGTTAGTCTGTCAACGTGAAGTTCGATTCTTCACCACGTCCACCAATTAGGGGGTAGTCTGTATTTAATATGGGCTACCTCTTTTTTTTATACTTAAAATTATCGTAATCACTATTGCTGTAACAACACTACTAATTATAATTCCTATACACAAACCCATACCGGGACCAAGTAATAAAATTAGAGTTCCAATTATTATGCTATACAATACAATTGGAATGATTATAATCAAAGTTAAAATAAGCCCAAGTCCTTGCATTTTACTTGCAACTTTATCTATTTTATCATTCATACTTTATTCCTTTCTTATTTTATTTTCTTACCATAATAATTGTATATATAATAAGTATTATTAGAATAATAAATATGATTAGGATTGCTATGATAAAATTTCTACGCATAATATCTTCTTTTTTATCTTTATTATTAATATCTTTTTTTTGTTCATTCATATATATTTACTCCCCTATATTATATTTTCTTCTATAATTTCCGGTAATTTCTCAAAATCTGTAAACCGTTCCGGAATAGGCTCTATTAAATCAATTTCAGTTATAACCTCGACTTCTTTGACCGATTCTTTAATTATTTTTTTTGTTCTACGTGATGCAATCAATACAAAACTAAAAATTACTACTAAAACCAGAATAGGTATCAAATACTTTACTTTCACATTTACTTCTTTCCTATTATTTTTTCATTCACATAGCCAGGATTATTCTTCTTTTTCCTTCTTGATTTTTTATAATTGTCTAAATTAACTATTGGACAACTCTCATATTTTTCTACCTGTTTTTTTTTGAGCCCGATACTTTGGTTTCAACCTCTTCTTCAAATTCTCCTAATTCTTCAAATTCTTCAATAGTTTCTTCAGGTTTAGCAGATGGCTTCCTTATAATCCTTTTGGCTTGGCGTAGACAATGATCTAAAAACTTTCTATTTACATCAATAAAATCTTCTATTCTTCTTAATCTATATTCATAAAAGTAGTATGGTGTAATGTGAAAGAATTCTGCTATTTTTTCAATATATTCATCTTTGGGCGCACTGGCTTTTCTTCTATTAATAATATGATATAAATAACTCTGCGCAATACCAATTTCCAATGACATTCTATCATAGGAAAGACCAGCTTCCATTCTTAATTCATCGACAGCATCACCAAAGTTTTTATATGTTTTTTTATTCATAATATCACTCCATTCAATTCCAATGATTTAACAGTGAATAGTATTATAACACAAAATAAAACTTTTTTGTAAAATTATTTATATTTTACTTGACAAGGTATTTTATTGTAGTATAATCGTAATCAAAGCATAGATAATATTCTATGCGAACTCTTGGATAAAAAGGTTATTAACATAATATACATTATAGCAACGTCATTATTATCATATATATCATAGAGTATAAAGAGAATGGCGAATAATAAAGATACAAAACTTAAAAAGAAGATAAGAGAAAAAGGTTTAAAACAGAGCTTTATTACAATATCTGTAGGTATTTCGGAAACCACATTTTCCAAATATGTAAATCAAAAAATTACACCAAGTTACAAAATAGCAAAGAAAATAGCAGAAATTTTAAATTGCAAACCAGATGATATTTTTTTTGAAAAAAACAATCTATATGAAATCAAGGATGATAACAAGCATATATAGAATAATTTTAATTATAAGCCGTATATATACGGTCAAATTTAAGAGTAAATATGAGAAGTAATAAAGAGTACTGGCAAGAGACGTTAGAGCGCTACAGGGTCAGTAAACGAATTAGAGAGATAAGGAAGAAATTGAAATTGGGAATAAAAGATTTAGCAAGACAAATGGGTTATTCAAGACAGTATATAAATAATGTTCAAGAAATAATTATTAAATCAAATAGGGAATTTATAAATAAATTAGAGGATTTAGAAAATGAATAAATTAAAAACAATAATAGTAATACTTATAATATCCACAATTGCATTATCCAGTCTTGGCCTTACCGTTACCTGCAAAAAAGAGGTAATCCTAAACGAAACTGAACTAGCTTTCCTAAACCTCGTAAATGATGCAAGGATAGAAAATAATCTTAATCCACTTATAGCTGACCAAAAATTAATGGAACTGGCAGGATCAAGATGTAATGATATGACAGCCAGGAATTATTTCTCACACTATACCCCTGAAGGCAAACGTGTTAGATGTGGTGAGATTTTGGGAAGAAGTAATTGTAAAGCTACTCCGGAAATGTTTTTAGGTGCCTGGTTAAACAGCCAACCCCACAATAAAGTTATATTAAATCCAATCTATAAAAATATCGGTATTGGAATAATTGATAATAACGGAATAAGAATTGTAACAATAATATTTTCAAGTAGAGGAGGGGAATGAAAATGGAAAACAAAATTGAAAAATTAATAGAATTATTTAAAGAAGTATCGGAAGAACTTGACCAAAGACTTAATGATTTGGAACGAGAGGTAAATAATTTAGTGAAATAATACTTCATTAACTCCATTATCAATTTAGTGGGGTTATTAAAATATTATAAATATAGAAGAAGGTAAGGAAAAATGAAATTTATAAAACTAAACAGAATGTGGGGATGTCCAGAAAGTAAGAATGACACAACAACTGAATTCTACATAAATACTAAATATATCCGTGGTTTTAATCATGACGAATATTCAAATCGTACTCGTTTGATAGCGTATAACAATATTGAAATATGGATTAAGGAAACTCCTGAAGAAATATTAAAATTAATAATGGAAGTAAAAGAGATTATAGGAGTTTGAAATAAACAATTACAATTAATTTGGGGGGGGAAATTGAAATGATAAATTGGGATAAGGTTGAAAAAGATATAAATAAAATAACAATTTCTAAAATCACTTATGGTGGAGAAACAATTGATAAGATGACCAATTATGTGAAATCCCTAATAAAAAAAGAACATAAATTGATTAGAGATATTTTAATAAAACATATTAAAAAATCTCTAATCACATAACAAATGAAGTTAAATAAACAACTTACTTTAAGTGGGGTAGGGTAATAGATGTTAGAACTAAATAAAATAGATAAAAAATACCGAACTATTTTGGCCGACCCACCGTGGCCAATGAAGCTTACTGGATTATATCAAACAAGAAAATTACGCCCCGCCAGATTTGTATATCCTATAATGCAAATAGAAGAGATAAAAAGTCTTCCAGTCGGTGATTTAGCAGAAGAAGGATGTCATTTGTGGTTATGGACTACAAATTCTCATTTAAGATTTGCTTTTGATGTAATGGAATCATGGGGCTTTAAATACCTAGCACCGATAACATGGGTTAAACCGTCTGGTTGTGGAAATTATTTTGTTCACCTAACACAACACATCCTATTTGGATATAAAGACAAATGTCAATTTAATAAGGAAAGATATAAGCCAACCGTATTATTTTCAACTGTTCCTAAAAAACATTCACAAAAACCATTAGAAAGTTATGCTCTTATTGAAAGCATATCAGATTTACCCCGTATAGAATTATTTGCTAGGTATAGGATTAATGGTTGGGATGCTTGGGGAAATGAAGAATTAAGAGAATCGGATAGGCAGATGGAGTTAATTAAATGAAAGATGATTGCATATTTTTAAACCCAGAACCAATCGGTGGTATACCGGAATTGGATTTAATTGAGTATGGCTACGAGTGTCAATGCCCCGATTTGCCAGCCAAGTATAATGATGAGATTGATTGTGATAATTGTAAATATTATGAGGCTAATAAATGAATGAATAAGACGACATATTTTATAACGGAGATTATATGTTAAAGACAATACCACTAGAAGGAATATACCGAACAACAAAAATTGAAAAGAGTAAAAAATGTAATACTTGTAGCGAATACAACAAAGGTAAATGTATTCCAGTAGGTATAATTATAAATCCTAATATTACATATTGTTCTTGGCACAAAGGAAATGGTAATGGAAGTAAAAGAGATTATAGGAGGTTGAAATGAGAGAAATTAAATTTAGGGGTAAGAGAATAGACAATGGCCAATGGGTATACGGTTGTTTGGTTATTAGAAATTGTGATGGATATGAGAATTATTATATTTATGATAATTCGTGGGATGAAACAGAGATAGAAGAATATTGTAATGAAGCTGATTGCATGAATCCAAAAGAACTAAAGGATTTATTTATTAGAGTTGTTCCCGAAACAGTTGGACAATATACAGGATTAAAAGATAAAAATGAAGAGGTTTATGAGGGGGATGTTTTAGAATTGCCCGATTGGACTTGTTACAAGACAAAAAAATATGTGGTTAAGATTCCTCAATTTTTTTATGATATTTATGAAGACCAACTTGGAGAATGCAGTAGTAAGATTATTGGCAACATTTATGAAAATCCAGAATTACTAAAATGAAAACAATACTAAAAGTATGTGATAAATGTCTATGTAATACCTGTAATGATATGGGTTGTAGAGAACTGGAGTGTTCTACTTGCGACAAGAAATATCCAATGGAAAAGTGCGAGGGGCATAGGGGAGAGGAAAAAAATGGATAAGGAAAAATTAAAGAAAATTATTATTGAGGAATTGAAACTACATAAATATAAGGAATTAAGTTTATATACGACTAATAATTGTATAAGTATAAATGAATTAGCCGATAATATGATTGCAAGAGTACCGGACGGGGTGATGAAAGATGAGTAAATGTGAACCTGTAAATTATACTTACAAGTTAGATATTCAAGACAAGATTAATAAATTCTTTGAACAGTATGGTAAAAATAAGATAAAACAAATTAATGGATTTTGTTTTAAAGGTAAAAAGAAATGTCCACATACTGTTAGTGGGAAATGTAGGGGTTGGTGCTGTGCGTAATGGCAATAAGCATACGCAAGAAACGAAAAACAAAATAAGTAATACCCTTAAAGGTAAATATATGGGTGATAAAAGTTCCAGATGGAAGGGTGGAAAATATACAGATTATAGAGGATATATTCTTATCAAAGATAGAAATCATCCATATTGTAAAAAAGATGGATATGTATATGAGCATAGATTAATAATGGAAAAACATCTGGGTAGGTTTTTGGAACCTGAAGAAAGTATACACCATATTAATGGAATTAAAAATGATAATCGATTAGATAATTTACAACTATACAAGAATGAGAGAGATCATCAATTAAAAGATATTGAAATGGAAGGTAGTTTTGTCGCAATGATTCATTCTGGCAAGATTTTGAAGATTTTTGCTTCCGCGGGGGAAGCTGAAAGGACTACGGGTATTGATAACGGTGCTATAGCGGCAACCTGTAGGGGCAAAAGAAAAAGTGCAGGTGGATTTAATTGGAAATGTATTCCAAATAATAACTCTGAAATTATAAGAGAATCTAAAATTTATGAAGAAGAATCAGGACTACTGGAGGAGGATAAAATATGAGTGATGAAGAAAAAGAATACTGGTTGCAATTTAGATTAAAGGCAATAAGGGATTCTGTTAAATTTACCCTTACCAATATGACCGGAAAGGTTATTTGTAAATTTATAGATACTAAAGAAATAGATTGGTTAATAAGGGATTCTGCATTAAAAGAAATTATGGAGGATATTGAGAAATGGGAAAGACAAAAGCGCACATAATATATAAAAATTCCTTCGGTGTAAGAGTACCGGGAGTAACTACGATAACGGGAGAGCTTGGCTGGGATAAAAGAGTTCTTATAGGTTGGTCTAATAGAATTGGTCTTGAAGGGACAGAGGTCAAAAAATATGTTGACGATAAAGCAGATATTGGTACATTGGCACATCTTATGATTACCAATAAATTGCAAGGTAAAAAAACAAGTACAGATGATTATTCTAAGAATCAGATCGCAGCAGCTAAAAATTCGGTTAAAAGTTTTGATGCCTGGGCTAAGGATAAAAAGATTGAACCCATATTAATCGAAACCCCACTCGTATCAGATATATATAATTTTGGTGGTACATTGGATATTTATGCAAGAGTTAATGGATTGAGGGAATTGATAGACTTAAAGACGGGTAAGGGAATTTATGATGAGCATTTAATTCAAGCCGGTGGTGGGTATATTATTTTGCTCGAAGAACACAAACAACCTGTTGAAAAAGTAAGAATACTTAATATTCCGCGTACAAATAATGAAAAGTTTTATGAAGAAGATGAAATCAACATATCTGTATGTAAAAAGATATTTTTAAATTGCCTTGAAAATTATTATTCAAAAAAACAAATAAGAAACGAAAGTGATTTTTATGAATTTGTAAGAGAGGAAAGTAAGAAATGAAAACTAAAAAAGAAGAAATAATTGAAGGTGAAGTAGTGGAAAATAATAATAGTGATCTGCCGGTAGTATCACAGGATAGAATAGACACCGCAACCATACTTGCCAATATAGACGCACAGGCAGAGATATTTAATAAGCTGCAAGAGTATGTTAAGAAAAATCTTGTAGCTAAAGTAGATTATTATTCTATTAGGAAGGGGGCAAAGCCCTCCCTGGGCAAGAGTGGTGCAGAGAAAATAGATTTTATTTTTAACCTGGTTCCCAGATATGTAATACTTTCAAAAATATCTACCGATAAGGAAATAGCATATGAGCTTAGATGTGATTTATATAACAAAAATTCAGCTAAGTTTATGGGTAGTGGTGTAGGTTACTGCTCATCCAGGGAAGATAAAATGCAAAAATCTATGCAGAAGCAAATGATAAAAAATGTTGAGTCTGTTGGTAATAATATTATTAAAATATGTAAAAAGCGTTCTTATGTAGACGCAACCCTCTCTTCGACAATGGCTAGTTTTATATTTACCCAGGATCTGGAAGATGGCTATCTGGGTTCTGACAGTGGTGTTGAAAGTAAGGGTAAAAATAAAACCGAAGATAATGTTAATAAAACATTTGATTGGTCTAAGTTAGATTTAGGTAAAAAACCATTCTGGGGATATGGGGATAAAAGAAAAACCCCTCCGATTGTAAGAAGATTATATGCTATAGCACAAAGATTAATCAGCCCTAAAGAAGAAATAGAGGTTACATTTCATTCTATTACCAATAAGGAACATAGCTATGAATATACCTATGGGGATATAAAGAAAATAGATGAATATCTACAGAAAATAGAAGATGGTATATCGGCTGAAAAAGAAGAAAAAATAGACGATGATTTTGAAGAACAAAGTAAACTAAAAGTATAAAAAATGGGCAGCATTACCTTTATTACCAATTATTAATATTAAATTAAGAAAGGAATAAAAGATAATAAGATAAATTTTAAAAGTGCTGCCCAGAATGTAAATAAATATTATGAAAAACAAAATTAGATGTAGCAAATTAATAAGAAGATTTTTATTAAGGCTGGTTACAACTAAGCCTTTTATGTATTGGTTGACAAGAAGAATATTAGATTTTTTATTTTATGATAAAAAGGATTTGTAATTTATAAATATAAAAGAAAGGAATGGAAATGAATAATGACCACATTGATAATCTAACAGAAGAAATGAATGAATCGGTAGCAATAAGAAAGTTTTGTCCATTAGCCGGAAATATATATCGTAACTGTCAAGAAGATTGCGCTTGGTATGATGAAGAAAAAAATAAATGTGCAATTTTGGTTATAGCGGAAAATAATGCAAACAAATAACCAATTTAACATAACTGAATATCCTGATAAAGACATAGCACAATACCTATATGAATACCATAAGGGTATAGGCAATGCAGTATCTAATTCAAGATTAGCTTATAAATTTCAGTTAGATAAAAGAACGTTAAGAAGAATTATAACAAAGCTAATAAATAAGTGCGGCGTTCCAATCGGCTCGTCTTCTCACCACGGTATATTTTTTATAAGTTCTGACGAGGAGTGCGAAATCGCAAAAGCTGAACTTAGGTCAAGAATAGAAGAGCTTGAAATAAGGGAAGCAAATATCGATATGAATTGGTCTAATTATAAAAATTATAGCAATTATAAGAATGAAATTGAAAATAAACAACTTACTTTAAGTGGGGTAGGGTAATAGATGTTAGAAGTAAATAGTTTTCTCTTTGAAATATTAAAAATATTAAAAAAATATAAAAGTGTATTTGATGATTATATATCACCAAAAGATTTTGAAGACGTGGCCACCGACACTAAAAAAACAACAGACAAAGGGACTAATAATGTTAGAACTAAATAAAATATATTGTGGGGATTGTTTGGAGATAATGAAAGAAATTGATAATGAGAGTATTGATTTAGTATTAACGGATCCACAATATAATATAGGTAAGGATTATGAAATTTCTAAAGATAATATTTCTGATTCTGAATTTTGGACCTTTACAAATAAATGGATATCTCAAATATTTAGAGTATTAAAAGAGGGAAGCAAATTTTATTTTTCCTGCCTAGAGAAACAAATTTTTGATTATAAACCAATTTGTGAAGAAATAGGATTTTCCTATAGACAACTTTTAATATGGTATGGTCCCAATCAAGTAGGGAAAGGAAAAATAAGTAAAGAATGGTCTCCGATGTTTGAGCCGATATTTTTATTTTCAAAAGGAAAAAGAACCCCCATGTTAAGTGGAATTGGTAATACTCATAATGTTTTAATAGAGTCAAGACCGCAAAGAAATTTTAATAAAGATAAGAGATATCATATTACTCAAAAACCCCTAATGTTATATAAAAGAATAATTTCAAGAACTCGGGGAA
>Ga0307376_10006103_pt1 | contig 10729 bp, 13 predicted proteins | sample TR2MG_FD_202536 | JGI IMG/M metagenome (GOLD analysis project Ga0307376, IMG submission 202536) | Soil microbial communities from Risofladan, Vaasa, Finland - TR-2 | ecosystem: Environmental > Terrestrial > Soil > Coastal area > Acid sulfate soil | place: Finland: Risofladan, Vaasa | collected...
AACATCCGCATACAATCCAGTACTCAATCTGCTGAACAAAAGAGATCTCAGCAATGGACGTAGCAAGTCAGAAGCTTCATCACGCGAATATCTAGCAGCAATTTCATTTGCTACAGGTATAAAAACATAAACTGTAAATGGCTCAATAAGTTGCTGCCTAAAATTTGAATTGCGTTGTTGATTATCGAGAGCATCAGATTCAATTAATCGACTCTGTGAAGCAATCACTCCATCTAAAACTACAAATGCCCAATATTCATCAACTTCACTTTCAGTGTATGCTGCTGAGATTCTATCTATGTTAATGCCAGATGAAATGCGAGGTTTGGTTCGCAAAGTAATTGATCCAGCCGGATCTGGCAAACCAGTAACTGAGTGAGTGAACTTAAAAGTCACTGGATCAATAACGTCAATAACTTTATATGTGCTATTGTAATCTCGTAGTTTAGATTCAGCATCACGTAGCACAGGTGATCCAGTTGCAGTTACAGCTCCAGAATCATCCATAGTGAATGTAATAGTTTTGCGATTGGATATGCTAACAACAGTAAATGTGCCATTGAATTCAGCTTCTGTTGCTCCAGTGATTCTGATAGTAGACGCAACAGCCTCTGTGAGATCGTGAGCAGTCGTGGTTACTAGTGTACCAACTGTACTTGATCTAGTCAAAGATGTTATGGAAATTGGAACATCAGAGTCAGCTATCGCAAAAGCTTGGCCAACTTCAAGTTTATGCTGTTCAGAACAAACAACTGTCATGTCAGTTCCAGATCTAGTTATGCTGGAGACTCCAATATCAGTTGTGAATTTATCAGTAAGCTGCGGTAGCAATACACTTAGCTGAGAAACAATATCAGATGCTCTCATACTCGTTTAAACTCCGCAAGCATTTGCTTTTGAAAATGATCTTTAGTTTTTGACTTTACTGCTGCTACAGCATTTGCGATGCTGGGTCGAGGTTTAATAACTCTACCATCACGAAATTTAAATCCATCTTCAATAACATGATCATATATAGGAGCACGAGTGCTATTGTTTGTGGCAAAACCATATCCAAATTCCATTCTCTGATAGCTATACACCTTCCAACTAACAGATCGGCGCAGTTTGCCAGTCAAGTTAGCATGAGTTTCACCAGGAGCTGATGCTACATGACGCTTTTTGCGTCCACCTTTCATGCGAATGATATAAACTCTACCACTTTTTGGTTTGCGTAGAATTTCTTTATTGGCTTCATTTTTTAGATCACGTCCAAGATCAAACCAAGCAGCGCGAATTGCTTTGTTAGTTTTCGGACGCAATTTTTGTAGCTTCATGAAACTTTTTGAATTGAAAATGCTAGCTTCATAGCCTACAGCACTCATGCTTTTGAAGCCCCCAAATCTTTATCACCACGTTCTGAACAACGTAAGCGCAGAAACTCATTATTCTCATCCAAGTTTTCAACGCTAATGATCTTCAAATTGTTACCATTAAATTCAATCCATGTTTCTGAAGTAACAGCCTCATCATATCGAATTATGATAATATGACTCAAGCCAACGTCAATATTAGCACCAGTGAAAAATGTTTGACCAGCAGCAGTCTGAACATTTGCCCAAACCGTTTTTGTTCCAGTAAATGTTTCTGTGAAGTCATATGTGCCAAATTCCGGCACTTGAATTGAACGGTTATGTAGTTTGATCCGCTCACTCATGTCCCCGATACACGATACTCTGTTTTTACGCTGTATGACTTCTTTACTCACAGTCATTCTCGCGAATCAATGCGCATATAACATCAAGTGAATCACGATTAGATCCACCATCAACGCTAATTTCAATGTTGATTTCTAAACCATCTTTGGCACGCGTATCAGAATGCGCCGGATTGCTAAGAGCAAACAAACCTCTGTAGCCCCAATCACGCGTGTTGAGATTTGCTGTACCATATTCAGTCATTGATACAGATGCCCCAAAAATAACTCTTACTCTGCTACCAAGATCAGCAGCTACAGCCAAAGAATCAGCAATTGTTATTGTTCCAGCTGTAGAATCAACTGCGCTAACCGTCGATGATAAAATCACACCATTATTTTGTGTAACTTCAACTGAATCCCCAACATCAAACACGCCAGCATCTGAAACACTAAGTTCTGTTTGGCCAATTGCTTCATCAGCAGAAATCAATTCATCTTTACTAGGATCATAAACCTTAAATGATGCACTACCGCCGCCAGCATCATTGATAACCACATCAACATCAGTAGTCCAATTGTGATATTTTGGCGCTACAGCAAGAACATTATAATCTGTGTAGCGTTGAATAACTTCGCGTGCCATCAGTTAACCTCAGTTGCTCCACTAGTAACTTTAGATAGCATTGAATTCACTTCTACAACTTTTGTTAGTTTCTTTTCAGTTCTCAAAACTCTGCCAATTTCTGATTCAAATCTTGGAATAGCAACATCAGCTATAGAAACTGAAATTGCTCCAGATGCTGTGGCTACTCCTGTAGCAGATCCAACAAGCTGAAATGGTGGCAAAGTATCTGCTTGAATGGCAAATGCTAACCATTTTCTAGCACTAGAATCAACTGTTGTAAAATTCCAATCCCAACCATCATTTGTGAAACCTGTAAGTGTAGCCTCAAAATCTAAAGCATTACTAGCATCATAAAGTTTAATTGATTTGTCACTAAACATTGACTGTGTGGATTGAGTAGTAGTTGGTACTGATGAAGAAAATGCATGACACGATTGAATCAATTCTGAATTCAATGATATTCCATAATAGGCACCCTCATCATTTTGCCTAAGAATGCCGTCTAAATTAGTAAGGCCAGAAGTGAAAACTCCACAAAACTGTGGCAAGAATCCAACACCAGTTTGTGTTTTTGTTCCTGTAGAAGTTGGGGAATCTACTACACCAACCCAAGTTTTATGTGAAGTTGTTGCTCCGCTGCCAAATTGAAGTGAAAGATGGCACAGTGCTCTTGTTCTCGCATAATTTCTTGGTGTATAGCCCCAACCATCTGAATTAAAACTTGTCCACTCTACATCATATGCCCAATTGTTAAGCAAATTCTGTGGTATTGTTGAGGATGAACCGTATGTTGTTGTTCCGTATGATTGGGTTCTTGATGTAGCTGCGTTTCTTTGGTAAGCCAAAGCATAACCTGCTTGGGTTATTCCACCTGCCCGATCATTTTGAATAAGACCAAGATTTATGGTTATATTATCTATTCTGCCATAATTCAAAGCTGCCCAATGTGTACTAGCATTTATCACCAAATCAGATTCAAAACCAACACCTGTTATTTGGCTTTCAAAATCAACTCCGGTATCAACAAGAAATGAACCAACGTATGCTGAAACATCATCCCCGGCAAAAGCGATAATTGTTACATAATAATTGTCTTCAGGATCATTAAGCCATTCAATGTTAACTGTATCTGCTGCAAAAGATGTAAATTGTGCCCAACAATCAAGTGACCCTGTATTACTATATAATCTTATGCAGTATCCTGGTATAACACCATGATAGGAAGAAGTTGTTGAAAAATTGTCCCTAGTTCCATTTGAAACGACTCTTGTGTTTGTTCCATCAGTAAAACCAACTGACGTACTATTATGATCAGTTTTTGAATCAATGGCACCGGCTGCGCCAACAATAAAAATTGCCGCTTTAGGAGTCAGACCGCCGCAATCTACTGTGAACGATTGCGGCCCTGTTTGGGTATTGCCCAAAGTCTGATAAAAGCCATGTCCAATAATTGCTGTCAATCGACACCCAATCGAGATTTAACTTGATTCAGAGTATACAATCCATATTCACCTAGCATTAACACATCATGTATCAATGCTCGATTGATCGTATCACTATCCAAGTTAGATAAAAAATTTTGAAGTGCAGTGGCTTCTTCTGGGGTAAGATCAAATGCCGTTACCAATTGGGCACCAGTTACAGCACCACGTTTATATTCTGCCAACGCTGCCATGAACTGATGTACAGGCAATTTTTCTTCATCTTCCAACGGAGCAACCAATCTAGTTAGTAGCGACATTATTCACCTATGCCATTGAAACAGATAAGGCACCAGCAGCAAATTCTGCAATGTTGGTGTCAGCAATATTTGTTGGAGTATCTAAAGCGCCATACACCAAAAGATTCCCACCTGAAGAAGCATCATGTACGCCAAAGTGCGTTAATATTCCCCATGAACCGCCAGACGCAGTTGGGAATGTAACTAATGCAGTGTTAGTAGATGTACCACTTACATTAGTCCAACCACCTGTCATAGCAACACGTGCATAACCAAAACCAGAAACTTCACTTCCAGAATCATCATCCCCTGGTTCACTTGTATAAAGTGAAACATAAACTGTGGCTGGTGCCGCCCAAACTACACCATTAAGCATGTGCTCTAGGATTTTATCTTCAGCATAATTTGACAAAGCAGACATTAGATTCTCTGAATTCTACCTTGATCATACTTCTCAGTAGCACCAGACTTTAGTGCTGCTGTATTAACATCGCAATCACCACGATTGGCATACAAAAATGCCAAGTGTTCGTACACTCCAATGCGATATTGTTCGATGTTTCTTGGCGTTTGTGTAACGAAAATGATTTGTATGCCTGCTTCAACTTCATCTAAATCATCCGGCCAAACTTGATCCTCTTTGAGAAGCACTTCACTAAACTGATAGCCAGGCTTCAGATAGTAAACTGAAGTATCAATGGTAGTCAAGACGCTGCTAACCAAATATTTGATACTTGTTATTGATGCTACTTGACTCTTGCGTAGCAAAATCCTATCTTCAAAGCAATCCAAAGTCAGCTGCCAAGTTTTTGGACGCAAATCTCGTCCTGTATAACGCTCAGCATACTGGACAGTAGCAGCGATCATGTCTTGGATAACTGAGTTATCAGCATCATGTTCAACTTTCAAGTAAGCCTTGGCTTGCTTGAGTGAGATCGGCAATGTACCAGAATCATTAAGCGTGTACAAATATGACAGCGGCATATCTTACTTATCCCAAGCTTTCTTTTTGCCCTTCATTGAGTCATTGCTAATAAGTTTAGAAGCATCAGGATCAGCTTCGAGTTCAGCTTCTGCTTCAACTTTCTTAGAAGCACCATCACCTAAAATTTCTGCATTGCCAGATTCTTTCATAGCAATAGCATCAACTTCAGCGATGCCATCCATCTCTTGCCCTTCAACAAAATCGAATTGGCCACGAGCAATTTCTGAATGTGCCCATCGACCATTCTTCAAAAATTTTACTTTCATTTTATTCTCCAATACTGTCTTTGCGGGTTTGGAAGGTGGAGCGTACCACGTATCACTACGCAGCACGCTCCACCTCCATCATTCACTTACGACGTGGTTTGCTGATTAGCAACGGGTTTGCTCACAGGATTGCCGAGCAAAGCAAGAACGCAGAAGTCAGCAACAGGGGTCGCTGCGCCAACCAAAGTAAATCTCTGGAAGCGCTTCTTGCCCACGATGCCAACTCGGCGCACCTGATCATCATCAGTTGCAATCCAAGTGGGGCTACCACCAACGATGTTCGCGGCAGGAACAGCAGTTGCCGTTCCAAATCCCACAACATCGTCCTCTTCAAGAGTAGCACTGAATGTGCCAGTGGTGATGGTACCCACGTCAATGAGCCATTCAAATGACTCATAACCAAGCGTGTCGATGATAGCACTCACTGTGCTAGCACCAGCCGCCTGGCCATCGGTTGCTCCGATGCCTTTGACAACTTTAATGCTGGAATGAAGATCATATTCCATTTTCTTTCTCCTGCTGAAAGTTGAATTTCAGTTTAATGAACCAATGTTACGCCTTGAGCTTGAGAAGTTTGATGGCCTCAGGAAGCACAACCAAACCAGTGTTCCATCGGTTCATCGTGAACTCAACAATCGCAAACTTCTTGAGAGTGAGTTCATCACGAATGACGCTCATCCCAGTCCGATCAACAATGGTATACCCACGACGGAAGTCACCAAACGCGACTGCCAGCGCCTGTGAAGCTTCATCAGGCATGCTGTTAGCCAAAACGTAAGGGAATCCATTGAGCGTATTTGCCACCGGACCATTCAGCCCAGGCTGCCACAGGAACGAACCAGTGGTGGACTTGAGCACGCGAATTGCCGCCAACGATCGACGATTCATCACGTACACAGGATTGTATCCCACCTTCAGGTCACCAGTAAGAGCAATGATGTCATCCTCATAAATCTTACCGGCAGTACCAGAAGCATTACCAACACGAGCAGCAGCAACGACAGTAGCATTGACTGTGAAGCCAGCCGGCTGCTTAAAGCCAGTACCAGCAACAAAGCCATTGCCCTCACCGAACGCAAATGCTTCACCAGCGTCACTCGCAATTTCCGATTCCATATCGAATGCGGAATCCATCAGCATATCTTTCGTGATAGGTGTGGTGTGAGTCTGTCGATATGGCGTGACAGTTTCAGACTGATAAGTAGAAGCACTATCTGCGCCTGTCTCTGCCTCACCTTCATAGGTAGCAGTGGGGATGGTATTGCGAATTGCCATCTCCATTGACTTCCCACTGATTGTTCTCACTCGCGAAATGGCACGAATGGGATCAATCTCGATGATTTTCTTGATAATCATGTTGTCCAGTTCGGACGGAACCAGAACACCACCATCAACTGCCGTATCAGTACGCAGCAGCACCTTCAGCTCAGGACTGAGAGCACGATCACCCTCCTTACAGAAAGTGTTCAGTGCTTTGTACTCATCCAGTTGCTTGTACCCATCAGGCGTCTCACTGTTCTTGTAGTTAATACCGCGTGCGATTTCAGCTTCAAGATCTGTGATCTGCGCCTTGAGCTCAGCCTGACGCTTGTCGTCAGATTCCTTCGCTTCAAGTCTTGCTTCCTTCAGCTCATTAACTGCAGCTTCCAGATTCTTTGCCTGCTGTTCGACAACTGTGAGCTTCTGATTCTTTTCTTCAAATGTATCAAGAACAGTATTCAGTCGCTCAATCTTGTCTTTGTCAACAAAACCTTTCTTCTCAACTTCACTGCGAAGCTCAGTGATGGCACTCATCACTTCCTTATTAGTCTGTTCATCAGCCATTGTTGTGGCTCCTATGAAATGTTTCTGATTCAATTTCAAAATTACACCACGGCATCAGCATCCCGCTGACCCCATAGCAGAATCCCTCTGCCGTCAAATCATTATTCCTTTCAACGCTTTCAATATATCTGAAGCACTTTCTGGTTCACGCAATCCATTGAACTTACTTGCCAGCTCAACGGCCGCACTTCTTGAGAACGCACCAGTGTCAGTTAAAGCACGTTCCAAATCTCGTTTCGTAAAAGTTTTGATCTCTTCAATTCCAAAGAATTGCTTTTCATCCATACCAAATGGAGATACCAAGCCCATCTTAGCATAATATTTTTCCAAATGCTGGATGACTCCGGCTGTATCCTCATCAGGAATACCAACGTTGCGACCCATGACTTCACTCGCTGCTCTAAAGATGGCGCGTGGAATGGCTATTAGCTTTCCATCAACAACGTCAGCAATCAAAAGTTTATATCCATCATAGCGCTCAACTCTATCTTCATCAAGCCAAACATACGCTTGTTTGAATTCAGCGCTTGGAGATTCTTTCGATTCTGTTAGCTGCTTCACTCTGTCTTTAGCAGCATTTGGGCTCCAGTTATACAATCTTGGTGCCAAAGGCAAGTCTTGAAATGGAATAGCAATTTTGACTTCAGTGATCATAGCATCTCTATTGAGAGGCTCATCAACGATGCTGCCTTCAATAATTTTGGCTTCATAAATTTCACGATAACCTTTCGTCAAGTTATCTTTAACCGCAATGAAGCCAATTGAGAAATCACTAAGCACACCTTGTAACGCCAACGAATGTGCTTCTCTACCCAATTGTGTATTGAGATTGATCTCGCCTCGACCAAACAGACCATGATCATCTTCACGAACTGATTCAATTGGAAAGCCACCAATTGTACGACCATGGTGATCCTTCAGTCTAATCGGTCGTGAGCGACGATCTTTATGTTCACTAATTGATTTTATAAATGCACCTTTATGGAATCGGTCTGGAACCCCATAACGACCACCTTGGTCTGGTGTCCAAGCTGCGATGTAACCTTCAACGATGCCAACATCAACACCATTGCGTTTGTCTTCTTTTATATCACAGATTTGTCCACCAAAGTTTTTGGTTTCAAACTGTTCCATTTTGGCCCTCGCTCAGGACTATCATAGTCTGATCAGTATTTTGCAATTCATCAAATGTCCAATTGTAAAATATTTCTCCGGGCTTGACTTCTGCGAATCCATCCAAGAACATTCCATCAACGTAACCACCAGTTTGTATCAGAATGGAATCTTTTGTTCTTTTAGTTATGAATCCCTCAAGCCTCATCTACTTCCTCAGTTTCATCTTCAATTGTTTCTGTTTCACTATCATCTGCTTTTGTTTCGGATTTTACATCACTGTAATCAGTTATGACTTCGCCAACAGGTGTTTTAATAACTTTGATATCACCTGCTCCCCAAACGAATTTATCTTTGGCCATTAGAAAATTGGCTCCACTGTTATGACTCGGCGTTTAATAATATCATCAATAACATCTACAGCGACATTTTCTTCAATGTCTAGAATTTTGTAACGCATGTTCCTTGGAAGCAAAAATTCACTCTCATCAGTATTCAAAAACAAAGCCTTGTCACCTTTGTTAAGACGCATTCTGATGATAGCAGTTTTAGTGTCAGTAGTTTTCCCCATGAACTCAGCGGCTAATTCACGATGGCCACTCCAGCTACCAAATCCTTTGTCTGAAAATTCCATTCCAATTTTCGGATTGATGCGTGCTACTGAGCTCGATGTTATGCCCCGATAAACTGTAATGTCTTCTTGAACTTTAGCTCCACTAATTGCTGTATCAATCAACTTGACACTATTCTTAATTTCAGCAACTGTTGGAACGATATCACCAGGATCAAGAGTAATTTCTTTTCCAGTCCTGAGATAACTATTTATGAAATCTGAATCAGTTACATAATTATCAATAGCATCTATGGTAGCAGCTCTTTGTTTTGCTGGCAGAACCTCATCAAATGGTTTCAGTCTAGCAATGATTGAATCATTCGGGGAAAACTGAGATTCAATATTGATGACATCAAAATCTGGAGACTCACTTGCTTTAGGCAAAGTTGCCTTTACTTTTGGTGATGTGGCATCATTCAATGGCCGCTTTCGCTTAGCAACTTTCTTTTTAACAGCTGCTTTCTTTTTAACAACTTTCTTTTTAGCAAGTTTTGTCACTGGACTAGCAACTTCACCTTCAGGTATAATTTCGACAGTGGCAACTCTGCGATTGACAGATGGACTTTGACCTTTTTTGAATGAAGTTTTGCGCATAACAGGAACATTGTCTTCAATTTCAACTATTCGGTATTTTGTTCCTCTGGGAAGTAGAAATTCAGCTTCATCAGCATCCAAAAACAAACTGTTTGATCCTTTCTTCAACTTCATCCTGAACATAACAGCATCTGGATCTATTTTGCTGATTCCATATTCAGTTCTGCGCATAAAATTAGCAGCAGTAACTCGCTCACCACTCCAACTTCCAATTGCATCATCAACAAATTCCATTCCAACTTTTGGATTAACTATTCTAGCAGCATGCCCACTGAGGCCGCGATACACTACTGTGTCCTCTGCTGTCACGCCTAAAGAAATTGCTTTATCAATAGCTTTGATTTGCTTCTTTACTTGCGCTACACTTAAACCACGATCTTCAAACAGATGTCCAGTTCTTAAAACTGAATTGATATTTTCAGAATCACCAATATACTCTTCAAGACCATCTATCGCATTAAGCAGTTCACTCTCTTTGAGCCCAGCTTTGTTTCTTAGATAAGTTTCATAATCATCAAGCGCTTCCATTTTCTTAGCAGTGAGTCTTTTGTTCAAAGTTTTCATTGCAAAATCAGGTGACTCACTTGCCTTAGGCAGAACTGTTTTAATTGATCCAACTACTTTTGGCTTAGGAGTCTCTTTGACAACTTTGCTAACAACCTTTTTGGGGCTGACAAAACCAGGAGCTGGCTTCGCCACTTTGCTAATTGTACCAACAGTAGCATCAGCTTTAGTTATCTCTACTGTTACCATTCTTTTTATAACTGGTTTGCCTGTCTTGTCAGTGAATTTCATATTGAAATCATCAACAACTTTGAATTTGAGTCGGCGATCTAGCAAGACATTAGTCCCAGCTTTATTTACCACAATACCTTTGGTGCCTTCCTTAGCAGTAACTTTGAAAACTACACCTGTGTTGCCGCGAGCATACTCTACCGCACTTGTTGCTTTTTCAGCAATTGTCTTTCCAGATGAACCATCTGTGAGAGTGGTCCACGCTGAAAATCCGCGCTCTTCAAAGACGTCACCTTTGGACAAGTTAGCGAGAAATTGCGACTCTGGATTTGATATTGTAACTCCGCGATAAAGTGATACATCTTTCTTCAAGCCACCGCCAAGTTCAATAGCTTCACTAACAAGGTTTACTTTATCAATCTCAGCCAAAGTTGCGGTTCCAGCTCGCAATGCTTTGTTGAGTTTGTTATAATCATCAAAGATGAAATCTTTGATTGCACCGAATGCTTTTTTAACTTTCTGTTTGCCTTTGAGAGCTATAAGTTTAACATTATCAATAAGATTCTTCTCCAAACC
>Ga0307376_10006104_pt1 | contig 10727 bp, 6 predicted proteins | sample TR2MG_FD_202536 | JGI IMG/M metagenome (GOLD analysis project Ga0307376, IMG submission 202536) | Soil microbial communities from Risofladan, Vaasa, Finland - TR-2 | ecosystem: Environmental > Terrestrial > Soil > Coastal area > Acid sulfate soil | place: Finland: Risofladan, Vaasa | collected...
AGTACCTTCAGTACGTAGACCAAAGCCGCCGTGTGAAGTTCCCCAGTTAGGAGCCTGAGCGCCACGCACCTGTGCAATAGTAGAAGCTTGTAATACAACTTCTCTAAACTCTGTGTCTGTCATGAATGTTTTCCACGCAAGTGGGTGCATCATTAGAACATCTGGTGCGAAACCTCTATTTAAAAGATAGGCGTATAGTTCAAATACATCTGACGATGTCATTGATCCATTTTGTGCTCCAGTAATATCTCTACCTGTGCAAACGCCAGCGTATGCTTCAGAAGGAGTAACATTATCTAGAATTTTATAACCCATCTCATTAACTAATTTTGCTGCTGTTCTTTCTTTACAGCGAGCTAGTGCGCGACCTGCCGCACGGAGCCAAATGTTAACTACATCAAACTGATTTTCCTTTAGAACATCCTCTGTAAGAGAGATCTTCAGACCGTACTTATCAGTAGTAATAGCTACCATATCTCCACCGTCTAGGTCGAGCATTCTTTCTGGATATTCTCCAGCCTGACCTACTCTACCAGCTTCCATAGCACCTAGTGCGCCAATTTGGACTCTGGATCCTCTTTCAATTGTAACCCTCTGGAACAGACGATCAACAATAAAGAGGTTAGGCTCGATTGCTTCTCGAACCACAGTTTCTACTGTTTGTGGAATAAAGCGCATTAGATCTTCAGCTGTGACAAGGTCGCGTAGTGTGAAACGCTCGATTTTACCATCTTGGTTTTCCATATAACCGCGATTAGTAAATGCGTCCACTATATTGTGATACATTACGCGAGATTCTTTGTCTTCGAAGCTCTCAATAGCAACTTCATCTCTAATATTCATATAAGGCATATTAATCCTCCATTAAGAAATCAGAAGTTGAATTCTCGCTAATCCAAACCAACCAGCACGGATGCTATCATACACCGCTTCGATTGTTGGAGCTGTACCAGCGCCACCATATGCGCCGATCTTTAGACAGTAATAAGCAAAGTCAAAAAGAACTTTAATCATACCAGCTGTCTGTGAACCAGGCATGCCAGAGCGAGGATAAGTAAGAACATCTTCTAGTCCGTTCTTTGGCATTCTGTTATCAATACTTAGAATTTTTCCTACTGTTTGGTTTGTTTTACACTGAATTATCGCGCTATCAATTGTGATACCGCTAGCTGTAGCATCTGTAAGCACAGGTTGTGGCTTATAGTTACCAAGAAAATCAGATTGAACAAAATAACCAGTTCTAAAAGCTTCGGCTTCTTCAATTGATAGATATGTGAACGCTTGGTTTACATCCCAAAAATTAGTTAAGCTAGAATAGCTTCCGTTAGTATAACGAGGACTACAACCAGAAGCGTAAGCGTTTGTGCCTTTAATATAAGGAACTTCTACATACCAGTCCGTCAGAACATGTCCGCCGTCAGGATGCATACGATAATTCAAATTCTTTCCACGAATATCTTGGTACCAATCATGGTACACTACACCAACAGGAGCATTCGCAGGGACTACGAAAGATCCACTTGCGGTTGCAAGTGCTCCTCCAATTCCCATTGAACCAGCTAAAACATCGTCAGCTGTGTAAAATCCACTAAAATCGGCACCACCATTAGATAATGTTAAAAGTCCAGCAATTCCGTCTTCATAGCCAAAATGACTTGAATCAATATTGACTTTAATTTTTGCACTACCAAGCTCGCTAGCTGAGTAAGCAATGGCAATTTGACCACTTGAAGAAGGATAAACTAGACCACTAGCAGGTGTTGTGTCTTCTGTGGATAGAACTGAAACAATGCGCCCTTTAGGAAGCACTGCATAATCTTCAGTGGTTACATCCTTAAAGGCTACTGGTAGATATTTGTACGGAGCAAAATACTCTGCTGGACGAATTCCTTCAGACTGTTCAAATCTCCAATTACGAAGATCTGACTGAGCATATTTGCTAGGTCTGGTACGGATATCGAACTTTTGGGTATTGTGCTGATTAAAAGGCAGGTTATAATTTGTTATAGCCATTATTCAGCCTCCATGTTTCGTCTATCTAATGAGAAAATTTTAAATCTAGGATCATTTGATTCATCAGATGTTTTGTCTTTTGAATCAGCGAGTTTTTGATTTTTCTTTTTCTCTAAGTCTTGAGTTGGATCATCAACTCGATCTTCTGAATTTACAGGTTGATTAAACTTTTGAATTCTGAGATCATTAAGAGAGTCTTCTAAACTATCAAGGGTACGTTTATTAAGACCACCTTCAATTGCTTTTCTCTCTTCATTATTATTATCGGTCATTTTTAAGTCAATTATGTTTGAAATAATTGAATCTTGATACTTTTTCTCTAAAACACACGCTTTATCGACATACTTATTAAGTGCATCTTCTTTTTCATATGTAATAGTTTCAACAGTTTGAACCTTATCTTCGAGTTCTTTAATTTTAGTATCTCTAGCAGAAACATCTCTATCAGCAGTTTCTTTTACTTCATCAAGTTGTTTCTGTAGACGTTGAACTTCATCAATTAACTCGTCCCTTTTCATCTTTTTGATATCTTTTTCTTCGTTAGCCGTTTTAGTAGGCTCTTCTAATGCAGAATCGGTATTTTCTACTTCAGGAAGATCAGAATCAAGATTGTCCTTAAACCATGCATTTAGCTCATTTGTTTCTTCAGTAGTGAATTCATCGTCCATTCTAAACAGAATATCAAAATCCTCCCCGACTTCATCTTTCTGAGGTACTACAGCATATGCTTGTCCTTTACGATATAAACTTGCACGAATTTTAGCTTTAGATTCATCTGAAGCTTTAATTCTGTCTAATAGACTAAGTCCTGCAGTTACATGAGCTTTATCATGGGCAGGAAAGGATCTATTTGGTCCACAAAACGCTGAGTCGGGAAGTTTTTCCCTTTGAGACGCAGATAACTTTGCGACTTTATTTTCCATGTGGTCCTCCAATACGAACCCATTTAGATATAATTCTCTACTATCAGAGAATTTTGTAAATTTAACCCATTCGCCACCAATATGCACTTCATCAATAATTGCATATTCGTCTGCAGGTTCATTTACAAATGAATCTTCTGTATAATCAATTTGATCAATAAGCCAAAAGATTGGCTCCCCTTTTTCATTATACGTTCCTTTTTTATGTTCACACAAACCATCTTCTGTAATAACTTGATTACATTCACTACAAATTACTCTACAAGAAGCAGAACCAACAGAAACAGTAGAATATCTACCATCAAGAATCTTTTCAATTGCATCCTGATCTGTTATTTTTGCTATTAATTGTATGTAATTTCCAGGGATTTTATTGACCGTTTCGCCTCTAATAATATTAAAGTCAATTATGCGACCAATTGGATCCCCTTTGATGTTATGTGCTACCAATTGCGGTTTATTAAAAGGAGATGTCCACGATTTAGCTCCCTTTTTAACCGCATTCTCAGTGTAGAGAATATGATTCTTGTTCATGTAATTGAAATGGGTAGCCTTGATTTTTACTAACAATAATTTTGGTAGATTACTTGAACTCATATAAACTCTCATCATTTATTGAACATTTACACCCATAGTTGAACGGGGGTATATGTGAATAGTTTAGGGCATTTACACTTAAATTAAACAGTTCGTGTTCATTACACTCATCTGCATCAATTAGTATAGTCTTGAATCCAAGCGATTTATAAATTAATATCTTTGCTACTGATTCAAGTTTTACTTTTTGTGTATCAATAAAATCATTTAATTCATTAAATAATATTTTTGATCCTAAATTATCATTACTTTTTTTAGAAAAATAAGAAATTTTATTAGATAAAACTTTTTCAGAATCATTTAAATAATCAGAAATAACAGTTTTATCGATTTCTATGTTGGGAAGATTAAACTGTCTAACGAGTACTTTAATATTCTCATTTATTTGTCTTGTAGCTTTAATATTAAAACTAGAAATTATATTCTCTAGTAAATTTTGTGTATTAAAATCTGTAATTCCGTTAGTATCAGATAAAGAATCAACTAAATTTATAATATCTGATTGAAACGTTTCAATTGTATTTCTAGTATATTTTGGTCTACCAGACGATTTTCCTTTTTGATTAGCTGGGGCTACTTTATTTGATACTGCCGCCTTAGCTTTTGCAATTTGAGAATCTACAGCACCTTGCGCCTGAATTTTAGGTATCTCTATAAGATTTAAGAAATTACGTTTTTCATCAAGTTTTTTATCATAGTCCATTTCATTTCTAGCTTCTTCTAGAGAAATCAGATTGTTCTGCCATTTTGATAATATATTAGTTTCAAATTTAATTTGTTGTTCTAAATCTATTTCTGGGAAATTAAATTCTACTTCATCATTAACGTTTCCAAATTTGCCATCTAGTAAAAATTCTCCAAATAAACCTATTTCAGTTCTATGTTTAATTATTTGTTGATATGATTTAGTTACAGTTTGCATAGAAGCATCTAATACTTCACTAGTATTTCTATTTGATGTTTCTACTTCTCCCATAGCTACTGGGGAAACGCCGAGGCCCGCATATATACGTTTTTTAAAATGATTAACGAAGGTCATTATATCGACTGGAGTGTTGGTATTAGATGGAACTTCTATAGTATGATGGCCTGGAACAACAAGCATTCCATAAGCAGGCATACTATTAATTTCAGAACTTACAGCCTCAACTTCTCCTGGAGCAGGAGGAATATCTTTATTTCCAACTTTATATAAATATAGTGGGATTGAGTATTGAAAGCCAAGAATTTCGATTTCTTCTTCTAATTTTCTAAGAGCCCTAACGTCGTCGAGGATGGATAAAAGACTAGACATTCCTGATAAAGTTCCTGGAATTTTATTAAACGCAAAATGAATAACATCTCTTTCATCATAATAACTTTCTTGGCCACGAACAGTTTGTTTATATTGTACCACGTTTCCATCGGGATTTAAACCAATCTCCATTGTGGTTGCTTCTGCAACAAATAAACCAACAATAGGCTCCATAGTTTTTCCATACATACGAAAGCGTTTACCATATCTAGACTTTGTATTAGATCTAACTTTAATTAAATATGCATTTGCATACGTAACTAGTTGTCTAGAAACTTGTTCAATTACTTCATGTAATGCGAGACCAGTAAGTAATTCAATTTCTTTAATACGTTTAATTACATGATTTTGAAGTTGTTCATTTTTAGAAACATATTCAAAACCATTCTTCATAATCTGTTCAACGAATAAGTTAACTACTCTTCTAAGTATACCATCTAGTTGAACGGCGTTTGCTATTGTTGGGAAATCATATTCTGGTCGGAAAAAATCTACATTATTTCTTAATCTTTGATTTTTTCTTGTTGTTCTTACATGTCGAATACCTGCAAATTTATATGTAGGATCTTCAATGTCTTTTTTATCTGTAAGAGAACGCCCGTTTGCAAGAATTTCTTCTTCCTCTATTTTTTGAGGCGGAGTATCAGAAATTAGTGCTTTTATCGCTATTCCTATGCGGTCGGATATTTTCATTATATATTCCTATTCTTAATTCTATCTAGATAGTTTTTAAGATCCTGTCCTCCAGGAAATCCTGCACATCCATCTGTTGCTTTCTTCATTGATTGTTCTACAGCATCACCACTAAATCCGTAATTATTTTTAATAAAACTAGCTATAGAATCATTAGAAAGTCTAGCTATATATGTTCCGTTTTGAGCTTGTCTATTTCTTTCATCAGTTGTCTGTGTAAATCTTATTCTTGAATCTGTGTCAGATAGTGTTATAGTTTTATTATCGTCTCCAACTATAATAGGTACTCTTTGTTTTGCTAATACTTCTGGATTAACAAGTCCAAGATCAGGATCCAATATAATATCTGCGGCATTAGTATCGGATGGATCATCAGGATCACCAGCATATTTATTATCTGGAATATATGCGTACTCTACACACAAATCAAAATTAACTACCGCACGTTTTAGATTAATAAGTAAATCTCTAAACCATTTAAGAAATTCTATATTCTTATTCTGCGCAACTATGTCTGCTTGTTTAGACCAATAACTTTTTTTACCAGAAAGAAATCCTCTTATTTTATCCATTATTTCATCAAATAAACCATAGTCACTAACATACGTTTTTACTATATCTAGAAACTGTTGAAATGGTAAACACTTAGTCCATAATTTAGATGCGTCATCGCTTTCATCTATCCAATCCATGATGGATTGTAATACTGAATCTCTAATAGTATAGAGTGTTTCTTGTAGTAAAAGTAGTATAGCTCCCATTAGAGCACCAAAAATTTCTTTAATAAAGTCTGGAATAAATATAATTATGGCTTGTAGATCTCTTGAAATAAACGCAAGAATAAAATCTGTAAATACAAGTAGCTTATCTAAAAATTTTCCAAATCCAGTATCAGCGATAATCAATTCTCTAGTTTCTTGGTTCTTTGGATTAATAGTAGATTGATAACTTATCCATATCGCATTAATTAAACAACAAAGCACTTCAGGATCATTAAACCATCCAGCCATTGTATTTAGCATTTCAGTAGCAAAACTTTTAAGAATAGGCTTATCAATTTCATTTACTAAGCCACGAAGAATAACAGCTCTTTCACTTAAATATCTTCCTGCTGGAGTTACCCCTGCTGTAGTCGAATATAAGCTTTGAAGACTAAGATTATTAATAGCATCATCCGCTTGATCTATAATTCTAGTAACTGATTCAATATCTTGGTTAATTGAATTAGGATTAGCTTGTTGTTGATTAGCTGCCATTCGTTTTTCCCGCTGCTGTTAATTTATTAGATTTTGCATTATTATATCTAAATGCATACAATTTATTTTCTAGACTTTCTGTTTTTTGTTTAAATTTCCTAGTAGTTTCATCGTCTTTTAATACTCTACAAAGAAATTTTTCATACTCAACGTGCTCTCTTAATTTTCTAATAGCAGGTAAAAATAGAACTGCCCCTGATACGTAACCGTAATCATTTTTATGCATATTTAAACTCCAAAGTTTTCTCTAACAACAGTTCCTAGATTAGTTTGTAATGTTGGATCATTTGCAGACGGTTGTTTTGAACTATAAGATGCGTCTTCTACAGCTTTAATAATTCTTGATGCCATTTGTAGACATTCAGGAGACATTCCCAACTTAGTTGGAAAATCGTTATTTACACCTTCTATAAATTCATCTGCTGTTGCACACGGGATGTCAGCTAATACATCGAATCCATCATCCGAAACTTCGTCGCCTGCTAATCCATCTGGACCATCTTCTTCTGCCACTGCTTTTTTAGAAGGACAATTATCATCTAGGTCTTTACAGTCTATTTCTACAATTGGATCGTAATCCTTTTTTTTCCATAATTTTATTGGAACCACACATAGTAATATAATTCTTAATTTATTTAATAGTATATTAATAGGACCTTTGGCGTCTTTAAACTTGTTTTCAGGTGTACCAGTTAGTAATTCAGTTGGTTTCTTTTTAAATCTTCTATATCGTTTATCTTTCCATTTAATACTTTTAAAGAAAAACAATAATCCATCAATTGGTATGGCTACTATCATTCGAGACGGATTTATTATAGATAGATCTACTAAGAATTTAGGCCATATCATATTCCACCATAACATAAGTAAAATATGAAGCATCATATCTAACATATTTCCTTCGAAATCATCTAAGATTTCTTCATTGCGTGGTTTTACTGGAGTTTCTGGTAAACTAGCTACGTTATCTTTAATACTAAAAAAATCTGATACTTGTGATGTGACTTGATCGCAATCCATCCACGGACCATCGAGATGCCCATCTCCAACTAATGCTGCTAATACTGGATCTTGTCTAAAAGTCATTAACGGCGCATGATCTACAATTGCTAATGCTGTATTAAATACTTCTTTAGTAATCGCATTTTCTCCACCAAGTCTTTGTACGGCTTTTAATAAATTTTTATTATCGACTGGAATTTTCATATCTTTGGTTAACTGATCTGACATATCTTCTAATTGTTCTACCAAATCTTCTAATTCAGCGACATTATTTATTAGTTCATCTACTTCTTTATTTGGATCTTCTACCAGTTCTTCTGTACTAGTAGATACGGCTGATGTTGTAGTAGGTTTAAGAGGAAACTTAATTCTACCTTCTACATTTAAAAAATTACTAAATGCTTGAGCTACGTCTGAAGGAACTTCCCCTATTGGTAAATTATTGATATCAATTGGCATTAAAAGCTCCTATTTCCAAACGCACCAGTAGAAAAATTGATGTCTCTTCTACCAAATGCTGGCATTTGAACTCGTTTTGGTAGATGTTTATTAAGATAATATTGTTCTTTTTCTGGATCAACTATACCATTAAATCTATGATTTTTAATTGGAGTGTTTTCTATTTTCATTTCTCTTCTTGGATAATATGCCATTCTTGGATCCGATACTGAAATTAAATTCTGTATAAAAGTTTGACGTAGAATATCGCCAAAATTTTGTTGGAATCCATATATAGCTAAGTTAAAAGCATCTAAAATATGATCTTCTCCTTCATAAGAAAATTCACCTCTAGCAGTTATATTTTTAACTCTATATCCTCTTAATTGGCCAACCAATCGAGTCGGTTGATCTTCTTCTTTAGGTAGTATAAACATATGTTCTTCTAAACTTAAAACAGAAAAGTTAACCATAAGAGATTTATTGCGTTTTTTAACTTTTTGTCTGGATATATGATCCCAATGTTCAGTAGTAGCACCAGAGTCTATTACTCTTAATTTTTTTTGAAGTTCTAGTTCTGGATGTTTTCTACCAACCAAACTTAGTTCTTCTATATTAGTGTCGCCTGCACCATAGTCCACATATACATAATCTATTTTAAATTGTTGTAGTAACCTAATAATTTCTGCTCTAGTCATTCGCTGTGTAGATTCTTTTGATTTAATTCCTCTTCTATAGAATAGTCTATATTTATTTGTAAAATCAATAGTAACATCTTGACTTATATCGTCATCATAATATGTTACAATTGTGGGAGTAGTACAATATTCTAGTAATACGATTTGGCCGCCATTAACATAACTATTCCAATCCACTCCAATAATATATTTATGCTCAGATTTTTGTGGAAAGTTTGGAGCAAATACGTCAGAATCTTCAACAGGAATATTTCTTCCATATTTAACAAGAGATGCATTAATCAGATGATGTTTATACACTCCACCATATTCTTCACCAAACTCAGCACCATATTCTCGCGCATATGCATCTGAAGGAGTAGTTGATTTAACCTGGCCTTCCGTAGAATCATAGATCGGCATGCCCATTTCTTTGGCTTGTTCAATTGATATCCATCTATCATTATCTGGATGCCATGATGGATAATGTCTATGCCACCATCCTAATTCTTCACTACGTGTACAGTTATGCGTACAAAGATTATGCACATTATAAGTGTGTGTGCGCTCAGTTTCTAGATTATATACATAATCGTCGTAAAATTCGTCTCTAATTTTATTAACTCTTACCCAGTACATTCCATAGTACTTCTTAACAAACTTACTTATTCGTGTACATTGATATGATTCTTTATGGTTTAAATAAGCTTTTCTGGTATATAGTCCTACAGGAGCATCGTATTTATAAGATAATTGTGCTAACTGGTTAGCTAATATCTTGGACGTACTAGTAAAGGTAAACTGTCCTTCAAATGATCCAGTTCCATCTCCTTTAATGAAATTTTTAAGAATCCATAGTTCATGAGATGAACCCAGAATAGACGAGTTAATTCGTTTCTTGTCAGAATATTCTCCACACAATTCTATAAACACGTAAGACACCCAAGAAGAATACAATAAGATCATTGTAGAGTTATCTTTAGTGCTCTCTAGTATTTTTGGAGTTTTACCAAATAGTTTGTATATGAGATCGGCACATTCTGAAATATATTCTATCTCTGATTTATTAAATGTGAATTGAATACCTGAATAGATAGAGTAGTCTTTCCTAGAAAAATCCTTTAATATATTACCTTCTGCTAGATAGAATCCAAGTAATTTATATAAGTCTTCTGATCTATTACTAGCAAGAAACTCTTGTGCTTGAATGAGATTCTGTCGTTTTCTGTTATCGAAAGGCCATAAATCGCCATATTTCTTTTTATCTTTTTGATACTTATATAGGTGTCTTCTCATTTGAGTTGACCCAAAGAACATTCTAGCAGTTTCAGCTTTTGTATGATCTTTTGAATATGCGAGACAATTAAGTCTTTTCTCTTCTCTTTTAGTAATATATTTGTTAGTGTTTAGTTCGATTAGCGAAGGAATATGTTTTTCTACTGGAACACTCACATAGTCTCCAACTTTAATTTGATCAGCTCTAGTAAAGTTAACATCTAATAGTTTTATTTCATGGTTAGGAGTACATTTTAATTCGCCGAGAGCAGTTTTAATAAGTTTAACAGTTCCTGTATAGGGTTGTTTATAAGTAGTGATTACTTTTTCAGCATATCCGTCTTCACCAAACACATAGTCACCGTTCTTAATAGTTTGTATTTCTTGTAAACCTTGTAAAGTGTTTACTGACAATGACTTACAGAAACACCAATCATAAAATAGTTCACGCTTACCTGTTGGTGTAGATGATACTCTTAATTTACAATCTGGGTGTCCCGTCCAAATAGGCATTAAGACTTCATCAATAATTTCCCTAGGAATAGCATCCATCTCATCA
>Ga0307376_10006107_pt1 | contig 10726 bp, 12 predicted proteins | sample TR2MG_FD_202536 | JGI IMG/M metagenome (GOLD analysis project Ga0307376, IMG submission 202536) | Soil microbial communities from Risofladan, Vaasa, Finland - TR-2 | ecosystem: Environmental > Terrestrial > Soil > Coastal area > Acid sulfate soil | place: Finland: Risofladan, Vaasa | collected...
AGAGAGCACATCGCCATTGGCAAATCGCGAACCGTTCAGCAGTGAACATGCCATTCCGGCAATGCTCAGGTCGCGAATGTGCCCGGTGATATAACTGTTGTCCTGCTTCACGCTGAAGGAAACCACGCTGTCGTCCGGCATGATGACTCTGACGAACTTTCGCTTTCCGCGCGCCTCGTTCGCTTCGAGCACCGAAAGCAGAATCCGCGCGCTTTCTGCAAGCCCGAGCTTGAGCTGTACGAATCCGCACGGTACAGCAAGCTCCATGAGGAACTTCTTCCGGAGATTCTGATCGGAATTATACGACAGGACTCCAATCCGCAGACTCTGAGTTTTCGGATTCTGCATGAGTGAAGCGACGTACAGCTCCCAGGTCGTGTCCTTAATGCGCTCATCGACGTTTACGAACAGCAGGCTTCCGGGATATTCAGGAAGAACTCGCATCGCCTTCGCGTGATCCCGCAGAAAATAGACCTCGTACCCCGCATGAAAGATCAGCTCCATGAGTTGTTCCTGCATGACGCTATGCGGATAGAGGAAAAAAACTTTACGACCGAGCACCGCAGCATCTGCCTGTTCGGCCCGTTCGGCTTGATTCTCACTCACGTGACGAACTTCGCATTCGGATTCTCATGTCTTATACAGGATACGCGGTTATCGTGGGCATTTCAACGCTGCGACCCCCTGATCGTTCGAACATGATGCCGTTTCCGGGGTCGATCACAACTTGCCACTCCTACATTTGTAAATCGTATCGAAATGACTTTTTTCGCCGATCAACGTCAAAACCGGTGTATAATCTGGCTTGGAGGATTCCAATGCTGGATACGATCAAAGAGATTCTCAAGTCAAAGGGAAATGATATCTGGTCGGTTACCCCTGACACCACGGTGTACGATGCATTGAAGATCATGGCCGAAAAAAACATCGGGGCAATGCTGGTGATTGACCACGAAAAAAGGCTGCAGGGCATCTTCTCCGAACGCGACTACGCGCGCAAGATTGCACTGCTCGGACGTTCCTCCAGAGAGACCACTGTGTCCCAGATCATGACCAGTCGTGTCTTCTACGTCGAATCGGAGGAGAAGATACGCAACTGCATGGCGCTCATGACCAGGGAGCACATCCGTCACGTTCCGGTTATCGACAACGGGGAAATTGTCGGCCTTGTTTCGATTGGAGACGTGGTGAAATCGATAATCTCCAACCAGGACTTTCTCATTGAACAGCTCGAGGACTACATAACCGGCGGACGAAGCTAACCTGCCACTCATCCAGAAAGTTGTTGCCGTTTAGTTTTATCAGGTTATAATACGGGTCGACAGATATACTTGAGTTCACTTCACAGGAGGACATATGAACGAACTCACGACCGGGGAAATTATCAGTCAGGGCCTGTCTCGTGGATTGAAGAACATGGTGGCTATCGCCGTGAACTTCCTGCTGTGGATTATCACGGTATGGATTCCGTATTTGAATATCGGCACAACGATCGGAATGTTCGTTGGTATCGTCGCAAAGTCGAGCCGGGAGGAGCCGATATCGTACACCGAAATTTTCAATCCAGTTTACCGGAAACGTATGGGTGACTTCTTTCTGGTCACGGCACTCTCGACGATGGGAATCTCAATTGGCCTCGCGCTTTTCCTGATTCCGGGACTTATTCTGGGCATAGCCTGGATGCTCGCGGCACTCCTGACCGTCGACGGCGGACTGAACCCGATCGACGCAATCAAGAGAAGCAACGCAGTGACCTACGGAAAGAAGGCAGCGATTTTCTGGGCGATGGTCGTCATCGAACTCATCATTTTCGTGGGTGTGTTCGTCCTGAACCTGATCTTCGGCCACATATCCCGGTTCCTCGGCGGCCTCATCGTGGTAGTGTTCGAAGCGTTTGCGATGAGCTTCGTTATCTCTGCTCAAGGCTTCATCTACTCCCGGCTCAAGGATGCGCAGCCGGAAGAGGCACTGGCATAACAATAAGCGGCTCGAGCATAGCTTGAGCCGCGTACGCCGCAGCAGGAGATCAGGCAGCGAATGAACATGGTACCCGACGATGTCAGGCTGGAGATGGATGGGGGAAGGGTAACGCTTGCCGCGCTGCGGCCGACTCATGTTGCTGCGCTCTTCGAAACGGCACGGGATCCTGACACCTGGGCCTATATGCCGGTCACGATACGGACTCCCGACGACGTCGAACAACTTGTTGAACGAGCCCTCGCCGCAAAACAGTGCGGAAATGAGTTCCCCTTCGTCGTTATCGACCGGAACAGCGGCTCGATTGTCGGCAGCACGCGGCTGCTCGATCAGTCTCACCAGAACCGCAGCGCCGAGATCGGGTTCACATGGATTTCCGCCCCCGCGAGACGGACACGGATCAATACCGAATGCAAGTATCTGCTGCTCAAGTACGCGTTTGAAGCGCTCAATCTAATCCGCGTGCAGATCAAGACCGATTCCCGAAATCTGCGTTCACAGACCGCTATTGAGCGGATCGGGTTCGTGAAAGAGGGAGTCCTTCGCAGTCATCGTATTCTGCCGGACGGCTACGTACGTGACTCAGTCTACTACAGCATGATCGCCCAGGAGTGGCGGCACGCATCGCAACGGTTGAGAAGAATGCTCGACGCCTGACGCGTGGCAACTGCTCAGCCTCCGTGATATGATGAGCCATGGCAGAGAACAGAACCTACCTGCTCCGTGAAGCAACCTACGGTCAGCTCAGGAGAAACAGACCACGGGTTGCGGTCCTACCCTGGGGAGCGACCGAAGCGCATAACCTTCATCTGCCGCACGGAACGGACATCCTGGAAGCTGAGGCTTTTGCGGCACGAGCCGCCGAGCTCGCCACTTTGCAGGGAGCTTTTCCGATAGTGCTGCCGGCAATTCCGTTCGGCAACAATTCGCAACAGCTCGACCAGGCGGTAACGATCAACCTTTCGACGGCGACGCAGGCGGCGATCCTGGCAGATGTTGCCGACTCGCTCCTCGCGCAACACATAGACCGACTGGTCATTCTCAACTCGCATGGCGGGAATGAGTTCCGCCCGCTTGTGCGCGACCTCATGCGATCCCGGCACATACTGTGCGTGGTGCTGAACTTCTACCAGATGCTTCCCGAACTTCGGGATGAGCTCTTCGATGTGCCAGGCGATCATGCCGATGAAAGTGAAACTTCACTCCTCCTCCACCTCTGTCCGGATCTGGTAGATATGGAATCTGCAGGCCCGGGAACCCGGCTCCCGTTCGACATCCCGGAACTCGAAGTGCCGGGCGTCTGGACGCCGCGGCCATGGTCAGCTGTTCATCCGGACACCGGGAGCGGCAATCCTGCCAAAGCTACCGCAGAAAAGGGTGAACAGTACTTCACGGCGATCTGTGAACATATCGCGGAGATACTCACTGCGCTCGATCGTGCAGAACATGGAACGGTCCCCTACCTGTGAGTGGAATCTTCGGCCTGCTGACACCTGAACTCACAATCTCCGCAGTGGAAGCCGCATACCATGTCGTGCTCGACGGCACCATGCAGCCCTATCCAAGCTACATAAATCGCGTCTACGGATTGCGCGACGAGGATGGACGTGAGCTCGTGGTAAAGTTCTACCGTCCAGGACGATGGTCCGCGGAGGCAATCGCGGACGAACACCGCTTCGTGCTCGATTGCGCGGAGAGCGAAATACCGGTTGTCGCGCCCATCGAAAATGCGACAGGGCAAACCGTCTCCGGGGTCACCCTCTCGGGCGAGAACGGAGAGACGGGGCACTTCCTGTTCGCGCTCTTCCCGAAGCGCAGCGGTCGAAACTTCGATGCTGAGACCGACGATGACTGGTTCAGACTGGGCAGCGTGATCGGCCGCTGCCACGTGGTCGCACAGAAGTCGCAGGCTCAGCACCGGCTGGAGTGCCGGCCTGACGGACTGACCAGAGGATATCTGGAGGAACTGCTTGCGGCGAATCTGGTGCATCCGGACAGCAGGGAGGAACTGGAGTCAGTCTGCCGCGAGACACTCGATGCGATCACTCCCCTCTTTTCAGGCGTCCGTTTTCAGCGCGTGCATGGTGACTGCCACCGCGGCAATATCCTTGACCGGCCCGGCACGGGACTCCTGATTATTGATTTCGACGATATGATGATGGGACCGGCGGTTCAGGATCTGTGGCTGCTGTTGCCTGACCATGTAGAGGAGTGCGGACGTGAGCTTTCGATGCTCATCGACGGCTACACTCAGTTCGCGGACTTCGATTCGCGCACTATCAATCTGGTTGAACCACTTCGCTTCATGCGCATCATCTACTATCTCGCGTGGCAGGCGCGACAGCGGGACGACTTCAGATTTCGGGCGAGCTTTCCTGACTGGGGAACCGCAGCGTTCTGGATCAAAGAGATCGAGGATGTTCGCAGCCAGGCGACAATCGTACGCGACGCCATCGAATCAGCCTGAAACCCACCGCTTCCACAGTTCATCGAGATTGCATGAGCATGCCCGCTCGGCCAGGGTTCGCACATCATTGCCGGTGACCACCCGCCAGCTGTACTCGCGCACGAGTAAAGCGAGGAAGCTGTCAAATGTCGCGGAACCCATTCGATCGCGCAGTGTGAGGAGAAAAAGCGGCGCGCGGCCGTAGATGATCGGCACATACTGCCTCGGCGTGTAGGAGCGCACCGGCTGCCCGATGGGAATCGGTACGTTGCGAAGTGATTCCCACCTGTCTCCGAAATGCGTCACCCCGTCGCTTCCTTCGACGGGGAAGTGGTTCACCTGCTCGAACAGAAGCGTACAGTACTGCGCGAGTGATTCGTCGATCCACGGTTCGGCAATCTGATCATTGCCCACAAGACCATAGAACCATTGATGCGCAACCTCGTGGATGACGGTTGCCTCAAGCATCGATTTCACCGTGGTCCCGTCCACCTCCCGGCTGCCATCCCCGAGCAACCATGATGCCAGGATAATCGAACCGGGGAACTCGAGCCCGAGTGCATCCAGACGTGATGAAATGAGTGTGAGGGTCCGGTAGGGATAGCTGCCGAACCGCGCACCAAACAGGGAAAGCGCGGCACCCGCGGTCTTCACCGCATCGATCTCCGACGCACCGGTCGCCCCGGCCGCGAACAGTCTGATCCGCACAGCGCCGAACCGACGCTCGGTTGTCCGAACCCCGCGGCCAAGCGCAAAGGCAAAGTCACGCGCAGGTCCATGGGCTATGAGCACCGAGGTACGTCCGTCAGCCGACCTGCGGTTGCCGTACAGTACCTGCCCGGGCGCGGCCAACTTCAGCGCGGCAGGATAGCTGATTGCCGCCACGTAGAATGCAGCTGGATTCGCAGTGATGTCTCCCCAGTAGGGTGGTTTACCCTCGGTCCACGGGTTATGGTCAGGAATGACAGGATAGGCATAGCCGAGATTCAGGATGCCGCCTGAGAATCCGAAGCCACCGAATCCGACTGAGTGGGTAAGCAGTTGCCGAAGTGTGTAGCGGACGGTCACGATGGCCGTTCCACCGGGATCAACTGGTGTCGGGAAATGGACCCGCAGCAGCGTATCGTCGTTCTGGTATTCGGTACGTGCCTCGACTCCATCGACCCTCACCTCTTCAACCGAGAGCGTTCCCGGTGACATGTTCGGCAGGAGGAGAAAGTCCACCGAAGGAACCGGAGCGTCCGAGGTTGAGACGTAACGGACACTCATTCTGCAGGCAGCACTGTCGAGATCGTCTGAGATATCGAAGGCAAGGTGATAGTTTGGTGCCGTCCGGAATGCAGCGCCGTTATCGAGGATGCGTGCGTCGACCAGATCCTCTCGAAAGACGGAGCTGTCGTCCCACCGTACCATGGCGGGCGAGAGATTCCTGTAACGCTCCTGAGTCACACATTGAAGGCAGGAAAGTGTGATGACTCCGATAGCAATGAGGCCGAGCCATGCTCGTCGCATCTGTCTCCTCAACGATGTGTACATCATATCACAGCGAGGTTTCGGCAATTCACGCCACGGTTCAAGATTGGAGCGACACCGAACGACAATAGACGTATGAGAAACAGACCGACCCAAAGCGGCTGTGCGGCAACACTGTTAGCGGTTCTTCTTGTCTGCGCTGCGTCGACTCTTTCCGCGCAGGAGGCGGTGCACTACTCGGCTGAACATCGCTATGCGTTTCCGGTGGCAGGCGCCATTTCGCTCATGTGGTGGGCACACCGGCACTGGGATGGCAGTAACGCAGTCGACATCGTGGCCGATCCTGCGCTGCCTTCAAGCTCGCCGCTGCTCGCGGCTTTTGGCAGACTCGCGATAGTCGCGGTTGCGGACGGCGTAGCAGCACCGGCGAACAATGAGCTTGGCGGTACCGCGCTTACACTGAAAGCCGCTGACGGGCACGAGTACTACTACGCTCACCTTCATGACAGCGCAATATCGAAACCGACGCGAGTGCACACAGGGGAGACGCTCGGTCACATGGGCCATACCGGACGATGGACGTGGTTCATCGAACCGCACCTCTATTTTTCCATCACCTCACACTGGCACTCCGGACTCTCCTGGGTGGATGACATCAACGCCGCTGACTGGATTCGAACTCATTTCGGCTACCCCGCCCATCGGCTAACAATCGCACCCTATCCGCCCGACCGCCCGCACGAAGACCCGATCGACGGCGACTACACGGTGATCAGCACATTCGGTCAGACACGGGCGCTCGATCGCGATCTTGCCTCCGTGGAACTTCGTCCGAACGAAGATCCGGCGCAGGGCGGCAACGTCCTTGTTCCTGTCAACGCCCCGCTCACGGGGGAGGTTCGCGTTTTCCGCAACACGGTGATGGGCCTGCGCGTACAGGTCACGAATCGCCATGCCGATCAGACCATCGTACTTTCAGGTCTCGCGACAAGTTCGGTCAGGACCGGCATGGTGGTGAAGGCCGGAAGCAGAATCGGCTATACGCTTGGCGCAATTGACTACATGTATTTCGACAGGGGAACACTGACCGATCCGGGAACTGTCATGCACTAGGCTACTCGCCGATCATCACTCGCGCATGATAGGGAATATTCTGATAGAACCAGTGCGCATCGGGTACTGTCAGTCTGACGCACCCATGAGAGGCTTCGTGACCGAGTTTCATAGCCTCAGATACAATAATGTGGTTTTCACGGTCGACCGGTACCGAATGAAACAGGTATTCTCCATGATGCAGCCACGAAACCCAGTATCGGGCGCCCTCCTTCTCCCCCGGGGCATAGAAGAAAGTTCCGCGCTGCCGCTGAATATAGAACGTCCCGTGGGGCGTCCCGTCACCATTTGCGTCATCGATTCCCGTTGAGGCAACCATCGTATAGATGACCTGCATACCGCGAAATATCGTGACACGCTGACGGGAAATCGAAACGTAGATCGCAATATCGTCGCCCTTGTGTATAGTCGGATAGGGACCGTCGGACGGCACAAGCCAGTTTATGTGCCCCGAGGTCTGCGAGAGTGCGGCGTTCCGGCCGAATCCGGTTGTGCCCGACGATCCGGCGCCCACCGGTGTCGATGCGGCAGGATTCGCCATGGCAATTGCAGCCGCAACCCCCAGAGTCACAACGGTCAACGACGCTTTTTTCCAGGATCTGCTCATTGGAAAGTTCATAATCCAGAACTTCTACGTGCGCCACCCGACATCGGATGATCGGGATTTCGACTGTGGCGCCACCCGTAAGGTCCTACTCGAAGTGGCGTCTCCGTGATATTATACCGGCGTGACACGTAACGATCTTCACCGCGGTTCACCTCGCGTGTTGAGCAGGGCGCTGCGCGCCGTGCTTCCTGTACTGATAGCGTCAATGTCCGTGATTGCCTGCGCACATCCGGTCACCGATTTCAACTTCCAGTCCGGCGGAAAGCCAGTTCCGCTCCTTTCAGACAAGAAGTTGCCTACCGGAGCTGAAGGGTCATTCCTCCCCTCAAAAACCGGACTGCCGCGGACCGCGCTGTTCACACTGAAACAGCCGGAGCCGGTCACTGATGCGAGCAGGAGCTTCTCGCTCCGCTACGTCGGGAACGGCAAATCGCTTGAACTTCACGTATTTGTCCAGGCTTCCGGCAAGAGCGACCACGCACAGGTAACCGCCGCCCTGCCGGTTACCGCCGGATCGGCTCCGGTCACGTTCCTGTTGCCGCTGCCGCCGAAGCTTGACGTCACCGGCTTCGAAGTCACATCTGCCGATGCATCGTCCCAGATCAGGATCGCGGAAGCCGGCCTCCTACCGGACTTTCCTGGAGTGAAGTTCGGTTCGGCCGGACTGCTCATCCGGGACGGTGTAGGACTGCAGGAAACGAGAAATGGAACCAATGTTACCTATGATCTTTCGTTTACGAAACTTCTCTCCCAGATCGGCAACAACCAGGCACAGCTCTCAGCTGCGTACTCCTATTCCGGGCCGGACAGCAACCCTGTGCTGTTCACCGTGCGAGGCGGCGGTTCATCCCGTGAGTTTCGGCTCTATCCGCAGGAAGGCGAGCACACGGTCTACTTCTATACCGCAAGCGTCGGATTCACCCCGGAGCAGGTTACCATCGCGACCTCGAATCCGGACTTTACGCTGAGCTCAGTTGAAGACCGACCGTTCGCTGAGTCAGGTGGTTCTACGACTGTCGGGGGTACGATCATCGGCGGTCCGGGAGGGCAGGCTGCCCCGATTCCCGCAAACTTCGGAACAATGCTCACCTATGATCCGGCGAAGTGGCGTAATCCCGACTATGAGGTGTTTTCCTGGAATCTTGTGCCATCAGTTCTCGTATTTGATTTTCGGTCCCTCGCGGTTCAGGCGCGATTCCTGAAGCGCCTGGCATTCTTCGTCGAAAAAACGAACTACGCCGGAAAACTCTGGCCGAACTTCGTCATTAGTCCACTCCACGGCTGGAACGCTCATGACTATCGGCCGAAGGATCTCGCGGAGTTCTTTACCGACGCGCAGGAGCAGCACTTCCCACTGAATCCGGAAGAGGTCGGACTTCAGGACATTCTCGTTGCGAACGGAATCATTGTGCGGGATGGAAACGGCTTCAGCCCGGGAACCGGCGCAATAATAGGTTTTTCATATGAAGGCCCTTACTGGTTACGGTACCTGCTGCTCACGCACGAGGGATATCACGGAATCTATTTCACTCACCCGGACTACCGGAACTCGGTTCATGAAGTGTGGAACTCACTTCCCGCCCAGCAGCAGGATTTCTGGAAGATCTATCTTGGGGTTCGTGGGTATGACGCGAAGGATGACTACCTCGTCATCAACGAGTTCCAGGCATACCTGATGCAGCAGCGACTGAGCGACGTGAACCGCTACTACCTCGGTCAGGGCCTCAGTGGGCTCGACACAAACCCCGCATTCAAGAAAGCGGGGCTCGGCCAGTACATCAAAGCACATCCTGATATGTTTCGTTCTGCAGCAGCGAGGATTCAGCAAGGTGTGCACGCAGCCGCCGGGGTCTACGCAGGTGAGCTTGTGTCACTGGTGCCGGTCGGGAAATAGAGGCTGGACTATCGCTTGTCCTGATCCTTGTACTTCTTGGGATTCGAGTCGAACTCCTTCTTGCATCCGGGTGCGCAGAAGTAGTATGTCTTCCCCTCGAACTTGCTGGTCAGCTTTGCTGTCTTCTCATCGACATCCATCTTGCAAATCGGATCAATCGCCATTTTGTTTCTCCTTTTCAGATTCGAACCGCGACAGGATTTCGGTGAACTCGTACCACACAACCCCGGTATCGCTCACTTCCATACGAACTCGCGCGCCATCGGTTAGTGTCTGCATAGTCGCTTCCGCCTGAGCACCGGAAATTCCGAAACCAACGACAAGTTCGGAAACGGTCAGGCGTCCACCGTGATCCTGAGCGAGTCGGTAAATCGCCGCTTCACCGGGAACACGTTCGTCAATCCGGGCGGTCGGAGCCGGTGGTTCACCTTCGGTTTTACGGCTGCGATACAGCCGCGAAAGCGCAGACAGACCGAACAATACGAATGGAAAGATCATCCAGCCAAAATCCGGCGGGAAAACTGCCATCGGCTTCACCGTTGTACCTGCACCGGAATTCGTACCATACCCCCGTACTGTATGTCAATGCGATTCGTCGAAGTCAATTTGCCTCTCCCTGTCCGGCAGGAGCTTCCTGCTGTGGTCCGGTCATCGCCTCGAGCGTTTCTAGATAGATGAATGCGTCCTCAAACGTGTCGCCACACATCTCAGCCGACGGCCGCAAATTGCTGCATACTATCGGCCGTTCGGGCTTACCGAACAGTTGGCATCGATTGTCAGACGTAAGTTGAACACATCGTACACCTGCCGGTTTCCCGACTGCTACGCCTGCAACTATCACCGGTTCCATCTCCGGAATGCGTGATGAAATGGAAATTGCAATACAACATGCGCCACAGCCAACTCTGCAGTTCACCCCCATCCTGAACCTCCCTGCAGTCGACACTATCGCGTATGGCTCCTACCGGAAACGGGACTTGAACCCGTACGACCCTTGCGGGTCAGGGGATTTTAAGTCCCCTGTGTCTACCATTCCACCATTCCGGCATGGCGCCCATGTTACCAGCGCCGCCTCCTGCGGTCAAGCGAAACCAGGGTCCGCATAACGGGCGACCCGGTTGAACGGTTCCTCCGCTCGTGCTATAAGAACGACCTGTTATGGTCACTGAAACGTACGGAATTGTCGACTCTCACGCGCATCTGCTGCACATGAGCC
>Ga0307376_10006109_pt1 | contig 10724 bp, 22 predicted proteins | sample TR2MG_FD_202536 | JGI IMG/M metagenome (GOLD analysis project Ga0307376, IMG submission 202536) | Soil microbial communities from Risofladan, Vaasa, Finland - TR-2 | ecosystem: Environmental > Terrestrial > Soil > Coastal area > Acid sulfate soil | place: Finland: Risofladan, Vaasa | collected...
CAGGGGGCTACGGTGTGCCTCTTGAGCCATTTTTAGAAACATTGGAATCATTGGTGGAAGAAGATGGCAAATAGCGAAGGAATTAAACTTAATAAAATTAGAGTTTATAAAAAAGATAAAGGCGAGGCATCCACTCCAGATAATATAACTATTGAAGTGGATGGCAAGGAGTTGCTTGGCATTTTTTCCTTCCAGTATGAGGTTGCACCCGGAAACTTCCCATTGGTAACATTAAAAATGGTTGCCGATACAGATATTGATACAGAAGCAGTGACAAAGAAAGAAGTCCAACAGGAAGAGGCAGATGCTTCGTTTTAATGGTTGGATTTAGTATTAAATATAACTAACTCCTGTCAAAAGCAGGAGTTTTTTATTGTTGATATATATTGCATTTTTACGTAATATGTAGTGTAGATCATTTAATGGGGGATCGTCCAATGGTAGGACAACTGCCTTTGACGCAGTGAATGTAGGTTCGAGCCCTGCTCCCCCAATTTATTAAGGTATAACATGTCACCAAAACGCGAAATTAGAAAAGAATTAGAGAAGGATTTTTCTAAGAATTACAAAGGAACAATGAAAGACCTTCGCACCAAATGCGAGGCAATGCTTTGGCATATGGATCACGATCAGGGCTTTTTCCCCGATGGTGGCTATGAATTTGAAGCCATGTTAATGCTTATAGAAATGATAGAAAAGCATGAGGAAAATATCGGTGTTGCCAAAGATACTCTGATTGGCATACATGAATTGTCTAAAGTATATGAAAATGAATTATATGGTAGCTCGTATAAGGGCAAATGCCGGGACCAAGGATCGCGAATACAAGCCATTAACAAAGGGGCCAGGATTGCACTAAAATCCCTTGGCTATAATGTAGAAGAAAATATTACACCCATAGAAGTTGATCCAAATCAGTTGGACCTTTTTGGACAGGAGATTATTAATGAAAAATAGAAGTCAAAGAGGCGAAGCGGCAACAATGGTGCTTGTCATACTCGTAGCTGCAGTTCTTAGTATTTGGACCACTGCCGTAAAGAATAGAAATCCAGATGGTGTGACAGTAATTTCAGCAGAGCCAACCAAGCAGGCGAAATAATGGAAACTATGGGTTCACTAATGGATAAGCTTTGTATTATGAAGCTAAAGGAAAATGCACTCTTTAGGGATAGTCTTGCAGGAGATCCTTCCAAATGGCCCGATGCGAGTTTAAAAGAAGGTGTGAGCAATCAAGTAAAGGCCTTAAGGGACGAGATTGATGCCTATTTTTATAATGCCATTCAGGGTGACATGAAACTTGAAGAGCCCAAGTTTAAAATGTATAAAAATGAAAAGCCTGCGGATATCAACTTTGAAAAAATCTCAGAGCCAGTTAGTAAGCTCTTTGATGCAAATTATACTCTCTGGAATTTAGAGGATTCCCGAAGAGTGCCGGGAACATCGGCTGAACAAATTAAAACATTAAGCGGACTTGTATCAGAGCATAATCGGATAAGAAATGATTGCATGGACGATATTAACCGGAAATTCCAGGAGATGATCAATGATAAAAATAGAAAAGGGTCAAATCTGGATTCATAAGTTCGGACTCAGAAATGCCTCAAAAGAAAAAGTGGAAATTGTAGAAATATTAAACTCAAATTGTTATAGTGCTCAAAGCCTATATACGGGAAATACCGAGATTTACACCGAAGAATCACTAAAAGAAAACTACATGCTGGATAAGAATAATGGCACTGAAACGTAAATATAAAACAGAAATCATATATGTTAACTACAATACAATATTTAGCCACGAAGAGAATCACTTAGACAATACCATTAAAGCTCTTTTGAAATTAAAAGATAAGTATGTAACTAATGGCAAGTATGATGATATTATCTTTGAAAGAGATGATATCTATAGCGACGAAATAGGCGACATGACAATTATGGGCGGCTATATGGAATCGGACGAAGATTACAATAAAAGAGTTGAGCGTTATGAAAAAAGCAGAAAAAAGTCGCGACTTACTAAAATAGCCAAAGAAAAAGCGGCCCAAATAGCCAAGGAAAATAAGGATAAGGCTGACTATGCGAGGCTTAAAAAGAAGTTTGAAAAAGTATAATTAAAATAATAATTAAGATATAAAAATCCCCTATTTGATATAATTCAGATAGGGGATTATTATGAATAAATGTATAAATTGTCAAGTCGAATATTATTGCAAATCTAAAACAAGCGTTTGTTGCAGCCCTCATTGCCGTGTTGAGTTTAAATATAAAAAATATATTGAACTATGGATGACAGGAAAAGTTGATGGAAAAACAAAAGCCGGAAATATTATTGGATATATAAGAAGACATTTATTTGAAATAAATCAAAACACTTGTTCTATATGTAAGTGGTCAAAAATGAACCCATATTCAAAAAAATATCCCCACCAGATTGATCACATTGATGGGGATACTACTAATAATTCTATAAAAAATCTACGTCTTCTCTGTCCAAATTGCCACTCATTAACACCTACCTATGGCATATTGAATGCAAAATTCAAAGGGATAAATAGGGAATACTTAAGCAGTGAGTCATATAAAGAAACTCTGCATAATCAGAAAAGATTTTATTCCGAAGAAGATTAATCGCTTTCACTCTGTAAGTATCCCTTCATGTAATAATAAATATTTGTAGCACCTACCGGATTACCACTATGAACATTAAAATCAAAGCCATCTGGTATTTCAATCTTTCCATCCATATCCTGCTCACAAAACCACTTGGCAAAATCATGCCCGGTTGGCCCATCGGCTTCTAAATCATGGTCAAAGGAAATATATTCAGGACAGCCATGGGTTTCAATTAAATCCTTGGCCTCCTGTGCATTTCTAGCAATTTTCCAATTACGATCAGTTTTGGGATTGCGTATATCGTCTAGGTATAATGACCAATCATTCACTTTCTAATATTACCTTTGCTTTTTCATATCTTTCACGATGCTTGTCAGTAAGACTATCCCCGCGGAAAAAATGATGAGCCAAATCGGCCAGCTTTACAGCCTTGGATATAGGATTGGTCTTGGCTAAACGAACATAATCCAAATAAACCTGACCCTCTCTGCGAGTAAGCAAATCTACTGCGGTTAATACTTCCTCACTAAAACCTTCTTTTCTAAGGTCTTCAATGGTCCAGGGAGTATCTTCGACAACATCATGTAGCATTGCAGTGATTTTCTCAGTCTCACCCTGAACATAATTACTCACCCAAATGGGATGTCCAATATAGGGGCGCCCAGCCTTATCCACCTGTCCCTCATGGGCTTTGGTGGCAATCTCTTTTGCATGGGCCAGCATATCTTCTCTTTGTGAAATTTTATTCATTTTTTACTAACTCCCTATAATCATCGGCCTGCATAAGAAAGTTCTCTGGAACCAAAAAACCGAGGCCCGATATCTTTAATTCTACCATGTTGTCCCTATACTTGTCAACCCATGCTCCGGTTCCTTTATATATGATCATATTTCCCATTTGATAGTCATATCCAAAAACCACATAGTCTCTTGGTTTAAATTTCATAATAATCTCCTTTATTGTATTATATTAAAAATAGTTGAATTATTAAGCAAATATCGGTATAATAACTAGTGAATTGGACGATAATTTGATATAGTATTAACATGCGGGTATCGTCTAGTGGTAGGGCCTTAGGTTTCCAACCTAAAGACGGGAGTTCGATTCTCCCTACCCGCTCCATTTTTTTAGAGGCAAACATGGCAACAAGAAGTATTGAATCATTAAAAAATACCAAACAGTCACCAAAATACATGGCTTGCCTAATGTATATTGATGATCCAGACGAGATAGACAGAGACATGAATGCTCACAAAGAGGCAGTTATCATGAAAAAAGACGGAACAAAAATCACCGTCCCTATCTTGCTCATGGATACTGCACAAGATATCCATGCCAATGTTGACAATCTCGAAATATTTGTCAACAAAAAATATGGTGTGTAATGAAGATTAATCCAGGCGAGCAAATTATCATAGGCTATCGCGGGCCCAAGGGTGAAAGAGTTGAGGTCATTGCCTCTGGAAACGTATATGATGCCAATGGGGTATTCAAAGATGACTCTATTGACGATTTCTATGAAGCTCTCACAAAAGTAAGAAAGAGATATGAAAAGATTAAAAAATAGAATTCCTCTCAAAGAAGTAAATGATGCAATCCAAGCCAAACATGGTCCTAATGTATGGATAACTAAAAATGGTGGCATGGGTTGGATTGAGCCGAATCCGGAATTTGAAGCTCTTGTAAATAAAATATTTCAAGACGAACAGGATCATTTGAATTTGCTAAAAAGCATTGAAGATGGAAAAAGGAAACGGCGATGATGATTGAGAATGCAGAAAAGCTTGTAATGCTGGTATTTGGCATCCTATCTTTGTTTTTTTTGATTCTTAATTTAGCAGAAAAATGGGACGAAAGAAAACCGCGCAGGAAAAGACATAATTAATGCCGGGGTAGCTCAGTTGGTCAGAGCAATCCACTTGTAATGGATAGGTCGGGGGTTCGAATCCTCTTCCCGGCTCCATTTTTTAAACAACACAGGAGAAATAACATGGAAGCATTTGAAGCAGGAGCAACATTAGGAACAGTTGTCGGAGGGTGCCTGGTATATGCCTGGCATCTTTTTGTAGTTAGAAAATTAGAAATTGATTTATTTCATGAAAGAGCAGCAGGCATTGCCGAAGGCATAAGTTACGAGTCGGAAGTTTCCCAATTAAAGAAAGAAGAGGGGGAAGTTTTTGAGAGACTAAGTAAGCTTCCAGCAACCAAAAAGAAAAAGACCTCCAAAAAGAAGTCTAAGTCTAAGAGGAAAAAATAATGACTCAGCCATACAGTCCATTTCTTCCAGATAATAATTTAATTCTTCCAAGAGAGCGCGTGGAAGTAAATGCTTGGAGCCGACACTATACCGATACCGATCCGTTTATTGGCACTTGGATGGACGAAATCGCACTCGAAGTAACTGGTGAATTTAGCATCAATGGTTCCATTGATGCTCGTGGGCAATATAGAAAACGATTCATAAACGCTAAGGGTGAATTTAAAGAGCAGGACAGCCTTATTGAAATGGCAAGAGAGTTAAACATTTGCGGTGAAGCCTTTCCAACAATCAGAGGCGATGGATTTATTCTTCCAAACCCTGACTTTATCAAAGTAAAGGGCAATCCATTGGCTAAGGGCAACACTATTTCTCTGCTTGCTGATGATGAACTAAAAAGAATCGTTGCATCAAAGAAAAAAAGAGATAAAGCTCTCGTAAAACAACTTGAAGACGAAGTTGTTGGGTATATAAAAGATGGCAAAGCTATCCCTCTTAGTTCTGATACTACGTCCCACCTCATGATAAAAGCATCACCTTATAACCTTAGGGGCCGAGGTAGACTTGTTAAATACTTTAAAACATTAATGGCTGATGATTCCATTAGAGAAGATGCCTTTCTGAATAAAGCACCAGCGCCAGAGCTTTATTTTAAAAAGGCGGCGATGCTTGATTCTAAGTCTAATGCATTTTATCATTCCTTAGTTGAACAACGAAAATTAATTACGGAATGGATGGAACAAAAATTATTTAAGGATCTTAATCTTACAGTTTCGTGGAAAAATGACATTAACATGGAAGCATTTTTAGAAAGAATTTCAGAGTAATTAATTTTCAGGTCCCGGTGATGGGATAAATAAGGAATGGGGCAGTTATTAAATTAATTGCTATTTAAACTATTTTAAAAATCTTACTAAGTGCCTTTGATAATCACTAGACAAGGCCGCCTGTTTTGCCTCTTTTTTTATAATAAACCATTACACTATATCCAACAACAAAGGGAGGAAGTTTTAGTATGAATAACGTTGACTCAGAAAACTTTGAAAGTGAAATTACGAACTCGAATGTGCCAGTAGTAGTAGATTTTTGGGCAGAATGGTGTGGACCTTGTAGAGCCTTGGCGCCAATCTTCTCAGATGTCTCTTCGCAGTATGAGGGTAAGGTGAAGTTTGTAAAAATAGATATTGAAAAGAATCAACACCTGGCCGAAAAATATAAGATTATGTCCATCCCTATGTTGGCAGTCTTCAAAAATGGCGACATTCAAGCCTCTAAGGTTGGCTCAATGACAAAGGATGCAATGTCGTCTTTTGTTGAGCTGAGCATAGCCTAACAATAAGTGTCATTATAAAGATAATTAGATCGAAAAACAAAGCTTAATTGTCTTTATAAACACAATTAAATACAACCAAATAAATTAATTAACCATATAAAACTAGGCCTAATCAGTCTAGTTTTATATTTTTCTACTATATTATGAGAATATCCACCAGAGAAGCCAGCATGATAGATTATCCCCGCGAGGAGCTTGATCCCCATTTTTGGGAGCTCGTTTCGTCAAGGGATGAATATATTCTTAAGCCGGCTGTAAAACAATTAGTTCTTGATACCGTAAAGAAAGTTTGTTCTTATTTCAAAGAATGTGAACCCCAGGAGATTTTAGTAGGATCATCCATGGGCTCTCAATTTTATAATGAGAATGCGGACTTTGATATTAAAATGGTATTAGATACTCATAAGTTGGTGGAAGATAATAATATAAATGTGCCCGAAGATGATAGCGTGGATAAGGTTTTAAAAGACATACTTGACGACATTGTAGAAGCCAATGATTTTAGATTGGGAACACACCCATTTGAATATTTCTTTCTTGATACCAAATACTTTGAGGATGATGAATATCTAAAAAGATTCGATACCCTCTATGATGTAATTGATGAATACTGGATTAAACCCGTTGAGATGGTTGATGTGGGCTCTTATAATAGAGAAACTGTTTTAAAAGAAGGCTTAGATATGGCAAGTGAATGGGCCGAAAAATGGGATATTGATCTTGGAAGTATTAAAAGACATGTCAAAGATTTTGAATTATTAGCCGACTATTTGAAGACACTTAGCCCCAAGTATGCTAAAAAAATGAAGGTAGAAGTTGAGAATATATTATTGAAAATAGAAAGGGAAATTGAAAAAATAGGAAAAGAAAAGAAGATTGTAGTTGATCTACGTCGCGATGCTTATTCTAATTTTATTGAAGAACATGAAAACTATTTGGGATATATTAACTCACAGCCGGAAGTTATACAAATGAAACTACTTGCTTATTGGGGATATTTGACAGTCATTAGAGAATTAAAAAAGATTATGGGCGACGATGACAAACTTAGCAAACGTGACATTTCAAAAATTGATGATGCTTTAGATTAAACGGTGTTAAATTATAAAAAAAGAAAGCCTCTTACCTTCGGGTAGGGGGCTTTTTTTATTCGTTTAGAAGTTATTTTTTGATATAATCCTTTAATAACCCCCTCTAAGGAATAATATACATGAAACAGTATCATGAAACGTTAAGGCATATTTTAGACAAAGGCGAGTGGAGAGATAATCGCACAGGAATCCGAACCAAGGCAGTATTTGGATATCAGCAGCGATTCGACCTTGCTGATGGATTTCCTCTCGTTACCACCAAAAAACTACATCTTAAGTCAATCATTCATGAACTGCTTTGGTTCATCAAGGGTGAGACTAATATCAAATATCTCAAAGATAATGGTGTAAGAATTTGGGATGAGTGGGCAGATAAAAATGGTGAGCTTGGACCTGTGTACGGTAAGCAGTGGAGAGATTTCGGTGGACATGATGCAATGGGAGATCCAATCATTAACGGAATAGACCAGTTGAAGAACGTTCAGGATACCCTCAGAAACAACCCTCAGAGCCGCAGAATCATCCTCTCTGCATGGAATCCTATGGATATTGACAAGATGGCCCTTCCACCTTGTCATTGCCTTTTTCACTTCAATGTTCGTGGTGGGAAGTATTTAGATTGCCTTTTGTATCAAAGAAGCTGTGACACCTTCTTGGGTGTGCCATTTAACATTGCCTCGTATGCTCTCCTAACTCAAATGATGGCTCAAGCAACTGGTTTAATTGCTGGTGAGTTTGTTCACACATATGGCGATCTTCATATTTATGAAAATCATATGGATCAGGTGGAATTGCTTTTGAGTAGGGAACCACGAGCACTGCCTCAGATGAAGATTAATCCAGATGTTAAAGATATTTTTGACTTCAAATACGAAGACTTTGAACTTGTAAACTACAATCCGCACGATGCAATCAAGGCTGCCGTTGCGGTTTAAGGAGATTTAATGATTTTTAAAGAAAAGGAAAGCGTCGAGCTGGTTAATGATTACATAAGCCATCCAGAGTTCGAAGAGATGAGGAATAAAATCAATGATTGTGGTAGCGATGACCTTCCTACCTTTGGTGGGACATTTGTTGGTGGCTATAATATTCAACAGGCGGCTGATGAGTTTGCTTCACTCTGTCTTCTATTAAAGGATAAAAAGTCTCCCATTAAACTATATGGTGAGATTGGGTCGGCATCTGGTGGAAATTTAAGATTTGTCCATGAGAATATTGGCTTCACAGAGGCCATGACAGCAGATAATCAGCAACATCCCAAACATGGTTATCAACCCGAAAACTTTAAAGCCTTTGACAGTACATTAAAGAAGTTTGCAGGTGATAGCCATTCAGATGATTTTAAGAACTTTTTAAAGGAAACCTATGGGGATAGGAAGTTTGATGTCCTCTTTATTGATGGCGATCATACTTATGAAGGCTTATGTGAAGATATTGAAATGATGCTCCCCTATGGCGATGAAGAGACTTATTATATTTTCCATGATACGGTTGCCTGTGCAAATGCCGTTGGAAAAGCTGTTCAGAAGTATTTGGACAATGAAACCTTTGTGACAATTGGACACTTTGTATCCAGATCACTTCCGGTATTGGGGATTGCAGTCTGTAAGAAGATTAAAAAATAATATGATATTTACCAATTGTGGAAAAATAGGTGACTTCATATTGACTTGGCCTGTTGCTTCGTATTATTTCAAGAAATTCAATGAAAAGATTACATTTGTATTGGCAGAAGACATTCCTCATGCCGATGCCTGCGATAGTCTTTTGAGACACCAGGATTTCACAGAAGATATAATTATTTCACAGCATAAAAAATATTGGGGATTAGGCGGCCAACCATACGTGTTTAATCCAAAGACATATGGCATTGAAGGTGAATATATAAATCTTGGAATTTCTGAATTTCCAAATATTCATTTCACAGACTACTATGGTATGAAAACTAATTTAGGCGTAGATAATGAATATAGAATAAAAATTCCTACAAACAACAGCATTAATTTAGATGACATCAAAGATAAAATATGTGTCTTCAATGATTATGGAATTATAGGAAAGCACTTGGACTTAAGTGATGAAAAGTATCATGTATTAGATTTTTCTAACGATATGGCTTATAATGCTTATATAGCAAAAAATAGCAAAGCTGTCATATCCACCTTTAGCGCATCTTCTATACTTGCAGACTGGGGCAACTTTCCCAATTACACCTGCTATATTCCAAAAGATAAAATGCACCTCCCGCGTTTTTATTCAAAAAACACAAAGGACTTTATTCCATACTAATGAAAGATTATGACATAGACAATTTGGGGATAATTCATCAGATAAACCCTGGGCATTTTAATTATGATAAGAAATACATTCAAGAATATAATGAATTTAAAATTCTTACAGATAAAATGGCCCATCTTAGACTTGGCTATCTCATAGGTGCTATAGGCAATAAGCCTCAGAGTGTTATTGATTTCGGATATGGAAATGGTTCTTTTCTAGAAGCTACAAGAGACTATGGCATTAAGTCTTACGGAACGGACATTAGCGGATATGATGCACCAGAAGGGTGTTCTTTTGTTAATCCAGAAGATATTTTCAAGGATAAATATGATGTTTTTTGCTTCTTTGATAGCCTGGAGCATGTGCGAGATTTAAGTTTTGTAGAAAAAATAAAAGCAGACTATATTTATATATCCCTCCCTTGGTGTCATTATGCCACAGAGGGCGAAGAGTGGTTTATGAATTGGAAACATAGAAAAGCTGACGAGCACCTTCATCATTTTGATCCCCATTCTCTTCGTGAATTTTTCAATCAGTATAATTATAAAATGTTAGACCATTCAGATATTGAAGATACTATTAGAAAACCAATAGATAAGCATAGCAATATATTATCAGCAGTATTTCAAAAAAACAAAAGGAGTAACCATGTTTAAACTAGACCCTAAAATATTTAGTCCGCACGACCTTCAGGCAATAGATTTATATTCTAATCTTGCAGACTATTATGCTGTAAAGTATGATATTTTAAAAACAAAATTCCCTGATGCCAAAACAATAGGGGAAATAGGCGTCAGGGCCGGTGGGGCGGCATGGACATTTCTTCAAGCATGTCCGGAAGCAGAATATCACGGATTTGATATGGATGATAAACAATATGGCACTTTATCCAATGGGGAAAAGTTTACCGATTGGGCCAAGGACTTGCTGAAGGATTACAACTTTACTCTTCATAAAGCAAATACTCAATTAATAAAATCTCTTCCTGTAGATAAGAAGTTTGATTTCATTCATGTTGACGGGGATCACTCTAAAGCTGGTGTGATGCATGACCTGGAATTGAGTATTAAATCTTTATCGGACGACCCGCGGGCATTTTTATTAATTGACGATTATACTCATCCACAACTTCCAGAGGTTAAGGCAGGAGTC
>Ga0307376_10006111_pt1 | contig 10720 bp, 10 predicted proteins | sample TR2MG_FD_202536 | JGI IMG/M metagenome (GOLD analysis project Ga0307376, IMG submission 202536) | Soil microbial communities from Risofladan, Vaasa, Finland - TR-2 | ecosystem: Environmental > Terrestrial > Soil > Coastal area > Acid sulfate soil | place: Finland: Risofladan, Vaasa | collected...
AGAATAACCTGTACTCGCATCACCAAAAGAAATTGCATTCAAATTGTAACTTGTAGCTGGATTACGATCAACCCAGTTAATACCATAATCGGCAGTGTTTATTATTGTAGTAGAAGAATCACCACAAGCAGCTATAGAAGGATCATAAATATCAATATCATTTAAATCATTTAATGTACCGGTCGGAGTCGTGAGAGCTGGTAGGGCTGTCTCTGTATACCCATCATCTGTTATACTACCAGTATTTGTCTGATCTTTATAGGTAATGTCATCTGTAAGAAAAAGACGATAGCCTTTTAGATAGAACTCTCCCGGATTCTCAAGAGTCCCATTTCCTCCAGTAATGAGAAAATTATTCGATCTATCAGCTACATTTTCAGCAATCAAAAAGCCATTATTGATTGCTGTATCACCTATCTGTGATTGAATAAATCGCCTATTTTGAGTATTAGAAATATTATGAAGATCCCTAAGCTCAGCATCTGTAAGATTAGCTTGTTGCTGAGCCTGAAGGGTATAATAACGCTTTCTCTCATTATACAAATTCGGAGCATAATTTCCCGTATAGGATTCCGACATTTTCTCTTACCTCCCAGACCTTCCACGTATAGGCGTACCAAGTCGTCCATAAGAACCAGCTGCCATATGCCTATCTCTAGACATTTCCATCTGAAGCCCCTGAGAAGGACGATTAGTGTAAACTGCAGATCTTTTGTTTTTCATGTAATATTTCTTATAACTATTCCCGGAGCCGGCTGTTGTATCAACAATTTTATTTGAAGAACCTCCCCCACCTGACAGGTATTCAGTCGCTAGAAAAACGGATCGTGCATAAGCGTCTGAGAGATCATCATGGGCATCTTTAATATCAGGAGCGGCTACAGAAATGATGTATTTTGAAAAAGAATGAGCTTTTAATTTCAGCATCTCTAAAATAAGGTCTATATCTTTTGTCTTTTTTCCATCTACCACACGCTCAGGACCTTCTGGTATTCTTAAAGAAGCATCAAGCATTTTTGCCATCAAATTCTGATACACTCTAGAATTAAAATCACGACTGCATTGACGAACATCAATTTGTTTATGGCCTTTCTTATGAAGGACAGGGAGCATAGCTAAGCCATAATATTGGTCCATCATACCTTTTACAATAAAAAACTTCTTCATAAAAGAAGCTATCCACTCTGCCATTTCATCAGGATTAAAAAATTCCTTTCCTTCATCCTTAGCATAACGGACTTCTATACAATCAAGTTCAATGACATTCTTCATTTCACCACCACGCTCTTCTTTAACTATATGCGTAATGGCTATAGCTGTTCCATCATTCTTTAATCCTACGTCAATACCAAGAAAGTGAGGAGTACGTTCATATGTCATCTCTTTGAATTTCATTCCAGGAATGATATTTATTCTCAGTATTTGTTCATTATCTATCCAGGCAGAGACTCTATCACTAAATTGGCCACCAAACTCACTGTTATAGGAAATAGCATTTTCAATGTATTTATTTCTTAGATATTTTGGTGATAAGGTATAGTCAACTTCCCAGGAAGGGGCATTAACCATTAACCAATCATTACAATCTTTCTCCATTGACCTTTGATAAATCTCATGGAATTTTCCTGTTCTATCAGCCGGAGAAGATATACAAATCACTTTACCATGAGGTTCTCCATCGTCTGCATTGAATTTAGCAACAGAAGGAGTAACAGATTCATAAACAGCTCTATCAGATTTATCAGAACCCTTCTCAGATTCAAAAAAATGAGCCATCTCATCCAATACTACTATAATGTTATTTTTACTACGAAGACCACGAGCACTACAAGGAGAAGCTACAACACGGAGGGATGGCCTTTGTCTAGACCCATAATGTTCAATATCCCTCTGTGTATCCAATCGCATATAATACTGTGTCGGTTTACTACGATATTTTTTAAAATACTCAGAACGCTCTATATGGCCACCAATCCTACGGAAAAGTTCTGATGCCTGTTCCTTATCAGTAGCAATACATGAAAATTGAATTTCATCATCAGGCATTATTCGATAAAATTCCTGGGGAGATGTATGTTTTAGTAATTTATAAATCTCAAAAGATATAAGAACAGCTATGGTACTTGTTTTAAGACCTCGGCGCCCTATAACTAAACAAAGATTTTGTCGAGTATCTGATACATCACCCGTAACTTCTGATATATTTATTCGGCCCTCATCCTGTAGGAAAATCAGATACTCTATCTCTGTGAATCGAAATCTATCTTTTTCATTAAATCGATCTCTGATAATGATATCTCTTTTTGTATTATCAAGTTCAATATTATAATAGCACTTAAAGATAAACTTCTGAACAGGAAAAAGCGGAGGAACACCAGGAACTGAACCAAGTCCCAGACCCCAATAGGCCTCAGCGAACTCAATTATATTCCGTTCAGCATCATCCTTAAGCTTTGTGCTAGTTATAAAATTAGTACAGAGATCTGATATACTCATTTTTACTTCACTTTAGGTGTCATAGCTTTAATTATTCTCTCAGCCCGTTCTTCCCATCCATCTAAATTCTTAGATAAAGCATGGAAAAACATCTCTTTATATTCGGGGGGAGCTTTTATTTCATCGAAAGTTTCCGAAACAATATTCAATAGCATCTTAAATATCTCCCGGAATTTTGGACCCCGTAAATCAATCTCTCCCACAGAGCCCATAAGAGCTTGACGCTGAAGTAATGTCTCCGACATATATTTAAGGAGAGTACCACGCTTCAAAGAAATAGAAGAAGTGTCCTTATCGTCCTTGTATCTCTTTTCACGTAATTTACGTAAAGAGAATTGCTCCTCAGCAAGACCCAAGAGGACAGCCTTCAACACAGTATCAGGAGTATCATCATCTCTTATGGCAACACAAACTTCATCATCATGAAGCTCTTCAGGAGGAGACACGCTTACTTCAACAAGAGTTGGAACAGTGTCATCTACTGAAGGTCGAATAACATTATCGAGATCCAGATTATCTGTACCTACTTGAGTATTCATTTTTATTCCTTACTCCCACATTGTCATTTTTTAAGTGGCGTTGTAGGGTTACAATATTTGATCTAAACCTATTGTGCTAGATAAGCCTCCTATTTCTATTGTACTCTCATTATCAATTAACGGATCAATATTAATTTCACCCATATCACAACCGGCAAAGAAATCTACATATTCTTTTGTATTAGCCTCAATGGTACTAGGATCCGGAAGAGTCTCTTTCTCAGGCAAATCAGCCACAACCTTTTTCTTTGGTGCCGGTTGAAAAGTATTAGCCTTTATACCCACCGGAGCAACATTATAGTCATTAACGGCACTTGCAAGAACCTGGTCAGCTTTATCACTGGCCAGTTCTTTCATAAGGGCACCCTTAACCTGCTCAAGAGTTTTACCTTTTCTCAATAATCCGAGAGCTGCTTCTCTGTGCTCACTCATACCTTCAACATTTTTCTCACCCGTCAAAACATGGAAATAACCTGGGGTACCCACGGCAGAGTTGGACACCCTTGTATCCTCAAACTTAGCTTCTCTTATAGGAAATTCCTTAAGAATCTTTTTCAGATCAAGGCCTATTTTCCTGGGGATCCTTTTTGCGGCAATCAGTTTATCAACTTCACCACTCATATCCTGACTGGGAAGAACAACAGCCAGATATTTCACAGCTTTCTTCAAATCACCAGAAGCATATTTCTTTTTAAGAACTTCTTTAAGATTATTCCCGGTTTTTCCTTTATAAAGTTGTTCTCGGGCGAAGACTATAATAGGGCGTACTTCACGAAAAAGCATTTCCTCATTAGCAAGTCTATCCTCAATCTCCTGCTCTTTAGCATTCTTAATAAGCTCCTCAGAAATTTTCTCTTCAGAAATTTCTTTTATTTTCTTGGCCATCACAGGTTGATCTGTAAGAGGTTCTGCAAGAAAGGCCTGGCGTAAAGCTTCTTTGGAATCAATGACATACTCATGATCGATACTTCCGAGATCCACAAGATGAGCCTTATATTTATTAAAAAGAGATTCATTATAATTAATATTAGCAACAACATTCTTATGAAATTTATTCGCCAAAAAAGCAACAACATCTGCACTCAAACAGCTTTCATTAACAATAATATCTCTGGCAAGACGGTTACGATGTTGAATCAGAAAGCGTTCTGCATCAGTAGCAGATGAAAAAGCAGAAGCATCAATATAAACATTCCCGAGAAGACCTTGTTCCTCAGAGATCTTCTGCAGCGCTTCTTTAGCAGTTTCAATTTGATCAGAGGCAAAACGAGCTCTAATATGGGCTGTTAAGGCTCTCCCTTTTAACCCCATCATCATAGCTTTTTTAGCCTCACGAACAACTTCGTTTCCATCAACTTCTTCTCCGGCATTTCTTTGTCCCAGAGATTGAACGGTCAGATTCGGCACCAAATTAATTCCAGTAGATTCATCCTGTCCCCATAATTCTGCCAACTTCGGCAAAATACGTACAGAGTTATTATCCGAAGGATAATTATCATAGGCTTCAGGCGTAAGCCAGCTATGATCAACTATTGGAAGATATTTAGGGTTAGTGCCAATAATGTCTTGGGAAAGGTCACCTAACATTTGTTATCTCCTTTTATTAACATGAAAGTAATTTACAAGATTTTCTGTAACAGCTTTCTTAAGCATCTTCTCAGCTTTCTCACTTATATATTCTTCAGCTGTTATTAATTCTTCTGGATTGATATCATTATCATCATCTTTTACACCAAAATCCTCTTCGGTTCCCATATCCTCTTGAACCTTTTCGACTTTTTCCTCGACTTCTTCTTTCTCTTTGATAAGCTCATCAACTTCCTTATCCTTGATATTCCATTTCGGATTCTCAAGCTCATCTGCAATACTATCCGCAACATTGCCCAGACTGTGGACAGTATTATAAATAGTCTCCTTCATCTCTTTTAGAGGCATGATAAAACCTCTTCCTCCTAAAAGACCATCAGGACTTACATCAGGACCTTTTACTTTAGACATTTCACTAAGACAGGAAGTAAGGGTGCCAAGAGCTACCGTTACATTATGAAGAATGTGCTTAAGATGTTTCAACTTCTTAGGGTTGTATTTGAAGTCCTCAGGAATTTCTCTCCGGACACCTCCACCACCACTTCCAGCTATCCTCATCATTTCTGGATTATCTGTAAGTCTTTTTCTCATAATATCCCCTTACACCTTAATAGGTTCTTTAGTCTCGGGATCAAAAAGGCGCTCAATAATTACTTCACCTTTTTTAGTCTCATTAATACGCCATAGGTCTCTTTTCGATTTATGAACCAGACTATCCTGAGATATTCTGAAAAAACTTGAAAGATCAGAAAGGGAAGCTACCTTCACCTTGTCTTCACTCAAAAAATTGTCAAGACCTAGAGGATCCGCTTCTTCTGCATTTCTCAATGAAGCCCTATCTCTTAAAAGTGTCTCATAAATATCCATTTCTACCTCCATAAATATCTGTTAAATGGCATCCGGCCATGGGTCCATATTTCCGCCAGTAGCAGGTTCAACTGTTTCCATACCTTCAGGATCAGCTCCATCACCTTTTGTTTTCACTGCATTATCAAATACAGGATCCTTAGGTGTCAGAAAATCCCCCTTATTTATATCCACTTCCGGACGCTCACCTTGTCTTTCAATATCAAATTGAACATTATCATCATTATCATGGATGTTACGTAAACTGTCCATAATACTCTCAAAGCCCTCCGGTACCTCAGCATCGTTATAATAGGGTATATTTCTCGGATGGGGACCAGTCACTTCAGCCATACGAAAAAGCATTTCCGCAAGGGACCTCAATGAAGCAGTAACACTTTTCCACGGAAAACCAGGATAAACATAAATACGCTCCCACTGTTTCAGAGCTTTCTTCATCATAATCAACTTTAACTCATCCTTTTCACTTTCTATCAATTTCCGAAGATCATTCGGAGGATAAAAAATATAAGGATTTGCATCCGGTGAACCTGGCAAGCTACTACCTGAAGGTGGATGAAATACATAATCTGATTTTTTATTTAACAAATTCTCTCCTAAGACTGTTAAACAGTTAGATTATAGATGTTAGAGTATTAACAGATAATTAAGCCGTGAACTCAGATGAAAAAAAAAGCCCTGTGGAGTACAGGGCTTGAAAAGACACTAATAAAAAGATGGCTATCTATCCAACCGGAGTGTTACTCAACATACCTTCTTTTTTACCGGTCATATCACGCATGCCTTGAGCTTTTATCTTCTCGAATTCATCTTGAAAGACAAAATAGAGTGTCATAACAGCATCAGGTTTTTCCTTCCAGGAATCCAGAGGATATGTATCCCGATTCAAATCTTGTTTTATTTTCGCTCCGGCGCCAATAGAAACTTCAACATTCTTCTTTGGTTCAGGAATCGATACACTACGGATAGAATTAAAAGCTACTGATTTTTTGAGACCCCTATTCTTTAAATTCTGTACAAATTTTTCTTTTTTCTCAACACTCACATCTACACTAATATTACAGTCGTAAAAAGCCGCCGCTATAGGAAGGTGCGTATTTTCAAGAGCACCTGAAGAATTACCAACTAAGTAATTTACCGCTTCATTAGTATTACAGTGGTAAATAGCACTATCACTACTAAAAGTTTTGCTACTCAAGCCTTTTACATAATTACAACCAAGTTCTCCTGATCCTATTAGATTAAATGAATCCGGAATTATAGAATTATTAAACATGTTTTTACTTACACCTCTACTCACAGTCTCTACTTCCGGACGCATTTCCTTCGATGAAAAAAAAGCGAAACCATAAGCCGGCACTGTATTCTTCTTCCCGATAAGGCTGGAAGCTACATCCCGTAATTCATCCTCACTGAAAAAAAACTGCCTTACAAAACCATCAGCCCGAAAACCATCCCACCATAAAGGATGCATGGATTGATAGTTCCTATCCGGCCATTTAAAATCACATTTCGAACAATACCTATCAGCCATAAAATCACATTTATGCTTAGGGCATTTATCAGCAAAACTTTCAAGAAAAAAACCTTCCGTTTTTAATCCCGTGATAGGATTACAACCTTTTATCGTAGGAACAACTGCAGTGTTAATTTCTGAATTTCCTCTCCAATCAAACCACAAACCTTTTTCAGGCCTCACCGGTACAACAAATGATCCCGGACCTGTCATCCATTCATCTTTAGGATGAAGGAATTCATCCACATAATAAACGGGAAGAGGTGTTCCAGGAGGCAATCCAAAAGTATGTTCCCCTATGAGACGCTGAGCTTCCATAACCTGTGCAGTAAAACCTTTATATTTCATTTCTAACATTTTTTCATCTCCTTAAAATGTAGGGGGCATTACACCGTTCCTTGAAAACTATGAAAAACTAAACATAGTCTCATATGGTTTGTAACGGGCACCATAAACTCCCGTAAGAAATCTAGTCAATATGTTCCTGGCTGCAACTATATCTGCGTTACCTGCGTGACCACATTTCAGGCACCGGAACACTTGTCCTACTCGATTTCCCCTATCGACATGACCACAGCTCGGACATTTTTGGCTGGTATAAAAAGGAGCCACAGTACGAAAACTAATACGATTAGTTTCGCAGGCCTGCTCAAGCCTTTTTAACCAGTACCTATATGCCCAAGTGCCGATAGAACGTCGCATATTTTTACTCAAGCGACGTTTGAGTTTTGATTTATAGTTCATGTTTTTGAGCTTTTCAACCACTACTAAATCAATTTGCTTAAAGTGACCTATAAGCTCTTTCACGATTTCGTCTATTCTCTGTCTCATAGCTCTACGAGCCTGCTTCTGTCCGTTAGAGCCGTGCCCACATCTTTTGATTCTCTCTATTAAAGATTCAGTATCTAAACCGAACTGAGATCCGTTATTGAGAGACGCAAGAGCTTTGATACCTGTGTCTATACCTACGGCATTCTTACCTGACTTCTTAGGTCCTGTATCTATTTCAAAAGAGAGTTGTACATATTTCTCGGTAAGAATGTAGGAGTTTAGCCGCTTACCTTGAGCGAAGAGTTTATTGATATGCTTGTGAAACTTTATAGGGATATCCAGAATAACTTTTTCTCCTATAGAAGCCATGTGTAACCATGCATCAAAAGAGCTATTCTTGGAGTCCTGAAGTTCCGCTATGGTGCATGATACATAAGCTCTACATCCTTTGTGAACGGGCATCGATATCTTCCAGGGTTTATCCTTCCATCTTTCCTTTACCGCTGTGATCATATCTACGGCTTCCCGGGCGGCTACTTTTCTTAATCGGGCACTGAGCCAGGTATCTTGTGGTAGGTCTACAGTATCTTTGAGCAGTATAGATTTAGAGGGAGTACCATTATTCCAGAAATGATTTATGAAAAAGTTACAGACCAGCCCATATTCATTGAGGACTCTTTTAAGTTCTGAGCGTTTAAAGTCTGTAGCGAATTTCAGGCTACATTTGGAGGAACGGATAAGTTTCATAATTATTTTTCTTATTAGACAATTAGGATTTCATAGTTTTCAGTGTTTTTTCATAGTTTTATGCTCAACTGTTATAACCCCTTTATTTACGATTGCTTGTGACCGAAAACTCTGCTTCCATTCTGAAAGAAAGGATCAGCTTTTGAAGGTCTGTTAGCTATGATTCTCAGCTTAGGTAAATCACCTGTAAGCTTCAGTTCATCAAACACCTGAACCAATGAAGGCCATGTAGTTTTCAGGTCCTCCAACCCTTTTGTAGCACTGGTAACAACAGCTTTCTTATCTGAATGACCAGTTGGATTGAAATTATCTGATTTAGAAATCAAAGCCACATACGCTCTCTCGTCGTCCCCAATACCTTCGAAACTAACAGTACACTGCTCACAGTAGCCTCTATAAAGGGATTCACCACAAATGGGACAAAGATCAAGTATACGATCTTCAAGATTCAATTCAGTTATTTTGTAAATAGGCAGGACTTTTCCATCTATAGAAGTTATAGTTGGATTAGTTCTTTTCCGAGCCAGCTTCAGAAGATCAAGACTATTCTCAATATCTATCTCTTCTTTACCCGGTTCGAATTTACCTGGTTTAAGTAAGACAAAATTCTGCTGTCGGGCACGTTTGTTCAACTCCTGCTCGACTTGATGATCCCTGTCTAAAACATACCTCTCCAGAAGTTCCCGGTCATTGTGCTGCTCTAAAGGACGAGTTGATTTAATAATGTCTGCGATTACCTGGACATTAGATGCCTCAGCCACTTTAGGCTTCGCTTCTTCCTGTTTCTTAAAAGGATCCTCACCTTTAAGAATGGAAGCTGCAGCCTTCAACTGTAACTTCTTCTTATCCATACTCTGGGCATCAACAAGCTGTAAGATACAAATAATGTCTTCAAGACTGGTCGATGAAGCTTCCAGAAGAAACACACCGGTAGAATCGTTCTTGATTCCGTTACTTTCCAGGGATTCTGTGAGGGACTTGGGTTTTACTGCAAGAAGTTCTGCAGCCTTATCAATACGATCAGTTAAATCAGAAGCCATAACGCTTCTCCTTTCGGTTGACAGCTTTTTTACAGCCATCTGTGTTGAGCATCTCGAATACGGCGGCTCACCCTGCATGCGCTTAAACCTGCATGCTCGGTTTACAATAAACTAATTACCTAATAATATAATTCAAATTTAATTTTTGTCAAGATATATTTATACAATCATAGAGAAGACTGCATACAATCCCCGGTCAAAATGTGGCAATTTTACTTCGTGAAGTTTATAAAGATTCTCTTTTATATATTTCAGAAGCATATAAAACTTTCTCAGGTCTTTATGGTTCTCCATTTCCAGTCTAAGTTTTATAAGACACTTCTCAAAACGGTGCCTGACCTTTACCTGAGTCATCCGTTTCTTTTCATCAACAAGTTCATACTTCTCATTGATCAACTGAGCTGTCTTACTCTGACAGGTGGTTCTTATCATAAACTTTATTATTTCAAGTTCCATGTTATCAAAATAGGAATTCAGACGGGCATCTATTTCATCATCCGTAATCTTAGGTAGGTCACGTAGAAATCTAAGACGCTTCTTAGCACGGGATAACCTACTTGACACGGCTCCTTGAGTAACACCAAATATTTTAGCAATGTCTTTCTGATTCTTATGCTCATTGTAATAGAGTTCAATCAGATCAATCTCACGTTCGGGTAATCGAAACAAAAAAGGCTTTATCTCATCATACGTGATAGAGCTCTCTCTGACTTCCTCATATTTTATAGCATGCTCATTAGAAAAACGAGCATCCATTTCAGTGTAATCCATCCTTTTTAGAAACGAAGAATTTTTCATACCCATATTTATTCCCTTAGTCAAATAAAGAATAACTTTCCACTGCCGGTGCCTTTTTAAAATTCATCGTGACATCTCTAAAAAGACCAACAAAGGTATTAGAATTAAGTGATTTTATCTGATATTTATCTAATAAAGTTTGTACAAAATCCGGATCGCCCTTACCATCTATGACCTTCAAATCCAGATCATCACGTAATTTCACTAGTTTCAGATTAAGAATAACCTGGGACTCACACAAACCAAAAGCTTTTCTTTCATAATCCGTGAGCTCTTCCCCTTCAAGATTAGCATAGACATTCTGAGGAGTCTCATATTTATTAATCAAACGAGCAATAACCGTTGATCTCACACTAGGC
>Ga0307376_10006113_pt1 | contig 10719 bp, 9 predicted proteins | sample TR2MG_FD_202536 | JGI IMG/M metagenome (GOLD analysis project Ga0307376, IMG submission 202536) | Soil microbial communities from Risofladan, Vaasa, Finland - TR-2 | ecosystem: Environmental > Terrestrial > Soil > Coastal area > Acid sulfate soil | place: Finland: Risofladan, Vaasa | collected...
ATATATAAATCTGTTGAATCAAATAAAAAAAGAAAAATAAATTTAAAATTATCGAGAAACTTCTTCAGGCTTTGGTTCTTCGGTTTCTGCTTCTTTCTCTTCACCTTCAAAAGCAGCTGGTTCCTCTGGAAGTTCTGGAACTCCTGTTGGTGCTTGTTCTGTCTGAACTGGTGCTGGCTGAACTGGTTGTTCTAATGCCGGCTGAACTGGCTGAACTGATGGTGCAGGAGCAGTTTCATCAGTTTTAGGATTCTGCGTTTCTTGAGTTTCTTCCTGAACTTCTTCCTTGTTCTGTTCTTGTTCTTCCATTTTAAACTATACTAAATTTAGTTACAAGAACACCAAGAAAAAAACTCTTTTAAAGGTTTTGGAAAAAAATAACGTCTTTTTTAAAAATTTAAAACTTGAATAATTTCAATATTTTTATAACCAAAAAAAGATATACTGAAGAAGCAATTGCAAAAGAAATAATAAATACAGGAATTATTCCGAGAACATCTTTGAGCAACGAATAAATAGCCCCCAGCACAAAAATCGAAACGAGGAATATGATTAAAATCTTCACAACAAGAAGAAGAATTAATCTTGATTTGTGCCTTATGTGATGTTTTATATTCTTCTTGGAAAATTTACTCTTTTTTTTCATATGCAATTTAATAAAATGTTCTTTTTAGAGTTTTCTGAAATGATTAAATAGTTTTGTTTGTATATAAACCAATTGTATCCATTAATTCGTTAAAAATAGTAGAAGTTCCTGAAGGCATAAAAAAATCATCAAAATATGATTCTTCTTGTCCAAAGAAAAGATCTAAACAGCTATTTTTTTGGTTTGTCTCTTCAAGAGAACCTGGTTTTACATATGAACTTTGATAAAGAAGATTATTTAATGAAGAAGAATAAGTATTTTTTTTACTTTTGTTTTCTTTTAACCTCTTTTGATTAATTTTGTTTAACATTATACACACAATTAAATAATCATTAATAATTCCTACTTCATGAGTGTCATTTCCGTCTTTTGGATCTGAAATTATTCCAACTTTAGCTTTTATTTTCTGTTTCTTGAAAACCCCTTTGTTTAAGTAGAAAGGGTTTGTCTTTGATAAGTATTTATCAGAAAGTTCTCTAACTTTTGGGCTTAATTTTGAAAAAGAACCATCATAAACATGTCTCATTATTTTAACCATGTCATTAGGGCAAGTAATGTTACTTCCATCTGGATTAAATTTACTAGTGTATCTTGGCACATTTGGACATAATAAATGTCCTAACATGGTTCTTTTAAGTCCTAAATCCCACATAGACCTATTTATTTTTTGAACCCCAATTTTATCAGCTAACATATTTGTAGCTTCGTTATCTGAAGCAGTTATCATATATTCTAATAGGGTTTTTATTGGAACAGGTGTTCCTTCTTGGAGGGTTGAGATCATATCACAATATTCTAATGTGTATTTACTATCTTTTTTTAATTTTGTATTTAAACTAAGATTTCCTTTTTCTATTTCTTGCAATGTTGAAATCATAACAGGAAGTTTAATAATTGAAGCAGCCCAACCAGTCCTTTTTCCATTAGCATTTGCTTTTAATCCTGTTTTTATATCATATACACTTACTTTAATATCTGCATCAATACCCTCCACAACTCTAAGAGATTTTATTCCATATTTAAGATCATTTTTTAACAGTGCACTATTTATTACCCTAGAAACTAAACTCATTTTTTTATTAAACCCTTTTTTAATTTTTTCTTGAATTTTTCTGGCGAAAAATATTTTTGAACGTGTTGATAATTCTCAGAAATGTTAATTATGGGCTTTTTACATCTTAACTTAGATAAAACTTCCCCCTCCTGATTATATTTATAATAGAAATATCTAGAACTAAATAGGTCATTTGATTCAAGAGTAAGAATTTCATTAGTTCCATCATTATCTACATCATTTAAAATGAAATCATGAGAATCATATTTTTTTAGAGTTATTCTTTTTTCATCATCGCATGAAAAGATACTTAATTGATAGTCTCTATTTATATATATACTTTCTTTTTCATAGATTAATTTAGTAAATTCATCTGGTTTAAATTTTTCCATGTTTGATAAAATCTTTGAGACTATAGACCCTAATTCATTTATATTCTCTTGATTAGAGCTATTTATCAAAATAGGATTAACACCTTTTTCGAAAAGAACCCCAAAAGGAGTGTTATTTAATTTGTAGAATTTAATATTTTTTTTCCCTTCATGTTCTTTAGTAATTCTTCCTTCTTTATCTCTTTTAAATAAATTCGTGCCCTGAATAAAATAAGCTTCATCAGATAAAATAGAAATTTGCTTAACTTTATCAATGAATTTTTCTAGAGTTTGATCTTTTTCATTTATTTTATAAAGTGTGCCTTGTGAAGGGTCAAATATAGAATTTATCTCAGAAATCCAGAACGAGCCCTTTTCTATGCTAGAGTCACTAAAATAAGGTTTATTTGGATTATCAGAAAATGCGATCCTGTTTTCGCTTTCTATTATTAATTTCCTTTCTAAATCTTTTGGATTTTCTTTTTTTGTGCTTTCTTCTCCAAAAACCACCTTATCTAATCTTTTTAACACATGATATTCATTAGGGAGTCTATCTATCATATTTGGATTTTTTTTCAAGGTTTCAAAAATGAAATTGTTTGCATATCCTTTGATATCTTTTTGAATAATTCTTTCAAGCACCCTTTCTGTTTTGTGATTTAAATGATTATCCCATCTTTTTATCATCGCGTCTGAAAATAATCCACAAGCAACTAAAAAAATCAACCCTTTTAAACCGAGCGTTCCTATATTTTTTTTATTTTTTCCAAAAGACAATTGTTTTATTATTTTACCGGGCATTTGGGTTCTCCTTTTTCTTATTTAAATCTTTTAATTCTGAATCATAAAGATTTTGTTGGGATGAAATTGGGTTTTCTTGTTTTATTATAGAATCGGCTTTTTTGTTTTCATCAATTTGATGATATGTACATTGTCCTGCCCAACCTAACAAAGTTCCTGTTAAAAGACAAATCAATGCCTTACCTAAGAGTTTATCAATTCTTCCACCCTTAAAATCAGGAGTTAGGTGTCTTTTAATTATTGCAAATCTATTGGATTCTAAGTTCAATGAATTATCTTTATTTGGATTATATTCCAAGATATTTTTTATTTTATCTATTCTTATTTTATTAGGAATTATGTTCTCTTCTGGATTATAAGCTGGTTTAAATTTAGGTAAATCTGGATTTAATTTATTTGCAAAAGCGTATATATTTTCTATTCCCTGAATTTCTTTTTGACCTTTTTCTGTGTTTATTTTTAAGAAACTCCAGTCAATTAGTTTGATTTCACATTTTTTTACAATTTCTCCAAGAAGTTTTCCTTCTAAAGGAAGCCCCCTTTCCCCGGTTGATTCTAAAACTTGATTTGGCCTAGTGGAATTTTTTATATTAAAGGGTAAATAAACCCCTTGGTTTTTCCAACCGTTCCCCCATAAATCTGCAAAATATTTGAAATCATCAAATTCTAATCTTGCGCTTCCTGAAATAAAATCTTCTAAATTTTGAATTTCTTTTTTAGTTCCTAATTTTGAAACAAAAGGTTTAATCCAATGATAAAATAGTTCTAGATATTGTTGAACTGGAATTTCTTTTTGAGAACCATCATAAAAAATACTCACTTGATCATGTCTTCCATCAGGTAAAAATAAAGCATTTTCGTCACTTCGCCATCTCTCCCTTAGTGGCAAGGGAGTTTTATTGTCTTTTTCAATTGCATAAGAATATGCTCCGATGAGTAAGGATGTTGCTTTTATTTGATTTTCATTAACTAACGAATCACCACGAATTTCATATCTACTATTGGGCTCACCTTTTAATTGAACCTTAAGACCATTAGATAAAGGGGTTAGACCAAATAAATGAAATGGAACTACTATTCCTTCACGAAAAATAGGGGGATAGTTGGTCCTTTTATTTGTGTTTGTTATGTTCCAATGCATAGAATAATTAGTATGTTTTATATTTTCTGTTGATTTTATAACTTTTTCCCTCCCAATCATAAGTAAATCAGTTAATCTCGTAGCAAAACCCTTATTAATTGCTACTGGAGGGGTTAATATTTCTAATTCGCTACCATCAACATAATATCCATGGCCGGTAGTTGTTCTAATTGAAGACTCTGTTTTTTCATAATCTGAATCTTCTTTTAAATGAGAAAAAAATTCTCCTGCATTTATCTTTTCCTCCCTTTTAAAACTGATTAATTCATTTTCTATTCCTATATATCTTTCTACCATTTTTATATAAAATAATAAAACATTTCTCCTGGACAATTTTTAAACCATTTTAAATGTTTTTTAAGGGTTTCATATTTTGAATTTTCTAACTTATTTATTAAATTAGTCATCTCTAATTTTATTTCTTCAAATCTGCCTTTTTTTGCTACGTCTATTTCTTCTGGAAATTGAAAATCCAAACTGGCGTTTCTTAAAAGTCTATTATTATAAATAATCTGTGCTAAAGTATGTGGAATTATCTTTGAATTAGGATGGTGTTTTTGTAATCCTTTGAGTATTTCCCTTCCTTTTTTAATGGTTTTTTTATTTGGAAGACTGTTATTTGAATAAATGCATAAACTCAAAGAGTTTGTGTTAAAACCCAGGGCATGGGCACCCTCTAGATTAAAGGGTCTCCCTTGAAATACTTTATTTTTTGAAGAAATAAAAAGATGGTACCCTATTCCATCCCAACCATTATTTAGATGACAACCTAAAACATCTGCAAACCTTTGTTTTCCAGTTGAGTGAAGAACAATGTATTCACAACTATTTTTTCTTAATCCTTTTTGATTTAAGGTGTAAGTTCTGTCTTTGATAGGGGTTAACCCAATAAATTTTGGAATATCTTTCATTTTCCATCTCCAATCACCCCTATTCTTGCAAAAATCTTACAAGACCATGTAGAATTCTATTTTAAATTATTTATAAATCTTTTGGTATGTTATCACTATAGAATAAGTACTCCAAAATTGAACGAAGTGATTAATTCATTTTAAGAAAAACATTAATTTTATTCTTTTAAATAAGTTCAACATTTAATTTAGATAGTTCTTTTTTTAATATGCTAATTGGTTCTTCTTTACTTATTTTTAATTTCTCATGCCTTTTTTCTTCTTTCACCTTTTCTATAATTAATTCTTCAATTTCCCTGCTTATCCTTGTTTTTTCTGAGTTTAAGTTTTGTGTTTCATTCCCCATAGTTTTTTGTTTATTTTCTTTCAATTCTTCTTTTTTAGTCTTAATATGTTCTGTTTTTTCTAAGATTTCATTGTTGTTTAACTTAGAATTCTCTAGTAGATTTAAAATTTTTAATCCATTATCTTTTCTAAAAGATACCTCAAAATCTTCTTTATGCTCTTTTATGGTATTCATTTCATTCTCAAAAATATGATAAAAATTAGCTAAGGCTTTAAAATCAATAAGTTGTCTTAAATTTTGAATCTCTGTTTTAATTTCTTCTTCAAGAAGTTTGATTTTTTCTTGGGCATTTAAATAATCTAAATAACTAGAATCTTTCTTGATTTCTTCAATTTCTTCAAGAAGTTTGCTTTCCCTTTCTTTTTTATCAATAGTCTTTTTTTCTAGAGATTCTATTTTTTGTTTAATTTCTTCAAGAATTTCATCAAGCTGGTTTATTTGATTTAGTTTTAATTTGATAAAAGCAAGTGACTTTGATAAATCTGCAGTATTTTTATTCTCATCAAAAATTCTTGCCAATTCTTTTGAAAAAATCTTTAAACTATCTCTTATAATTCCTGCCTCTTTTCCAATTAAAATAGTTGTTCTTTCATAATGCATACGTGATTTTTTATCAAAATTTAAAAAAACACTGTTTACATAAGAAATAAATTCTCCAAGACCTTCTTTTTCAATATTGTTTAAATTTTCCATAAAATTTTCTAGAGATTCAATGTATTTTTTCCTGCCTTCATTTACAGCAGATTTTAATTCATCTTGTGCTTTTTTTGATTCAACATCAAAGTTTCCCAAAACAATTATTTTCTCTTTAAGTTCTCCATCAAATGAGTCAATCCTTTTTTTAACAGAATCAATGATTTCTTTTTCTTTAAGTTCATTTTCTCTTATTTTATTTTTAATCCAATCTTCAATGTCAGAAAAAGCAAGTTTTTTAGTAACAGATTCTTCAAATTTGTTCTGTTTAGCTAATTTTTTAAACAAATCAAATAGTCCCATGTCTCTTTTCTAGAAATTTATATATTTAAATTAACTGATATTGTGGTATAAAACGCCCCAACCGGGAATCGAACCCGGGTCTCCAGCGCGACAGGCTAGCGTCATAGCCATTAGACCATTGAGGCAATATTATAATTATGTTAGAATCAATTTTTAAATCTTATTAAATCGCTATTTTTAGAGTTTCTGCAATTTTCCTTAGATATTCTCCTTTTTCCGGAATATCTTTCCTTTCTTTTAACTCTGATGATTTAATTGGCTTTCCAATGTTTAGTACAACTGTTTTACCCTCTTTATTCCAAGCTTCTCTCAATGAAAAAATACTTCTTAGTTTCTCTGTTTTTTTAAATCTTGAAAGCAAATCATATATTTTTGCATGATCTGGACCAGAAAACCACATTGGAACAACATAATTTGAATGAGAAATAAAAGTTTCTAATCCATTATTCCAAGGATATTCTTTAAGGTTTTTTTTAGACTCTTTTCCAGATGGATATAATGCTAAATCCCCTCCATTATCAAGATGTCTCAAAGCCCCCCTAATTGAGCTTAAATTTATTTTTTTCTTTTTTGAAGTAACAAAATAAACTTCTTTTTCAATTCCTTTAATAAATTTTAAGTGGTTTCTTACAATTACTTTCAATTTTCTCCCTTTTTCTTCTAAAAGAGAACTCAACCCCCCAAATAATATAGCCCCGTCCACAATACCATAAGGATGGTTGCAGACATATAAAGCACCCTCCTTAGCAGGAATATTTTCTATACCCTTTATTTTATAGCTCACACCCATTTCTTTTACAGCTTCTTGGCATGCATAATGCCATCCTTTTGCTTCTGTTCTTTTTTCAACTCTTGAAATCATCTCATATGTTTTACTAACCTTCAATAGATTATCTAATATTGGATTCTTTTTTGAAGTATTGAAAATTTTTTCTAAAACTGGCCTCGGATTTTTATCTTTATTGAAATATTGCAGAACTAACTTTATTTCTGGAATAAGGTTTTGTAATCTCCATAGTTCTCCAAACAAACCCAATGTATTTTCTAATGATTGTATCATGTTCAAAGTTAAAAATTACAGTTTAAAAAGATATATGTGGAGTTATAATTTTTTCTTTTTTTTGATGATTTTTTGCCTATTCATATATTTTTGAAGTGCTTTAGGAATTTTAATTGAGCCGTCTTTTTGGATATGGTTTTCTACAATACAAGTCATCATCCTTTCTGTTGCAATAGCAGTATTATTCAAAGTATGGACAAATTTTATTTCTCCACCTTCTTGAAATCTTATATTGCTTCTTCTCGCCTGATAATCTAAGCAGTTACTGCATGAACCTAATTCTCTGTATTTTTTTTGAGAAGGATACCACCCCTCAAGATCAACTGTTTTTGTTGCAGTGTTCCCTGTATCTCCACTAGCTAAAACAACAACTCTAAATGGAATCTCGAGCTTTTTGTAAAGTTCTATCGAGTTTTTTAATATAAAATCAAACTCTTTCCATGAATTTTCAGGCCTGCAAAAAACAAATTGCTCTACTTTTTCAAACTGATGCACTCTAAAAATCCCTTTTGTATCTTTTCCATGCGCCCCAGCTTCTTTTCTAAAACAAGAAGAAATTCCTGCAAATCTTAATGGAAGCTCGTTCAAATTTAAAATTTCGTTGGATTTAAAGGCATTTATAGAATGTTCTGCAGTTCCTATTAAGTATAGGTCTTCTCCTTCAATCTTATAAATTGCATCTTCAAAAACATCAAAAGTTATTGCTCCTTCCAAGGCATCTTTTTTTAGCATAGTGGGTGGCTGAATAAGCTCAAATTTTTTCTTGCTAAAGAAATCAAGTGTAAAATTTATTATGGCGTAATTTAATCTTACGAGATCTTTTCTTAAATAATAAAATCTCGAACCTGTAACTTGGGCTGCCTTTTTCGTGTCTATGAGTTCTGAATTTTCAAGAATCTCTGCATGCCCTTCTTTAATCTTTTTTTTCTTTATAGTTCCATATTTTTTCAAAACCTTATTCTTTGTTGCATCCCCTACAGGAACACTTTTGTCTATTAGGTTTGGTATTTTTTTCCAGAGTTCAAGTCTTTTTCCTTCTAAAGACCTTAACAGAGTTTCTTTTTTCTGAATTTCTTTTGGGATTTCTCTCGCTTCTTTTAAAAAAACCTTTATGTCTTGGTTTCTTTTTTTCGCCTCGTTTATTTCCTGACTTATTTTATTTCTTTTTCCTCTTAATTCATCGATATCTTTTTTCGCCTTTTTCCATTCAGTATCGATTTTTAATAAAGAATCAAAGCTTTTTCCATCTTGAAGCCTTTTCTTTATACTTTCTTTAATAACTTTAGGATTTTCCCTCACCAATTTTATATCAATCATATTTGAGACAAAGAAGGATTATATTTAAATTTATTGAAAGATTTAAAAATAACAAAAGCTAAATTTATTTATGAGTATAGGTGATTTTTTTTCTGGATTTGCTAGGGAGTATGGGAACTTTGTTTCTGCATTGCCTCCTTTACTTCAGAACTTTCTCAACCTATTTTTGCTTGTTCTGTTAATAGTTATATATTCTGTTTTTGTTTGGAAACTTTATAGATTCATAGGAACTAAGAATATCTTCAAATTTGATCTCAATAAATACAACAAATCAGCCAAACCTTTCTTCACTAAATTAATTGCAGCAGGCTTTTATTTGTTAGAATATATTTTCCTTATTCCATTTATAATTTTTTTCTGGTATTTCATATTCACTTTTTTCTTGATTCTATTTGTAGAAGAAGCTGTAACGATAAGCACTATTCTCTTCATATCTGCAATTGCAATTGCTGCTATTAGGATGTCTTCTTATCTTCCAAAATACGGTGAAAATCTTGCGAGAGAACTGGCAAAAGTTCTTCCATTTACTTTTTTAGCAGTTTCTGTTCTAAATCCAAATATTTTTACTAATATTGTGGAGAGGGTGTCATCGAGATTAGGCGAAATATCCTCTTTTTTCCAAGGAATAGTAACATACCTCATATTTATAATCCTTCTTGAAATAATTTTAAGATTTTTTGAATTTATATTTAATGTATTTGAGATTGAAGAAGTCCAGCCGCCTGAAGAGGTTGTAAAAGAACAAAGTTAATTTTTTTTGACTTCTGGATGCTCATGACCTTTTTTGAATCTTTCCGTGAGCATTTTTATATGTTTTTCACGTTCTTTTTTATACCCTTCTTCGTCTGTTTTTATTTCTTTTAACATATTTGCCAAATATTCTCCCCCAAGGAAATGAGGGGTCAAAACATAATCAGCTCCTTTTTTGTAAAGTGCCATAGAATCTTCTATCGTATGCGCTCTTACAATGACTATTGTTTTTGGATTTTCTTCCTTTATTGTTTCAATAAGAAGTTCATTGGTGTCAAAATCAGGAATCGTAGATATTGCAAGTTTTAAATTTTTTAAAGGTAGTTCTCTCAAAAGACAATCATCATCAATATCTCCATACACGCTTGGAATTCTTAATTTCTTTAAATCAGAAATTACGTCTGGATTAAAATCAACAACCAGATACCTCTTTTTTATCTTTTTCAATGAGGTAAGGATACCAAATCCTATTCTGTTATAGCCAAACAAAACAGCATCTACATTTTTGTTTATTTTCCTCTTTTCTCTTATATTTTTTCTCTCAAATATTGAAAGGTGCTTTGAAATCAATCTATATATTTTATTTGAATAAAGGACCATATATGTGCAAATACCTATTGTAATAATGCTTACTAGAGTTATTAAAGAAAGAATCTCGTTTGGAATGTGTCCTACTTTTGCCCCAAGTGCAGCAACAATCAGAGAAAATTCTCCTATCTGTGCAACAGTAAGTCCTGCAAGGAAACCTGTTTTTTTAGTAAACCCTTCTAGCCCCATTAATATCATGACAATCAAAGGATTTCCAATAAGAATTAATAATGATAATACGATAGCAGGAAAGATTAGTGGGCCAACATTACCTATTGCTATTTGAGCCCCCAATAGCAAAAAGAACGAGATTATAAAGAAATCTCTCAAGGGTTTGAGTTTTGAGCTCATTTCAAGATGATAAGGGGAGACAGAAAGCAAAACACCCGCGATTAATGCCCCAACTTCAATAGATAAGCCTATGAAATAAAATAACGAGGCCATTCCAAGCCCCCATGCCACAGAAAAGATAAACAAAAACTCTTGTGACTTTGCAAAAAATCTTTGTAATTTAGGAAGTGCAAAAATACTTATCGGTGCTAAGATTCCAACTAGTAAGGCCCCTTTTAAAAGAGTCAATCCAATAGTTCCAACAAAGTTATCTCCTGTTGAAAGAGAAGAAATAACAATAAGGACAAGTATAGCAACAAAATCCTGGACTAATAAGAAACCAATTGAAATTTTTCCATATAGATTATCTAAATCTCCTTTATCAGAAAGGAGCTTAAGTATGATGAT
>Ga0307376_10006114_pt1 | contig 10719 bp, 9 predicted proteins | sample TR2MG_FD_202536 | JGI IMG/M metagenome (GOLD analysis project Ga0307376, IMG submission 202536) | Soil microbial communities from Risofladan, Vaasa, Finland - TR-2 | ecosystem: Environmental > Terrestrial > Soil > Coastal area > Acid sulfate soil | place: Finland: Risofladan, Vaasa | collected...
TCATCAAGTCTTGACTGGGCGCCTCTTTCATCAGTAAGACGCTTAAAAAACTGAAGCGGGTCAGTGATCTGCCAGCGGGCATAGGCGTCAACAAAGATGAATTTCTTATCCTTGGTAGGCACCTGGTTGGGATCACCGTCCCATTCCATATATCTCTTTTCAAAAAAATTGATCTTCTGTATGAAAGGAAGCTTCATTTTTAATCCCGGAGTGATCTTCGGCTCCCCAACCGGCTTCCCGAACTGGGTTATGACTACCTGTTCCGTCTCCTTTACCAGGTAGAGTGCATCAACGATAATTATAAATGCTACTGCCAGAATGACAAGCTGAATAATTGATTTTCGGTTTTCCATGATCTTATTGTTATTTATTATTCATCTGCATCTGCAACAGTGGCAGAACATTATTACCTTTTTCATCTGTTATTATCTTATGTCCCAGCCTGGGGATCACGCTTTCCATTGTTTCAAGGTATATCCTTCTCCTTGTGACTTCCGGCGCTCTTATATATTCACGGTACAGGGCATTAAACCTTGCAGTTTCACCGAGGGCATTATTGACACGCTCAGTGGCATAGCCTTCAGCCTTCTGGATTGTCTCATCTGCCTGGCCTTTTGCCTTTGGGATGATCTTGTTATATTCAGACCTTGCCTGGTTGATCAGAGTCTCCTTCTCCTGCTGTGCCTGGTTTACCGCATTAAAGGCATCTTTCATCGGGTCCGGAGGATTAACATCCTGCAGGACAACCTGCTCAATTTTTATACCCAGGGAGTACTCCGTGCATAAGTTCTGGATCTTCTGCTGAACGCTGGTGGCTATTTCAGATCTCCCCACCGTCAATACCTCATTGACGGTACGGTTACCCACTATTTCACGCATTGACGCTTCAGAGATATCGCGCATTGTATTTATCGGCTCCCTGACCTTGAAAAGATATTTATAGGGGTCACTTATCCGGTACTGGACAACCCACTCAACATCAGCCAGGTTGAGATCACCAGTAAGCATCATCGACTCCTCCTTTGTGTTTGTCTTTGTAAATTCCGACCTGATACCGGCAGAGATAGTGCGGAATCCAAATTCCTCCTTCTGCTGCCTTTCCACAGCTACCTTATACAACCTTTCGAGGATCGGAATCTTAACATTAAGACCTGATTCTTCCGTCCGGTTGTACTTTCCGAATCGGGTGATGACACCTACCTCTTCAGGCCTGATCTGGAACAATCCTGACCACAGAAATATGATCAGAACTATAGCGGCAAGGATATACCGGTAGTAGGGAACCAGCTTCTTCCATGAAGGTGGCATGTTCGACTTATTAAATTGATTATAAACCATTTGTATAAATTAAGTGAATATTGGAAATGATCGGGTTATATTTTTTTATTCTCCGATAATTTTTATCTTTTTCCCTGCCTGAACCATGTCACTCAGCTCCAGTTCGTTAAGCAGTGCCAGTTCATTAAACTTGTCCTGCTTCATCCCGAAATAGGAAAGAGCTTCGGAAAGTGTTCCGGCACGCTGGACCTTTTTAACCAGGATCCTCCTGGGTTTGACATTTATTTTTGAGGCATCAGTAAGCTTTGAGAATGTGTTCATTGATGCTTCCATTGCAGGGGCGTAATTGGCAAAATCTGCCTCAGTGGAAACACCGTGGAAGACATAAAAAGCAATGCCGTACTGAATGAAGTATGACAGGACGTTATTTACGCTTTTAGTGCCTGTGGATTGATCTTCACTGATCTGCTGAGACAGGGTGACGATTGCCGGCATCCCGTTGACGGTTTTCTTTTCGCTGCGTTGCAGTTTCAGACCGTAAGCAGCCAGGGTAGAATCCGCAGTTGCCTGCAGGGTTTTCTGGCCGGCAAGGGAGAATATCATAAGCGCTTTTCCATCCGCAGGCGTCATACTTACCTGGGTAGGAGCGTTATTAAGTTTCCACCCTGAAGGATGTGTGAATTTGAATTTCAGTAAGGGGTGATAGAACACATCTCCCTCCACATACCCCTGTCTCGGGTCTTCACCGTAAACTATGCCGTCAATGAGCTGCAGGTAAGAGTCGGCATTTACCTTATAAGCCGGCAGCTTCAGGCTGTCCTGCCATTCTGTGGAGCTTTTGTTTACTGAATTATAGCGGTCGCCCGGATCGGGGTGCGTTGAAAGAAAAGTAGGAACGCCACCCTGGCTTTCAGCCATGCTCATTTTGTTCAGTACATGGAAGAAGTCAGCCATTTTATGTCCGTCATATCCGAGCAATGACATATAGCCCACACCCAGCCGGTCGGCCATACGCTCATCATCACGGCTGAATTTCAGGAACAGAAGTTCCATTCCCTGTAATGAAGGCTCGGCATACTGTGCAAACTTCTCTGATGCTATCATACCTCCTATCAGTAAAAGCTGACCCAGCTGCTGCTTGCTCTGCTGACTCACGGAGTGGCGGGCAGCCACATGCCCCATCTCGTGGCCGAGGACGCCTATAAGCTCTGCTTAGTTGTTGAACTGAGCCAGGATTCCGCGGGTGAGATATATGTAACCACCGGGAACAGCAAAGGCATTGACAACGGGAGAATCAACAACCTTGACATGATATTCAAGATTTGGACGGTGGGAGATCTTGCCCATTTCGGTACCTTTTGCCTGGACAAAATTCTGCAGCTCAGCATCGGGGTACTCACCAAAAGTTGCAATAACCTGGGGGTCATAGGAAAGACCCAGAGCCACTTCCTGAGCTTCAGACATCATCATGACCTGTCTTTTTCCCGTGACGGGATTGACAGCACATGAACTGATCAGCATTACGACTGTGAACAGTAAGGTGATCTTAACGAAAAGGTTCACTTTTTTCATTTCCTTATTTTTCCTGATCCTTATCACTGACTCCATAATATTTTTCAGATATTGCTTTATAGACGAACAGGTTTTCATTAGCCACTCCGTCTCTTCCGAACATAGACCTGAGGGGCTCCCAGTTGCAGGTGCCTTCTCCTGCATCATCAGGCAGGCTGAAGACTATTTCATGGATCTCTTCAGGATATTGAGCATATTCAACAACGTTGACCGGCTTATTGTATCTTTTGACAAGGTCAAACAGGTTCTTCTGCAGGTCATCAAGTGTGCCATGCCATCTTGGATAGTATGATAAACCGATTATATCAAACTTCACATCACGGGCAATCATGTTGTCAAGCCAGAAAACGGATTCATCATTCTGTCCCCCCAGTGCAATATGCATCATGATGATTGTTTTAGGATCAACTTCCCTTACGGCTTCAACTCCCACCTTAAGCAGTTCTGCAAGCTGATCCGGGTTTGAGATGTGACCGTCAGGCCAGAGCATGCCATGATTTATTTCATTGCCTATCTGCACCATTTCAGGCATCGTACCCTGTTCTTTCAGAGCAAGCAGAACTTCTTTCGTATATTCTCCGACTTTCAGTTTCAGCTGCTCAAAACCGAGATCCTGCCATGCAAGCGGCTTATTCTGCTGTTGGGGATCAGCCCAGTAGTCGCTGTAATGGAAGTTGAGCAGTATTTTCATCCCGGCATCCTTTGTTCTGCGGGCCATCTGTTTCGTGTATTCCATGCCGCAGAAGCCTTTCTGCGGTGAGTATCCCTTTTCATTTTCGGGATTCACGAAAATGCGCAGACGGATACAGTTAAATCCCTGATCGGCAAGGGCCTGCACGGCATCCTTTTCTTCTCCGTCTACGATGAATTTCATTCCTCTCTCTTCCATCTGCGGCAGGAAAGATATGTCAGCCCCCAGCATCCGGGCAATTTCCTTCCGGGCTGTTTTCAGCTGGGCCTTTGTGGGGACTAAGCTTTTGAAATCCGGTGAAATGGTATGGATCTCATGCGATGCCGGCCACAGGCTATCAGACCTGACCTCCAGCTTAATCCTGTCAGGTTTTGTCCCGGCTACAAAATAAAATGAACAGGTGCCGTTTATGATCCCTGACTCCCGGAAAATGACAGAGTCTTCGCCGGTGATGACCTTCATTGACTGCCCGTCCGGTAATTCAGCAACAGTGGCATCACCGGTGATGTATATGTGGATTGGCAGGTCAGCATTCCTGATCTCCTTGCCGGTGCTGTCAATGGCTGTTGCCCTTATAAGGACATGATCCTTCCCATTGGCCAGCATGGTTGTTTTGTAAGTGGTGATCGCTATTGAAACAGGCACTCCGGTATCAACCTGGTAGGTTGACGACCAGTCCTTATAGTTTTGTTGTGTCCTTTCTGTACTACACTGAACGGCCAACAACAAAATACTCAGGAAAGATAAGGTCAGCTTCATGGTCAGAGGTTTAGGTTATAGCCAGTTAAGCTCAGGGTGACAGGTAAAGTTAGCATTTTTTTATGATATACTGAATCAAAGAAACTGGGGACTTGACAGCCTTAACTGCCAATTTCATACCTTAGCAAAGAGTTATTGCATCACTCATGGCCTGATGAATATCAGGTCAATAACAGGTTAAAAAACTATGTCAAAAGTTGTAGTCATTTCTTCCAGCGTCAGGGCAGACCGGTACAGTCACAGGGTGGCCCTTTATTTTAAAAACTATTTTGAGGAGAAAGAGCTTGCAGAAGCTGAGATCCTTGATCTGAAATCATATAATTTTCCGCTTTTCGATGAGCGCCTGAAATATCAGAAAGCGCCATCAGCCGCTGCAGTTGAGTTTGCTGAAAAGGTAAGGCATGCCGACGGGGTAATAATAGTCACCCCTGAATATAATGGCGGATACCCTGCGTGCCTTAAAAATGTGGTTGACCTGCTCACAGACGAATGGCACAAAAAGCCTGTAGCCATTTCCACCGTTTCCGAAGGAAATTTCGGCGGAGTACAGTTGATTACTTCCCTGCAGTTCGTACTGTGGAAAATGAAGGCATGGACTGTGAATGCCATGTTCCCGGTTTCAAGGGTAAGCGAGACGTTTGATGAGAATGGGATTCCGGCAGACAAAGAGGCGACAGACAAACGAGCCTCGGGTTTCGTAAGTGAGCTGCTGTGGTGCATAGAGGCTAAGGCCAGGATGAAAAAATAATTCCGCCCGCCAGCAAGACCTCATGATGATGCATGAATCGATAAAAGAACCGTCACGTGAGTTCCAGGTGTTTGTGAAACCGGCAGGACCGTCATGCAACCTCGGGTGCAGTTACTGTTACTACCTGGGAAACAGCAGCCTTTATGAGAGTGGCACCCGTTTTTCAATGCCCGGTGACCTGCTTGAGATTTATATACGGCAGCACATGGAAGCATCAACCGGGGAGGTCATAACCTTTTCATGGCACGGAGGCGAACCGCTTCTTGCCGGGGTGGAGTTCTACAGAAAGGGAGTAGCCCTTCAGCGTAAATATAATTCAGCACAGAAGAAGATAATCAACGGCATTCAAACCAACGGAACACTTATTGACAGGGAGTGGTGCGCTTTTCTGGCAGAAGAGAATTTCATGGTCGGTATCAGCCTTGACGGACCGGAGAGACTTCATGATCTCTTTCGCTCAGCAAAAGACGGCAGCCCGACTTTCCGGAGAGTGATGCAAGGTTATGATCAGTTGGTTATGTCCGGCATTGACCCTGAAATACTCTGCGTGGTGAATGCCGAAAACGTAAATTATCCCGGAGAGGTCTACGGTTTTTTCAGGCAGTTGGGAGCGCGGTATATGACTTTTATCCCGCTGGTTGAGAAGCAGTCAGACAGTCCATCAGGTGTGAGCAGCAGAAGCGTTCCCGCAAAATCATTTGGCACTTTCCTGTGCACCGTTTTTGATGAATGGGTTGCACATGACATAGGCAAAGTGAAGGTTCAGATCTTTGAGGAGGCGCTGCGTACCGCTTTTGACCAGGAGCATACTCTCTGCATATTTAAACCAGTGTGCGGCGGGGTTCCGGTGGTTGAGCATAACGGCGACTTCTATTCGTGTGACCACTTTGTCAGAAAAGAGCATCTGCTCGGAAATATCAGGGAGAAATCACTTGCTGATCTCCTTGACAGCGAAAGACAGAAAGCCTTCGGTGAGAATAAGTTAAGCACGCTTCCTCAATACTGCATGGCGTGCGGTGTCAGACAGATGTGTAACGGTGAATGCCCGAAGAACAGGTTCATAACTGCTCCTGACGGTGAGGCTGGGTTAAATTATCTGTGCGAAGGCTATAAAATGTTCTTCACACACTGCACCCCTTTTGTCACCTCTGTGGCCGGTGCATGGCACCAGCAACAGGGAGGCCGGGTCAGCTCTTAAGCTTTTCCCTGAAGAAGGTTACTGTCCTTCCCCATGCCAGTTTTGCTGCCTGCTCGTTATACCGTGCCGGATTGGAGTCGTTGTTGAAAGCATGCTGCGCTCCCTCGTACATGAAGATATGGTATTCGATATTTGCTTTCTTCAGGGCCTCCTCGAAGGCTGGGATACCCTGGTCTATTCCGGCATCTTCACCTGCATAATGAGCCATGATCGGGGCTTTTATCCGGGCTGTCTCCTCAGCTGACGGCTGACGGCCGTAATAGGGTACTGCAGCATCGAGGTCAGGGGCATTGACTGCCACCTGGTTGGTCATGGCACCTCCCCAGCAGAACCCCGTGCAGCCCACCTTGCCGGTGGAAAGGGGGTAGGTTTTAAGGTATGCAACCGCGGCAACAAAATTTTTCTTTGTCTTTTCGGCATCGAGTTCACGAATCATGGCGGCTGCCTTGTCAGGGTCATTGTCGGGAGTGCCGCCGGCCGGAGATAGAGCGTCAGGGGCCAGCGAAAGGAATCCCTCCCTGGCCATTCGCCTTGCTACATCCTTTATGTGAGGCTGAAGACCCCTGTTCTCATGTATTATGATCACAGCCGGATATTTTATCGCCTCTGCCGGACGGGCCATGAATGCCTTTACATCACCTGTCTCACCCGGATAGGTTATCATTTCGGTAAATAAGCCAGTGTCATCATCAGGTGTTGTTTCTCCAGGGCTAAAAGTCATATCGGCAGCCCGGGAATAATTATCCTCCAACAGCGGCAGCATTGTCAGGGCGGCAGCAGTGGTGCCGGTATACATTGCCAGTTTCCTGAGAAAATCGCGGCGGTTAATGCCTCCTGTTTTATAATCACTGTAAAGACGGCTGATCTCTTTGTTCATGATGGTAGCTTTTTAAAAATACGACGCAGAAAGTTTCATCAATTTATGAAAAATCTATGAGATAGAAATAAAAGAAGCCGGCTTGTGACCAGCTTCTTTTGTACTCAGCCTGTTTTAATAATAAAGATGTTATCCGGACAGCTATTTTTTTGTGAGGAAGAAATCTTTTATCGTCCTGTTTCCCGCGGTTACTGTTACTCCCTCGAACCCGACAGTGTCATAACCTTCTTTTGTTGCGAATATTGAATATGTTCCTGCATCCAGGCCTATAAGGGCATAATGACCTGTTGTATCACTGAAGGTAGTTGCCATGATAGTGTCCTGCATCACCCATACCTTCGCGTCAGCAACTTTTACTTTTGATGTGTCACTAACCATTCCTGCTATTCTTCCGGCGGTGGTGAGGTTTGCCGCCCTGATGCACGGTTTGAAAATGAATCCGTTATTGTTCATCATGTTGCCCCGTAAAACGAAGGATCTTGAAAGGTCAAAATCGAGAAGCACTTCTGAGGTCAGTCCGCCTGAAACGATGACTGCCGGGGTAATGAAAATCTTAATGCCTGTATGGCTGCCGCCGGGAACCTTCACACTATAAGCATCAGCGTTATCTTTGAGTTTCAGGCCTGCCTCTTCCACATACAGCCTGACAAGGTTATATTCGCCCTCAGGGATCTCAAGGTCAAGAAGTGTCTCGGTAAGGCCGTTCCTCAGATTTATCAGGTCAACGGTCATAGTATCGTCTGACAGCAGTATAAACTGATTGCCATCCTGCATTCCGTCACAAGCTTTCCTTAGTTCAATTTTGGTGATCGTTACCGTGGCTGCTTCAACATAGCTTATGTCAAACGGATCGTCTGTGATCTTTATGACCATCCTGCCGGTATCGCCGGAAGACGTTTTGTCACATGCGCTCATAAGCACCAGAGCCAGTGCAGTAAAGATTAATAATGCTGTTTTTTTCATATAATTAGGTATTTATGCTGCAAAGGATGAAAATCAAAATGAAGAACAAATGAATTTTTTAAAAAATCTTTGCTGTTAACTTATTTCCTGAAAATTTTTTCCAGGATAGACTTCACCTTATGAACCGCTTTTCTGTTCTCCGGGTCATAGGTAATTTCATCCTTTTGAAAAAGGTCGATCAGCCGGTCAAAAAAGTTCGTTTCCCTGAAGTCGGGGCAATCGAGCATCACCGCCAGCTCAGGGGGCAATGCGGGGAAATCAGTAGAGAGCATTTCCTTTAATTCGGGGTAAGACTCAGCTTTTTTCAGTGTCAGGGCCACCAGGGGAAGAGCCAGTGCGCTTCCAGAGCCATCGCTTCCGCTGTTGAAATGGATTGTGGGAGAAGAGGCGCCAACCCTGCTGACAATAACCATATCAGGGTTGTAAGCTGCAAACCAGGCATCGGCATAGTTTTGTGAAGTCCCGGTCTTGCCGGCAAGTGGGACGCTGACCCCGTAGACACTGTATAGTGAAGCTCCCGTGCCATTCCTGATGGCTTTTTGCAGCATTGCATTCATCAGCAGGCTTGATCTTTCGGTAATAACCCTCTCTGAGCTTTCAGGAAATTCATTCTGCCATATCACCTGTCCGTCGGACGTTTTGATTGAAGCTATGCATTGAGGAGTGATCTTATAGCCCCCGTTTGCAAATGATGAATAGGCAACGGCGACCTCCCTGATGCTTGCTTCGGCAGTTCCCAGGGCGAGGGAGGGAGTGTTGTCAAGGGGAAATGAGAAACCCATCTGCCTCCATAACATATCAACCTTTTCGAAGCCGACATTCAGAAAGAGACTGAAGGTCGGGATATTCATAGACTTCACCAGTGCTCCGGCGAGGGAATACTTACCGCCGTAGGAATGGTCATAGTTCTCAGGACTCCAGTCCTTAAAGCCGGAAAGGGTGACAGAATCATTGTCAAGATACTGACACGGTTCCATGCCCTCTTCCAGTGCCGCTGCATACAGCACAGGCTTAAAGACAGAGCCGAGCTGCCTGCGTGCCGAGACCTGATCATATGGCTGGGTCCTGAAATCGATGCCACCTACCCATGCTCTTACAGCACCAGAACGGGGATCCACTGCCAGCAACCCTGCCTGCAGTGTGGTCAGGGCCTCCCTGAGACTGTCGGAAATCTCACCAAGGGATTTTTTTGCGGAGGCGCTGCTGTATTGCTTGTTAAGCTTGGCCTGCATGACAGGCAGATGCCTGGCAAAAGCTTCATTGGCACATTTCTGCAGTGGAAGACTCAGCGTTGTGGTCAGTACCAGGCCGTCTTCTTCTATATTCCATTTTTTCTTAGTGTCAGCATATATCTCCTTCAGGATACTCTGGGCTTCAGCTTTTACCTGCACGAGAAAGTAGTCCGCGGGACCCCCTGCGGCAAGTCTTGAATAGTGTTGAACCATTGGCAGTTGACATAATGAATCTGCCTTGGCCACAGTCAGATATTTGTATTTCTCCATTTGCCTCAGGACGACATTCCTTCTGCTACTGGCATTTTCAGGATTAAGATGAGGGTTGTAATATGTCGTGGCCTTGAGCATTCCTGTCAGCACCGCAGCCTCTTCAATTTTGAGATTTTCGGTATTCCTGTTAAAATAGAGTTGTGAGGCAGCTTCTATGCCAAAAACATTTTCTCCGAAAGAGACTGTATTAAGGTAAAGGGTGATTATCTCTTCCTTTGTGAAGACCTTTTCCAGGCGTGAAGCCAGAAAGATCTCTTTCATCTTGTTTCTGAAAACTGAAAATATAGCATAATGCCTTCTGCCGTACATGTTCTTTGCCAGCTGCTGGGTGATGGTGCTGCCTCCTCCCGATCTCCGGTTGTTTGACAGGATGGTTTTGAAAAGAACTCTGAAAAGGCTCCTGTAATCCACGCCGGCATGTTCGAAGAAGCGAGCATCTTCCGTAGCTACCAGTGCATTTATCATATACTGCGGGATCTGGCCGTATGAGATATTTGTCCGGTTCTCAATGAAAAACCTGCCAATAGGTTCACCCTCTGCGGACAGTACCTGAGAGGCAGTTGCATTCCTGAACTTCAGCAGCTCCGCCTTCCCCTGCAGAGGCCCGGACGGGCCGCAGTAGGCAGGTAGGCCCGTGCCACCTGCAATAATTGTCGCAGTAAGTAATCCTATTAAGATTTTCCGGGTCCTGTTCCTCATCCCTGTTCAGGTTTGTTCTTTAAACGCACAATGAAATAAAATATTTAACTTGGTTGAATATATAAACGGCAGGACGGTTAAACGCCACTGTAAATTCTATTCTGCAAAAATGAATAAAACAGATCTGATCTTGAGAATGATCACTGGCTTGACGGCTTCCTGAAAGCTCTCCTGGGAGAATAACTACTTTACAAATGTCTCAAAAGGGATATAGTCAAGATCAGACGCTGTAACATTCTCCCGTACCTGTTTCAGGTTTTTTCCTCCCGGGATCACAACATGGCATGCCGGATGCGAAATGCAGAACCTCAGGCTCAGCTGGGCGGGGGTGACGTCAGGATACTTATCAAACAGAGGCTTGTAAGAGTTGTAATCTTCAAGGTAAGCGGATAGTTTTTCAGGAGAAAGATTTAGCCTCCGGTGGTAGTT
>Ga0307376_10006116_pt1 | contig 10715 bp, 17 predicted proteins | sample TR2MG_FD_202536 | JGI IMG/M metagenome (GOLD analysis project Ga0307376, IMG submission 202536) | Soil microbial communities from Risofladan, Vaasa, Finland - TR-2 | ecosystem: Environmental > Terrestrial > Soil > Coastal area > Acid sulfate soil | place: Finland: Risofladan, Vaasa | collected...
CAAAAACTATGATGCCTATTCTCGCCGTGGCTCCGAGATATTCCGGACCTAATAGGACCGCGTCCAACTTAAACCTATTCCACTTTTTCTTCATATTCCTTTAAATCCGCGTCTTTCCCCATCGTTTACTTTGCAGATTCTCCTCCTTTGCGGCTTCAGCCTCCGCACACTTTCTTTGCTTTTTGTCCTGTTCGTATAACTCGTCTAATTTCTCAGCCTCTATTTTAGGGTCGTCCTCTGGATCCCCGCCCCCCAGGCTCCATAGGCTAAGTGCTACTGTTGTATAAGGTTCTATATAAAGGTTGTTATTTATACAAAAAGGAAAAAAACACGGCCGGCCGGCTGCCACGATCGTGGCGCCATTTCTCATTTTGTATAAATTTTTCTCCGGATCCTGAGTGAACTCAGGCCGCGGATTATACAAAAAGATGAAAATCCCTCCGGATCCAGAGCGATATCGCCAGCTGCAGGATCCTGTTTTTATACAAAAAGGAGAATGTCGAGATCTCAACCGGGCTGTTGCTCGAGTTAAGCAATCACTGATCACGTGCTATTTATTGCAGGCTGCAAGAGTGCAGCAAGTAAAAGGCTGGAGAGAGCCCCTTTTTAAAATCCACTCAAAAAAGGCGTTCATAGAAGCGATATAACTCACTAAAAACGTTTGCCATGAACTATTAGCCAGGGTAAAAATCAAAAAATGCTCGAGCTCATGCATGGATCCGGGTGCGACCACGAAATGGCGCGCGCGCGCATGCGCATTTTATCCTCCATTACCAGCCAAATAAAAAGCATTTTCAACTACTACGTCCGGGAGATCCCAATCATGGAAAGCCCCTAGGAATTTCCATTCCGGGATGCTGGGCTCAATCACCCAGCCATTAAGAGGAGCTCCTGCTAATTTCTTGGAATTTGTAAAATATCTTTTGTTGAAAACCCAGTATAAGGCCCCCTTATCTGTTTTGGCCTTCTGTAGATACTTAACCAGGTGGCTTTCGGCTGTTTCATTTTTCGTGGCTTCTTTGGGCCTGCCTTTAGCATATACCCAGGCCCCTTTTTGATTTTTTAAGCTGTAAATGAAGTTATAAGAGCCCTGGCCACATTTTTCCCACTCTCTCGTAATCGTTCTTTTTGGGAGGAGGTAGGCCCTCCCAAATATTACTAAATGGCAGTGCAAAAGGCCCCCAAAGCGCTCTCTTTTCTCCTTGGGCATTACTTCCTTACATTTAGAGCAAAAGAATTTCTTATCGAGTTTTGTATGACATTTTTTACAGAGCCAGGATCCTGCAGTATATTCATAAACTGCCAGATAAGGGGGCCTAGTGTTAAGTTTCAATTTCTTCATAAGATATGACATGAATCTATTAAAGGCTTCGCTAAAATGCCTATTAGCCTCCCAAAGGTTGTTAAAGCGCTTTGGGTCGGTGGTAAGCACTAAATGAATTGCTCTTCTATTCTTTTTCGTTGCCTCGTTCCATATACCGTGGTATTTAGCCAAATTGGCTTTAAATTTATCCTCATCATTAAATCTCGTGGAATAAGGAAGGACTAAAAAAGCATTGGCCCTGGGGCCCCGGGCTATAAAATCCTTTCGGCCTAGTATTATTTTTAAATCCGTGGTTTCCTCTAGGTACATCTCAAAATAAGATTCTATATCTTCACGCCTCTCCAGAGGCAAGCTTTTGACATCTAACGTCCTTAAAATGGCTTCTTTCCTCTCTACCCGGGCACGTCTAGGAAGGGCCAAAGGGCCCTTTTTGACAGAGTTTGAGAAACGCGCAGAGCTTAACAAGTCAAGCCCTTTGGGTGTGGTAAGGTACAAAACTGGCTTTTGTGTGGGATTGACTGGCTCCAATAAGCCAGTTTTGCATAAGCGATTCGCTAAACGATAAGTTCGCCTTAAGATCGCTTTAGAGGTTTTTATTTTTCTGGAGGGATACCTCCTCGAGAGATACCCGGTCACGTACTTACCTAGTGGTTTGACAGCAGAAGCCTGTTTACAAGTTCTAAGCAAAAAATATTCTTCCGGGAGAAGGGGACTCCCCTCATTGATCATGGCCCCCCCTCCCTTCCTGGTGTAAGAGCTCGAGCCTGGCCTTTATGTCCAGGAGCTCCTGGTACTGCTCGAGCCTCGAGCTCTTACAATTAAATAGGATCCTGGCCCAGGGATCGTACTTTTCTACAGGTGGAATGTACCTGGGCGGGATAAGAGGCACGCCATTAAGCTGCAGGGCTGAAAGTATCGCCCTATATCCCCCCTCAAAATTGTAATAATACTCTAAGAGATAAACGTTAAGGAGGGGTTTAGGGCCCTTTGGGCCATTCATGCAGTTTGGCCCCCTTTAAAATAATGGTAACAGTCTATGCAAAGAGGCTGCCAGGATCCACGTATAAGCCTTTCTGCAGGGCAGTGTTTAAGGTGCTGGCAATTATCGCATTTATTTTGGCCATAGCTCAGCCCAGGATAACGCTTTCTAGGGCGAAGGTTAGACAATTATACCAACCCCCTTAAGCCCAGGTTTTACACTATTTTTCCAGGCAGAAAAATGAATTTTAGAAAGTGGGTACTTATTGATACAAAAAGTAACCCCTTTGCCTTTTTGAAAGGGAAAAAAGATAGCCCCATTTTTAACCGGCCTGACAATAGCATAAATCTTTTCCCTAATATTACAACCAGGAAGTTGTAAAAACCCCCCCTTCTTGATAGGGAAAAAACGTTTACCTATTAAAGAAGCTGTGAAAAGTCTTAGAAACTTTTTCGTACATTGAAAAAGGGGGGCTTTTTGAAGTGTACATCTAGTGTACACTTCATATAGACGGTTGTGCATGGTAGGAAGTAATTATAACACGAGATATAAAAGAGTAATAGGGTAACCGTTAAGCATCCCTATAAGCAAATTTGCTTATGTATTGGCTGGATCCTCTTTCCTCCCTATGATCATAAATTATACAAAAAGGATAAATGGTACCTGGATCCGGAGCGATATCGCCAGCTGCAGGATCCTGTTTTTATACAAAAAGGAGAATGTCGAGATCTCAACCGGGCTGGAATCTAAGATAGTGTACTATTTCCTGCAGCAAGAAGTTCTCTGATTTCTCGTTCAACTTGGTCCCCAAGAAGAGCCCCTAAAATCCCCCCTATTATAACCCCTACCGGACCGCATACTAATCCTACCGCACCGCCACCAATTATTCCAACTAATGCTCCTTGAGCAGATGTTGGTTCTTCCGGCAGCTGCATCTTTTTCACTCTCCTCCCGTTAATACCCTACTGTAAACAATATGAAGCCCCGTAAAGCAAAGCAATAAAACATCCATGCACTTAGCCTTACATATTTATCTTTTGCACTCATGTATTCGTAGCTGCGAATCCGTCCGAGCCTACATCGTTATCTGTAAGAGCCTGTTGTAACGTCTTGTCACCTTCAGTACCATGAACGCGGAAGTTTCTTATCTGCGCTGCAAAGGTCAATTCCGTCCATAACCATAGCTCTAAAGTGTCTCCTTGTGCGAACTCTAAATCTTCGGAAAACGTTTCCCATACTTCGTTTATCCTTGTTCGTTCAGTGCCAACCGGAGCGCCGTTTTTGTATATCCTACCTTTACCCGTTTTGTCTCCTGCAACGCCGTACAGGTCAAATTTTATGCGTAAAGTCGAAGGCGAAGGATATAAGGTATTGATCGTAATAGTCTTCTCTTTATTCCACTCTTCGGCTACTCCGTGCGTTTGCTGTGAATCATGCGAGTGTAAGACCTCATCGCCTATAATGTAAGCTTTGCCAAGCTGCATAACCGCACCGCCGAAAACTCCGTCTTCATCGTCATCATAGATACCTAAAAGCATATCACCTATCTTAGCCGCCGCTTCTATACCGTCCAGCTTATCCTTAAGCGCATCCGTAAAAGCGTTTGTTTGCGCTAAAGCTTCATATAAAGCTTTTCGTTCTTCCGCCGTATCCAATGCTAAGAAGGTAGTATTTTTAGCATCCGTGTAAGCGTTCGCTTCCGCTTGATATAAGGTCTTTATTTCCGCTCCGGTCAGATCTGCAGTTGCACCCGCTTCTATACCGCTGAGATCCTTTCCGCCTACTGTTTGACCTGCTCCGAGAGTTATATCATGTGCGCCCATCGCTAAATCTGCATCTATTGTCAGTTGACTTAATTTCGTGGCACGCGGTCTTGATATTCTCATTTTAAGCTATCGCCTCTACCTCAAAAGCGTAAAGCGTTGTTGTTATAGCACTTCCGACAACCCACCATTCTTTTTGTGTGAGATGAGCATCTTCGTCAATCCATGAATTTGCCTGACCTCCGGTTGGATCAAGTAGAATCCCCCTCGTAGCTGATACCTGCCCATCAATCCACAGATATAAGGTATTAGCACTTAAATTGATTACAAGAAAACTAATCCTATTCGGATTCCTCCGGAACAATAGCACCGGATCCGTATCCACCGTATTTACCAAGGCGTCTTTAGTGTTTGTAACTTTTACCCCATATTTACCAAAAATATACCTATCTATCAGATCCATTTTTTTATATTTCCTCCCTTTATACCGTCCCCGCTTGGATTTTAGAACGTTGTACGATATTACCGAATACGTACCCTAAACACATCGTCATATATTCCGTTTCTACCATTGTTTCTGGGATTGTAGCCGTTATAATGCCCCATAGCTTACCAAAGCCCCACACTCCAATTATTACCCCAACTACCAAATCATCGGAGTATTTCCAGAGCTGCATTATTTCCTAAACAGTCCTAAAGCTGCTATCGCTACCGCTGCAATAATCAAAGCAGGAATATACGCAAATAATTGTCCCAAACCTTCTTCTTCGTGTGGTGGTACATAATCCTCAGCACAAATACAGGCCATACCTTTTCCTACAACTCCCCCACCTGGTAAATCTCCTTGATAATAACCGAGATCGCACTCTTCAAATAGACCTCGAGTGTATATTGATCCACGTGGACATGGTGTTGGCGTTGGTGGTGTTACCGGTGGTGTTACCGGTGGTGTTACCGGTGGTGTTACCGGTGGTTCTACCGGTGGTTCTACCGGTGGTCCTGCACCATTTATATCACAAAAGCAACGATAACCGAGTACACGCCAATCAAATTTTGAAGTATATCCCGGATCGCAACTCTGAAAAGGTAATGGCGAATACATATCTCCCCGTGGACATAGTGTTGGTGTTACCGGTGGTGTTACCGGTGCTTTCCATTTGAATCTGCCAAGATAAATATTGTTTACACTCATCCAAATGTCCACATAATCACCAACCTGCTTTAAACGTCCTTGAGCAGCATAAGGAATAAATCCCTCTTCCGCTTTAACGTCTAATTGTACCTTAGTAAGCCAATTTAGAGCTAAATCAGAGGTTAAATGTCGTTCATTTGCAACTTCCCCGGTGCTGTCTGCTAATACGCATGCTCTATTCCACCATCGGGCAGTATAAGCTTTTGAATCTTCTGATCGTGGCAATTGTCCACAATAGTCTTTATACGCACCCATGGTTCACCTTCACCTAAAAAAAATAAAGAGAGATAGAATAAGGGAAAAAATGAGGAAAAACCCTTACTCTATCTTTATGAGATCCAGCCATCCCTCCTGCGCTGCATCCGTTGTCCTGCAAAACATATCCAATGTGGGTGGTGAATGAGTGTGGAAAGTTCCCCAATTTCCAAGATTCCCGTTCCGGAAAACCGGATTAGGTATGTCTTCGATAGAATCGTATGCTATGCACCCAGGACGTGCTCCCTGTCCAGAGATTACAAGCCGAGCTGCTATTCCACTTGCACTTATTACGTGCATGCCTACGATAGCATATCGGCCTACCGGTAGGTTTTGGCTGAGCGTGATCGCACCATTTACCCAATTGTAAGCAGTGCATGCAATTGCGGCCGTAAATCTTACGGTGTGTATTGGAGCTCGTCCATACGGATTCACATAGTTACCGTCACCAAGCAACACCAATCCGGTCGCTTGTCGGTCATCGCCTGCAACCGATTCGGCCACGAGCATTTGTAATCCTTCGCCTGGGACCAACCTAAGCGGATTTTTCAGCCATAGATTTAACAGTGTTGGTGCATCCGGTTCTTCATCATCTGCAGCTGCAGCTGCAGGAATCTGGAATAAGGGCACATCTTTTTGGATCCCCATACTCGGCGCTTGTAATTGCATCCTTGTAGCTACTGCCGTTTCCGTTGCCGTTAAGCTTCCCGTCCATCCCAAGAAACCAATGAGCTCGAGCGTATCGCCCGGGACATAAATATTGTCGCCTTCGACATGCACGTGTGGATCTGCTTCAGCACAAACCGGATCTAATGTGATTGTAGTGTCCGCATCTGCTGGGGCTGCGGTGTGATTATACGCCATTATTCGAAACATTTTTAGTACATCCCTCCGTTATAGAATCCGTTTTGCGCTTGCGTTTGCGTTTGCACTTGTACTGGCGCTTCCATCCACATGCCCTGCATAACTGAGAGCATTTGAGAAGCCCCCAAGTAATACATTATCGCCTTTACCACGTGCCTCATTTTACCCGGTACATACCGGGATACAATATCCGCACCGACAAAGAACGCAATGCCCATAGCCACCGTTGTCCATTTCTGCTCCAATACTTTCATATTGAAGTTTTTTATGTCGTTGAGAAAACCGGGAACACCCCCCGCTTCCCGGTAATACTGATATATCGCTAACAGTACCGAAAGGACCGGGAAGTATTGTAAGCTTGCCATGCCTAGCCCCGTTATTCGTTTTGCCATCATTATGCCCCCTTAACCTTACAAGCTTTCCGTGCCTTCTTCTTACCCATGCCTGCAGCCATCTTTTTTCTGACACAAATCGCTTTTAAAGGTTTCTTTCTACTTTTCGCCATATTCTAACTTCCTAATGGAATAAAAAAGGGACGAAAGCATAAAGAGGGGTTGGAATCTCAAAATGAGTGTTAAATATCATTCGCCTTTTTTTATCATATCCAAAAAAGCTTCAAAATCCTTTTTTTTCATTTTATTAATCCTTCTTCCCTCGCACCTTGCATAATTATTTCGTATATTTCGGGATCTTCCATTAAACCGTAAAGCAGCCCTATTAATACGCTTAAATCCTCTTCATCTGTATCCCAACAATACATTTTTTTTCCTTTCTTCATTCTCCTTTCCTTACCGTATCCAAAAAAGCTTCAAATTCTTTTTTTGATTGCTCGAGCTCGTCTATAATTTTTTCAATTTCGATTTTAAACTCTTTCTCTGCATCTTCTAAGGATTGCCCTATTCTTTTGATTTTTCGTATTTTGTTCCTTGCTCCTCGGATTCCGCGGACCGCATCCCCCATAATCAAAACCACCGGTATTTTTTTGGCTTTTTTGTTTTTGGTTTTTTGGTTTTTTTGCTTTCAAATTCTTCGTCAATATCCTTAATAAGATTAGCAGCTTCAGCGCATACCTCCGCCCCGCGGGCTTCGTCAATAATTGTTTTTAGTTGTCCTTTCGTCAAACAAAGCGGTTTTTCTTTCTTCTTTTCCTTCCCTCGCTTCATGCTATCCACACCCCCACCCACTTAAGAAGGTAGAATAAGAGAATAGACCCCCATACGTAAGGGATAAGCGATTTTACCCCGTCTACGTACTTCTCGATCTTACTTCGAGATGATTTATGTTCTTGGAATAGGTCCCCTATACCACCCTTCCCGGTTAAAGCGGATTTTAAAAGCATGTGACCGACTTCTTTTTTCTCTATTCCAAAGAATTTACCGAGATTTAATAGATCTTCGCCTAATGTCATTAATCCCGGGGTGGTACCTTTCTCGATCTTCTTTAGCCCTTCCTGCACTTGGTAAACGTATCTTTCAGAAGCCCCGGTCATCTGTACTACTTCTTCTACTTTTAGCCCGTCCGTAAGGTGCTTTATAATCTCGTCTTTCTTGTTTACCATGTGAATTTATATTCACCGCGATAATTTAAAGCTTTTTTTTGTGTTCATTCATGTACTACAAAACGAAGCCCGCGGGGTAAATTCAAAAAATAGCCCCAGGCGCTCGGTTAAAAGGTGAACACAAAAACACCGCAAAAACATTTCACTGTATGAACGTTTTGAAGCAGTTTTGAAGTGTTTTGAAGTGTTTTGAAGTGTTTTGCGTAAAAACTGCACACAAAAAATGAAGTGAGGTGAAGCACCGAAAAAAAGTCCTATTATTCTTTTATTTGTATCTTAGCCCGCTTAAAAGACCCCGTTTTTATAAAGACAAAGCCATCGATGTACGCACCTGCATCAGTCCTTCCCTCTGTTACCTTTTAAGTAGCTATTACGCCTATGATCATAGCCCTTGATCTCAAAAACTATGATGCCTATTCTCGCCGTGGCTCCGAGATATTCCGGACCTAATAGGACCGCGTCCAACTTAAACCTATTCCACTTTTTCTTCATATTCCTTTAAATCCGCGTCTTTCGGCCTTAGCGGCCTTATCTTCATGTTCTTAAGCACCGCATAGAAGCACCGTTCCGTTTCTATTAGGCCCTCATACATCAACATCCGCGGGCTTTCTGTTTCTCCCTGGTCTACTACATCAAATTCTAACATGGCCCGCTTACCGCATGTTATAACCGCTTTTTTCGCTCCTTCAAACCTCTTAGTCCAATAATCGCTTTTCGTTCGATATTCGATATACTTCTCGCCGGCCCTGTATTTCTCGTACCGTTCCGCTTCCACTCTGAAAGAAAGCGTTTTTTCTTTTTTCTCTCCCATTTTCTACCCGCCTTTCATATAAAAAATATCTGATTCTACGATAGAATCTGGTAGGTCCCATGCGTAGCAACAGAACATAAACCGCCATAAGCTCGTAAGTTCATCTTCATCTCCCGCGTTTAAAGGTGCTCCTGCGAGTCTTCTCGAATTGGTGAAGTATCTCTTATTAAAAGCCCAATAAAGCGCGCCTTTGTCCCCTTTCGCTTTGTGGAGATACTTCACGAGATAGTCCTCTGCCGTTTGGCCGCGTTTTATCTCCTTGGGCTGCCCTCGTGAATACACCCACCGCCCTTTTGCGTTCGCGAGTGAGTAAATGTAATTATACGTGCCTTGTCCGCAGCGTTCCCACGCTCTCGTAATTTTGCGCTTTGGTAAAAGGTAATTTGTGCCAAAAATCACCACATGAGCGTGCATGAGCCCCTTTATCGTGTACTCGTAGACTGAGAGATAAGGCGGCCGCTCTTTGCTCTTGAGCGTCTTTAATAGGTAGCTCATAAATCTGTTAAATGCTTTCGAGAAGTGCCGGTTTGCATGCCACACACTAGAAAAAAGTTTGGGGTCCGTTGTGAGCACGAGATGAACCGCGCTCCGGTATCGTTTGGTTGCTTCATTCCATATCCCGTGATAAATCGCCAAATTCTTTTTATATTTGGCTTCGGAGTTAAAGCGCGTTTCATAAGGAAGCATAAGATATTTAGGGACCCCGTCCGTCCTCCCTAAAACTATCTTGAGCTCTTCAGTATCTCCGAGATAAACCTCAAAATATTGCTCTATTTCCTCCCTTCGCTCTTTGGTTAATAATTTAACGTCAATAGCTCGCCGTATCGCTTGAATGCGTTCATAGCGTGCCCGCCGGGGTAGTGCATAAAAGCTCCTATTGACACAGTTTGAATTTTGCGCAGAGCTGAACAAGTCAAGCGCCGCGGGTGTGGTAACGTACAGAGCGGGCTTTAAAGTCAAGTTCACCGCTTCCAACAAGCCCGCATCCGCTAATCTCTTTACCCCCCTGTATGTTTGCCTTAAGCTCGCTCCTTCGTTCTTTTTGTAAGGAATGGTAGAGCCTGCCGGGTGTCGTTTTTTGAGATATGCAACTGTAAACTTATGTAGTGTTTTGACATCGCACGCATGTTTGCACGCCCTTAGGATAAAAAATTCCTCTGGAAGTAAAGGAAGAGCGTTCATTTGTCTTCCCTCCACTCGAAGTAACCCTCCATACCTTTTTCTGGAAAGGCGAAGAATACATCACCTATCAGGATGTTATAGGCTGTTGAACTGTCGGTTGCATATCCATAGGTTTCGATATGGCCTGTTTTAAGATTTGTAAATTCGACAATCATTTAACGCCCCCCCCCCGTTAATCGTAAATAACAATCTTTACAAAGCGGCCGCCACGATCCACTTTTTCTAATTTCACACGGGCAGAATTCCAGTGTACCACACCCCTCGCACTTATTAACTCCTAAAGTGGTGAAGCGAGGAAGTGTGCGTTTTTGTAGCTCGCTACTCATGAAAAGCACCTCTTAAAGAAAGTGAGTACTTATTGCTCCAAAAAGTACCCCTTTCGGTTTTTTGCAAGGGAAAAAAGTAGGCATCCCTTTTTGACTGCAGGGCGCAAGCATAAATATTTTGCCTAATGAAATACGAGAACCCCCCCTTCTTGATACGTAAAAAATCTTTCCGTATTAAAGAAGCCTTAAAAAAGCCTTGAAAGAGTTTTGTACATTCAAAAAGCACCCCTTCTTGGAGGTGCTTTCTAGTGTACACTTCATATAGACGGTTGTGCATGGTAGGAAGTAATTATAACACGAGATATAAAAGAGTAATAGAGTAACCGTTAAGCACCCCTATAAGCAAATTTGCTTATGTATTGGCTGGATCCTCTTTCCTCCCTATGATCATAAATTATACAAAAAGGATAAATGGTACCTGGATCCGGAGCGATATCGCCAGCTGCAGGATCCTGTTTTTA
>Ga0307376_10006117_pt1 | contig 10711 bp, 9 predicted proteins | sample TR2MG_FD_202536 | JGI IMG/M metagenome (GOLD analysis project Ga0307376, IMG submission 202536) | Soil microbial communities from Risofladan, Vaasa, Finland - TR-2 | ecosystem: Environmental > Terrestrial > Soil > Coastal area > Acid sulfate soil | place: Finland: Risofladan, Vaasa | collected...
GACCGGTCGCCATCTACGAGGTGAAGGTGGAAGACGGCGTCGTGTGGGTGAAGCTGTAGGCTATGTCCGCCGCGCAACCACCCCGATCCACTCTGTGGCTTTTTCGAGCGGAATGCCGGTCAGGTCGCCGTACAACCCGCACACCTCATATCCAGATGCCGCGAGCAGTTCCGATACCGACTGTTCGGTATAGTGGTGGCGCCAGATATTATATTCGCGGATTGGATCACCGGCTCCTCCGATGACGAGATAGCGATTCAGAAGCACGTCGGTTTCCTCATACGTGTACCCTCTTTCAAGTACCAGATGCGGCTCCTCAGCCCAGAAACCGTTGTCGCGTGTGGTGTACCAGTTCGTCGCCAGTGCGGTCCGCAGCGAGTAATCACGCGTAAAGACGTCAAAGATGAACAGGCCGCCGGGTTTCAGCGCGGATCGGATCTTGCGGAGCATTCGATCCCGGTCGCGGTCCGTCATGACGCAGAACTCGCCGTAGATCAGAGTTACTACATCGTAGCGCGATCGTTCAATCAACGTCCGATAGTCGGCACATCGATACTCGATGGGGAGGTGGCGTTTTTTCGCACTCTGCATGGCGTAGCCTATCGATGATTCGGAAGAGTCTATTCCCGAGACCGAGAATCCACGGTCGGCAAAAGCGGTGCAATAGAGCCCGGGACCGCACGCAACATCCAGGAGGCTGAGTGGTGCTCCGGTCCCGGCGTCTGTCAGGGACCGGGCACGATCGGTGATCCAGTCTGCGGACGCCTGGATCACCTCGGGCCGACGACTCGCATCATCGATGGTCGGATCGAGATGAGCATTCAACACATGACGGGAAATATATGCATCGGTCCAGAAGCTCAGACCCGAATCTGCAAATAGTTTCGGTTTTCGATCGAGCCTGGCCAGCAACGAGAGATCAACATTGGTAAGTTTGTCGGGAATCATTCGGCGAATTATAGCGCGCAACCCGAAGAGTGTACAGAAACCGAACTCAGGCATATAATGCGGCATCAATGAATCGAGACCGAACCACCACGCACCTTGCCGCCTCCGATGCGGCGACAGCCGGGCGCATTCTTCGAGCCGGCGGACTCGTCGTGTTTCCGACAGAGACTGTCTACGGACTCGGAGCGAACGCCCTTGACGGTACCTCCTGCACGGCCGTCTTTCGCGCCAAAGGACGACCCGCCGACAATCCGCTTATCGTTCATTTTCCCGATCTGGATTCGCTCCTGATTGCCTTTCCGAGCCTGCCTCCAGCTGCGCGACAGTTGTTCGACCTGTTTTCACCCGGCCCGCTTTCGGTGATCGTTCCCAAAACGTACGCGGCCCCCGGTTACCGGATTGCGGACGAGGCCACCGCAGGGCTCGATACTGTTGCGTTGCGGATCCCGCGCCACCCGATTGCGAGGGAGTTCCTCCGGAGTGCAGGAGTACCGGTGGCTGCCCCTTCGGCCAACCGGTCAGGTCGTCCGAGTCCGACGACCTTCGGGATGGCGTGCGAGGAGATGGACGGTCTGGTGGACGCGGTCGTCGATGGCGGCGAGTGTGAGATCGGTCTCGAATCGACTGTTGTAGACATTTCAGGAGGCACAATCCGGATTCTTCGGCACGGAGCGGTCACCAATGAGATGATCGAGCAGGTGCTCGGGCGGATCTGGACCGACGAACGGGACTTGAGCCGGCCGGTGCATGAACATGAGCGACCGCGCGCACCGGGCATGAAGTATTCGCACTACAAGCCCCGCGCCCGCGTTGTTGTTGCGGATGGGCCGATATTCGCAAATCCGGAGTTTCATCCGGCAACCGTAGCCGCCCGCTTTGGCCACCGTGCGGGGAGCGTCGGCGTCATCCGTTGCGGAGAGAGCGCTGATATGTCGCAGGATGTCGTCAGCGAGTCCGATGGCGTGGTGACGGTCCAGGTAGCAAATGCTGTTGCATACGCACGCAGTCTCTATCGACTGCTCGTGTGGTTTGACGCGAACGGTATAGAGTTTGTCATTGCCGAGCTACCTTTGGACAGAGGGGTAGGAACTGCGGTCCGCGATCGGTTACTCCGCGCGAGTGGCGGGGAGAGGGTTCCCCGGCCCTGACATCACCGGGTGACAGTTGTCGGCCTAGTTCTCGATGATCGAGGACGCCGGATGCGCGTGAGTTCTGATAGATTCTTCGCCCATGCGGGTATATTCGTAGACACGCTCGCTGATGAACGCGTCAACAAGTTCCGGTTCGAACTGCGTTCCGGCTCCGTGGCTCATCTCCCGGAGCGCATCCTGCAGTGGCAGCGCCTTACGATAGGGCCGCGACGATGTCATTGCGTCGTATGAGTCAGCGACCGTGACAATTCTGACAGCATAGGGAATATCGGTTCCGGAAAGTCCGTCAGGATAGCCGAGCCCGTCCCACCGTTCATGATGATTTCGTATAATCGGGATGCATGGGTCAAAGAATGAAACCCGCGAGAGGATGCGCTCGCCGATTACCGGGTGCTGATGAAACACCTCAAGCTCCTGCGCGGTGAGCGGACCCGTCTTGTGAAGCAGCGCTTCGGGAATACCGATTTTTCCCACATCGTGCAGAAGAGCCGAATATTCGATTATATCGATTTCCTGCTCGGACAATCCGCACGTGCGAGCGAGCGCCGTCGACAGCACGCGAACCCGGTGACAATGACCGCGCGTATAGGGATCCTTCGCTTCAATAGTCTCTGCAAGCATCTGTACGGTGTCGAGGTTGGCGCCCTGCAAGGTCTGGTACGCCTGCGAGAGCTCCTCGGTGCGCTCGGCGACCTGATGTTCAAGTGATCGCTGGTACCGCAGATTCTCTTCAGCGAGGCGTGCGTTTTCCAGTATCAGCGCGCGGTGGCCAAGTATGCGGGAAAGCGCCTTCAGTAATTCGTTTTTGTCCAGGGGCTTGACGAGGTAGTCGTATGCCCCTTTCCGCATCGCCTCCATTCCCGTCTGGAGGTCCGAAACTGCGGTCAGCATGACAACCGGGGTGGCCGGAAGCCGCTCCTTGAGTTCAGGCAGGAGCTCAATACCGGTTACACCGGGCATACGGATATCCAGAAAGATGCAGTCCGGATCAAGTTCTTCCCGGTCGATGATCTGCAGGGCCTCCTCCCGCGATTCGGCGGCGCGCACGATGTAGCCTTCCTGCACGAGCCTCAGGCTCATGACCTTTCGTATTGCAGGGTCGTCGTCGATGATCAGTACTTTTTGCGCCATGCCAATCCTCCGGGAATCAGGAATGAAACCTGTTGCCGATATTCGTCATAGTTCGAAAATATCCTGGGAAACAGGAAGATATCCTCCACACAAATCAGTATGAAGTTGAGAATATTCACCGCGGCAACTGCGACAGTGACAACGGACGATTCGTAGAGTACCGCGAATGACATTGTGGCAAACAGCATCCAGAGAAATCCTGGGTGTCGAACCAGACCGTAGGTGCCTGAGGTCAGCGCCTTGCGCTCCGGGGACCGCTCAGTGTCGCGATTCCGGTTTAGCCAAGCTATCAGCGGAATCTCGAGTACGGTCGAATAAAGCAGCAGCATTGTTCCGGCGCCCGCAGTCAGCGTGAACAGCATGCGGGAGAATCCGGGGTGCATCGATACCCGGTGCGCGATAAAAAGCGAACAAAAGCTACTGACTATCGCGCCATAGCCGAAAATAATAGAGGCACGACTGAGGTATCTCCTGCGGCCGATCTGCGCGACGTCCGAAAGAACGAGGAATATGAAACCAGTTGCGATGTATGGTACATAAACCATAGAATGTGTAGTATATGGCAAGCTGATGGGAAAGTGAATCTGTCTGCGAGTCAACGTACGGGTGGTCCGCCTGCATGAGCATCGACATCTCGTCCGTCATACCTGCTGTGGCGGTTGTACTCTACGTACTTTTCACTGTGTTCGGGCTCTATAGAGTCGATTTTTCTTCAATTCACTGGTCATTTATCATGTACATGACGCTCATGAGCATCTGGAGTTTCGGATCGTTCATGATGCACATCAATTCAAACGCGCTCACTCCGTTGCTCTGGAACCGTATCATGCTGATTGGCATGTTCGGTGGACCGATCACCATTTTCCATTCGATGGTGAGACTTCTTCATCGTCCTCGAAGTTACCACTTTGCGCTGCTGGTAATCGGATATTTGATCTACGGACTCCTCCTGGTGATGGACTTCACCGGCCTCGTCGTGGTGCAGGCGGGTTTTACCGCGGCCGGAGTTTTTTCATATACCCTCGGCCACGGAGCTCCGATTGCATATTCGTTGAGTTATATCTACCTCATGCTCGGAATCATCGTCCTGATTCGCGAGCTGCGCCGCGACATTCCCGCAACTGATCGAACCAAGCTGCTCCTGCCGCTCTATGGTGCAACGATCATGCTCGTAGGCGTCCTGTTCAACCTCTACGAGCCTGTTGGGAGGTATCCGGTCGACATCGCAGCCACGACGATCAATGCAATCCTCATTTTCTACGCAATTTATCGATATCGGCTGGTGCACTATTCGGTAACCGTGCTCCGGTCGATGTTCCTGGTCGTGCTCACGATCTTCTCCGCATTCCTGTTCTATCTCGTCATCTGGGTAGTTATTCCGGAAGCCCGGTCCGCATCGTTCGCAAAGCTGGTTGCGGTGTCGGTTGTCCTTGCCCTCATTGCCGCGCTCGTTTTTCAACCCTTCTGGCGCCGCTTTCTCCGGGTGCTCGAGCGGCTCTATCTCGGTGAGGGGTTTGCGTATAACCAGGATCTGCGCAGTTTCTCTGCCAGTCTCAGCACCATCGTAGACCTGAATACACTGGGTCAGCTTACGCTGGATCGCATCAGCGGTACTTTCGATCTCGAGTGGTCGTTCATGGTCGTGCTTGATTATACGGCGCGTTACTACCGAATTACGGCTGCCCGCGGCCTCGACCTGACCGACGCAGCCAGGAACGACGTCGTGCTTCGTCGCTCTTCGGCGTTCATCCAGATGATCAGTCGTGCACCGTCGGTCATTTCATCGCCGGCGGCCCACACCGATGTGATGCTGGATATCGCCGGAGTCCAGATGAGTTTCCCGGCAACCGTCGTTCTTCCCCTGCGCTTCAAGGAGCGGGTAAACGGGTGTCTGGTAATCGGACGCCGCCGCTCGAAGGAGTACTTCAACCAGTACGAGCTCGAGACGCTCGAAATACTTGCTGCCCAGTGTTCGATTGCGCTCGAAAATGCCATTTCTTTCGAGCGATTGAGACGGCAGCAGAAACGGCTGCAGGCGCTCAATCGCGAAGTCACGCTCAGCCGCAACAAGCTCGAAGCGTTCTTCGACGGAATCACCACCCCCATATCGATCCAGGACATCAACTACAACATCGTCATGGTCAATATGGCTTCGACACGCTATTTCAGATCTTCCTACAAAAATATTATCGGTCAGAAATGCTACAAGGTGTTCTTCGGCAAGAACAAGCCGTGCGAGAACTGCATGGCGCAGGACAGTCTGCACACCGGCCTCCCATTCAATGTTGAGAACACCCATCTGCCCACCGATACCACCTTCTCGATGCACTTCTATCCCATCAAAGTGCCGATCGGTGAAGTTCCCGCGGGATCCGATCGGCTGTTCCTCGAGTTCTTCCAGGACGTTACGCAGCAGAAGCGCCTCCAGGCTGAGCTCATCCAGTCCGAAAAACTTGCGAGCATCGGAACGCTTGCCTCAGGCATTGCCCATGAAATCAACAATCCGCTCGGCGGCATCCTCGGCACCGCAGAGCTCATTCTCGACGATGCAGAGAAGGGCTCGAAAGTGGAGGAGTATGCCACCGACATTATCCAGTACTCACGGAATGCTGCCGACGTGATCAGCGAGCTGACAAGCTACGCCCGCAAGGCGAAAGAGGAGACAGTCAGCGTAAAGCCGAATGAGGCGGTCGAGAGTGCGCTGAAGCTCGCACAGAGGGGTCTGAAGCTCGATCACATCAATATCAGGCGCGACTACGACGACGTGCCTCCCATCGAAGGGAGCGCAAACGAACTGCAGCAGGTGCTTCTGAACCTCATCATCAACGCCGTTCAGGCGATGAACGGTGAGGGTACACTCACCGTCGCCTGCAAACAGATAGACTGGAACGTAGTGATGACGGTCGGCGATACCGGCCCGGGCATTCCGTCGGGGAATCTGCAATCGATTTTCACGCCGTTCTTCACCACCAAGGATCCTGGTGAAGGTACCGGTCTCGGCTTGAGCATATCGCACCGCATAGTCTCCCGAATGGGCGGGAGGATACATGTCAGCAGCGAGATTGGGCGCGGCACCACTTTTACCATCACGCTGCCGCTTGTCGACGAGGACAAATACCGGATTCGCTTCGTCAACGTTTCGAAACCCGAAGAGCTTGAGGATGTCTTCTATATTCAGCGCAAGATCCTGGTAGGAGAGAAGGGTTATCTCGAGGAGACGATCCACCGACGAGAGGATGAAAACGCCTACCACATCCTCGCATACAAGGGACTGCAACCGGTCGGTACGGTTACCTGCATGACTCCCGAGCAGACAAGGAAGCTTCCTATCGAGGAACACTTCGGCCTTCGCAGCTTCAAGGATGACAAACGGTGCGTTGAAATAGACCGTCTTGCTGTCATGAAGGATGAGCGGGGCAGTATCGTGCCGCTCGGCCTCATGACGCTTGCCTACCTGTTCGCCAAGTCCGAAGGTGCCGAACGCGTCTTCCTTGACGTTTTCAGCGATGAGCGGAAGCACATCGGCATGTACCGGAAGCTCGGCTTCCAGGTAATCGGCAGTTACGATGCGCCATTGCCGGTGGACGTGATGATGCTTGATCACCAGACCTACTACGAGCAGAAGGCTCGCGAAATGGAATACTTCGTGAAACCATTCATGAGCAGGCTCATCAAGCGAATCGAATTTACCCCGGATGCGAGGGCGCGCGTACTTTCAGCCGCTGAACAGATCACTTCAGCGACGAAAGTATAGTTCACGTACTCAGTTTTGCGGTGTGTTGTTCAGATGATCTATGAGAACGAAGGAGAGTGCAGCCTGCTCGTTGCGCGTGAGCTCGGAAATTGCCGAGTCGAAAATCTCTTTCATCTTTGGATGGGCCGGTGCATCTTCTTCGACGAGCCGACGTGCCACCTGCATCTGCGACTGGTTTATGCAGTAAACTGATTCTCCGCCGGTCAGATCGAGCTTCTTTCTGTTTACGCTGTCCTGAAGTTTTTCCATGTTACCTTTTTCGTATGGCTCCCGCCGACGCGCTCCGCGATATACAAGTTCCCGCGGAGCGCCGCAAACTATGCCGCGTTCAGCCGTGATCGCAGCTGAAGCTCGAGCCGCATCCGCAGGTGCGGGTTGCATTCGGATTGAAGAAGCGGAAACCGGGGGCAACGAGGTCGTCGGAATAGTCAATCTGCAGTCCGGCAAACAGCGGCGCACTCATCCGATCGGTCACAACCTTCAGGTCGGCATCTTCGTAGAGTGTGAGATCCTCGCTGGTAAAATCCTGGTCGATTGCAGCCTGATAGCTCATTCCGGAGCAACCGCCTGCCTCTGCCCATATGCGAAGGAAGTTCTCAGTATTTACATTCAATTCGGAAAGCTGGCCCTTTGCCTTCTCTGAAATTGCAATGGTTGAAGTCAACATTAATCAGGTCCTCCCTGTAAAAGGTTAGAAAAAATCTAATCAACTTCATAGGAAATGTCAATTGCAGTGGCGACCGCTTCGGCTTGACCTCAGCGCAGAAAAGCAGGATTCTTAAGAAAGAGGTAGGGCTATGGGTGCGTTTTGTTCCCCGCTTGTGCACGCCCGCCACGCCCGCATAACGCGGCGGACGCCTCCTTTGTCTGGATTGTCCACGCTACGTGTTGCGTGGATTCTCGTTTTTCCCGTCCTCCTGGTGATTCCTCAGGCGATTGCGGTCGCGCAACCATCGAGTTCGCGCGTCGTTGCGGCTTCGGTTCGCGGATACCTTGATCCGGTGTCGGAGCGCTACGTTGAGCGTGTGCTCGAAACCGCGCGTTCAGCCGGTGTTGCGCGAGTTATCCTGCATGTCGACGTGACGGGCGGGCTGCCACGGTCGGTTGCACGGCTCGCTGCTGCGATACGCGCATCACGCGTTCCGGTCACCGTCCAGCTATCTCCAAATGCAGGCAGCCCCGGGGCCGGGAGCAGAACCGCTTCAGCCGCAGGCGCGCTTCTGGCAAAGGCTGCGGACACCACGACGGGCAGAGAACTGCCCCCGCAGGCAGCGGCAGCGACCATCACCTACGTTCACGAGAGTGTCTGGGAACGGGTGCTTTCCGCGCTGCTTGCGCCGAATACCGCGTATGTTCTGTTCATCCTTGGCATTCTCGCAATTCTCGTCGAGTTGAGCATCCCGGGCATTGGTCTGCCGGGCATTACCGGCACGATATCGGTGCTCCTTTCGCTGCTCGCCTTCGGCGTCTTCTCGGTCAACGTTGCCGGAATCGGCATCATTCTGTTTGGAGCTATTCTCTTCATTGTCGACCTCAAGGCCTCAACCCATGGCGTGCTCTCTGCAGGAGGCATCGTCGCGGTGCTCGCAGGCTCATTCATGCTCTTCCCCGGCTCGCCGCAGAGCGCGGTGCCGGGAATTGCCGGCCCGCAGATCTCTCCTCTTACGATATTCGTGATGACCTCGCTGCTTGCACTTTTCTTTGCAACAGCGGTCATGAAAGGCCTCGGTGTACAGCGCCGCGCGGTGACAACCGGACCGGATGTTCTTATCGGGCAGGACGGGATTGCGCTCACGGCTCTCGGTCCGGACGGAACCGTACGTGTGGCAAACGAGGAGTGGAGTGCGCAGTCGCTCGAGGGCGAGATTGCAGAGGGAGCGGATGTCACGGTTGTGGCTTCCGAAGGCATACATCTGGTAGTGATACGCAAAGGATGGTGAGACATGATAGTTGATCTTGTGGTCTGGGCGGCAGTCATCGTGGTGGGCGTTTCAATCCTGGCAAGTTCCCTCAAGGTGGTTCGCGAATACCAGAGGCTGGTGGTCTTCCGACTCGGCAGGTTATTTGGTGCGCGGGGTCCCGGAATTGTCTTTCTCATCCCGTTCGTAGATAAGGCCGTGTGGGCAGATTTGCGGGAGATATTTCTTGAGATTCCCCGGCAGACCTGCATCACCAAGGATAATGCGCCCATAGATATCGACTTTCTCATCTACTCGAGGGTGATGGATCCCTCGCTTTCGGTCGTGAAGGTGAACAACTTCGCCGGCGCGAGCCAGGGAATAGCCACTACCACGCTGCGCGCGGTTATTGGCGATATCGCGCTCGACGACGTGCTGGCAAAGCGGGAGGATATCAACCGCGTGCTGAGGTCGAAGCTTGACGAGGTTACCGAACGGTGGGGAGTAAAGGTGACCAGCGTTGAGATCCGGGAGATAGTCCCGCCACGGGAAATCCAGGACGCAATGAACCGTCAGATGTCGGCGGAGCGCAACCGCCGCGCTATGGTGACCGAATCCGAAGGCAAGCGGCAGTCGACGATACTGGTTGCCGAAGGCGACAAGCAATCGGCAATTCTGCGGGCGGAAGGCGAGCGCCAGTCGGCAATTCTGAAAGCCGAAGGGTTCTCACTTGCCCTGGAGCAGATCTTCTCTTCTGCGAAGAACATCGATCAAAAGACAATGGTGCTCCAGTACCTTGATGCCATGAAGACGATCGGCTCGAGTCCGTCGTCGAAGTTCTTCTTCCCGATGGAGCTGATGGAGTTTCTGAAGCCGATCAAATCATTTGCCGAGCAGTCAGGTTTTGCCGGATCGAGCACCCCTCAGGCTGAACCACGGCCCGCGCCTGAGCGCCCCATCGCATGAGCCTTATGGGTCAGACTGTCTCAGCGGGCGAAGTCTTTCTCAGCTGAAAACTCTCTGAACGGCGCCGGACCGCTCACCACAACTCCGGTGAGAAGCGGATCATCCCCATCTCCCAGTCCGGTCAGTTTGACCCGGTAGAACTCGTTCCGCCGCACATGCGGCAGCGACAATTCGATCGGGAGATAGTGCTCGCCGTAGCCGGTACCTGAAGTCCCTCCGGCAGTGACTTGTTCAACCAGCAGAAGCTGCTCGCTGCCTATGAAACGACTACGGTAACGACGTTTACCTGCGTCCGATATCTCACGGATTATTGCGGCGCGTTCGCGCTTCGCCTCCTCCGGAACATGATCATCCATACGTTCGGCGCGGGTACCTGTCCGGCGGGAGTAGGGGAAGGTGTGGATGTGGGAGAAGCCAACCTCGCGACAGACGGTGGCAGTCTGCGCAAAGTCATCATCGCGCTCACCGGGGAAGCCGACGATGACGTCGGTGGTCAGGTTGAAGTCATCACGCTTTGTGCGGATCTTTTCAACCATTTCGCGGTAGCCCCTGCAGGTGTACTGTCTGCGCATCTGGAGAAGTACCCGCTCCGATCCGCTCTGCAGGCAGAGGTGCAGGTGGGGCGTCATTTTCGGGTGATCGAGCAGCTCGAAAAACCTCTCGTCAAGAGAGTCGGGTTCCATCGAGGAGATGCGGATGCGGAAGTCACCGTCGATGTCCAGGATGCGGGCAAGGAGCTCGCTGAATCCTGCATCACCGTCTCGATATCGCGATATGTTTACGCCGGTAATCACCACTTCCCGCGAGCCTGCTTCAATCTGTTCACGTACGCTTGAGAGGACCTGTTCGATCGGTCGGCTCAC
>Ga0307376_10006120_pt1 | contig 10708 bp, 7 predicted proteins | sample TR2MG_FD_202536 | JGI IMG/M metagenome (GOLD analysis project Ga0307376, IMG submission 202536) | Soil microbial communities from Risofladan, Vaasa, Finland - TR-2 | ecosystem: Environmental > Terrestrial > Soil > Coastal area > Acid sulfate soil | place: Finland: Risofladan, Vaasa | collected...
TACCCATTTTCTGCTGATAGTTTTTCAGCGCTTGGGTCACGTGGATAGGTCCCGCCCAGGACTCGTTATCTGTAAATGTGCAAAAAGCATCGATAGGGACCTTGTGTTCCGTCGCCCACAGGATAGGTAGAGCGCAATCCGTTCCCCCAAAACTAAGACTAGCAACATAACGTATGATGTCATCCAATCGCTGCTTGGGCGAAATGTTCAAGGGAGAAACACCATACGATCCTATGCCCCACCCTGTCTTGGTAGATTTTAAAATTCGATTGCCCCGTAACGACGCACCAGACGTAAAGCCTAAAATCTCATACTTGGGCTCTACGTTCATGGTGACCAGGGCCATGGCGGCGGCGGCTTGTCGGCACGAAAGGTGGCTATTAAGCACAGGGCTACCCATGCTCCCGCTCACATCCAGCCCTAGACACAAGCTCTTATTCGTCGGCGTGACGGCACCGAAGGCGGCAAGGAAACCCCCGCTCAGTGCGTCCGAAATCTTTCCGCAAGGATCCCAAGTCAAACTCCCCTTGACGCCATGACCTTGCACGTATGTTGTCAGTGCGAACAAAAAAGCAATCGGATGCAGCCTGGCCTTTTTAATCAGCTCAGTGTTCATCAGCTTTTCGGTAACATACTGAGTCATAATCGAGGTATTAGTCAGCAGCCCCAAGCTGGAAAGTTTTGCCAGGTTTCGGATCAGCGCTCCCAAGGGCATCGTCGGCACCAGGGCTTCCCAGATCTCTGGCTTATTTTTCACCTCGTTGGGTACACACTCATGGGGCAATCGATACGCGGAAATAAGCGCGATCATTTCCTGGACAGAAATTCCAGACTTAATGCGCTCGAAGGCCCAGATCTGTTGAAGGGCCTCGGGCACGTCGTCAGGTCTTTTGTACAGGTCGTGCTGTCGCCCTTTAATCGCATAGCGATAAATCGATTCGTGAAGCGGGCTCGCCGGCTTGGGGTGGCCCAGGCGCAGCACATCCTTGTGACTCCATCCGTCACGCTGTTGGTACTTGATCACCTGATAGGCCAGCTTATCAGCGTCCTTGTCGTTGTACCAGCGGGCCAGTGCTCGCTTGAACCCGTTGCCGCCTAGGTGGCCAAGGGCTTTTCGGTATTCCATAAAATGGAAAAGGTGTGTCCCTATCCGGGCTACGCGAGGCAGCGCCAGGTAAGCATATTCTTTGGTATCCTTGTCGCCGAAGGTAGCGGCTAGCGCGAGCACATAGAGGGCAGGATCATTTTTGGGTGCCCTTCCCCCTTCGCTGATTTCTACTACGCGTTTGACCACGGCTTCCCCGTCGGCCTTGATCAGGGAAAGAACCTTAGTGGCCGTTACCTGTGTTAGCTTTTTTTCGTTGACGTAGTAGGTTCCACCTTCTGTCCCCAAAATAAGGAAGCGGTCTAATACGGTCATGTCGGAGACTTGCCACCCATAGCCGCCCGATGCCATCTTGACTTGGTCTGTACCTGGAATAGGCTGTGATTGTGGCGTGTTGCTTGGATTGAAGTGCGCGTGTAACTTTTGCATAAGACACCCCCGAAGGTAGGTTTAAAACGGAATAAGACACTTTACCGGAAAGTAGGAAAAAGGCAAGAAATAAAATTAGGGAACGAATGTTTGACCTGGAATTGATGGATGGTGAAGGATTTTAACCGTCCCTCCCAGGGCGCCTATTAATAGGCATTCCCTAGGCGCTCACAAGAGCTACCGCCTGATAATCCAATGCCGCCGGTCCCCTAAACTAATTTTGAAAAAATGAGAACGATGGAATTTGTCCTAGGAAGTCAAATGCGTGATAACCCAGGGCGTTCGGTCCTCACAGCGTTGGCGTGAAGTGTCTGAACGAAGAACAAATATCCGGTTTTATCACCAAAAGATAACGGACATTCAGCGGTCCAGGCTTTTAAGGTGTAGTTGAAGGCTTCAAAAAAGTCAAGAGTAAAAATTATGGCTGATAGTATTCGCTAACTTCCTCGGTCTTTTCCCACGTGCGGGCGCGTAAGGCTATACCGGTCTGGCCTACCTTGGGCTGGCCAAGTACCAGGCGCGTCCACTCCTTACGCTTGCCTTTCTGTTTGTACCCCTGCTCCCAGCTTGCTTCTTTGATCCAGCCGGGGAGTCGCTTGAATCCGCCGTGAAGGACAAAGGCCAGCTCGGTTGCTCGGGTCATGGCCTGAAGGGCGGATACGTTTTTCATGTTGCGCTTTCGAGTCTCATACACATGGAGCCAAGACTCTTGGGTGGCTTCTATCTTGTGGCAGTTGTACTCCGCTTCAAGAGGCGGCAAGTCTAGCTCTACCTCGAAGGCGGCTACCTTGATTTTCTTTCCTGGTGTTTTGACCGGGACCTCAGAAGCTACCAGATAACCTTCAGGCGCGGTAATGCCCAAGGCTTCTAGTTCTTTGCGCCGCTGATATAGCCATTGATTCTCGTCGCGCAAGCGTTCGATTAGGGCTTTTGTCTTGAGGTAGTATTGCCCATAAATAGAAATCCAACGATTGGGGTGCACAAAGTTTTTGAAGGCGATAGAGTTTCCACTATACAAGGATTTATCTTTGAGAAAGTCATTTTCTTTGGCGGTCGGTAAAAATTCCAGGGTTTCCCATCCATCATACCACTTACCATCGAAGTCCGTGATAGCAAAATTACGAAAATCCCCGACGGAATCCGTGGTCATCACGTTCATATCCTTGACCATGACCGAAAAAACAAACGTGTTCTGATTGCTAGTAATCCCCAGCAGTTTACCGTGACGGTTCTCTTTGCTGACCAGCATTTGATCGGTGCGCTGCGTGCGGGTGCGGATGCTTTTGTATTGAGGGATCTTGATTACGGCACCTCTATCCACCAAGGCAAAGAGCACGCAAATAAGGTCAAGGTCCGTGCCTACAAATACTTCCTCTTGGTAGGCCGCACCAGGCTTGCGAGTGTACAGGTCATAGGACCAGTAGTCCCGGCATGTCTGCACAGCCGGCTGAATATCCGCTTCTTTGTTGCGGATAATTTTCATCACAGGGTCATCCAGGATTTTCTTCAGAGTAGATGCTACTTGCTTCGCCATAAGACACCCTCCTTTTTGCGCAAAATGTGACCTATTAGCCCAAAGCCTGTCAATCCCTAAATCGCATACCCTAGCTCAGTTAGCAGCTCGAGTGCGGGGGTACTGTAAATAAAGGCTAATTCTTCATCAGACAGATCCTTTTTCCAACGGCCAAGGCTTGCTGTGTTAAGGGGTTGGTCAGCATTGGCGCCTTGGGGATCTTTTACAGGGTCACACGCCCTATTAGCCGGGTCTAATACGCGGGGGTCGTAGGGGGCGTTAATCTGGCGGAACAAAGTAGGCAACCTTATGTCAGGGAATTTTATTAAATCCTCATAATACAATTCGATGTAACGCGGGAATCCTCGCCACTTCAAGCCTTCCCGGGTTTCGAGGATCCACCGTTCAACACAGGGCTTGAGCGGTTGTCTAACATTTGTGGGAACCCGCTTTCCTTTTACGATCTTCCACTTGGGGTGCTCGCGTAGGGAAGCTATCACGTCACGACCATCTCTTATCATATGGATGAAATAAGCATTAGGCCAATGCCGATTGATCCATTCCATGACCATTACATTTTTAGGCGTCTTTTCTGCCCACCTCAATTTACTTTTACTTAGGCATATAGTGGTGAATAGTACATCAACAAACATGGCTTGGCTAGGAACGGTCCACAAATCGCGAATGGGGTGCTCAGAGATATCAAGCAGCCAAGCAAGTTTACGTGTAATCGTTTCTTGTTCGCCTACCATGGGGAGCATGAGGGCGGTTTCCGGTCCACAGAAAAAACTAGGATGTGCATTAAGCATCGTGCGTAAAAGACTAGTCCCGCTACGGCCACAGCCGGCAATGATGACTGGGGCGTCTGTTGAAGTATAGGGGGAGAGATACCACTCCTTACGCTGCTCGTCGGGACACATGTCCAAAATCGCTTGGAAGCTCTTGAAAAGTCTTACTCCATGTGGTCTATCCATCGATAGGTTCATAGGTCACCACGTTCGCTGTATGTTTCAAAAAGGGATAGGAGTCTTTGATAAGCTTTGGCGTATAATGCTTTTTAAGGTAGCCTTTTCGTCGGAGGTGTTCCAAAAGGTTGCGTACTATTCTTGCTTCCTCCCCGAATTCCTTGGCAACATCAGCAACCGTCGCTTTTTTATTTTCTTTAACAAAATCTAGCACTGCTTGTTGTTTCGGCCCTATGCTCATTGGAATTCCCCTGTTAGTCCTAGCAGCTCTTTACGAATCGAGGTGTCATCTCCCATCAGACTAATAGCATGCTCTACGTTTTCCTCGGTGACCTGGTAGAGTTTGCGCTGATCCCCTGTTGCATAAAATTTAAGATCATCCACCGTGCTACTTCCGTGACCTTTCAGCCTCGATATGTGAACCTGTTTTGCTTTGCGTCCAGCTTGTTTAAGGATGTCCTTTTTCGACGGACCAAACCAGCGTTCAGTTCCGTTTTCGCCTACAAATAGCGGGCTGTCAACAACAAAGAGGTGACCGTCTTGAATGAGGGGCATCATGTACTTGGCGAATAGCACAAGGAGTAAGCAGGTAATGTGCTCCCCGTCGCTATCAGCGTCGGCAAGTAAAAGAACCTTCCCCACGCGCATGCGCTCCAGGTTGAAGTCAGGGCCAAAGCCCGCTCCCACGCTTTGAAAAATATTTTGCACCTCGTCGTTGCTCACTAGCTTGGCAATGTCGTTACGTGCGGCGTTAAGGACCTTGCCCTTGAGGGGAAGGACTTCTTGATAGCGAGGATTGCGAGCTTGGATGACCGTGCCCCCGGCGCTCTGCCCCTCCACTATAAACAGCTCACGCTTTTCCGGGCTACAACGCGGACTAATAGCCAGCTTGGCCGGCAAAGCGCTGCGGGTGTGTTTGGTAGTTTTCTTGAGGGCGGCGCGGGCTTTCTTATAGGCTTGCCGCTGCTCCTTGATTAACTTGGCCCGCTCTACAATTTGCTTGGCGATCTTGGCGTTCTTTCGAAACCAGTCGTAGGCGCTATCTTTGACAAAAGCTTTGATCTCGTTTTGAACTTCGTCACCGCTCAGCTTTTGTTTGCTCTGGCCCACAAATTGAGGGCTGACTACCAGGGCGTGAATAATGCCTACCACGCTATTTCTTAGATCAGCGCCTGTGAGGTTCTTTCCCTTGCTCCACTTTTGGAGGGCCGCACTAATACCCAGTTGAACCCCTTTGACATGGGCGCCCCCATCAGGGGTAGGGCTCACGTTGACAAAGCTTTTCCAGGTCTCTTGATCTGAGTCACCCCACGCCCAACCAAAAATGATATCAAGAGATTTAGATTTAATTCGAATAGGACCCAAGTCCAGGGCAGGAAGCTTATCTGCAAGGAAAGCTTCAATCCCTTTGGCGTTTTGGAAAACAAATTTGTCTTTATTTGTCTTCAATATTAGTTTGAGCTTGGGGCACAAGTAGCTAATCTGTTCCAAGTGCGTTTTAATCACAGCCGGGTCTAGGCGGGCATCGCCGAAAATCTCAGGGTCTAGGCTGACTTTGATGACCGTGCCTTTTTCTACTGTGCGATCTTTTGTCTCTCGAAGGGCACAAGCGGCCAGCCCCTTTTTAAACTGCTGATAGTAAACTTTCTTTCCCCTCCGGGTCCATACTTCACATGAGGTGCTAACAGCGTTGACCACCGTGAGTCCCACGCCATGAAGTCCCGCTGAAATACCCCCGTAGGCTTCATTGCGGAATTTCCCCCCAGCGCCTAAGATGGTGAAGATTGAGGTAAGGGTAGGCTCCCCGGTTTCCTTGTGGACTTCAACAGGGATACCCCGGCCGTTGTCGCGTAGTTCAAAAGTACGTCCATCGGAAGAAAGGCGAATAGCAACAGCATTAGCGTGGCCCGCTAAGTGTTCGTCAACACTATTATCGACGCACTCTTTTATGAGTTGATGGACTCCTCCCTTGCGATTATCCACGAGATACATGGTAGGGCGACACCGGACATGATTGATCCCTTGTACGATATCAATGCTGGAGGCATCGTATTTTTTAGCCATTAATTGCTACCCTTGCTCGCTTTGGAGTCCATAACTACAACGCCCTTTTGCACAAGGTGTTTTTCGACGGTATCTAAAAGGATGGGAGATTTCATCAGCGTCTTGACTAGGGCCAGCATCTGCATGACCCATTTGTCGGTGTGCTCCCGGCGCAGCATAAGGTCGAAGGTTTTATCGTTTCTAAAGACGACGGCTCCCTCTGATTCTTTGAGTGTGATGAAATACATCTTACTATCGGACATAGTGGTCACTGCTTTTTAATCTCTTCGATGTCTTCCCCCAATAAATACCGCTGACCCCAACGCACCGAAACACTAATAGGGGCAGGGATGATAAGAGGCTCCCAGCCCATGGCCGTGTTGCGCTGCACCGCAAGCGCTAACCCATCTCGATGCGGCTGTGTGGCGTCTATCACGCGCACTTGGTTGCTGGGGATCATGCAAGGGATACGGCTATCAACCGCTAAGTGCACGCGACATGTTAGCGGACGCAACGGATAGATAGAGCAATGCTTTTCCTTTAAAAAGGGACAAAAGATTTGTTCCTCGGCCCATTGCTCCATCCAAAGCATTGTGAAATCTTCAGGGGAAAGCGTATCACCTGCTTGCATGATCAGTTTGTTACGAAAATGTTCGATTACTTGGGCATGATCGGCTACTGCTGCAAGGGTGACATGGTCGTCGGTGCGCAACAGCTCACGCGCAATGACTAGGCCCTCCAGGAAATGACACCGCACTACGAGCGCACAACAATGATGGCAACCCGCAGAGCACGCAATTTTAAAACCGCGCAGGTCTTCCAACCACTGATCGGCTATCTGATCTCGCAATAGCTGAAAGTCATCGATTAGCTTTTCTGTTTGTTTGCCGATGTTAATCTTCATTGAGGGCTCGCTTGCTCATGACTCGAAAGGAAAGGCCGCGCCGCGTGGCAACAAGCATGCAATCATATACGGCTTTGTTGATAACGTCCACGATCTCCAGCTCAGCAAAATCTAGCTTTAAATTTAGGTCCGGCTCTGGGCGTTTACTTTTGATTTTTATTTCTAGCATCGGGGATGAAAAGCCCTTGACGCAGTAAGAGCATTTTCAATCACCCTTTCCACGTCCATAAATTCTGTTAGCGTTTCGTCGGCAATCTTGATATGCTCAACACATTCAGCCCAATCGGTTATAAGATCCCCCAAGCCAGAAAGGATATCCTGATCAACGAAACGGCTAGCTACTTCGCGCATTTGATTGACTAATTCAGAGCGGTTAATTTTCAAAGGGGGTTCCTCCTGGTAGACCTTTACAAAGCTACTAGGCGGCTTTTTTCCAGGCAGTGTTTAAACCTTGAATCACTCTCTCTTGTTCTGCGGGGCTAGTAGTTAGTTTGATCGTTTCCCCATAGGAAAATCCTACTTCCACTTCCATCTCCATGGGACACGCGAGGGTAGGAATTTCAAAAGCGCTTAAGAGGCTTCGATTTTCAGCAGTAGATCGAATTACCTTGACGTAGCGCATAACGCTTTCAATAGGAATCTCAGAAATGATAGAGTCGTGCACCAGCCCTAATAGCTTCCAAGGCAGTTTATGCTTGTCAATATATTTCTGCATCATAATAGCTACCCACAAGGTCATGTCACTGGCCACCGCTTGGATGGGGCTATTACGCGCCACGTTCAGTAAGTGCTTACGTCCCTTGCCCTTGTAAAAATCTAGGAGCAAAGCATCTAGCCGGCGCCGGCGGCCCATGGGGCTTTCGACATAGCCCTTATCTAGAGCAATGTCCTCTTGGCCAAAAAGCCAATCACGAGCATAGGGAAATCCATTCAACCATTTTTCCTGGCGCCCCAAGGCTTCCTCTGGACTAATATTGAGCTGCGCCGCAAGGCCGTATTCTGTGATGCCATAAATGTTTCCAAAGGTCAGGGGCTTGGCGCCGTCACGTTCCTCGTTGGTGACCTTGTAAATATCAATGCCTGCCATGGCGGCTGCGGTGGCTCGGTGAAGGTCGCACTCGAATTTTATTTTATCCGCTAGCTGAAAGGTGGGGTGATGCGCATACTGGTCGAGCATGTCAGCGCGTTTGTTGTATAAATCTAATAAGACCTTTTCACCACTCAACTCCGCAAGCCAGCGCACCTCTGCCTGTGAAAAATCGCTGTTGACAATCACGCGCAGCTCTCCCCCAGGCTCACAGTGCGGTTTGAAAATACTCTTGATCAATTTTGCTGTGGGGTTCTTTCCTTTAGGAACGTTTTGCAAATTCGGCGACGAACTACTCAGCCTTCCTGTCTTAGTCCCAGTCCCGTGGAAGCTAGCTCGCAACCGATTGTCGAAACTTCCTTCGACGTGGCGCCACCATCCGTCAAGATAAGTGTTGCGCAACTTTTCCAAACTTTTCCATTCATCAATTAAGCCTACCTCAGTGATCGAAGGAAAAGTGCCAAAAAATTCCTTGCCTATTTTCGCCAAACCAGTCGGCGTTTGCTCGTCGGGTATTTGTCCCCATTGGATTCCAAGAACATCAAAGAAAAGAGCTTCAAGATATTTCCGCTTGCTTGGGGCAAAGCCTTTTTGTACTTTGGTCTGTCCAAAAAGCTGCTTGATTTTTACGTTTCCATAACGCACGCGTTGAATTGCCTTTTGCACCGAAGGCAGCCCTTCAAGCTCTTTGATAATATCATGCTGTCGTGTAATTAAAGACCCAGAGTTAGATCGTAGTTCAGCTAGGCGATTGATATCGACGGGCATGCCATTACGTTCGACTGCTGCAAGCATGTAAGGTAAAGAGTCGATGAGCGGGCGAATCTTTTGCAGGTTATAGTTCTGCTCGTCGGCTCGATGTAAAATTTCTTGGTAAAGCAGCATTTGTGTTGCGCAGTCTATCGCGCCATGCTCTGCTAGTTTTTTTAAATCTGTCTTGTTCCCTTGTCCGCTATACAGCAGGTCACTCGTTTCATCATCCCAAATATCATTCTCGATAGAAAGCCAATCGCGGGTTAATACTTCGAGGCTGAAGATGCCTTGTTTGGTTTTATTCGAAAGGCGGTTTTCATCGATAGCGTGGGCGCCTTGCATCGTACAAAAGGCGGTCTGAATCCAAAAGTCAAGAACATCTTTTACTAGACAGATATCGAATTTAGAATTGTGCGCGGTGAGAGTACGCTTCTTGGCCAGGATAGCCTTTAACATAAACGTTAATAGGCGCTTTACCGTCGGAAGTTCTTTGGCGGTCCATGGGGTTTGCGGATGATTGAAGGGAACAGTAAAACAAGTAAGTTTACTTTCTCCCAATGACCAGGAAAAGGTTAAGGGGGTGACGTTGACGATGGCTAATCCTACAGATTCCCAATCGAACCCCACCGGCCCCTTTGCAGCGAGGGTGAGGCTAACTGCTTTTTTTAACTTGGGTAGGGTATCGATAAGGTGATAGGTATAATCGAGGACGCGGGGCTTTTCCCCGTTCAATCGTCGCTTGACTAATAGAAGGTCATTTTGAAAAGCAGTAAGGCTATCCGGGTTGAAATGCAGCGAGCTAGGATGCCCCATAACAAAGGCGTCAACTACTTTCCCTGGGCCTATGGGTAGTTTGTGCCAGCCCTTTAAGCTGGCCAAGCTCCCTTTTTTTCCTAACAGAATTTCCGCCGGCATTCGCCCCAAGAGCACTACGAGCTTAGGCGAAAGTTCCCGGATATCTTTAAGGGTATGCTTCTTGCAGACTTCGAATTCTGAGGGTGAGGGCTTAACGCCTTCCGGGGGCATGCAGCGCAGGAGGCTACCAATGGTACAACTTTTAATCCCAATGCCTAGTAGGAGATTCCAAAAAAGGTCACCTGTTGATCCGAGTAAGGGCTGACCATAGCGATCATCATTAACGCCCGGGGCCTCGGTGACAAAGAAGATATCTTCCGGGGTTTTTCCGTAGCTAAAAGAGGGGATACCTCGGCTATATCCGTCGAAGTATAAACCGGGGCAACCTGTACACACAAGTTCCCGCTTGCGTGGAGATCCTTTTGGTTTGCGCATAACTAGTAGGTGATGTTGTAGTGGTTTTTGAGGTCTTCGATTACCGACGAGTAAGCGGCCAGACGTTTTTGCAGTGTGTTGACCTCTGCCTCGTGGCTATCCTTTGTAGCCTGGCACTCAGTCTCGAGAGCGATTAGAGCTTCAGATTTTTCGTCTACCTCAGTGGTCTTAATTTTTCTAGCATACTCTTCTTTGATGGCCTGAATTGCCTTTGCGATTTTCTTGTCCCGCGCACTAACAAGGTCAACACTTCTACTCAGTGCTCGGGTGCGTTGGCTTTCTTTTTCTTTTTCGATCTTTGCCGCCAGCTGCCCCAGCACGCGAAAGACCAACTTTTGTTTCGCTTGGATTTCTTTGGTGAAAAATTTATTGACATTGCTTTCGACCTTGTAAAACAGGGCGGCTAGAACCTTTTCCGGTCCTTCATCAAAAGCATTAGACCCAGGGAATTCTACGAAGTGTCGCAGGTCATCCGGGAGCATTTCTATTAGTTCAGTGCACGCGAGATAGAGATCGTCTTTGTGTGCTGCTCTTAGCTTTTCGGGATCAGGAAGGGTTTTTTTGATGGCGGGCTTTTTGACTACTTCTCCCAGAATAACAGGACGAGGGATTTTAACCA
>Ga0307376_10006121_pt1 | contig 10708 bp, 17 predicted proteins | sample TR2MG_FD_202536 | JGI IMG/M metagenome (GOLD analysis project Ga0307376, IMG submission 202536) | Soil microbial communities from Risofladan, Vaasa, Finland - TR-2 | ecosystem: Environmental > Terrestrial > Soil > Coastal area > Acid sulfate soil | place: Finland: Risofladan, Vaasa | collected...
TGGTTATCGACGAAGACGGCAACTGGTTTCTGAAAACGATATTTCCGAGCCGGAAGGCGAAGAAGGAGGGACGTATATGAGCACGGAGTACAATCCCGAAACCGCCCAACTCGACGAGGAAGAGCGGCAGTACGAGGATCATTACGAGGAATTCACCGCTGCCGATCCTGCCGCTCGCGCCGACCTGATCGCGGCGGCCAAGCGCGAGCCGATAGTGACGACTGGGAAAAAGCAGATGGTATCCATCCGCCTCGCCCCCGACGACGTAAAGGCGATCAAACGGCAAGCCGCGAAAATGGGGTTCGCGTATCAAGCGCTCATTTCGGCGCTTCTGCATCAATATGCTCAGGGCGATTTGGTCAATGTCTCCGAGGCCAAGAAGCTGTTCCATGCGGAGTAGCGACGTATGAACCGCGGAGTTTCGCAGAGTGGAAGAAAGGCGCGAAGGGATGAGTTGGCTTCAAACTTAAAAGATCTGCTTCTTGATCTTGAGTCCGAAGAGGTTCCCTATAGTAGACGGTCGTGCTGAGCTTGCCGAGGTATATATCATGATATATATTATACCTTGGAGGGCAAGATGCAAACTGCAAAGCTCTTTCAAAACGGCCGCAGTCAGGCCGTGCGTTTACCCAAAGAATACAATTTCTCAGGAACGGATGTGCTCATTCAAAAAGTGGGAGAATCGGTTATCTTGTTCCCTAAAGACCGAGTATGGGAAACTTTTTTGCATGGGCTTTATGGATTTACGGACGACTTTCTAGCGGGAGGCAGAGAGCAACCTGAAATGCAGGAAAGAGAAGGACTATAAATGTACCTGCTCGATACCAATACCTGCATTTTCATCAATAATAAAAAACCGGTGCATGTTCTGGAACGGCTACAAAGAGCAATAGAGCAAAAGGTATACATATCGAGCATATCAGTCGCGGAGTTGCAATACGGCGTATACAACAGTTCGAACGTCGAAAGGAAGAATTATCGGACCCTATGACCTGTTAATCGCCGCGCAAGCTGTCGCGAAAAAGCTGATCCTCGTGACGAATAATACCGGGGAGTTCTCAAGAATCCCCGATCTGAAAATCGAAGATTGGAAATGAAAAAACGTCCGCCGGTGTCACGGGTCACGATATCCGGCGACGTTGTGTCCCATGATTCCAGATTTTGGACATCCTCCCGCGGAGTGGAAGAAAGGCGCTACGGCGCAAAGGGAAGATAGGGAGCAGGGATAAGCGACTTGACGCGTAGTTATACCGAGGTCATACTAACAGTATGAAAACTGCAGTGTCGCTTCCGGATCGACTATATGCGGACGCCGAGAAGATAGCCGAATCCATGGGGATCCCAAGAAGCCAGCTTTTCGCGAAGGCTTTGGAAGAGTTCATCGGACATCACAAAAAGGAACGGATAACCGAAAAGCTGAACGAAGTTTACGACAAGATGGATACGTCGGCTGGTTTCTCCACGCACGCGGCCACGGTCGAATCCCTGCGGGAATTGACGAAAAATGACACGTGGTGAGATCTGGTGGGCGGATTTCGGGCTTCCATTCGGAAGCGAACCTGGTTTTCGTAGGCCTGTTCTCATCATTCAGGATGATGCATTCAATAGAAGCAGAATAAGCACGATCATAATCGTCCCCTTGACCACCAATCTGGACCTGGAAAGCGCTCCCGGCAATGTTTTCATAGGCACGAAGGAATCGGGGCTCTCGAGGGATTCCGTACTTGTCGTCACGCAGGTAGCCGCGCTGGATAGGCAAAGGCTCATAGGAAGGGCTGGAAAGATAGGTCGCGAGTCGCTGGATGCGGTCGAGATCGGGTTGAAAATGGCTTTAGGCATCGACTGAGAAATGGGATTGTCATGTGAGCCTTTTGCAAATTCGAATCTTGGGGGAATCTATGGAGCATACCGTTCAGGCAAACTGGGATGAGGAAGCCGGAGTCTGGATAGCCACCAGCGACACGATACCCGGTCTCGTGCTCGAGTCCGGTTCTCTTGATGCGCTCATTGAAAAAGTGAGGTTCGCCGTCCCGGAGTTGTTATCTCTCAATGATATTCAAAAGGACAATATCCAACTCTTTTTCAGATCGGAACGTCATGAGAAGGCATATGCCTAATGGCAGAATATGAGAGAATAGTTCGTTCCGTTCTGTCCGAATACGGTTGCGTCTTTCACCGACATGGGAAGGGCGATCACGATATTTGGTATAGTCCGATAACAAAACGATATGTAACTGTAGACGGCAAAATAAAATCGAGGCATACGGCAAATGCCATCTTAAAGCAGGCAGGCATCGACCGCCGCTTCTGACCCGAACTTCTGGAAGAAGTGGAGGAGAAAGAAATGAGCACGAGGCGCTTTACAAAGATGGTTCACGAAGGCGACTATGTAGCGGAAGTAGATGTGGATTTGATTTTTGAAGAAGAGGGTTGGTCCACCCTATCTTTCATTGCAGGATGCCAATAAGCTGGATGATGTTCGAGAGGCGCTGAGAAGTGGCGATCTGGCGTCTGCAGCCACATTATCGCGAGTCTTTATTCTCAAGCCTGTCGCTGTTTAGATGCCGAATGGTGCGAGCCTGCTGAACTGAATCAAGAAGTAGCCATTTCGGAGTGTCTTTGCGCCTTCGCGCCTCTCTTCCCTCTCTATCTTGATGTTGGAAAAGAAAGTGTCAGAAAGGCGTACAGCGAAGCCTGGACTTCCGACGCGACAAGGGGGGGGGAAGGCAGATGGTAGCCATCCGCCTGGCCCCCGTCGACGTGAAGGCTATCAAGCGCTCATTTCGGACCTTCCGCTCAGGTAATACATGAGATATCCAACATTTTGTTCAAGAAATTCAAGAAAAATGCTTCGGAAGTGGAAAAAGCCATTCTTGAAATCAGTGAGTCCATTTCTATTGTGGATTTTCATCTTTTTACTCATCGGACGGGGAAGAGCCGATGCATGTTCATATACAGGAAGGCTCTTCGATCGCCAAATATTGGTTGTTCCCCGTAAGGCTTGCTTCGAGTCGCGGTTTTGATAGGAAAAGGCTGCGCGAAATCTGGGAATTGACCTCTTCTCATGAGGAAGAGATAGGGAGGGCCTGGAATGAGTTCTTTGGCGCTTGAGCCTCATGTCGTCGATGCCGTGAACGTACTGGTGAGCGACGATTCCATCATAGTGAACTTGTCCGACGGTCGAACGATTTCCACTCCAATCGAATGGTTTCCTCGGCTTATGCATGCGAACACAGAGGAGCGTGAAAGATGGGAGATAATCGGAGGCGGCGAGGGTATTCGCTGGATCGCCTTGGACGAAGACCTTTCCGTCGACGCTTTGATGCGGGGTACTCCTTCGCAGGAAAGCCAGGAATCGCTTAGGAAATGGTTGGAAGCACGGCAGGCGAACCCGAATCCATGAAGAAGAAGAGGCGGAAGAAAGGCGCGAAGGCGCAAAGGGAAGTTAGGGAGTGTTAGCAAATTGGAGGTATGTACGCAATTATCGGCAGTTTTGATGGTAGCGGAGGAGGGCGGGTATAGTGCGTACAACCCTGGAAGAGGCGCTTGATAACCTACGGGAAGCCACCGGGTTGTACCTTGAAGAGTTTCCTAGTACCGACATTTTCATCAAGAATAAAAAACCAGTGCCTGTTCTGGAACGGCTACAAAGAGTAATAGAACAAAAGGCTGGAAGACTGTATAGCCTGGCGCCATCACGGGTAAAAAGGGAGGTCGTCAATGAAACTCATGTATACAGCAATAATAGAACGCGAAGATGGGATTTATGTGTCCCTTTGCCCGGAGTTGGACATTGCGAGTCAGGGTTCGACTGTAGAGGAAGCCAAAGACAATCTGACCGAGGCAGTCGAGCTCTTTCTGGAAACAGCCGATGAATCCGAAATAAAGAGCCGAGCGCACGCCGAGGCCTATGTGACACGTTTCGAGGTGTCGGTTGGCTAAGCAGAGAATACTCTTGATCGCCATGACTGTATAGAAGGACGGTAGGCGAACCCGAAGTCATAAAGAAGAAGAGGCGGAAGAAAGGCGCGAAGGCGCAAAGGGAATATTGCGCTAAACAGGAAGATCAGACTCAAGCATACCCATCGTGCGATTGTCGCCATTCTTGATGAGGCCGATGCCCCGGATGTGACGCTTATGAGTGAAGATGTGTTACGAGGAATTCACCGCCGCCGATCCTGCCGCTCGCGCCGACCTGATCGCGGCGGCCAAGCGCGAGATGATAGCGGCGACTGGGAAAAAGCAGATGGTATCCATCCGCCTCGCACCCGACGACGTGAAGGCTATCAAGCGCTCATTTCGGCGCTTCTTCATCACTGCGCTCAGGGCGATTTGGTCACTGTCTCCGAGGCCGAGAAGCTGTTCCAGGTGGAGTAGCGATGTATGGGTCGCAGAGGTCGTGGGGTGGAAGAAAGGCGCGAAGGCGCCAAGGGAAGATAGGGAGCATAGATGAGCGATAGTGTGCATGATGGCGAGGAGAACTGGACGCTCGTGATCCAGCCCAAGCGGAAGTGGCTCGATATAGACTTGCGGGAGATCATCCGCTACCGGGACCTGGTGTGGCTTTTCGTGAAGCGGGATTTCGTGACGGTGTACAAGCAGACGATCCTGGGGCCGCTGTGGTTTGTCTTGAATCCGCTGTTCTCCACCATCGTATACACGTTCATCTTCGGGAGTCTGGCCAAGATTCCGACGAACGGTATACCGCCGACGCTGTTCTACTACGGGGGCACGATGCTCTGGGGCTACTTCACGGCCTGTCTCAACAGCGCGGCGGATACCTTCAGCGGTAACGCAGGGCTTTTCAGCAAGGTGTACTTTCCCCGGCTCACGGCGCCGATCTCGAAGGTGTTCTCCAATCTCTTCTCGGCGGGGATTCAGCTGGCGACGCTCATCGCCTTCTACATCTACTACGCGGCCACGGGGGCGATCGTGCGGCCCACCTGGGGGGCCTTGGCCATTCCGCTCATCTTCCTCCAGCTCGCGGCCCTCGGGACGGGGTTCGGCATGGTGGTGTCGGCTCTGACGACGAAGTACCGGGACCTCAGGCAACTCATAGCCTTCGGCATCGGGCTGTGGATGTACGCGACGCCCATCGTGTATCCGCTGTCGCAGGTGCCGGAAAAGTACCAGTGGATCATGCTGGCCAATCCGGTGACGGTGCCCATCGAGACTTTCCGGGCGGTTGCCTACGGTGTGGGCGGGGTGGGGCCGGGGCAGTTGGCCATAAGCGTGGCCGTGACCTGCGCGTTCGTGTTCCTGGGGCTCATCCTCTTCAACCACAATGAGCGGACGTTTGTGGACGTGGTGTAAAAGAGAAGAAGAGTGGAAGAAAGGCGCGAAGGCGCAGAGGAAGATAATGTGGGAAAGGGAATGGGGTTCAAGATGTACTCTATAGGAAGCAAGAAGCGATGAGCATAGCGATACGGGCGGAGCATGTCTCCAAGGAATACCGGCTCGGGGTGATCAACCACGGGATGCTGTACAAGGACTTTCAGAGCTGGATGGCGAGGAGGTTGGGGAGGGCTGATCCACACGGAAAGCTAGGCGAGGACCATTTTCAGACCACCGAAGATACATTTTGGGCACTCAAAGACGTGAGTTTCGATATCCATGAGGGGGATCGAGTCGGAATAATTGGAAAGAATGGTGCGGGGAAGAGCACTCTCCTTAAAATACTCTCACGGATTACGGCGCCAACGGAAGGGAAGATCAAGATCAGAGGGAGAGTCGCAAGCCTCCTAGAGGTTGGAACGGGTTTTCATGGCGAATTGACCGGGAGGGAGAATATTTATTTAAACGGCGCCATTTTGGGGATGAAAAAGCGAGAAATCGACTATAAAATCGATGAAATTATCGATTTTAGCGGGATTGAGAATCATATTGACACGCCAGTGAAGCGTTACTCGAGCGGAATGTATGTTCGCTTGGCATTTGCTGTAGCAGCTCATCTTGATAGCGAAATATTGCTCGCTGATGAAGTCCTAGCAGTTGGCGATGTCGAATTCCAAAAAAAAGCTCTAGGTAAGATGCAAGACTTGAGCACGGGACAAGGCAAGACTGTTTTGTTTGTTAGTCATAATACGCTGGCCGTTGAGTCATTGTGTACTAATGGAATTCTTCTAAATAGGGGGCGAGTTGAAGTAATAGGAGAGGTTACTTTTGTAACGAGCAAGTATTTGAATAATAAGGGAATTGCATGCCAGAATATTATTGATGAAATAGATACGATCTCAGATATTATTGAGATAACAGAAATACTAGCGAATGGCAATTCGTCGAATGTCATTAACATCGATCGACAAATGAATAGACTGAATATAAAAATTAAAGGAAAAATATATGAGAGAATTGACGGCGGCATTGAGTTGATTTTCAGGGATGAACATTCGAGAGCGGTTGCCTATTATAGTCCCTGCCATTTTGAATCGGGACATTGTATTGAACAGGGATTCTTCTCCTTAGAGGAAAGCTTAGATTTATCACGGCTTGTCAATGGTGTCTATTATGTTGATATCAATATAAGCAATCCTCGAGAAAGGACGAATTTAGTATCTGCTCCCAAAGCTATAACAATCTATTGTGAGGGAGTGCTCACAATAGATAATTGTGTGCATCCCAATAAGGATGTCGGGTATTTTATTCTCTAATCTATATATTAATTGGCTCAGGGTCCCGGTTTTACAAAGGATTGTGAATGATGAAAGTATTAATATTGGTAGTGTCAGCTGATTTTCCGCCCTTCGACGAATTAACAAAAGCAATAAAGGAAACTTGGGCTTCATCCGAACTTCCTGACGTGCAAATATATTTCTATTATGGTAAGAATGGGAGGAATGGGAAGAAGAATACAAGGCAGGATATCTATTTCAATATCAAAGAGGGATATTATAGTTTAGGATATAAAACGTTGAAGATGTTTAGATATATTAAGAATTTGAATTATGATTATATATTTCGAACCAATTCTAGTTCTTATATTAATCAGTCTCAATTGCTAGAATTTTTATTGGATAAACCTCGAGCTAAATTTTATTGTGGAATAATTCCCTTTTTATCCCCAAAATTTGCGTCAGGCTGTGGTTACTTTCTATCACGAGATCTTGTCAACTTGGTCTTAAAGAATAAAAGATTATGGAACCATAAATTACTTGATGATGTTGCTCTTGGTGAACTTTTATCATTGTTGGATATCCCTATTGATAATAGGGCTAAAAGAGTTGATATGTTTGGGGATGATGGTAAAATGCTTGATATTGAGAATATTAATGTTAATGAACATTATCATTTCCGGTGTAAATATCCACAAGAAAAGCCATTTGTAACTAATAATGATCGATCAAATGATATTAATGCAATAAAGTTATTAAATGAATATTTTAATAAGGTCTGTTAAGCATGTGGTGATGAGTTCGAAATAATACTTAAATGCAACTATTTATTTCCCGTCGTTGTGTGAGAATATAATATCCAAACATATCGTGTAACACTGTTGTATTAAAGAGTTGGTCATATAGGAGCTCGGAGGGTATGAATCAAGTTCGGTGTTTTATACTGAAAATGATAATGTATTTACCTAAAAAGTTGTGGCTTTTTCTTCTTAATATATTGAATATTGATAGAAGTCTGCAATTCTATTTTCCCAATATATTTCATCTGAGAGATCGATATCTTTGGAAGATAAAGGTTTTTTTCCCGATTATTGGTGCGGACATCTCGTTCAGGAAATTTGTTACTTCTAATATCCCGATTGATATTGTGATTCCTACTATTGATAAAGATTTTGAAATGTTGGATATTGTGTTAGAATCTGTAAGGCTGAATATCTGGCATCCGATTAATAAAATTTATATTGTATCGAATGAGAATATTACAGGCATATTAGATTTTTGTAAATTGCATAGTTGCTACTTTGTAAATGAGGCTAATATCTTTAGCTATTCAAAGAACGATATCAACTATTTTGTTAATGGCGAGAATAGATCTGGCTGGTTGTATCAACAGTTGTTAAAGTTAGCATTAGATAAGTATACGGAATGTGATAATACTCTTGTCCTAGATTCCGATACATTATTTTTAAAACCGAAGATATTTCTGCTTGATGGAAAGACCATTTTCGATCAATCAGATGAATTACATTATCCGTATTTTGAAGTATTCCATAAATTGACTGGCTTCAGAATAAAGCCAATTGCATCTTTTGTATCGCATTATATGCTTTTTAATAAGCAAATACTAGCTCAATTGAAGCTCAAGATCGAGAAGAATACAAAATTACCATGGGATAAAGCCATTATTGCTAATACTGATTATTCTACAGGTGCTGGTTTTTCAGAATATGAAACTTATGGGAATTATTATAAAATTACTAATAGAAAGAATATGATAATGAATTATTGGTTTAACACTAGCAAGCTTGAATCTGTCAATAAAATTTCAAAGTCATTTTCAAACCATGCTTATGATCGAACTAATATCAATAAGGTTAAGGAAATATTACGTTATGAGCAGTGATGTATGTTTTGTTTTAGTGCATATTGGAGAAGATGATTTTCCTCTTCATATGTATCAATGCATTTCACAAATTAGAAAATTTAATCCGCATAATAAGCTTTTTATAATACTAAATAAAAAGAATAGGAGATATTCAAAATTACTATTAAAATCTTATTATTGTAAGGTGGAGTATCTCGAAGATTTTAAAACTACAGATAGACATAAGATTTTTAGAAAGAAGAATAAGCTAAAGAATAAAGGTTTAGGAAATTTTTGGGAATATACAACTGAACGTTTCTTTTATATTGAAGAATTAATTATAAAATATGAACTCGAAAATGTTGTTCATATGGAAAACGATGTTCTCCTGTATACTTCCATGAATAGTTTAGTCAGTATTATGATGGAAAATTATCAACATCTTGCAGTAACCCAAGATAATGACAAGAGAGCAATTGGTGGCATTGTTTATATGCATAACAAAGAGAGTATTGCTGATTTCACGAGCTTTATTGTCTCAACCGAAATGCAATTTAATGACATGGAGTTACTGGCTACTTACTTAAATGAAAGACGTGCGAAAGGGGACTACAATCTACCAGTTGTTCCAAATAATTATATTTTTCATGACGAACTTGTAAACAAAAATGGTGACCGCCCTAAAAGAAAAGAGATATATTATAATAACTATATAAAATTTAATGCAATCTTTGATGCAGCTGCAATTGGCCAGTACTTGGGTGGAATTGATAAAATACATTCGTTAGAAGATACGCGTGGGTTTATTAATGAAACAGCATATTATGATCCAAGTAAGTTTGATTATATATGGAGTGAAAATGAGACTGGTAGAGTTCCGTATGCAAAATATCACGGAGAAATGATTCCAATAATTAATCTGCATATACATAGCAAGCAGTTGGCAGATTTTATGTCTAGGAAGTGGACTTTTTTCTCTCTCCCTAACATGGTAATCATTAAGTCAAAAATTATAAGAAAAATATATAGATATGTAAATTATATTGTATCTAAGTTATATGAACTTCGAATACGAATAGTTCGTCATTTTGCTTTTAGGCCTGGGAGTTATCCGTATATTTCAGGTGATTCGTTTCGGCGAATAGCTGAGTTTTGTTTTGATGAGTTAGAGGATTTTGATCCCAGAAGAATTAAGCTAAATGATATCGTCTTTGTTAAAGGTGATTATATTGACAAATTCTTTTTAAATGTCCATCCATTAATTGAGATTCCTTATATATTGATTACACATAATAGCGATCAAAATATTAATATTTCGTATAAAAAAAGAATTGATGATAAGATCACTCATTGGTATGCTCAGAATCTTATGTTCGAAGATGAAAAAGTCACTGCTTTACCTATTGGACTCGAAAATAAACACTACTTTAAGAATGGAAATACCAGGGAATTTACTAAGGTTAGGCGAAGCTTTGCTAAAGATAAATTCTGTAGAATATTAATGTCTTTCAATATTGATACAAATAAAGCAGTACGACAAACAATATATGATATACTCAAGGATAATCCGTTGGTTGATATTAAATGGTTTGAGACTCCTATGAAGTATAAAATGGAGCTACAAAAATATATGTTTGTTATTTCACCACCAGGTAATGGTATTGATTGCCATAGAACGTGGGAGGCGGCCTATTTGAAAGTTGTTCCTGTAATTCAAAAATCCATATTGAGTTGCCAGGAAAAGCTGCCTATTCTTTCAGTCGACTCCTGGGAAAAAATTAATGAAATGAATGAAAATGATTTAAGAGAAGCATATACTAAAATATATAATGAAAACATAAAATATGATAATATATGGATGAAATATTGGATTGGGAAAATACAGGAAAATAAGAAGAATCATAAATGAAACTATATTAACATTATGAGGATAGATAAATGGAATGGAATGGCATAATACCTACTATAAAGAAAAGATTTAGAGATAGAATATGCAATTCTATATGTAAAGATAGGAACGAAGAGGGAAGTTTTCTCTTCCAGGATGATAAGGGGCCCGATCTCTTCAATAAAGATGGGCAGCAAATGAAAGTTTGTTTCATAAAAGGTAACTATTCAGCAGGCTAATCGCTGAGTTCGGCCTTTTTAGCCAGTTTTCGGAATGAAAGGCGAGCCCGCGATGGCAAGGGTGAGCGCTTGGAGCACGGGAACGTCGTTGCAGAGGGCCGTGGCA
>Ga0307376_10006123_pt1 | contig 10706 bp, 19 predicted proteins | sample TR2MG_FD_202536 | JGI IMG/M metagenome (GOLD analysis project Ga0307376, IMG submission 202536) | Soil microbial communities from Risofladan, Vaasa, Finland - TR-2 | ecosystem: Environmental > Terrestrial > Soil > Coastal area > Acid sulfate soil | place: Finland: Risofladan, Vaasa | collected...
ATAAGCCTCTACCCTCGTTGGTTCCCGCGTCCACGGGAACCAGTGCTCCACCAACAACACCAGCGCCGTCAGCAGCGCACTGGCCCCCAACGTCCCCCACTCCCAAACAACTCGTGACATACTCATGGCCTCAAACCCTCCTTTCGGTGCTATAATAAACCTAGAGCACCTCCAGCACCGAAACCTCCACACACCCCCCCGGAGCCTCCACCCGCATCCGGTCCCCGGGCCGGGCGTTCCGCAGCGCCCGGCCCACCGGACTTTCAACACTCAACTCCGTTGTGCCCTCCACCTGCCCCAACACCAACCGCCGCGCCAACTCCATCCCCTCCACCTCGAACCGCACCACCCGCTCCACATTGTACTGGATCGCATCCCGCACCCTCTGCCCTCTCTCCTCGTCCGATCCACTGACCTTGCCCATCGCATCCCCCCTACAACAACCCCAACTGCTGCGGCCCAAACTGCCGCTCCGCCGCCGCCTCCATCAGCCGGATCACCTCCCACAGCGATCCAATCCGGCTCTTCAGCGACCCCGTATACCCCAGCACCTCGTCCACTGACCGCGCGAACCGGTACCCCCCATCCTCATCCGCAATAATCAAATGACCCTGCTTCCTCAACTCCACGATCGCCGCCCGCAGCACCCGGTCCGAGCATCCCAACCGGTGACATAGCGTTTGCCTGCTCATTACGTAGGACGATCCGCGCCACCCCTGCAACACCTCCAACACCGCCGGTGCCACCTCCAGCGCCTGCTCCGTCCACTCCGTCGCCATCGTCTACCTCCGGCAATGACCGCATTCGCATTCCGGCGGCTCTCCCGCATCCACCGCCGCCAGAATCTCCCGCGCCTTCCCCTCCAATTTCTGCCCCACCTCCGCGTTCCGCACCACCTCGCACACCCACAGCTCCCCGCTCTCCCGTTCCTTGTACACCACCAGCGCCCGCTCGTACCCCCCCCAGTGCATATACGCCTGCACCTGATCGAAATGCCGCGCCTTCGCCCCCATATCCCGCACATTCTCGAGCCCATGCGCGTCCACCGACTTGACTTCGAGCAATACGCCGCCCACCATCCCGTCAATGTGCCCCTGCACCCGGCCGCCGAACGCCACCAACTCCTTCCCCACCTCCTCCACCTCGACCCCCATCTGCTCCAGCCGCGCCCGCACGTCCCTCTCATGCACATACCCCTCGTGGCAGTACAGCACCCCCTGCACCCCCGGCTGCCGGCGCCCCTCCACCAGATCGTAATACAGCTTCCGAGGACATTGCCCGATCATACTCATCCCCAGATACTGCCGGCCGTCGTCCCAATCGTTGGCCACGGCCTCCAACAACACCTTCTTCAACTCCAGCGCGTCCATCACTCCTCCTTGCTACCCGGCCGTCGGCTCACGCCCCACGACCTCCCGATATGCCTGCAGCGCGTCTTCATAGTCCCTGTTGCACTGCTCGATCACCGCCGGCATAGCACGCCACCGGTGTGCTAGGCACGCATCAAGGTGCGTGATCAAAATCCAATTCCGCAGCGCAAGCTCGACGACCTCATCCAACCTGGCCTCCTCCATCCGAGGCTCCACCGCCACACTCGGCGCCTGCACCACCAGCGCCCGCCGGCCCGTCACCGCCTCCGCCGCCAGCCGCAAATCCTCGACCGTCACCCCCCACGCCATCTCCGCCATCGCCCCACAAAACTCGTCCATCACTCCTCCTCTATGATTCCGTTCCTATCCGTTAATCCTGCGAATCCGTGTTTAAACCGGTGACCGGGTGGAGGTCCGCACCTCCGGAGGCCTTCAGTAGTGGCCACAGCCCCAGGCTCCTGTCGTCTCCGGATCGTGAGCCACCACCTCGCAATCCTGCGCCACACTTAGCCGCTGCTCCGCAGCCGCCCCGGTCACCGCTTCTCTCCGATCCGTCAATCCTGCGAATCCTGTTATATCCCTATGAGCGCCTCCACCTGCGCCCACATCGCATCCTTCCGTGTCTCCGTGTGCTGAACGTAAATCTGCGTAATCGCCAGGCTCGAATGCGCCAACAACTCCTGCAGCGCCTGCAAATCTGCTCCCAATTCCCGTCTCAGCATCGCCGCCGTGTGCCGCAGCGTGTGCGTATGGATGGACCGCCACTGTAACCCCGCCCGCCGCGCGCACTTCTTCACCACCCGATTCACGAATGACCCCGACAGCGGCCCCGCCTCCTCCCGTCCCACCGCCTCCCGCACCCGAGGCAACCGCTCCGCCACCTCCCCATCCAGCGCCACGAACACATAATCCCCCTCCTCCATCCCCTCCAACCGCCCCGCCGCCGCCAGATACTCCGCGATCGCCTGATACACCGGCAGCGGCAACTCATCCGTCCGTGACTTCCGCCCCTTCCCCGTCCACCGGTAAACCCACCGCCCCCCCTCCTGCCGGATCTCCCCCCATCTCAAATTCCGGATCTCCGCCGATCGTCTGCCCGTATACAGGTACGCCACCACCAGCGCATAATCCCGCAGCCCCACCACCGTATCCCGGCGGATGGACCTCAACAGCGCCCGCACCTCCTCCGCGCTCAAATACGTACTCTTCTCGTACGGGCTCACCTTCCCCCGTTCCACCCGCTTCACCGGATTCCGCTCCGCCAGCACCACCTCCCGCCCCGTCGCCGGATCCATCACCGAAAACCGGTAGCAGCAAAACTCATAGAACGACGACACCGCCGCCAACCGCAGATTGACCGTAGACTCCGCCAGCCCCGCCTCCCGCATCTCCTGCTGCCACCCGATCACCTGCGCCCCTCCCACCTCCCACGGCCGCACCCCCGCCGACTCGAAAAACCCCTCCACCGCCGAGGCGTACGCCCGCCGCGTATTCGCACTGCCGGCCCCCTTCGTCTCCAGCCAGGCCGCCGCCGCCTCCCCCCACCACCGCTCCAACGCCTCCTCCCGCCGCAGCCCCTGCTCCGGCCCCAGCCCCCTGCTCCCACTCCACCCCGGCCCCACCGCCGGCAACCCCATCCCCGGCAACCCCATCCCCTGTAACCCTGTCATCCCACACCTCCTTAATTTTGACGTTCCCCGCTGGGCTGGATCCTCCCCCCGATCCAGCCCGGCAAGCAACCTCAAAACTCGCCCTCTACCCCCTCCACCACACCACCAACACGATCAGCCCCACCACCTCCAACCCCAGCATCACCCAATCCGCCCTGCTCCACCGATTCGGCTTCCCCGCCATCCTCCACCTCCAGGTGCGCGTCAGCCCACCTGCCCGCCGCACACAACGCCATCGCCACCGCCCCCACCCCCGCCCCCACGAACAACCCCGCCACCAGCCCAACCACGAACGCCCATCCCGCCGCCATCCCTACCTCCCCCTCACCACCCGCACCGCTGTCCGCAAGCATCCCCACCAATCCCCGCACTCCCACGCCTCCCCCAGCGCCTCCCCCACCACCGCCTTCAGTTCCCCCCACCATCCCATCGTGTATTCCTGCATCCGTGGTTCGCCCGCCTCCCCATCGTGTATTTCCCTATCCGTGGTTCTCCTCCCCACCCTGGCCAGCGCCTCCTCCACGTGCGCCCCCCGCATCTCAGCCGCCCCGGCCATCACCTCGCCGAGCACCGCCTGCACCACCTCGAACGACTCCGGCGTCAACACCCGCTCCGCCGTCCCCCACAACCTCTGCGCCGACCCTGTCCTCTCCATCTCCCCTACCTCCTGCGATTCCCCCGCTGATTCCTCCGCCGCGACGCCTTCGCCACCTTGCGCGTCCGCTTCCTCTTCCGGCCCGCATCCCGCGCCGGCCTCCGCGCCCGCTCGTGCTTCGACGCCCCCTTCAACTCCCTCAGCGCCTTGACCACCGGCACCTGTGCCAGCGTCAGCGCCTCCAACAACCGGTCCTTCCACTCTGCCCCGGTCTCCATTCTACCTCCCATCCCCCATCGCCAGCGCGATCTGCGCCACCGCCCGCGTCGCCGCCGCCCGCGCCTCCTCCAATCCCCGCGCATACACCGGCACCCGCGCCCCATTCCCGGTCACCGTCAAAATCCCGATCAACCGCAGCCCCTCCCACACCACCGGGAACCCCTCCACGAACTCCAGATCCGTATGATCCGTAAATCCTGCCAATCCGTGTTCAGAGACCCCCATCCGGCGCCTCCTCCATCATATCCTCCACCTCCAGCGCAATCTCCTCCAGCGCCGTCCGCAGATGTCCCCGCCCCAACACCACCGCCCCCACCTTCCGCGCGATCTCCTCCCCCCTCGCGATCACCGGTGCCAGCGCCTGCTTACTGTACACCCGCCGGAACACCGCCAGAAACTCCTCAGCCGCCGCCGTCCTCTTCATCGCATCACCACCGGCAACGCCACCCTGAACACCCGTGCAGGCTTCGTCACCACCACCCCCGGCGTCCCCGGCCCTGGCAATGGTGGCACGTACCACCCCGGCGTCTTCGTCGGCCGCACCGGCGGAGGTGGAGGCGGCACCGGCGACTGCGCCCACAGCACCCCCTCCATCGCCAGCATCGCCACCACTACCAGCAGCACCAACCCGATCCCTACCTCCAGCCGCCAATTGCTTCTCATCATCACCTGCTCCTTTCCACACCCTCCAATAAATGCAACACCCGCGCCTCATCCTCCGTCAGCGCCACCCGCGACGCATCTGGACGATAATGAAACATCAGATCCCGCACCTGCACCGAGAGATCCAGCAGTTCCTCACTACCCTCGCAGCGCTCGATCATCCTGCACAGATCCTCAATGATCAGTGCCTGAATTGTGCACCGCTCGGCTGCCAGGTCCACAATTCCCTTCAGCAGCACTTTCACGCCAGGCCACCGCTCCAACAACGCTGTCAGCGGGATGGCCATCTGTACCCGCTGGTCACTCTCGCACACTAGTATTGTCTGCTCCATCGTCCCATCTCCCCTATCCGATCCGCTAATCCTGCCCATCCGTGTAAAAACGAAACAAAAAACGGACGCCTCGCCTCACAGCGAAACGTCCGTCACCCCTGCCTTCACCATCCGCGCCGTCGCCCACTCCCGGATCACCAGCCCGAGCGCCTCCCCGATACTATCCAGCCCCTCGTCCTTCGCCACCTGCGTCAGCACCGCCTGCTCCAGCGCCGGCAGCGCCCCCGTGATCCGCCGCCCATCCAGCCCCTGCTGAATCAACAGCACCGCCTGCGCCCGAGGATCCCGCTGCTCCCGCCGCGCCAGGTCCGACAATGCCTGGCTGATGTCTGGCGTCAACTTGATCATCATCCTTCGTGGAATATACTCATTCATCTCCCCACCTGCTGGTAACTCTTTCCATTTGGTACCTGTATCCATACGGTCATCCAGTTACCATGATACCGAAAACCTCTAATTTGTATAGTACCAAATGTCACGTAAAACACGTGACAAATGACACGTCTGTTACTCAGGTATGGTCATTTGCGTTACCAAATTCGGAATCCCTAATTACCACAACCCATGATAGACTGTCTTTCAATTGAAAGGAGGTCTGGGCAGCACAATGGGGCAAAAATCACTCCTTCATGGTAGAATAAAGAAACCGTGCCTGATCAAACCAAACTCACCCATTGGATACTCAATACCCTGCGCCAAAATGGTTGGTCCATTCGGGAGTTCGCCCGCCGCGCTGGTGTATCACATGTAGCGATTACGCGCGTATTAAACGCATATGGCAGCGCCGGGGCAGAACTATGCCTCGCCTTGGCCCGCGCCACCCACACCCCAGTAGAGACACTCCTGGAGCTGGCTGGCCTTATCCCATCTTACACACCTGATACAGCACAAGAACAACGCGAATATGAATTGCTCAACTACTTCCGGCTTCTCGACCCTGGTGGTCAGCGCGCCCTCATGACCCTCGCCCGCGCCCTCCACGAGGATCGCGCTGAGTACACCGTAGAGAAAGAGAAAGAAGACAAATGAACCACACACCATCCCAGCTCTTGACCATCGAAGCCCGCACCGCCATCCTCGACCGCGAAATCGCCCGCTACGTCAAACGCGGCTTCCGCCTCGTCACCCGCACCCCCACCACCGCCCAACTCCTTAAACCCAAACACTTCTCCTTCCTCTGGGCCACCTTTTGGCTCCTCTGCCTGGTTGTAGGCCTCCTCGTCTACCTCTTCTACTACTGGTCCAGACGCGACCAAACCATCTACCTCGAAGTAGACCCCACCGGCCGCATCCGCAAAACCTGATCCTCCTTACGCATTACGCATCATGACCCGCCTCGCCATCTTCACCTCCGTCTCCACCCCCGCCCAGGCCGCCGTCGAAAAAGACTCCCTCCCCTCCCAACTCCGCGACGGCCACACCTTCGCTGCCTCCATCGGCGCCACCGTCGTCGCCACCTACCAGGTCCCCGGCCACACCCGTAAATACATCTTCTACACCGACGCCGAAACCGACATCCCCGCCTACGCCCAACTCCGCGCCGACTGCGCCGCCCACACCTTCGACGTCCTCTGGTGCCGCGCCCGCGATCGCCTCGGCCGTACCGACGCCCTCATCGCCCAGATCGAAGCCATCGTCACCGCTGCCGGTGCCGAGGTTTACTCCGCCCTTCTCCCCCATCCCCTCGGCCAGCCCTCCGAGGCCTCCACCCTCTACCTCTCCGCCGTCGAGCGCGCCCAGGCCCAGGTCGAAAACATCCAACGCACCCGCCGCCGCGACATCGGCATCCGCGCCCGCGTCCGCCGCGGCCTCCCTCACTGCCGCTGGCCCTACGGCTACCGCCCCATCAAGGACCCCGACGGCCACACCATCGCCGGCGAATTCGTCCCCGGCGAGATCGAAGCCGTCCGCCTGGCCACCGGCCTCTTCCTCGCCGGCCTCGGCATCCACACCATCGCCCGGCGCCTCAACGCCACCCCCTACAAACCGCGCCGCTCCCCCCGCTGGGCAATGACCTCAGTCAGAAACATCCTCTACAACGACCGCTACGCCGGCCTCATCACCTACGGCCCCCACCTGGTCGCCACCGATCCCTCCCCCGCCTACCCGGCCGCCTGGGACCCCGCCACCCATCGCGCCATCCTCCAGGAGCGCGCCCGCCGTCGCCGAGGTGGCCATCCGCGCGTCTCCCCCATCTCCGGCCTCGTCGTGTGCAACCGCTGCGGCTGCGCGATGGAACTCAACCACCCCCACCGCCACTACAACTACCGCTGCTACACCCACGCCAACCGGCGCGCCCTCGGCCGCTCCTGCCACACCAACACCATCCGCGCCGCCACCCTCCTCGACGCCATCCAACAGACCCTCCTCAGCCTCCGAGATCCCACCACCCTCGACGCCCTCCTCGCCGGCGCCGCCCCCGGCCGCGCCCCCCTCGAGGCCCAGCGCGCCCACCTGCTGGTCACCATCGCCGCCCTGAAACAAAAACGCGAACGCCTCGCCCTTGCGTTCGCTGACCAAACCATGACCGCCGACGTCTACCGCGACGCCGACGACCTCCTCCTGAACGACCTCCAGACCGCCACCCGGCAACTAACCGACGTCGGCGACCGCCTCGCCACCCAGCCCACCCCCGAGGACCACCGCGCCGCCCTCGAGGACCTCCTGGCCACCCTCACCGCCGACCCGGGTTGGCTGCGCACCGGCCCCGTGGACCAGGTCCACGCCGCCCTGGCCCGTACCGGCCTCCGCCTCTACATAGAAAACGGCCACCTCCTCCGCATCACCATCACCCCGGGAGCGTGACAAACCAATGAACTCGAAACCCCGTCTCCCACACTCCCACACTCCCACACTCCCCATCCATTAATCCTGCGCATCCGTGTCCACCCCCAACTTTCCCAACAACTCGAACACCTCCCCCGCCTGCGCCACCGGCCACCCCGCAAACCCCTCCACCGCATTCCTAACAAACCTCAGCTCCGGCTTCTCCAGCGCGATCGTGAACGTCCTGCCCACCGAGTCCGCCGGCCACCGCATCTGCCCCCCCTCCTCCACCAGCCCAACCTCCTCCCGTTCCTCCTCCGAAAACTCCAGCGCCTCCAGCGCCCGCAGCGCTACCCGCAGCGCGCGCATATCCACCCGCGTCCCACTAACCACCTGAACCAACATCGCTCTCTGCCAAATCGTCAACTGCATGTCCACTCTCATCCTCCTATGATACCCGCCGCTCGAGCTGCTGAATCGCACCCAGCAACAGCATTGGCAACCGTGAAAGATTGATCATCGTCCGGTCCGGCCTATCGTCATCAAACCGCGCAATCCCCAGTACCTCCATATCGCGCCGATATTGCCGCTGCTCATCCCCCACCTTGCCCTCATTGCGCCTGTGCGCGGTGGCCGCCTCGACGAGCGCCCCCAGAAGCGCCAGATCGTCGTGCTCATCGAATGTCGTCCACTCCACGTCCGCGTGCGCGCTGCCCTCAGCATCGAAGATAAATCTGGTAGTCGCATTATTGCGAATCACCACCAGATTCGCATCCGCCCCGCAATCTCCAACTGTCGCGGATGATTTTTTCTGTGCAGTCAGCACTACGTACCCCAACGCAGCCGTAGTCTTTGTCGTAATATCTGTGACAGCACGACCAGCAAGCAGAATACCGAGCGAAGCAGATGAATACCCGATCAGATTCGCTCCACCGCTGGCTGCAATACTTTTCGAGATCGTAAATAGCGTGTCCGTCTCAGCATTGTCCGTGATGCCGTGTGCGAAATTAGTGTTCTTGATCGCAAAATGCTCATCCTCCGAGCCTGATGCAATCGTAATTCCCACATCCGACATGAACGTGTTCGTGGTCTCATTTACGTACAATTGACCAGCCGTAATCGTGAGCGTATCTACAATCCCAGCCACATTCCGAGTGAAAATAATTCGCCCGGTCGTCGAGCTCAAACCGATCCACCCTGCAGATGCAACATCAATGCAGTGATCGGTCGTCGCGGCCGTCCCAACTCCCAACCCGTGAAGTGTCGTGCGACCATTCGCCTCCGTCGCCACGATCGTGCTAGCCGCTCCTGCCGTCGTCGTCGTGACCGCATGCGTGTGACTGCCCGCTGCGCTGTTCGTCGAGGTTGTCGTGCACGTCCCAGGCGTCGTCAGCGCCACGTCGTCCGCATTCACCGTGATGCCCGCCCCCGCCCCCACCGTCAACGTCCGGTTCGCCGTCAGATCCCCCCCGCCTGTCAGCCCGGCCCCGGCCGTAATCGTGATCGCCGACCTGGCCAGCGTTGCATCAATCGCATGCGTATGACTCCCCGCCGCGCTATTCGTACTCGTCGCCGTACACGTCCCCGGCGTCGTCAACGCCACGTCATCCGCATTCACCGTGATCCCGTTCCCCGCCCCCACCGTCAATGTCCGGTTCGCCGTCAGATCCCCCCCGCCTGTCAGCCCGGCCCCGGCCGTAATCGTGATCGCCGACCTGGCCAGCGTTGCATCAATCGCATGCGTATGTGGTGCCACCGCACTATTCGTACTCGTCGCCGTACAAGTCCCCGGCGTTGCCAGCGCTACCGTCACGGCTGCCCCTGCACCTGCATCAGTCACAGTGATGCTGTTGCCGGCTGTGAGAACTCTCTCGTTCGCCAGGTCCGCACTGGCCGCCAGGCACACGAACTGCGCCGCCAGCGCCGCCACATCCCCCGTCGCGATGGATGCTGGCACGAACCGCGTCCCGTTCGCCCGCAGCACCAGCCCGGCAGTTACCCCTGCCGCACACACAATCCCGATCCCGCTCGCGAACCATAAATCGCCATCTGGCTCGATCGCCGTGAGCGTCGCTGGCACATTGTTCTGCCACTCCTGCAGATTCTGCGCCTGCGACGCCCGCCCGCGCACAATCGCGCCTTTCGTATCTTTGTTGGTGGCCCGCACCTGGAATGTGGCAGTATCCAGCGACACTACCATTCCGCCTACCAGAGCGTATGCATTCGTGTCCAGCGCAAGCACCGTTGCACTATTCGCAGCCAGCGACAAACAGTCCGTAGCATGATCATACGAAACATAACCTACACTACGAGCATCTGGATCGGAAAATCCGATACTCCCTTTGCAGTTGGCGGGGCAAAAGTATTGGGTGTTTACGTTACCCGAGCCTTCAAAAATCACGCAATCCACCACGCCCCAGATCGGATCCGCGCCAGCATCCCCGATCCACACATGCAGCGCTTTCTGTGGCGTCGTCGTCCCAATCCCCACCGAACAGCCCGTGATCTCCAGATAATTGTCCGTCAGATCCCAGGTTACCAGCACACCCCCCGTGGCCCCGATCCCGCCCCCATCCGAAAACGTAATCTGGCCGTCTGCCGCCGCCGCTACATTGATTCCCAGCCCGTCCACCTGCGTCCGCCCGTTCGCGTCTGTGGCCACAATCGTGGAGGCCGCCCCGACCACCGTTGTCGTGATTGCGTGCGTATGCGGTGCCACCGCACTATTGACCGAAGCCACCGCGCACGTCCCCGGCGTCGTCAGCGCCACCGTCACCGCCAGCCCCGCCCCCCCATCCGTCACCGTGATACTATTCCCCGCCGTCAGCACCCGCTCCGCCGTCAGATCCGCGTGCAGCGCCAGCACCACGTACTGCGCATCATTCGGCGCCGGCCCCACCCCGCTTGCCGCCGTGATCCACGTCCGCAGCTTTGCCACGTCCGTCAGCAGATCGTCAACCCCCAGCCTATCCTCCATCCCCCCTCCTATCCGTTCCTTTCCCAATCCGTTGTTGTCACCTCTGCACCCCCC
>Ga0307376_10006126_pt1 | contig 10703 bp, 16 predicted proteins | sample TR2MG_FD_202536 | JGI IMG/M metagenome (GOLD analysis project Ga0307376, IMG submission 202536) | Soil microbial communities from Risofladan, Vaasa, Finland - TR-2 | ecosystem: Environmental > Terrestrial > Soil > Coastal area > Acid sulfate soil | place: Finland: Risofladan, Vaasa | collected...
GGCAAACCCGCTCAAAATGGTACGGTAGAGAGAAGTCACAGAGAAGATCAGGAGAAGTTCTATGAACAGAACAAATTCAGAAGCATCAGAGATTTGCTAAATAAGATCAGAGTATGGAATACTTACTACAACAATCTAGAGCATTGCGGTTTAAGCGGTAAGACCCCGAACGAGTTTCTGGCTGATTACAAGTTAATTAAACCACCAAATGTCCTTGCCTAAAACAACCCAGGTCATTCCATGATTTGCCGCGTAGTTAAAGCTTGTCTTAGATGATTGTCTTTTAGATCAAGCCCTATTGCTTTAACTTCTATCAAGAATTGAACTTTACCGTCAAGTTTAAGTGCTAAATCGCAGTATGTGCCTCTTATAGCAAATTCGGACGTAACGTCTAAATATTTATCGTAACCAAAAACCTCGTCTAGCATGTCATTAATAATGTTAACTGTATCAGATTCATTGACATCACGATCTTTAGCTTTGGAAAGAATTCTTTGGAATTTAGGGACAATCTTAGAGAATCTATCTTTTACTTTTTTTGCTATAGTAGCCATATGTAACCCCCTCGCCTAAGGAATATCTTCTTATGTAATCTCATTATACATCTTTTAATTTGACGAATACAACTATCTTAGAGATTTCAAATATTCTTTACACATTCTGAAAGATCCAGCGGACGCGGCCGACGACGAGGTTCTGGCTCATATCATCAAGAGGGAGGGAATAGTCGTCCACCATTTGGTTATCACTCTTAATGATTATCTCGTTTGGCTTTATCTCAAGGCGCTTCACAACATAGCCCTCGTACGGTAAGTGAAGGCAATATATGCCATTACTCACCACCTTTTTATCGTTCGGATCAAACCCCACATAGGCGCCGTTTACTATGGTGGGATACATAGAGTCGCCCTCGACCTTAAAACCATTGGTGTAGTTATGCACCATCTTTGAAGGCAGGGTGACTCTTTCTATTGGCTCTGCGTCCACAGACACGAGCGGATTACCCGCGCCAGCGAGCTCCCATATATTAATCTCAAGCATCTCACCTCCGCCCATAACGCCTGAAATATCCGGCAGAAACATATCCCCCTGCCCGCGGCGGAGCCATTTGGAGCTGATATTATATATCTTCTCTATCACTTTCATGAAGTGATCGGGTGGGCGGGTCTTGCCAGCCTCCCAGCTATTTACAGTGTTCAGAGATTTCCCAATCTCTGTTCCAAATTCTTCCTGAGTGAGGTCGAGCGCCTCTCTTACAAGCTTTAACCTCTTTCCAATCTCGTTATTGTGATCCACGGTTACCCCCTAATTCGCAATTCTGTAAATTTCGTATTGACAAATTACCAATTCTGTGAATATAATATACATAAACAATAAGACTATGACAATATTAATACACAAATTTGGAAATTGCAAGTACTAGACACACAAAATGATGATGAGCGATCACAGAACAATGAATAAAGTGGAAAAAGAGGAATACGGAAATATTCACCCCCACCTCAATCCTCCCCCCTCAAGGGGGAGGAAGGAAAAGGGCCCCCTCAACCCTCTCTCTTCAAGTGAGGGGAAAGAAAAGGGCAATCTCAGCTCTTCTGATTTTAGAGAAGGGAAGAAAGGGTTCCCTTCCCCCCAATGCGGTGGAAGGTCAGGATGGGGGGAACATCCACAGAGCGAGAGAGTTAAGAAAACGCTTAACGGATGCCGAAAAGAAATTGTGGAGCCATATACGTCTTCGCCAGATCACCGGACACAAATTTCGCAGGCAACAGCTCATTGGAAAATACATTGTCGATTTTGCGTGTTTTGAGAAGAAACTGGTTGTTGAAGTTGATGGTGGACAGCACAGTTTACAAAGTTCATCTGATAAAGAGCGCACTGCTTGGCTTGAGTCTCAAGGTTATAAAGTGCTCAGGTTTTGGAACAATGAGGTTCTGAAAGAGATTGAGGTTGTTTTAGATGTAATTGCGAGAGCGTTAGAAGAGGATGACTACCAAAAATCAGAGATTGATTCAAACGGGAGAGATGATTTAATGGGACGAATTGAACACATAACGACACAGCAGATAATTGGGGAGTGGGGAAGTATAAACAAGTTTGCAAGCTCACATGGGGTTAGCCCGGCTTCAACGAAGATGGTGATATATGTGGATGGAGCAAAGAGCAGGCCGGTAGAGGAGGCGCTTAGAAAGTACGGGTATTTAAATTTGCTCCATTTCGAAAAGGAATTGAGGAAACGGGGACAGACCTTTTCGGACTATCTTGCGGAGGACGGGCTTAATCCTGTCGAGCTTATTGAGACCCTCAGGATGAAGGAGATTCATCCTGAAGTTCTCTTGGGCCTCAAGCGAAGGGGATATTGGGGAGTGCTTGAGACCGAGGGAGGGTCGGAAGAAGTGAGTAAAGGTTAGGAAGAGAAGTAAAAAGGAAAACTAAAAAGCACATTGTGTCGAGGACGCACATTGTCAGGGACGCTAAGTGTCCCAGGAGGTCGGAAATTATGTTGTCATCAATTTTTCGCTACACAAGTTACATGATTTTGGTTTTTGGATTCTTCTACGTGTCATGGCATTTCGGCAGGGCCTACGAAAAGGGGACTTTTGACCACGTGGTGGTAGTTAATGCCGGACAGGTTGAGCAGGCCGCAGATTGCAGAGAAGTTAGGCAAGAGATCCAGGACTACAAGCGCGTCTACGAAGAAGTGCTTAGAGAGCTTGACGAGTCTGCGCCGAAATCCAATTGGAATACTAAGTATATGGAGTTCACAAAGAGATGAGACTTAATTTTGCATATCCATCCGTCCTGGTTTTCCCGCAATCCTCCATCCTTCTTCAAAAAGGGGAGGGCCGGGACAGCACTCCTACAGAGACAGCCCTGGGCGCTTTTCTAATTGTTGCTGCCCAGCCACTAAAGGCGCCCGGGGCACAATTACGCATTGAGCGTGAAAGTTCTTCGAGGCTTAGGGGGTTGGATGGAAACTTGTGCTCTCTATTTGACAGCAGGAGTTTGGCAGAAACTTCATGGGAGCAGGCTCTACCTGCGGGGTTGGGGTTAGAGTTTGGACAGTAAGTAGAAGTCGGAAGAAGAAATAGTTTGCCTGCTAACGTAAACGGAAGATGGGACGCGGACAGGGTCCGCAGCCGCTTAATGGGTTCCGCGGTTATTAAAACGGGCAGAGTTAAAAGTCCTTTATAAAGGTGTGAGTTGGAACTCGATGAGTGGTAAAGGATTCTGATTACTAGTAGGGGGGTCATTATGATGCAGCAAAATGGAGTTAAGCGCGATGATGCGCGCGGCAGGGTCTCCAGGGTGAGCGAGACCGGAATTAAAATCGAGGGGGCAGAGAGCTGGCTCTCTTTTTCAAAACCTGAATATAGGAAAGAGCCTTTTGAAATACCGATAGTGGGAGACTTTGTCGAATACCGGTATGCGAAGAAAGGTGCAGGCACATGGGTGCAGTCGATAAATGTGCTCGGACGTGAAGAGCCTATCAAAAACGGACTTCCGCTCAATCACGGTGAACGTAAAAACGAGTCCACATGGGAAGAGGACCGCGAGCGTAGACTTATGGAGCTTCTTAAAATTGTTTCCGAGAGCTATAGCGGAAGAGCTCTTGGTCCGGAAGACCTGATGAGGGACGCAATCTTGCTTGAGCGTGAGTTCATAAGAGCTCTTAAACGCTGGCGGGAGTAGAGGGGGTTCCTTAAAAAACTATGCAACATCAATTAGAGCAATTTTATTTGGAATATTCGCAATATAAAGACTGTATCGGGAGTCAGTGCTGGAATATGAGTAAGCATATCTGGGGTGATTTGCTAACAGAAAAAGGATGTCTAATTGTGCCGAGAGATCTCAGATTAAAGAGAAAAGAGCTTGGCTTGAACAACCAGGAGTACATCCTCCTGCTCGATTACTTAGATCACTTTAAACACGGAGAGGTAGAAAACGTATACCAGACCCTGGCCGAGTTAAACAGTATTTCGGAGAAGACAATACAAAAGAGACTTAGTGCTCTTGAAAAGAAGGGGCTTCTTCGCCGTGAAGTACAGACCTATAAGAACGGCAGAATAAAGGGGGTGGTTTTTAGCCCTGGGCCTCTGATAGAAAAATTAAAATCTTTAGTAGCGGACAGCTCTTCAGACAGAGCTTCTGAACTAGAAAAGGATTCTCATATAAAAATAAGAAGTGTCCACGAACCAGCCGTAAATTATGGAACTCGGACACAAGAAAAAGAGCAGGTAATTAAAGAGAAAAAGTGGAAGGACGAGTTTTGCTCAACCAGATGGTACAACGATGTGTTCTCCGAGATGTACGAAGAAGCATCGGGGCAGCCCGTGCTTACAGGGGGTAGGGAATACAAATCAGCGGTGACTTACTTTAGTAGGATCAAGCAGCTTAATCCCGATCTTTCTGCTGAAGCTATTTTTGTTAAAGCTACAGAGGGAGCGCGCTATATACTCGATTCACAGCTAAGAGGCGGGGTGTTTGGGTGGCTGCATAAGCCCCCCGATATCTGCATGCTGGCGAACCAGACCCAGGCTGTTGATTACCAATTAAGATGCATTGAAAAAATCTATGGTGAAGAAGAAAAGCAAATAAACGAAGAAAGTGATGGGTGTAACGTAAAAGTCTTATTTACAAAAAAGGATAAGGAGAAAGAAAATGCCTCAGAGCGGATTGAGAGAGTATTTGAGGAGCTCAGAGATCTTGAGCAGAGAGATATACGGAGAGACTTTCAGGAAAGCTTACGAAAAGGGCTATCAGGGGATAAACCCTAGAAAACGAGCTAAAAACAGAAGGCTTCTGGAAGAGTCTCTAGAGTTTCTTAAGGGCGAAGAAAACACAAAGAATCCAGAGGGTACAATGAGAGTGCTATTTGCCCTGTATGAAGAGGTCAATTCGAAAGCCGATTATATAAAGCCCGGAGAAAGGGAGTTCTTCCCTGTAGATAAATCGCAAAGAACACTGGAGCGATTTCTTGAGGGTTTCAGATATATCTACTTTATTTTGAAACGCGCGCAAGAGCGGCTTTATTTGAGTAATGCTTTTGATAATTTCTGGGAGCAGTGCCGAGCTTATCTCCGCCGCTGTGAATATTCAGAAAAGTTTATATCTAGAGTATGCGCAAAGGATACGTTCTTTTATAGAAAGAGTTTTAATTTCTGGCGTCAGGAATTTGACGATTCGGAAGAAGGGTTTTCGGTGATGTATGAGTATTTTAAGGCTTGCTTCGGTCTTAGGGGGAACGATGAGTATTGTTGTGTCTCTCAAGGGCGAGACGTTACGTATGACTGGCGGCGCATGAAGACGAGTTATGAAAAGTTCTATGAAAAGCGCTTTTATTTAGACCCTGTGCTCGAACCGCCGGATTATGTGCCTCCTTCAAAAGAGCAGTTAGAAATGTTAAGAGAGCGTATACGCAGTCACAAAAAGGATGTTGAAGATGCTTGTATCGCAGCCGATGCGCTTCTCCTTCAAATTCAAAAGCGAAATAGAAAGAAAGGCTATTTTCAACACACCTAATATCGGGGAAAACATAAAAAATGATAGATAAACGATTAATTGATTATAGTAGAGACTATAAGGATTATAAGAAGACGCTAAGGCAGGAAGGCCAATGTTTTTCTCTTGAGGATATAATGGCTTTAGTCGAGGGGTTTCTTCGGGGTAAAGTAGTTATAGACGAGACTCTCGGTAATAGGGATAGAGCGGCCTTGGTCAATTTGGAAGTGGCTTATAGTCAATATTCGAATTTATAGCATGATGTGAGGCCAATTAAGTTGTAGTTTGGGGGTTTTTAAGGATGTTTAATATAAATATTGTTACCATAATAAAATACGGGATTTTTTAGTGATAATAGTGTATAATCAAATCGGTAGTACTATATTCTATTGCTTGGGCATTTGATTATTGTTGTAATCACTTCAAGTGTCTGATGTTTTTTAAGTCCTCGATTAAATATGCGAGAGATTAACATTTTCCGATACTGTTATAGCTGGCAGTCAATTCGGAAGTTAAGGGGAAGAAATGAGAGCAAGCTACTATCATGAGCGTTTGGGGATTACCTTTAGGATAATCGGGTTACTCTTTGAGGACGAAAGTTATGAAATTTATCATGCCCGGAATAAAAAATACGACAGAGATCTTATTCTTCACTTTCCAAAGAAGGAAGGCGGGAGAAAGTTCAATGTTCCTTTGGTAAGTTTTGAAAAGGCAGCTACTGGGTCTTCCAGTTCCAAGCCAAAAGAGATCAATCTACCCTGGGATAACAAGTCCGAAAAAGCTAACGGCCACTAGAATTCTCCGGTTGCTGTGAGCTCGGGTCAAGAATCGCTCTGTAACTCATAACATATTTTCTTTAATAAGAATTAAAAAAAGGGCTATCCCCCTAACAGGAGAGTTGCGTTTTCAATTTTTTAATAGGCAAGTTTCAAAATCTAGTTAAAGGTGGTGTCGGAATAAGAAGGCAGAAGAATTTGATCATTTATATTGCCCTATTTGTGGCAGTGAGCTTGTATACTCAGAGGGGACACATGATTTGGGGTGCAAAAATAATCCCAAACCTTCTGGTAATCATAACAAAAAAAATAAGATTTCTTTCCATGAAGATGCCCCTTCATACGGACCCTGCAATATGGTTCTAGAGGGCAGGTCCACAACTGATACGCTTGGCGCAGCAGGTGAGAACAGTAACTACAAGAGTTATAAACTCTGCGATAATAAAAAACATAAATCGGATGATAGCTATAAGAATGTTTGTGAATTGCCGCATAATATTGAGAATTCTCAAAGCCCTAATATAGACAAGGAGAAATCCGATCTTTGTTTTTTTGGAATGTCTTTTACTGAAAGCGCTCATAAGGGAACATTGTGGAGCATAAGGATTATAGATGGGGAAACCAATTATGCCGCGCTTATGAGACTCATGCAAAATGTAGAGAAAAGGGTCAGAGCAAACCAGCCACTTGCTGCAAATGTGCCCAACCTGCCTAAGAAAATCAGGAAATAGAGGATCTGTACTCTATAAAATACAACACTGAAACAATTGAGCGCTTGGCGATGTTCTACAACCTGACTAATAAAGAAATAAGACATATCAAGCAAAGTGACGTTATGGAGGAGTAGGGCATAATTGTAGAATAAAAAACTCTGATGGGTGTACGTTTTCTTGCAAAACTAAACAAAAGTAATAAACCGCTTGAGTGTGGGATAAGAATAACTATATTAATGGTAGAGGATAAAGTGTTCAGCTTATGTGATAATAATTCTATCAACAAATTGGAGGCATCGGTTATGAGAAATATCTGCTCGGGTTTAACTATTTCTTCTTTACTCCTAATTGCTGCTGTTTCCTTAATAGCAATTAGTTGTCGTCAAAAACCTGCAACTGAGGTTGCATACAGCCCAGAGCGGTTAGAGATGGGACAAGCAATAGTTGAGGGATGGAACTGTAGTTTCTGTCACACTCCTCAAATCCAAGGGCCGGATGGCAAATCTATATCTGACCCTAAGAGGTTGATGTCGGGACACCCTGCGGATGAAAAAATCCCCGCAGTCCCTGATATGGTAATAAGTTCACAGGAGTGGATGGAATTTTTGGATAATATGGGCTCAACAGTCTGGGCTACTGATAACCTCCTTATTTTCTCTGCAAACTTAACTCCCGATGACGAGACAGGGATCGGCACGTGGACTGAGGTGGAGTTTGTCGAAACTGTAAGACAAGGCCGCCACCGCGGTATAGAGCGCAGGATTAAATATCCTATGCCCTGGCGGGAGCTTTCAGAGGTTAGCGATGAGGAGCTTTTATCGGTCTACGAATACCTTATGTCTCTAGAGCCGGCAAATAATAAAGTGCCGGCATCAATTGTGCTGTTTAGATAAAGGTTTTAAACGCTTGTTGAGCTTATACTTTTGTTTGTTTAATTTCTCGTTAGTAGGATTCTAGTGGCCGTATTTTTTTGGAGCGGCGGTGCCGATCGGATCGGTAGGCATACAGGAGAATACGCCCGAGGGGTCTTTTTTCATAGTGCTCAAATCAACGCTCATTTTCTCAACATAGAGAACTTGCTTGCCTTGAGATTCCCACTGCGTTGCTTTGGGGCAGGGGATTTTATCTTTAACGGACTGTCTCTTGGCCTTTAGCGTTCTGAAGTAATTAAGCTTCCCGTTCTTAATTTCAGGCTTGGCATAGGTGTCAAAAAAGACCAGGCTTTTGCTGTCCATATTGATTGCCAGGAGTCTTTTGAAATCGCGCCCGGTCCACTGATCCATAAAGAGCAAGTTCCCGTATACTCCGGAAAATGTATTTGCCCCTCCGAATTCCCCCGCGTTGATGGTGTACTCGGCATTTGGATAACTAACTGAGCAAGGGTCGTTGTTCTGAGCTTGGGGATGGAATATATAAATATTGCTTCCCTCAAAATCCCCTGACTTTTGTGTGTAAATCACGTAGTCACCATAGATATATACGTAGTTTAATCCTAGACAATCTTTTACGACCGGCGTGTTAGAGCCCGGGATAAGTTTTATGTTCGATTGATCATAAACTCCCGCGGAATAGGAATAGGCCGTGGTTAGAACTAAAAAGAATGTGATTGATAAAGATAAAATAGCAAATTTTCGCATAAGGAAAAAGGATACTGCTACATTAGTATCTATCAAGCAACAGTCTCCTCTTTATTCTATTAGTTTCAAAAAAAGCACAAAACTCCCCATTGCCCTCAAAATAAAGGGTATTAAGCGATAGGGGTTAGCTATCGCTTAAGTTTTGGTAAACAGTATTAAGTTGTTAAGCTGCTTAGTATACTGGCTTAGGCTATTTCTTCTTCAACGCTTTTGGAAGCCTTGAACTTGAGAACGTTCTTTGCTGCTATTTGAATCGTCTCACCTGTTGAAGGGTTTCTTCCTGAGCGCGCTGCTCTATGAGCAACTTTTAAAGTACCAAGCCCTGTTAGAGGAACATTGCCATCTTTTTTTAATCCGCTTACGATTGCGCTTATTACTGCGTCATAAGCTTTGTCTGCTTCACTCTTACTGATTCCTGCATTCTCGGCGATCTGCCCTATCAATTCACTTTTTGTCATGTTAAATCCTCCTTGAAGTCTTATTCTACAACATAATCTGGGTATTTTGCAATTTTTTTCTTTTCTCTATTTTTGTTTTTATTGTCCGGCCCGACAACGGTATTCCCGCACAGGTAGTCTCGTTTCGGACTCTAGGGTGAATGTTTCTTTCTGCTCATATAATACAGTGAACCCCTGATCTGTCCATTTTTTGGCATTGGGGCAGGGTATGTTCTCTACAACTCCAGGGTCGGGAACAAGGGTTTTGTAGTAAGTGAGCACTCCGTCTTTTAGATCAGGGTCTGAGTATTCGGTGAAAAGTATAAGCTTCTTTTGACTCAAATCGTAGATAGAAAGTATTCTCTGATCCGGAGCGGTTCCCTGATCTATAAATAAATAGTCCTCATAAACGCCTGCAAAAAAATTATTCCCTTCAGTCTCCCCTGTGCCGATTATATGCGAGGCATTTGTTCTGTCTAAATTACAAGGACTGCCTTTTGATAGCTCGGGTTTATAAAGAAATATATTCATACCCTCTTGCTCAGGCGAAGACTCAACATGAATTTCATAGTCCTTATATATATATGCTGTGCCGTTTGCGCATTCTTTTACCATGGGATTCTCAGTGCCGGGGATGAGCCCAGCTTTTTTAGCGCTCGTTGTATCATCATTTGATGACGGGCATGCCAGAAATAACAGCATTGAGATTGATAAGATCAGTATTGCTCCCATAACTTAAAGCATACAGGATTAATTGTTAGCTAAGCAAGTTCTATATATTGGTTGATTTGACATTGCAAGGGTGATTTAATGCTGATAAATTAAAACTAATTATAAGACTATTTATACGAATAACTGAATTTAAGTTATAATACTCTTGGCGGTTTCTATAAATGACTAAATACACAATATCGGTAATCAACATTGCTATTGTTTTATTTGCCCTCTCCTCAGGTGTTTTACATGCAGAGGGAGAATTGGTAATTAAACCCGGCAAATACAAGTTAACTAAGACCACAAAAACCAATTTTGATTCGGTTGCTGCAACCAGAACTACAGAAGAATGTATTACAAATCCCGATCTTGACCCCGAGTCTATTCTTCCTAATAAGGAGAACTGCAAGATCAACAATTTGAAAACGGCTAATAATAAGACCAGTTTTGACTTTATATGCACCGAGCAAGGCAAAAATTCAACTCTAAAAGGTCAGGCTGAGTACAGCACTAATGAGAACTCTATTTCAAGCAATATCAGACTTGAAGGACTTTTTGACGGCAAAGAGCTGATCGTAGAGTCAAGTGGTAAGGGGGAGAGGATAGGGGACTGTATTCCTGAGCCAGTTCTTGATGAGTAAGTCTATTTAATCCTCTATAATTCGTTCATTAACAGCTAAAGGATTTTTTATCTGTGTGATATAATACACCATTCCTGTCTTTATTTCTTACCCTTAAAATTAAAATAATTCTTATACCTTCTAAGTTCTTTAGTCATAAGAGTTAGTTAAGCCAGTACGTGGAGATTTCAATAAAGTGGGGGTGTAAAAGTTCATATACATATGAGACAGTATGGAAAAAGAGATAGGGGGGTAAACTAGAAGGAGGAGGTACCCCTGAATGAGTTTTTTTAGTATAGCCAAA
>Ga0307376_10006128_pt1 | contig 10703 bp, 10 predicted proteins | sample TR2MG_FD_202536 | JGI IMG/M metagenome (GOLD analysis project Ga0307376, IMG submission 202536) | Soil microbial communities from Risofladan, Vaasa, Finland - TR-2 | ecosystem: Environmental > Terrestrial > Soil > Coastal area > Acid sulfate soil | place: Finland: Risofladan, Vaasa | collected...
AGCTCTTGTTTTTAATTGTTCATCTTGCTATATAAGTAAGAGACGTATATATGGTTTTCGTCAGACCATCTTTTCGGCGTATATCGGCTTTCAGCTGAATCAGCATTCGCCATGCTATGACGTATATTCGGTTCTCGTCAGACCTTAACAGATGTATTAACAACATTAGTTAAGGATTTTTATGCCTATTACTACAACAACAACTTTACCGGCACCGGTACAGCAAAGCTTTAGTTATAAGCTTTTATCTGTTCCAACGCCTAATTTCATCCACAAAATTCCGGCTATGAAGAAACAAATGCCGAAAAATGGTGGAACAACCTTACGTATGAGACGTTACAATCCATTAGCAACAGCTATGGTTCCTTTAGGGAATACAGGTATTACACCTCCAGCTCAACAGCTAACAGCCGTTGATATTGATGCAAAAATGGACTTCTACGGAACATATATCCGTATGAACGAACAAGTAACTCTACAGGCTCAGGATCCTGTATTAAACGAAGCAGCCGCACGATTGGGTGTTTCGTTGAGGCAGACTGAAGATCAACTAACCCGTGACATGCTTGCAGCAACTGCAGGTTTTGTTAACTGTGTTGGTGGTGTTAATGGTGATAACCCTACTGAAATAACACGAACAGATGTTAATGAAGTAGTGAGAGCATTATTGGATGCTGACGCTTATACAGTTCTCGATAACATCGAGGGTGAAGATAAGTTTGGTACAGCTCCTGTACGTGATGCTTACTTTGCATTAACTTCAACCAGATTAACTGGTGATCTCGATAACGTTGATGGATTTAAACACAAAAACGAATATCCATCTCCAATGAATGCATTGCGTTCAGAATGGGGTGCAATTGGCAACCTTCGATTCCTCGTATCTTCTGTAGGTAGTATAAATCCAACTGCGTCAGCTCTTGGTAAAGATATATACAATATCTTCTGTGTTGGTATGGAAGCGTATGCTTGCATCGAACAAGATGGCTACAGTGCTCAATTTATTTATCGACCACCTGTGTATGACAGTCCATTAGCGCTTAATTTCTCTGTAGGTTATAAATTTGCAGAAGTTCCTAGAATCACTAATGATCTCTGGGTTCTTAACTTACGCTGTACCCAAGCGTAGAAAGGAGTACTTATGTCTACAATTATACAACAAGGAACATTTACTGCTGGTGGCGGAGTTACTACTTTAGTTCTTCGAAATGATGTCGATTGGCTTAAAGTAATAAACTATACCGTTATTAATGCAGCAACTGCTTCTTACGGTGCAGAATTTTACTGGCAGCGTGGCATGACAGCTAATGATGGGATCATTAACGCCTTTGATGGTGCTGGTACAGGCATGGTTATGACAACAGCAGCCGCAGGCGGTGTTGATGGATTTACTTTAGTTGATACTTCAGCTAATCCATTGACAGGTCCAGTTGTTGTTACAGGTGCAACTAACGTTGTTGCTCCCGTTGTTGCTACTGGTAATACAACTGGTCTAGCAGATGGAAGTATTGTTCGTCTTTTCACTATGACTGGACAAGAATCATTAGCTGGTATTGATTTTGAAGTTGACACTATCGTGAATAATGTCTCATTTACAATAAGCTATAATATGGCTAATGCTCCAGGAGCAGCAGCAACAGCTGGTACATATAGAATTGTTAAATGGGATCCTATCTTTTATCCACGTTGGAGATTTATCGCTAACATTACTCAAGCTGCTTCAGCTGTTATTACAACAACTGTTTCTCACTTGTTTACTGTTGGTCAAATTGTTCGTTTCGCCATTCCTGCTGTGTATGACATGGTAGAACTTGATGGACTACAAGGATCAATTACAGATATAACAGCTGGTACAATTACTGTTGATATTGATACAACTGCTTTCACTGCATTTAGTTTTGCATTGCCAGCAGATGTTCCATTCAGCCCAGCAATTATTTCTCCTATTGGAGAAGATGTCAGTGTTGCTCGTGATGCTGCTCGTGATGAACTTGGAGATTCGATTAGAAATGTGGCATATATCGGTATTGACCTTGGTGCTGGTAATACCAGTCCTTCAGGTAATGCTAATGATGTTATTTACTGGGTAGCTGGTAAATCATTTCAAGTTACTAACGATTAATTAAAAATGAGAGGGGGGTTGTTAGTCCCTTCCTCCCTCTCCTCAATAGAAAGGTTCTTATGGTTAATGCAGTCAAACCAGCCAAAAAAGTAGAAAAATTAAATTTACGTTACATGCGTGACAAAGATAAAGAAAAAGTAAAAGGTATCTTTCGGTACTATGAAGTACCAGGCGGTCAAGTTTCATTTATGTTTAGAGCATATAGAGAAGATCGCATTGAAAGATATGACCTTCTTGATGGTGAAATCTATACGCTCCCTCTAGGTGTTGCTAAGCATTTAAATAATAACTGCTGGTATCCTCGTTATGGGCATATGGAAAATGAAGAAGGTGTGATTAGTGGCCACGCTCCTAATGGATTAGGTAAAGGCATGCAAGGTATGCGAGTTGCTCAAAAAGTACGACGTATGGGGTTCCAGAGTCTAGAGTTTACCGATGTTGAAGAACTCAACTCTCCTAATAAAGAAGTTGTAACTGTTGAATACAATACAAATGCTGTTATTTAAAGGATAAAGTATGGGACGCTGGAATGGTATTGAATCACCAACCTTTCAACCCGCTTTGCGATTGATACAATCAATTACAAATGATAATCCCGCAGCAGTAACCACAACATTTGATCATGATTATGTTACAGGTACTATTGTGCGATTGCATATCCCTGATGGATACGGAATGCCGCAGGCTGATAAGTTAACTGGTGAAATTGAGGTTACGGGGACAGATACATTTACTGTTGATATAGATACTACTTCGTTTGATGCATTGGTTATTCCAGGCGTTATTCCCTATTATATTTTTGCTTATCCTACAGTAACTGCAATCGGTGAAAACAATAGCATTTTAACAGCAGCTGTACGAAATGTTTTACCGCATAGTTGAAATGAATTAAAATCGGTGGTGAAACAAAATTAACTACCTTACAAGAGAGGAACGTAAATGCCAGACACAACGCTTCAGGCTATTCGTACCAAAGTACGAAGACTTACCAGGAGCCCGTCTCCTCAGCAAATGCTAGATGCAACGATTAATGAGTATATAAATACGTTTCTTCTCTATGATCTTCCTGAGCATTTGCGTTTATCCTCTCTGAGAACAACATTGAAATTTTATACTCAGCCGTATGTTGATGTTTATGATACAAATACAGTTCTTGAAGATGACCCTTTATACGATTTTAAGAATCGATATATAACGACCGATAAACCAGCGTATATTTCAGGATATGAAGTATCGTTCTCTCAATCAGAGGGCCAATTTTTTTCACTGTATCCATTTACAAATTCAATAGCATCTACGGGCTCGACAGGTGATGGCCTAGAGAGAACATTTTTAGGAACTTTAAGTAATATTCCTGTTATGCAGAATCATGTTCTTTTTGAATCTATAGATGATGATAGTAATGGTCTTGTACTTACAGATACACCTTTTCTCGATGCAATTACGGGTAAACCAACAGAAATAGGAACATTGGTTGTTCCAGATACTACTGATCCATCAGGTGTAATAAATTATGTGACAGGTGTTTATGCGTTTACTTTTCCCGTAGCTCCAGGAGATGGTCAAGTAATTAATAGCCAGACTGTTCCGTATCAACCATCTCGACCGCAAGCAATTTTATTTTATGATAATAAATTTACTGTACGGCCTGTTCCTGACAGAGTATATCCAATTGTTATGGAAGTTTATAAACAGCCTATTGAACTGCTTGATAACACTTCAGTACCTGAATTAGATCAGTGGTGGCAATATATTGCATATGGCGCTGCAAAAAAGGTGTTTGATGACCGCCTTGATACTGAAAGCATTCAACAAATAATGCCTGAGTTTAAACAACAAGAGCGATTAGTTTTAAGAAGAACTATTGTGCAGCAATCAAAAGAACGTACAGCAACTATTTTTACAGGCAATTCTGGTTATGGTAATGGGTATTTTGGTTTTAATAATTCATAAGAAAAGAGATTAAAAAATGGCTTATATTTCCAATATTCCTCAGCCAACTGATGCAGTAAAAGATTCTCAACCGTTGATTTTAGGTAACTTTACCGAAATACCAACCCTTCTTGAAATAAATCATATTGGATTTGTAGGTGGAGCTGATGATGGTAAGCATATTAAAGTTGATTTCACAGCTTCTGCTACTCATCCTGTGGTTGCAGCTAATCAATTACTCATTTATAACTATGTGAATCCAACAACTACTGAAAATGAATTGTATGTAAAGAAAGTTGGAGGTTTAGCGACAGCTGGGATTCCCTTTACTGCAAGTTTAGATGCTGCTGAAGGATATACTTATTTGCCATCAGGTATATTAATTAGATGGGGAAATGATTCAGGCACAGGTGAATTTTCCATTACAAAAAATAATGCACCTAAATTTTCTCATATTTATAATATTCAGCTTACTGCTAAGACAAGCGGTGTTGGTGATACCAATAAGGCAATAGTTTATCAGTCATCTGTATTAACCGGTGCAGGATTTACTATTAACGTAGCAGCAGTTGAAAGACTTTCTGCTACACCAGCTACTGTAATATGCCATTGGATGGTTATAGGAGTTTAACGTGGCAAAAGATCGTTTCTTAATAGCGCCGTTTAATAAAGGGCTTCAAGAAGATGTGCGCCCATGGTTAATTGCAGATGATGCATTTGCTAAATTATCAAATGCATATGTTTATGAAGGCAGAGTCCGCAAACGTTTCGGTACACTGTTAATGAACAGCGAAGAAGATTCATCCGTTGCTCCGCTTTATTCTCGATTGCGTATGGCTCTTGCTGCGCCAAATGGAATAACGAATGGTGCAGGAGCAGCTACAGGAACTGTTCCTGGTGCGATTTTTAAAATTGGGCAGTCGTTTTCTATAGGTGATGAAATCTTCACAGTAACAACTCTTGGTGCTCCTGCTGCGATGATAACAACAGGCGCTTCAACTACAATGACCTATGATACAACGAATGGTAATTATGTTTTTGCGGGCGCTGCAGGAACAACTCAGATATATTTCTATCCAGCTGAACCAGTTATGGGTATTACTCATTATGAGCAACTAGCTGTAAATAATGAACTCACGTATGCCTTTGATACGCAATTTGCCTATGCTTATAGTGGAACTGCATGGTTTCGTCTTGGAACAGCTATATGGACAGGCTCTAATTCAGAGTTCTTTTGGAGTACAAACTATCGCGGTGATAATAATTATACTTACTTGCTCTTCACAACTAATTTCAAAACATCTGAAATGAAATTCTGGAATGGAACTACTGCAACCTGGACTGCCTTTGCTCCCCAATATTTAATAGCTGGAGGCGCTAATACGATAAAAGCTGCACGAGTAATAGTTTCCTTTAAAAATCGATTATTACTTTTTAATACCGTAGAATATGATGCAGTTTCAGCTGCTGATCAAAAATTTCCACATAGATGCCGTTATTCTCAAAATGGAAGTCCTGTTGAGACAGAAGCTTTTCATCAAGATGATCCTAAAAGGGGTGATCATGTCGATTGTCCAACAAGAGAAGCAATTATTTCAGCGAAAAAGTTAAAAGGTCGTTTGATTGTTTTCTTTGAGCGAAGTACATGGGAATTGGTTTATACAGCTAATCAGGCTGAACCTTTTGTTTGGAGACAACTTAATCAGGATCTTGGATGTGAATCTACTTTCTCAGTTGTTCCTTTTGATAAAGTACTTCTTAGTGTTGGTAATGTTGGAATTCATGCTTGTAATGGATTAAATGTTGAACGTGTTGATAAATCAATTCCTAATTTTGTATATAACATACATAATGATGATGACGGTATATATAGAGTTCATGGAATAAAAGACTATACGAATGAATTAGTCTATTGGACAATACCATCAGATATATTTCCTAACAAAGTCCTTGTATTTAATTATACAAATGGTGCATGGGCGCTTAATGATGATTCCTTCACAACATTTGGTTACTATCAAAATCCAACTGATATCATATGGGAAACATGGGAAAAAGAATGGGGACATAGTATAGAACCATGGGATAGCGGAACTTCTCAAGCTAAATTCAGACAAGTTATTGCAGGAAACCAACAGGGATATACTTTTATAGTCTCTGCTGGAACACCTCGTAATGCTCCATCTATGCAGATTACGAATATGACCTACGTCGGAGACATTGTTACCATAGTCATGATCGACCATAATCTTTCTTTTGGAGATTTTATTATCATCGAAGAAGCCCAAGGAATTACTAATCTTAATGGTAAGATTTATACAGTGCAGGTCGTTGATGATGAAGATACAATTAGAGTTACATACGATTCAGAATCTCCCGCTGTCCCTCTAACCACTGCATATAAAGGCGGTGGTACAGCGGCTCTAGTAAGTAGAATAGATATTAAAACAAAGGAATATAATTTCTACCTTAAACAGGCTAAAAATGCATATATATCAAAGGTTGATTTTTGTGTAGATAAAATAGTTGGTGGCCAAATAACTGTTGATAGTTTTGTTTCATCATCACCAGTATCATTGCTTACTGAAGGAACAGGGAATAATTCAATTATAGGTACTAATATTTTAGAAACATCTCCCTACGACATAGTTCCTCTTGAAGTATCGCAAGATAGAGTATGGCATCCTCTTTATTTCCAAGCTGAGGGAGAAGTTGTTCAATTGAGGTTATATATGAGTGATACTCAACTTAAAGATCCTGTTATAGCAATGAGTGATTTTCAATTAAATGCTATGGTTTTTTACGCACAACCGGTTGGAAGACTGCAATAAGCGTAAAACCGCCACGATTAGGTGACGGCTTTACGCAAAAAGGAGAGTAGTATTGAAGCCATGCTAAAATCTAAGTCTATCATCAATACTTAATGTACTCGAGTACCACATAGCATTCAGTAAAGTTTGTTCTGTTTGATCCAGTTGTCACTGTTATATTTGTATCATCTACTTTTAATTCAATATTGTTTACTAATGTTGGTGAGGCATAGGGTAAGGGAATATAATTTCGTACTGCCGTTTGATCACTAGCGGCGCCATAAATTCTTGTAAAAATATAACTATTAGTAAAGGTGAGTCCGTGTGCTACTGCTGTAGAACCTGTGTTCGGTAATGCCCCAAAATTCACTACTAAGCGATGAACCGGACGGTATATAGGGTTTGTATTAGTCGATACTGCAAGGGCTGGATCTGGGAAGTATACTTGAGAGTTAATGAACTCTGTTTCTGTATAATAACCCGTATCTTTCATGTTAATGACAAGAGACATTTCATTTACTGTTTGCCAGAGACTAACCAATAATTCTTTAAATTCTGGTTTATTTACATCAATAGTGTATATCTGAGAGGCGTCTAAAAGGGAAGTTGTTGGAAGAAGAGCACTTTGCTTAGCCATTCTATTCCTTTTGTTTTTTAAATTGATTTAATGATATTCTACACTCTAAGTAAGACAAGTGCTAGAGTTTATCATAAGAGTATTTATAGATTAAAAACTAAGGAGTTTATTATGCCTATACCTGCGTTGTTAATGCAACTTCTTCCAATGCTTGCTAGTGCTGCTGCAAGTGGAGTAGGAAGTTATATGGGACAAAAAGGTCAACAATATCCAGGACCTCAACCACCTCAGGGTCAGATAGGTAATTCTTCAGACATTACTTCTCAGAAGGGACCTGGAGGGGAAACATTTACGACATTCAATAGATTTTCCCCAGAACAACAACAAATGCAGCAACAATTCTTAACGTCATTAGGCCCTCTATTACAAGGTTTACTCAATCGAGGCCCAGGTGGAGGTGCTCGTGCTGAAGAAGCACGTGCTCAATTTAACGAACAAATTGTTCCCTCTATTGCAGAAAGATTTACTTCAATGGGAGAAGGAGCACAGAGCACGGAAGCATTTAAAAGATCTTTAGGATCAGCTGGTATGGGTCTTGAACGTGGCATAGCTGCAGACCAAGAAGGAAGTGAACAAAACCTTCTTCAATTATTACTCTCAGGAGGAATGGCTCCTCAACGAGAATCATTTGTATCTCCTCGTCAACCAGGGTTTTTTGAAAGTATATCAGGTGGTCTTGGACAAGGTATTGGGTATGCCGCACCACATGTAGCTAGCAATTTTCTTGAACAATATTTTAAAAAAAATGAAATACCAAAACCATAAGGAGAGATAGTGGCTCAAATATTACAACAAACCCCTACATTTGGTGAACGATTTGGTACTGGTTTGGGTACTGGTTTGGGAGCAGGTTTACAAGCTCTTGCTCAACAAAAAATGAAAGAATACCAACAACAACAAAAGATTAAAAGCGGTATGCCTATATTGCAATCGCAAGGATATACTGCTGAAGAAGCTCAAGCTATCTTAAATTTACCGCTCCAGCTACAGCAACTTGTTGTTAAGGAAAAACAAAAGAAGATGCAGCTTGATCCTATTATGAGTCAACTGCAAGGTCTTTATGGAGTAGGACAACCTGAATTGCCTGAAACTCCCTCAGAAGAAGTTTTACCTGGGCCAACTTTAGCTGAAGAACCATTGCCTACTGAAGGAGCTCCCGTTCAGGAGGGCATACAGCCTGCTGCTGTAAAACCAAGAGTTGCAGCGCCAGTTGCTAAAGCACAAGAAAAATTAGCTGATTTAACAGACGCAGAAAAAGCTCAAATTTTGACCAGTGCTGTAACGGGTGATCCACGAGTAATTAATCAAACGATACGTGATATAGAAGCTGCTCGAACAAAAGAAAAACATTTTGAAAAAGAAATGAGCTTCAAAGAAAGAAAAGAAGCTGCAGCAGAAAAAAGAGAAATAAAAAGAGAGGAACGAATAGAGCAGCATGAAATTAATAAGCAAACGGAAAAGTATTACAAAGAAATAAATGATGCACATAAAAGTGCTCGTGACAACAGAATGCGCGGAGAAAGGATTGCTAAACTTAATAAGGAAGGAAGTCTTGGGATTCCTTTGTTTAATACTGCAATAAAAACCCTTTCTAAAGGTATTTGGGGTGCAGGAATAGATTTATCATTTTTAATGACTGCTGATGCTCAAGAATTGGATAAATTAAGTTCTGATTATCTGAAAGACATTAAAGAGGTTTTTGGGGCAAAGATTACAGAATCTATGATTCAACAATTCCTTAAAACTGTTCCGACTCTTTCTCAAAGTAAAGAAGGGCGGGAAAGAATTATTAGAAATCTCGATATTTTTAGCCAGGCAGCCGATATTCGTTATGATGTTATGCATGACCTTATAGAAGAAAATGGAGGAAAAAGACCTGGGAATCTTGAAGCAAAAGTCGAAAAAAGAGCTAACAAGGAACTAGATCGACTAGCTGAAAAATTTAAAGTTGGAGCTGAAAAAGCACCTGAGCCTCGATCGTTAGTAAAAAGCATAAAAAGAGCTGGATTTTCTTATATATAGTTTCTTATAGTAAACGATAATAGCGTTATTCCTCTTTTAAGAATAAGAAAGAAGAGTAGCGCTATCCATCCAATTGGCGTTAGAAATAACAATACTAAAAATGGTAAGCAGATAATAAAAAGTAATAACTTAATTGCGAAATTAAAATCTCTAAAAAGAGCGCATAATCCAAGTAAACCTAAGAATCCCATATTTCCCCCTATGGACTTAATCGTTATAATAAAGCGTGAAATAAGCTAAAACTAAAATTATCACCGAAGCTCCTGGTACAAGATAACAGAGACCAAGAACACACGACCAATAAATTGCGTATGCACTAATAAAGAACATACTTCTTAAGCTAATCACAGATTCGCCAGAAATAATGAGCTATCAGGACTATCCACCCAACCGGTGTTAAAAAGACTGGTAAACAAAAACAATAGGCTAAAAATTTAAATATATTCATGATTTCCCCCTATGAATATTTTCCCTCTTGCTTCAACAACGCGATAATTCCCCGTAATACATAGCGCGTTATTGTACAATTTCTTTTTTCGCATACTTTTGCGAGTTCTCTATGGATCCCTTCTGGAATATCCATTGTGAGCCGTTTTCTGCCTTTTCTAGCCATCTTTCCCAACCTTTCTTTTCATATAGTAACACTATTGTACGTACAAATCAACTACTTTCTATTGCTTTTAACTATGTTTCAGTTTGTACTATGAGAAGTATAAGTTTTAACATTTTAGGAGTAAAAATGGCATTAAATAGATCGAAAAAGCGTCTAGCGTATGGAATGGGTGATAATTTACTATCACTTTCTCCATTACCTATCGTCGCTCAACGGGCGCCAACAGTTTCAGATCGTGCTGAAATTGGTGCTATCTGGGTTGATCAACCTAATGATGATAGCTACATTCTTACACGGGTAGCAGCTAACGTATCTACATGGATCAATACCGGTGGTGGTACAGGAACATTTAACGCGTTAACCGTCACAACAACAGCTGTTATTGGTACAGCCCTTACCTTATCTGCAGGTAATCTAACTTTAGGAGCAATGGCAACAGCAGGTGTTCTTTCTAACACAGCTGCTGGCATTGTTCAGTCTTCAACTGGTACGGACGGCCAGCTCTTTATCTCTGCAACTGGTGCAGCTCCTGCTTGGGGAACTGTTGCTTCAGGTGATGGCTCGGTT
>Ga0307376_10006130_pt1 | contig 10702 bp, 9 predicted proteins | sample TR2MG_FD_202536 | JGI IMG/M metagenome (GOLD analysis project Ga0307376, IMG submission 202536) | Soil microbial communities from Risofladan, Vaasa, Finland - TR-2 | ecosystem: Environmental > Terrestrial > Soil > Coastal area > Acid sulfate soil | place: Finland: Risofladan, Vaasa | collected...
AAGGTGATATTGACGGATTAGACTTCCTCACTCCGGGTAATTTTGAACTAGAGTTACTTATTGACAACAAAAAAGTTAAACCAAAAGTAATATTTTTAGGACCTGAAATGATACAACCAGAAAGTAATCCCTTTACAGTTATTCAGGTAATTTCTGAAAAAAAAATCCAACCGAAAGGAAAGAGTGAAATAAAAAAGCAAGTACCAGAATACGAACCCATTCCTGAACCTGAGCCTGAACCAGAATACGAACCTATTCTAGAACCAGAATCAGAACCTGAATACGAACCTACGCCTGAGCCTGAACTAGTATACGAACCTACCCCTGAGCTTGAGCCTGAACCAGAATACGAACCCATTCCTGAACCTGAGCCTGAACCAGAATATGAACCTGAACCAATATATGAACCTGAACCAGAATACGAAACTACTCTTGAACCTGAGCCTGAACCAGAATACAAACCCATTCTAGAACCAGAACCAGAACCTGAATACGAACCCGTTCCAGAACCTGAGCCTGAACCTGAATACGAACCCATTCTAGAACCAGAATCAGAACCTGAATACGAACCTACTCCTGAACTTGAGCCTGAACCAGAATATGAACCTACTCCTGAACCTGAGCTTGAACCAGAATACGAACCTACTCCAGAACCTGAACCAGAATACGAACCTACTCCTGAACTTGAGCCTGAACCAGAATATGAACCTACTCCTGAGCTTGAGCCTGAACCAGAATACGAACCCATTCCTGAACCTGAGCCTGAACCAGAATATCAACCTACTCCTGAACCTGAGCTTGAACCAGAATACGAACCTACTCCAGAAGCTGAACCAGAATATGAACCTACTCCTGAGCCAGAAGCTGAACCAGAATACGAAGCTACCCCAGAACCTGAGCCCGAACTAGAATACGAACCTATTCCTGAACCTGAACCTGAACCAGTATATGAACCTGAACCAGTATATGAGCCTGAACCAATATATGAACCTGAACCAATATATGAACCTGAACCAGTATACGAACCAACACCTGAGCCTCAGCCAGAGCCAGTATATGAATCAACGCCAGAACCAGAATTATTTTACGAAGCCATTCCAGAACCAGAGCCTGAACCATTATATGAACCTGAACCAGTATATGAACCAACGCCTGAGCCTAAACTAGTATACGAACCTACGATAGAGCCTCAGCCAGAGCCAGTGTATGAACCAACGCCTGAGCCTGAACCATTTTATGAACCAACCCCCGAGCTAGTAGAGGAGTCTACACCTGAATCAAAACATGAAGCAGTCTCAGAACCTTTTAATAAGCCTAAGTCCGAAGATAATGAGGAAAATGAGGGCGATAATGAAATGAAATCCTCAGAAGAATACTAAATTTTATTTCATCGTCTGAATTAGATATTTTTTAATTTTAATTTTTCTTTATGTTACTTACAATCTACTTTATTTAATCAAATAAAAGTATCTAAGTTTTAACATTTGATAAAAAATGTTAGAAAAAAATCATTATTTTAGGAAATTGCATTTAAATCTGATAACTAAATATTACCAGATTCTATTGACTTCTTTTTCTTTCAAAAATACGGACTGTTTTCAATGCTCGTTTCAATAACGCACTTGTAGTCCTTGAAGGCTACTTCGGAAAACGCTTATGCAAAATTTTTAACTTCCATCAACTAATTTAGTTGGTGAAATTAAATTAGAAAGTAGTTAAAAATATATAGAAGATATGTTAAATAGTGGCTCAAAAAAGTGAATATTTTCTTTTTTACAACCAATTATTTAAATGAAGAGATTTATTTAGTGATATTTATATTTATATGAATATCCTGAATGGAGAAAAGATTTAAATAGAAGAATCAATATTTTATTAATAATTAATAAATCTTAACATTCAATTAAGATATTATAGTATTTCATTGAATAAGAAATGTATTAAAACCTAATTGACGAGGTGGCTAATTCGATATGACGGATTAGCATGTCAGTAATATATCAAAGGCAAAGAAAAAAAAAGAAGAAATATCCTCGAAACAGAATAAGTAGAAAAGTGCTCCATAAACAAAGAATAAGGAAAAAAGTATTTAAATCTCGAGGGTGGAAACTCAATTATCCAGAGTTATTCGAATATTCCGATAGGTTTCCTTATATTATCCGAAAGAAACAGTAATAAATAATAATTTTATTTTTTTTATTCCTTGTAAGTCGATTATTCATGCGGTAGTAGAGATACTAAAGAGATTATTAAGATTAACCCACATATGAAAATCAATGCTTGCACGATGGATTTTTTTAAATCCTTCTCTTTTATCAATTCAGGCATGAGTTCTGTGCTTGCTATATATAAAAAACCACCACCCGAGAATGCTAAGAAAAACAGATTAAAGAGTTCTAGAGTGTCTGATAAGATAAATGCTGCTAATCCACCTAATAAGGCAATCATTCCACTGATAAAATTAAACAATAGTGCTTTCTTCTTTGAAAATCCACCATATAAAAGTATTCCGAAATCGCCTATCTCTTGAGGAAACTCGTGAAACACAACAGCCAGCGTGATAATAATTCCATTTCTAGTTCCACTTAAAAAAGCAACCATTATGATTATCCCATCCAAAAAGTTATGAAGTCCATCCCCGATTAAATTAAGAAGAGCAAAACTTTTAACACCATTGCTTCGTGACAATGAATAATCTTCACCCTCTCCTATACCGGTAGAACACACTAAATGGTTTTCTTTTTCATGTGCATGTCCATGAAACCAATAAATGAAACGTTCAATAACAAAAAATATCACAAAACCAAAAATAATAAATACGAAAACTAAGTTTTCAGCAATTCCTGCTCCACTTGAATTCAATTCCTCTAAATGGTGAATAGATTCGGGAATTAAATCGAATAACGCAGATGCCAGAATTGTGCCTGTTGCAAACGCCACTAGAATGAAAAGGATTCCATCTAATGTCTTTTCCCTAATAGAAATCATAAATAATCCAATTAAACTGAAACATCCAATAATAAATATCATTAAAAAGCCTATAATGACTTCCATCTTTATATATACCTCAGTTTTATTTTTTATTCTGCTATATTGTAATTTAACCTCAAATATGTTGTAATGGACAAAATGAACTAGTAATAAAATAACTATAGATTCTAATTATTATAAAGTTGATTAATGAAAATACAATCCTTACAATTTAGAAACACTCCCAGGTATAGATTACAGAAAAGATCATATCTCTTAATTTCTGGTTAACAACCAAGTACTAATCTTTTAAAATAATAATAAAAAATAAAAAGTGGAAATTCTAAATAAACCTAAGTTTTAGTAAATAAAATTAAGATTCTTATGCGCATAATAATATTTAAGAAAAATAGACAAGGTAGAAGTACTATATATCTAATTATGATTTCGCTGCTTTTGATCCAATTTTATAATTTTACTTCGTCTGGGATAGCAGCTGACCCAGTAAGAACGGATATTTCCGTTCATGTAGCGAACGATATGATAAATAATAACACGACATATCCTAGCTTGCTTGTTTTAGACGTAAGGACAGTTGAAGAATATAATACAAATCATCTGTATAATGCTACTTTAATCCCCGTTGATGAAATTGCTAGTAGGTTAAGTGAACTCGAATCTTATAATGATACGGAGATAATAGTATATTGTAAAAGTGGAAGTAGAAGCCTACAAGCTAGCAACATATTAGTAGCTAACAACTTTTCGAAGGTTTATAATATGTTAGGGGGAATTACTGCTTGGATAGATGCGGGTTACGATTATTGGTTAAATGAGGAAGTAATGAACATCGATTTCGCATTACCCGTATTTCTTGTTTCTATTATAGGAATAATATTTGCTCTAATTCTCTTTTCTAAGAGGAGATGGAAGTAAGTGAGAACTTATTAGTACTTACTTTATCAAACTCACGATTAATAAAGCTTATAAAACTAAAAAACCTTGATGACATATGAAAACAACAATATACTACTTTACTGGAACAGGTAATTCGTTGAAAATTGCGAAAATTCTATCAGATAAGCTAAAAGAATGTGAACTTGTACCTATTGCGAAGGTTTGGGAGGATGATAACCTTGCTTCGTCGAGCGAAAAAGTTGGTTTTATTTTTCCTCTTTATTATGCAGGATTACCTAAAATTGTCTATGATTTCTTAAGCAAAATAGAACTCGCTAAATCCAATTATTTCTTTTCTGTTATAACTTATGCTGGAGATATTAACACCACACCTTTACAGCAAATTGAGACAATTTTAAATACGAAATCGAAAACACTGAGTGCTGGATTTCATATATTAATGCCTAACAACTATATCTTAGGTTACGATGTCCACTCGGAAGCACGCCAAAAAGAATATTTTGAAGAAGCAAATAAAAACATAGAAACTATTCGTAAAACCGTTGAAAAAAATGAAAAAAATCTAGGGAAAGAAATCTTTGAGAAACGAAGAATTAAGAGCGAGAAATTTAATAAAGACTTTCGCGAAAATGTTTATGGATCTGACAAATCTTTCTACGCTGAAGACACATGTACTAGTTGCGGAATATGTGTAAATATATGCCCGGTAAATAATATCGTTCTTGTAGAGGATATACCTCAATGGCAACATAAATGCCAGCAATGCTTAGCTTGCATTAATTTTTGTCCTGAAAAATGTATTCAATTTGGGAATAAAACGTTAAAAACTCAGCGGTATCACCATCCCGAAATAACAGTTAAAGATTTAGTCAACCAGAAAAATTGATTATTTCTCTAAATTTTTCTTTTGTTTCTTTAATTTCGGAAAAAACATTGGGACTTTTTCTCTATAATCTTCATATTCTTTTCCAAATTCTTTAATTAACTCTTGTTCTTCTTTCCAAGCGACCAAATAATTTAGTAGAAGTACTAATGGTGTAGAAATTAAAGAAAATAACGCAGAAAATAGAAGAGAAATTCCAATATGTGCCAACATTCCACCAAAGTATTGTGGATGTCTAATTAAAGAATAGATTTTAGTGGAAACGATCTTTTCAGTTCTATGCGTTTCTGCCACTCTAAGCGTAGTTTCCTTTACGCTTGCAAGACCTAACCAAGCGCCTATAAATATAAAAGGTACCGAAAGTAGAAGATGAAACACATACAATGGATAATTTATAATGGGAATGTTAATTACGAAAGTTTGAAGAATAGGAATAGTAAAATTAGGTTGTGGTGAAATCCAAACTCCAAACCAAAAGGCAAAAAATCCCCAACCTGAAAAGAGCCCCATTAATCCGGTAATCTTATCACCTTTTTCCTTTCCATATTTTCTTTGAAATTTCAAGTGTTCTACGGATAAAAAGTGAAGTGGTACCATAATAACCATGCCAAAGATAGAAATTATAAACCAAAGATACATCATACTAAACTCCGATTATCTTAAAAATAGAAAATCATCTTTCCTACGCATTTTTTTTGAGAATATAGCAAACAATCATCAAAACTAGGTTCAAGTTTATATTTAATTCCTAATACATCTAGCCAACAGCCAATACGATATAGCAAACCGCATTCATATTTCTCTTTTACGCCAATTCTTTTCATACCCTCATAGGCAAAACATTTATTCATCTCCCAATGCAATAAGTTCTTAGCAGGGAAACTGTAATTAAAATCCATAAAATCTCCTTTTATTACACTAAATCCATCATCGAAAAATTTTTTCAGCTGGTCGAAAGTTTCTATCTTAAGCTTTTCATCTCCTAAAGCTTTTAATACTCTTTGAACTTCAATAACGGATAGAGATTTTATTGCAGCTTTATTTAATCTGTTTGCTTTTTCAATTCCTAACGTTTTGACGCAGGTATAAAACCAAGAACCATCATGAGTCATCCAACACTTAACGAGAAGTTCTTTTAATTGACGCTTATTGAGTTGATCAAATAAATTCATATCAATAGTTCCCTATAATTAATTCCTATTTAATTAACATTTAAGACCGCTTGAATAAAAGATTATTTAATTTCGAAGTCTAAAAATAAATAACAAGGCGCTTTTTAGCTATTCAATCTCAATCTTTTAATGTTTCGGGAAAGATATGTTAAAGTAGCTAAAAAAGCGAACCCACATATTATAATAAAAACAAATACTGCGTATATGTTGACTTCGACAACAAAACCCGATATGATTGGGGTTACCCCGAAACCAATTCCTATTATAATTTCATTTATAGTTGAATATCTCGCCGTATTCTTAGCAGTTCCATAATCGAGCATGATTTTCATTGATGTTCCGTGTATTAATCCAAAAAATAGACCTGCAACTGCGAATATTATTGCGATGTACCAGATAGAACCAACAGAAAAAATAATAAATGATATTATAGTAACGGAAATCAAACTGATAAAAACGGAAATTTTTCGCTTATATATATTCATCACATTAATCCAAGTTAAGCCAATAAGTTGAGCCAATTGTATCCCACCTTGGACAAGGTAAGTTGAATGTGATTCTAATGAGTATAATTTTAAAAAAACGGGATAAGTAAATAGGAAAATTGATTTTGTTATCGATAAGAAAATTATTCCGATCCACGAGAATAAAATAGGATAAATCATCATAGAGTAATTTGAATTTGTTTTAGAGATCATTTTAAAATCTTCTTCATATACGGGATTTTCTAAATGGATTTCTAATTCTTCTTTTAGAATATGGATTTTGGAATCTTTATTTATAAAAAAACTAATTGGGATCAGTAAAAACGACAGAGACCAGGAAAAAATCATAGCAGAATAATCGTTCCAAGAAAAACTCCATATATAACCAATGAGAAGCCCAAAGATAAAACCAAAATTCCAAGAAAAATTAAAATTTCTAAAATCCCTTTTTGCTCTTTCAGAACTGCTTATCTTCTGCCATTTGCTTAACAGATTCATGCAATTTGGCCAATAGAGCCCTGTGGCTAATCCTAATAATGCTCGACATAAGATTAAAAACCACGGTTCAAAGTATATAATTTGAGCTCCAGTTAAAATGGGTGTTAAAATGCAAGACAATATGAGGGCCTTACGGATTCCTATCTTTGAAGTAATAAATTGCCCAAGAATAGGAGCAAAAATATAAGCGAGTGCTCCAGCAGAAGATATAATTCCTAGAGTGCTTTCGCTAATATCCACAATAAAATAAAGGTAATTGTAAAGCGCTCTTTCAAAAATGGATACAGATATTAATCTTATGAACGCAAGCCAGAATATCGGCCAAGCCCGATAAGGTTGTGAGGTCTGTTCTATCTTAATTTGCATTTTTTGATAAAAAGGAAATTTTTTCGAGAGTGACTTACGTTATTTTTTCTAAGTTTTCTTAAAAAATGGCGCTTTGCTCAAATATTTTCTTAAATGATGATTAATGGATTAAAAATAGAAAAAAAAGAAGTTCAAATTATTAAGTACGATTTATTTTTACTCCCATTTCATCCCTATCAAGTTATAACTATCAGAAACACCTATCAAAACTTCACTCTGAATGCGAAAACCTTCAATTTGGTGAAACGGCATAAAATATTTACCAATTTCCATAAAGGCATCTTCTGCTTTTTCCTTCTCAGTATAAATTAAATGATATTGCTTCATACCGTCATTTCCAGCGTAAGTATTGAAAACACGCCATTTTTTCACATATGGTATTTCTCTCGGCTGTTTTAAAATCAATTTCGCCATTTCAATTGATTTATCATTGGGATAATGTACAGTTATCATATTGATCATTCTTTTTTCACCTCATTAATAGAGTTCAAATGTTTTGAATTTCAAAACATTGTATATGTATTCTTAATTATTCTTTAAAATTTACCATTTTTGTCAAAAAAAAAAGATTGGATGGCAACAGAAATACAATCGGATATAAATTTTAATCACTTCTAAGAAGGTAAATTAAAAATAACCTACACAATAATCTCAAATAATAAAAATTGGACTAAAAATCATTTTTTAACTGTTAATGTTGTTTTATTATTATATAGTTTAAATTCGAATTATTATTCGCGTGAAAAATGTATGTCTGACACCAATTTTAATTATTGTCCCAATTGTGGTAAGAAAATACAAAAATCTAATAGTAAAAAGGTTAATTTTTGTTGTTTTTGTGGGCATAAATTAAAAACCAAAGATAGAACATCACAGGAAAATATTCGATGCACTATTTGTCACGAATTTATCTGGCATAGAAGCACTCGAATTATTAAATGCTCATTCTGTGGTAGCAAATTTCATTATTCATGCGTGCATGATTGGTTAACAAGATATAATGCCTGTCCAATGTGTCAAAATGTATTTTTAAATCCATCTTTAAGGATTTCAAATAAAAAGTAATTTATTTTTGTAGCAGACAAGTGCTTCTTCATTCTCACGATTTTTTGGAATTATTGACAAAAATGAAAAACTTAAAAAGAAACTAAAACCTAAGTAGGATAATCCAATTTAACTAAAACCTTGTATAACCATATTATAAATTACATTTAATAGAAAGGTGAAAAATATGCCATATTTATTTACTTATAATATATTCCCCCCTGATCAAGCAGAAGCAATATCGAAAATTTATTTAGAACATATAAAGGAAGAACGAGCTGCTATGAGACCTTTAGCTAAAGAAATAATACCTAACGCTGTAAAAGCAACTATAGACGGTATGAGTGTGATTAGTGTTTTTGATGTAAAGGAAGGAAAGCTAGAAGAATGCCTAGCATTACAACAAAAACTACTACTTGCTTATCATGTGATACCAAGGTATAAATATAAAATGGAAGTTCGATTTAAAGTAACGGAAGCCATAGAGATGTTAGGGATGAAGATACCAGAATAAATAAATAATAACTGGAAACTCTCTTTTTTTTTATTTTTTAAGTAAATCAAATTTAATTAAGACGGGTTTAACAAATAAAAGCAATTATCTGAAATAGGACATAGTTCACATTTAGGTTTATTTTTAGAGCAGATTTTATATCCAAAATCAAGGATCGCCCAGTACATATATTTGAAATCGGTTTTTGGTAATAATTTGTCTAATTCTGTATAGATAGTCTCAATTTTAACTTTTACATCTTGAGGTTTAAAAACTCTCTGAATAAATCTTTTTATATTAACATCAAAGAAAAGAGTTCTATGATTTAATCCAAAACAAACAAAAGCGTTACTCACATATTCAGCAATTCCATTAATTTTTCTTAATATTTCAGGATCGTGAGGAATTTCTCCTTCGTAATCTGTTACGATCATATAACTTAATTCTTTTAATATTTTAGCTCGTTTGTTGGACAAGCCTAATCCTTTAATGTCTGATTGTAAGTCTGAAATTTCTGCATTATAAATGGTGGGAAAGTCTTTATATTTTGTAAAAAAATCGCTATAAATGTTATTAACATTTAGAGCAATTGTCTTTTGTAGTAATATTTCAGTAATCAATATTTGGTAAAGAGATCTTGATTTTCTCCAAGGATAATCTCGTTTGTTCTTCTTATACCAATCTAAAATTTTTTCCCTAACCAGAGTATATTTATCTTCTCTATTCATTTCAAATCTAGGTTAAGATACCATGATGGTTCCTAAAAATTTTCAATTCAACGTTTTAGTTATTAATTAAATATTAATTTCATTTTATTCTTATAGTTGATTTATTCATCCAGCAATGCCTTTTTCAACATCACAATGTCTGAAAAAAAGAAGATTCTAATAGATTTGTTCTGTGGAGCGGGTGGTTTATCATTAGGTTTCGAAATGGCGAATTTTAGGATTGAATTAGCGATAGAATTAGAAGAAAATTATTATAGAGCTTATAAAAGAAATCATTCTGAAACTCTATCAATAAATAAAGATATAACTGTATTATACTGCGAGGAATTTTCTGATAAATATCTTAAAAACAAAGAAATAGACGGAATAATTGGAGGTCCTCCATGCATAGGTTTTTCTACGGTTGGAAATAGAAGACCCGACGATCCTCGTAACATGTTAATATTTTATTTTATTAAATGGGTTAAATACTTTAAACCGAAATTTTTCGTTATGGAAAATGTTCCTGGAATTCTTTCTATGGGGAAAGGAAAAGTAGTAGAAAAAATTGTTAAATTCTACAAAGAAATAGGATATAATTGTAAAATGGAAATATTGTTAGCAGCAGATTACGGAGTCCCACAATTACGGCAGAGAGTATTTTTTATAGGAACTCGAGGTATATCGGTTTATTCTTTAAAAATCCAAAAGACTAACAAAAAGAATAGTGCAATGAAATCTGATTTAGGGAAAAATGCGTTACCTTCTTATTTGACTGTTCAAGACGCGCTATCTGATATTCTCAAAATAAATCCCCTTACAAAACAGCGGGTCGAGGACTCAACAATAAACTATAACAGACTGCCATTAACTCAATATCAAAAGTATTTAAGGGAAAACTCTGACGAATTGTATGACCATTTTGCCCCAAATCATAGTGAAATCGTGAAAAGAAGAATATCCCATATCGACCAAGGGATGAATCATAGTTCTTTACCGAAGGAACTTCAACTCAAAGGGGGGTATCCGAACATTTATGGGAGACTTCATTTAGATTATCCCGCAGATACAATTACGGGAAACTGCGGTTGTATAAGTGCGCCGGGGAGATTTATTCATCCAATTCAAAACAGAGCGATTTCTATTAGAGAAGCAGCTAGATTGCA
>Ga0307376_10006134_pt1 | contig 10699 bp, 10 predicted proteins | sample TR2MG_FD_202536 | JGI IMG/M metagenome (GOLD analysis project Ga0307376, IMG submission 202536) | Soil microbial communities from Risofladan, Vaasa, Finland - TR-2 | ecosystem: Environmental > Terrestrial > Soil > Coastal area > Acid sulfate soil | place: Finland: Risofladan, Vaasa | collected...
GGAACCATCGCTACAACACCGGCCGCCCCCATGGCGCCCTCGGCTGGAAAACCCCAGCCCAGGTCCTCACCCAATACAACCAATCACTCTCCGATGGTGTTACCTATGTTTGACAAGCCTACACCCGGAAAGGTGGGTAGGTGGTTCCGCGTCACCGTACGCATGACACCGATAGCTGTCAGATCTCTCATGCCTCCAGCTCCCCGCGGCGAGTACGCTCGGCGAGTGCCGGCAGGGTGAGGATGGCGCGGGTTCACCGGTTCCCGGTGCCCTTGGTCCGCGGCTCGCCTGTGCCCTGGCGTGCCGGCTGGCTGGACCAGTTCGTCGCTGTCGTGACGAGCGCGCCAACGATATCCCGTGGCCAACTACCTCCCCGCAGCCATTGCGATTCACCCCGGGGGTCTGCATACTAGCTCAGCAGACGCCCTCTCCGCAAACCATACAAGCAATGAAAAGCCTTCGGCGCCCGGGGCTCCTGCCGAACAGAGGAAGGCAGGGGACATGCGCGAGCTGCTCACGGACGACGCTTCTGCGTGGCTGCGGGAGCAGTTGGGTCAGCCGAAGGCGAGGCGAAGAGAGATCGGGGCATTGGTGGAGCGGTTGAAGGGAAGGAGCTTGCGAGGCAGGAGGTGCTGCGGATCGTGGCGGAGTGGTTGGGGGAGGAGGAGGGGTTCGTGGAGGTGGTGTGAGGAGAGAAGGCAGGGGGCTGCCCGCCCCCTGTGAACCCCGGTGAGGCCCGGCACGTGCGTACCGGGTGAAATGGCGGCCGGAGGGAAACGACCGGCGATTCGTTTCCCCGGACCACCCTCACCGCCTTCTAGCGTTTCTGTCGGAGGCTCGGGGCATTGCGGCTATGCGGGGAGGATGGGCGCGGGCTCGGCATAGGCGGGTGTAGGCAGGAGGCGAGCTCCTGCCTGACAGGAGACGGCGGGCGGACACAGGCGTAACCGCCCTACAGAGGGGGCTGAGAGGCGGGGGCCTGTCCCACCAACATGTCAGATCGGGCAGGCCTTCACCTGCGCTTCGAACCATTCATAGAAGTCCGTGTTGGGGATGTCCTGGTGGCCGAGGGTTATGGGTGAGAAGGGGCGGCCCATGACATAGGCGAGGTGGGATTCGAGGGCGGTTTGGTCGGCGTCCTTGTCGATCTGAAGGAGGTGGCGGAGGGAGGAGTCGGGGACGGTGTCTTCCTGTCCGTGGGGGACGGCGTTGATCCAGATCATGCGGTAGACGTCCTCGATGGAGAGGTTGAGGTCGGGGAAGTTGCGCTCGATGTGGCGGGCGAGGTCGTCGTCCTGGTCGGCGTAGTCGACGACGAACTTCTCGAGGGTATCGATGGCGTCGGCGAGGAAGACGCCGAGGGCGGTGGAGGGGTTGTAGAGCTTGCCGGCGGCGATGATGGCTGTGTCGTCGGAGGCGCCGCCGCCGACGCGCTCGCGGACGTACATATAGCGGATGCGGTCGTCGCGGCCGGCGGGGCCGGGGTCGTCAACGATGAGGCCTTGGTTCTTGTAGGCGTCGATCTTGTCGGCGTGGCTGCCGCGGGCGAGCCCGTCGCCGTTGAGCCCCATTTCGTGCATGACGTCGGTGTCGATGAAGCGCATGCGGCCGCCGCCGATGCGGATGCCGTGCTGGCGCTCGACCTGGGAGCGGACTTCGGAGTCGTCTCGGAGGCCGCCGAGGTAGATGCCGCGGAGGACGTCGGGGGGGTCGACGTCGATGTGGCGGAGGAGGCCGCAGCCGATGAGGCCGTCGCCGTCTTCGTTGACGAGGGTGGCGGGGGCTTTGCCTTCGAGGGCGAGGTCCACCCAATCGGCGACTTCGTCGATGAGGTCTTGGCGCTGCTCGGCGACGATGGTGGGATTGCGGCCGAGGGCGCGGACGATGTCGTCCACCTCGGTGTTGGGGAAGCGGCGGCCGGAGAAGGCGCCGTGGCCCATCTGGGCGTGGCCTTCGCAGGACTGCATGAGGATGTTTTCGGCGGCCTGCTCGGTGGTGCGGAGGCGCATGGTGTAGAGCATGCGCTGGAAGTCTTCGAGGATGAGGGCGAAGGGGGAGATGTGAGGGCGGCGCGACTGATGCTGTGACTTGCCGCGTTGCTTGCGGTGTCCGCGGCGGGGCTTGTTTTTGCGGGCCATGTGCGGTCTCCGGGTTGGTGTTAAGGAGATGTTCGGAGTGTGGGAGGGAGGGTCCTGCTGAAGTGGCGGAATGGAGGGGGTTAGATAGGCGTGTGGGAGAGGGTGCGGTCGTGTCGCCAGAAGTCGGCGATGTTGGCGAAGATCTGTTTGAAGTCGTCGAGGGTGCAGGTGGTGATGGTCATGGGGGGGGTGGGAGGTTTCGGGAGCAAGCCGCCACGGCTTCCGAAACACCAGGAAGTGGGACGGCCATATCCGGCAGCAGCCGGGAGTCCGGCGCCGGGCGCATCGTTAACCGCTTTCCTTGGTGATCGCGTGGCCTCAGTACGAGTAGTCTGACGTGTCGGTGGACAGACCGCCATGCTTACGGAGCAGGGCATCGAGTGCCTTCGCGTCCTTCTCTGTTCCTCCGAAGTGAGCGTGGTCCAGTGGCGTACGACCTTCGTCATCTTTCGCGTTGACGTCGGCTCCTGCCAGCAGGAGGACTCTCATCACCTCAATGTGTCCGAAGTCAGCTGTCATGTGGAGTGGCGATTCGCCCCATGTACCTCGCGCGTTGACATTGGCTCCCGCTGCCAGCAGTAGCTCGCCCGCCTCCCCGTGTCCACGCCTGGCCGCATCGTGCAGTGGCGTATCCCCGTAATGGTTCTTCGCATTGGGGCTTGCCCCTCCTGCTAGAAGCGCTCTCACGACCTCAGCATTGCCCACCGTCGCCGCCAGATGGAGCAGGGTCGCCTCGCTCTCGTACCGTGCACTGACGGAGTGTGGATAAGTCTTCAGGCGGCCCTCCAGTCGGGCAACATCGCCAGCGAGCACATAATCGTCAGCCGTGGAGACAGGGTATCCCCTCGTGAGGATCAACTCGACAACGTCCTTGTGGTCGCAAATCCCAGCCTCCCACAGCGGCGTACTCCCGTGGACGTTCCTGGCGTCGATATCGGCGCCGGCCGCCAGCAGTGCGTCGACCGCCTCGCTCCGTCCCTCGCTCGCCGCCCAGTGCAAGGGCGTTGCACCCTCGGCGTCTTTGCCGTTCACGTCAGCGCCCAAAGACAGTAATGTGGCGATCATCTGGGTGTTGCCTCGTCCCGCCGCCGTTTGAAGGGGTCCCCCCACATCGTTCGATGCACTGCCTGGCGCGTGCACGTTGGCACCGTGGGCGACAAGGATCCTCACGACTTCGTCGTGTCCCGCGCTCACAGCGAGTTTCAGGGGACTCGAGCGACCAACGCTCTCGCCGGTCATGGCGGACACATCAGCTCCGGCGGCGACGAGGGCTTCGACCGCCCTGCTATGCCCAAGCTCTGCTGCTCCATGGAGCGGCGTTCGATCTGCACCGTCTCTGGCGTCTACGTTGGCACCGTGAGACAGCAATAACTCGACGGATCGTCTGTCCCCGCTGGCGGCCGCCTCATGCAGCGGAGTCCACCCGCCAGCGCACGCGCTCCCAACGTCCGCCCCTTCGTCGATGAGCAGTTTGATGATGCCGCAGGCTCCGGAACTCGCGGCGGCATGAAGGGGCGTGTAGCGGGACCAATCCGCGGTCTGCACGTTCGCGCCGTTGGCCACTAGCAACGCCGCCACGTCCTCCTGTCCCTCGCTCGCCGCCCAGTGCAAGGGAGTGCGATCGAACTCGTCGACGGCATCGACATTAGCTCTCCGCCCAAGCAACAGCTGTACCGCCTCGCTATTGCCCACGCCCGCCGCCTCATGGAGTGCGGTGCTCAGGACGCCGAAAGATCGGCCGTTGACGTTGACCCCCAGAGCGAGCAGGAGCTCTGCCTCCCTGAGATCGCCGTCCCGGACGGCGGCGCACAGCAACGAAGGCCCGATGACGGCGCGCGCAAGGGCGAAGGCGATGAGGAACGCACCGCAGGATGCCGCTACCAGTAGCGCATTGCGCGACCTCATACCCGGGCTCCTATTGCTCTGACGAAAAGGGCCGTTCGGATTTTCCCGCGACTCTCCAGGGCGTCCTTCTGCAGTGGCGTGCTCGCCTGCTCACCCCTTCATCCCACTCAAGGCAATCCCTCTTACGAAGTAGCGTTGGCCGAGGAGGAAGACGATGAGGACGGGGATCATGACGATGACGGAGGCGGCCATGAGGAGGTGGTAGTCGGTGGTGTAGGAGTCCTGGAAGTGGGCAAGGCCGATGGGGAGGGTTTTGAGGGCGAGGCGGTCGACGACCATGAGGGGCCAGAGGAAGTCGTTCCAGGAGTGGAGGAAAACGAAGGTAGTGAGGGTGGCGAGGGCGGGTTTCGAGAGCGGCAAGATGATATGGCGGTAGACCTGGAAGGGGGAGGCGCCGTCGATGACGGCGGCATCCTCGAGCTCGGTGGGGATGGTGAGGAAGAACTGCCTGAGTAAGAAGGTGCCGTAGGCGGAGAACATGGGCGGGAGGATGAGGGCGGCATAGGTATTGGTGAGGCGGAGGTTGGAGAGGAGGGCGTAGACGGGGAGCATGATGACGATGGCGGGAACCATGAGGGTGGCAAGGTAGCCGAGGAAGATGGCGTCGCGGCCGGGGAAGCGGAGGCGGGCGAAGGCGAAGGCGGCGAGGGAGCTGGTGAAGACGGTGCCGAGGGTGATGCAGATGGTGACGAAGATGGAGTTGGTGTAGAAGACGAGGAAGCCGTCGACGCGGCGGGCGAGGCCGAAGAAGGCCTCGCGGACGCGGACGCCCTGGGCGCGCCAGGCTTCGGCGTAGTTCTCCCAGTGGAGGTTGGTCTCGCGGACGAGGGAGAGGTCGGCCTCGGGGACGGTGAGCTGTTCGCCGGCGCGGGATTGGGGTTCGAGGATGCGGACGTGCGCGCCTTCGGGGGAGTAGCGGAGGATGGCGACGCGGAGGGGTCGAGGCGAGGACGCCTCTCCCACAGGTCGCGACAGGAATGTCGCTCCTACGGTTGCGACCTTACATTCGAGGCCGTCGATGGTGACGGTGGCGGGCTCGGAGGGGATCCAGCGGGGCGGGAACTCGACGGCGTAGGCGGGGGCTTTGAGGGAGGTGGAGATCATCCAGGCGAAGGGGACGAGCATGGTGAGGCCGACGGCCGAGAGGAGGAGGTAGGCGGCGAGATTGAGGAGGCGGCGCCGGGTTGTTGGGGAGGGGCCGTTCATGTGTAGTGGACCAGGCGCTGGCCGTATTTCCAGTTGATGAGGGTGAAGGTGAAGACGAGGAGGAAGAGGACGGCGGCGACGGCGGCGGCGTAGCCGAGCTGGTGCCAGGCGATGGCGTAGTTGTAGATGTAGAGCATGAGGGTGGTGGTGGAGCCGGCAGGGCCGCCTGCGGTCATGAGGAAGGCGGCGGTGAAGAGGAAGGAGCCCTGGAGTCCGGCGATGATGGACATGGTGGTGACGAAGAAGGTGGTGGGGGAGAGCAGGGGCCAGGTGATGTGGCGGAGCCGCGCCCAGGAGCCGGCGCCGTCGAGGTCGGCGGCTTCGTAGAGCTCCTGGGGGATGCCCTGGAGGCCGGCGAGGTAGAGGACGCAGTTGTAGCCGCCGATGGCGAGCCAGAGGACCATGATGATGAAGGCGGGCTTAGCCCACTGCATGGTGCCGAGCCAGTCGGGCGGGTGGGCGAGGCCGAGGGTCATGAGGGCGCTGTTGAGGAGGCCGATTTCGTTGGGCTGCTGGTGGAAGATCCACTTCCAGACGATGCAGACGGCGACGGCGGAGGAGACGGTGGGGAGGAAGTAGATGGTGCGAAAGATGGTGATGCCGCGGAGGCGCTGGTTGAGGAGGAGGGCGAGGAGGAGGGAGCCGGCGATGGAGAGGGGGATGCCGAGCATGAGGAAGAGGGTGTTGCCGAGGTAGCGCCAGAACTCGGGGTCGTTGGGGCCTTCGCGGGTGAAGCCGAGGAGGCGGATGAAGTTGCTCAGGCCGACGAAGGTGATCTGCTCGCGGAGGTCGGCGAGGCTGGCGATGGGCGCGAGGCGATAGTCGGTGAGGCTGAGGCCGAAGCAGGCGAGGACGGGGATGAATGTGAAGACGAGGAAGCCGAGGAGGTTGGGGAGGAGGAAGGGGAGCGCGCGGAGGATGGCGGCGCGGCGGCGCGCGCGGGAGGCCGCGTGGAGGGCCGCGTCAGAGGCCGCGTCGGTGCGATCTGGGAGGGTTTGGCTCGACATGGCGGGTGGCTAGCGGCCGTCGATGTCGTCGTCGCCGGGGGGCCAGTTGAACGAGTCGATTTCCTGGCCGATAAAGATGGTGACGATGAACTGGTCGCGGTCGAAACTGGGCAGGTAGGAGGAGACGATGTCGTCGTCGAGCTGTCGGATGAGGTCCTTCTGATCGTCCTCGTCGAGGGCGGATTCGAGGAAGAGGTCGGCTTGGACGGAGTTATCGGCGAAGTGGATGTCGGCCTGGCCGACGCGCTGCTCGCCTCGCCAGATGACGTAGATTTCGGAAGACAGGGTGCGCAGGAGGCGCACGAGCCGGAAGGTGTTCACTTCGTTCCTCCCCCGGGGGGATGGGAGGGTGTTCGGCGGATGGGGGGAGGGGTCCTGCTGGGGGAGGGGAATGGAGGGTTGACACCCCCCATTCCTGGTAGAATAGCACTCGGTGGGCAAGCCGCTGTCGTCGTGGGAGCGCTGCTCCTGTTGCTCGGCAGCCGGCCGGAGATGAACGACGCGAAGGAGACGGTTCTATGAAGCATCGACGGCTTGTTCCTCTCTGTCCCCTTCTCCTGTTCTGCCTCGCCGGCGGCTGCTCGGGAACGGTCGAGACCGGAACTGGACAGGCGAGGAATCTTCCTCGCCTGTCGGCAGTAAGATTGCCTCGGGCTCTCAGCGCTCCGTCGCGCTACACTTTTCGCGCGTCTCCGGGCGTTGTGGAGGAGGCGCAGGCGAAGGCGCCGATGGAGATGATGGTCTACGAGGTCGTTCGGGATGCGCCCACACGGGATACGGCGGGTGGGCTTGCGGAACGCCTCGGCAGAACGATATCTGAATCAAGATACAAGGGGCTTCCCAGCGCCTCAACTGATGGACGGCAGTACACGGTCACGCTCGGCGGTGAGGATACGGCGTCGGATCTGGGCGACCTCGACGTGACTGTTCTCGACAATGGCAACTACCTGCTCGCCTTCCGAGTGCCTCCGCCGACCAGCACAGATCAGGCTCCATCGGACGACGAGGCGCTGGCGCTGGCGGAGGAGTTCCTCGACCGAACCGGACTGCTTCCCGAGGGATGCGAACTGCTCGGCGTCCAGGAGGGCGATTACATCGAGTACACGGACCCGGACCGAGAAGGGATACAGAAGCAGGTCATCAGCAAGTCGGTCCTCTACACCCGCTATCGAGATGGGATACAGGACGGTGTATTCGCTGTACGTGTGAACGGAGGGGGAGTCCATGGGGTCCTTCGGAACATGCGCAACACGAAGCCGTTGGCTTCGTACCCGATTCTCTCTCCTTCAGAAGCGGTTGCGGCACTGAAGGCTGGAGATGGAGTCATCGACGGCCCGCCCAGCGCCGACGAGACCGTCGAGGCGACAATCGAGGCAGTGGATTTGGAGTACTATGAGGGGGCTGCCGGCTGGGGCCTCGATACCGTACAGCCCGTCTACCGGTTCTCCGGCAGCGTGGAGGGCCAGAGCAAGGGGTTCACGGCGCAGGTGCCCGCGGTGCGGCCGGAGTACCTGGCGGAGGAGGAGGCGACGCCGAAGCCGATGAGCCGTGGAGGCTGAGATGACAGCACGATGTCGAACGCGCAGTGGCGTGTGTGCCATTGCCGCTGCGGTGCTGGGGTCGTTGGTCTGTCTGGCAAGTTCGGGATGCGGGATGACTCGCCAGGGAGAGGCGGCCGCACCGCTGCCGAAGTTGGAACCGCCGATACGCTGGATATCGCACGCTGACCCCTCCCGCTACGTCTTTCGCGCAGCGCCAGGCGTCTTGGAGGGGGCGTCGCGCTCAGCTCCCAGCGAGCTGATGGTGTACGATGTCGTACACACGCAGCCCACCCGCGAGAGGATTTGTGAGCTGGCGGAGAGGGTGGGGGTGTCGGTCGTGCCACAGTTTCGCGCAAGCATGCCAGAGACGGTTGAGGGCTCGCATCGCCGGGTCGGGCTCATCGGCGAGTTGACCTCCGATATCATGGCGAAGCAGAGCAACTTGGCGCCCGACGATAAGTACGTGTCCTACGTCTCCGAACGAGTGGGCGGCATCACAGGGGACAACCTTGTGGTGCTCAGCATGACAGTTATGGACAGCGGCAGCTTCTCGCTGAATCTTCGGGGAACGCGTCCTGATTCGGAGGGCGAGGCGCCCACGGAGAAGGAGGCTCTGGCGATCGCCGAGCGCTTTGTCGAACGGACCGGACTGCTCCCGGAGGGGTGCGAGCTGGGGGGAGTGTCGACCTCTGTCTCCGTGCCTGCTGTTCAGCCTGGGCATGGTGACGTCCACGAAATGGCTGTTGGGAGCGAAGTCGTCTACCAGCGCTACCTGGACGGCTATCCGGTCGGTCAATTCGTACTGCAGATCAACGGGAAGGGCGAGATCTCCGGAGTCTACCGGAACGCACTGGATCTCGTTCCGCTCGCCAAGTACCCCATTCTGACGCCGGAAGAGGCGCTGGAAGCGGTCAAGGCAGGCCGCGGGACGCTCTCCGGACCGAACCTGCCTGGCAAGGATTTCGGCGCTGTCATTGAGGAGATCGGGATCGCATATGATGAAGCTCCCCCCGGCATCTCCTGCGACACGGTCCAACCGATCTACCGCTTTCGGGCCTCAATCGATGGCTTCCATGACGGCTTCTCTGCCTCGGTCCCCGCGGTGCGGCCGGAGTATCTGGAGGAGGAGGCGACGTCGAAGCAGGTAAGCGGGGGAGGGGCCGGGCCGGAGAGCGAAAGCGAGTCGAAGTAAGCAGCTTCTCGGGGGTGAACCCGCGAAGCTGGTGCAGGAGCGAGGCTGGGACGAGCCAGATGGCTCGTCCCAGCGTCATTTCGGGCTCAAGCCGAGAGGCGTGTCTTCCGATAGTGAAGAGATGAGCGGGGAAGATCGGGGGATGGATGGAGGGTGAGGGAGGCGCGGGGAGCGGGGTCGGGGGTGCCCAGCGGCCTGAGGCACAACAGGTCGGGGTAGGAGCACGGCCGGCCGGCGGGCGGGAGGAGGGGACGTCCGAAACGCGGGTGCACGATTTCTCGCGGAGCGAGGCGCTGCCGCGGACGGTGGTGCAGGCGTTGGAGCGGATGTGCTCGTCGTTCGCGCGGGCGGCGGCGGCGGCGCTGTCGGCCTGCCTGCGGACACAGGTGGAGGTGTCTTCGCTGGGGCTGACGCAGGAGACGTACGATCGGTACGTGCAGTCGGCGCCGGAGCGGGCGGCGGTGGCGATCTTCAGGATGGGGCCGCTGCCGGGACGGGGGCTGTTGCAGCTCGAGTCGGGCACGGCGGCGTGGATCGTTGACTACCTCTTGGGGGGGAAGGGGGAGATCGACGAGGCGCGGGGCGGGCTGACTGAGGTGGAGAAGGCTCTGCTCGGGGGCCCCGTGTCGCGGCTGCTGGGGGAGCTTGGGACGGCGTGGGAGGAGTTCAGCGGCTTCGAGCCGGAGCTGACGGAGATGGTGGGCAGCGTGCGGACGGCGGAGGCGGCGAAGGCGATGGAGGCGATGGTCGCGGCGCGATTCGCGATGGAGGTGGATGCGTTCAAAGGCGGGCTCGGGATTTGCGTGCCGGCGATATCGTTGAAGCTGGGCTGGGCGGGCGAGACGCGGGCGGGGGATGAGGCGGTGGACACTGCCTCTCGCCGAGGCCGGCTGGCGGCGGCGGCCATGGCGGCGGAGGTGACGTGCGCGGTTCGCCTGGGGCGTGTGTCGATGTCGCCGGAGGAGCTGGCGGAGCTCGTGCCGGGGGACGTGCTGTGCCTGGACAGGGCGTCCGGCGCGGACCTGGAGATGCTGGTGGCGGGGAAGCCGAAGTTCCGATGTCGGCCGGTGAGGAGCGGCGACCGAGTAGCGGCGGAGATAGCCGGGGAGATGTGAAAGGGGAGAGAGATGGCGGAGACTGCGACGGAGGAGAAGGCGGTCGAACTGGATGGGAGCGCGAGCGAAGTGGCGGCCCAGGAAGCGGCTCGAAAGGGCGCTCCGGATCCCGCGGGATCGGGTGGGGATGGGCAAGATGAGGCGGCGGCGCTCGGCGCGGCGGCAGACGGAAGCGGAGCCGTGGCGCAGGCGGCGCGGCCGCGGCGCGGACTGGAGTTTCTGGGAGGGATCGAGCTGGAGGCGGTGGTGGAGCTGGGCCGGGCGAGGTTGACGATTGGCGAGGTGATGGAGCTGGGGCCGGGGTCGGTGGTTCAGCTCGACAAGATGCTGGGCGACCCGGCGGAGATGATGATCAAGGAGCGGTTGATCGCGCGGGGGGAGGTGGTGGTGGTGGATGACAAGTTCGGATTGCGAGTGACGGAGATCGTGTCGCGCGAGCCGCAGTAAGCGGTCGAAAGGAAAGGGGCGGCCGGTGGCGACGGCAGAGACCAGCAAGGATCTGAGCGGATTGCGGAAGGCGGCGGTTCTGGCGGTGGTTCTGGGGCCGGAGAAGGCGGCGGAGGCGATTGCGCGCTGCGAGCTGGAGGAACCGGAG
>Ga0307376_10006135_pt1 | contig 10698 bp, 21 predicted proteins | sample TR2MG_FD_202536 | JGI IMG/M metagenome (GOLD analysis project Ga0307376, IMG submission 202536) | Soil microbial communities from Risofladan, Vaasa, Finland - TR-2 | ecosystem: Environmental > Terrestrial > Soil > Coastal area > Acid sulfate soil | place: Finland: Risofladan, Vaasa | collected...
GAATGCCCCACATGTCCTCGATGAAGATTTTGAACAGCGACAACCAGCTCCGCCGGATGCAGTACGAGCGGGCCATGAGGGACTTCGCGGAATTCCAAGCAGCCGGTCAAGGTGGGTTCGGCCAGCTCGCCGCCGAGATGCGCTACAAGTCCAACCAAGGTGCTGAGATCAAATTCCCTGCCCGGTCCTTCGAGGAGTTACCCGACAACCCCAAGGACTATTGGAATACGTACTACAAGCCCTACTACGCGACCTACTTCGGAGACCGCGCCAAAGCCAAGAAGCTAACGAGCGACCTGGCCGACAAGAAGATCGGGTCGGGTGACATCATCATCCTGGACTCCACCGGGGTCAACACGGCCAACTTCTTGGCGACCTTCAAGAAGGCCAAGGCCATCGGGTACACGACCTCCGTTGTTTGGTTGGACATTGCCGTTGAGCATTGCATCGCCAGGGACCAGTACCGTGGCGAAACAGAGGGCCGGTCAGTTGGCGAGGATGTGATCAGGACCTACGTGCCTCAGCTCAAGGCGGCCTACGCGACCTACATGGGGAACTCCAAGTTGGTCGATCGTTTCATCCACTTCCGCTGGCAGGGCGAGGTCATCAATGGGGATTACAAGCTCGTGAAAGACGAGAAGAACTATCCTCGCCGGGAAGACCTCGAACATCTCCGCGACAAGAACCGCAAGGCGGCGTCGGTCGAGGCAGCCAATGAGGGCAGGTTCCCCATCGACGCCGTCAACCTGGCCTCGTATGGTTTCCGTGGGAACCAGTATGGTATCTGGGTCAAGAAGATGTCCGACGAGATATCTGTAACAGTGGACACCAAGGGCAAGTCTCCGCATGTCCATCATGGCCTAGCCGTTAAGCTCTCGGGTTGGACCGGCGACGACAACATGTGGATCTCGATGCAGGGCTCGGGGGCCCTCCAGGCATTGAGCAACGTGGGTCGGTGGATCAAGATCACGGACTGGGGCAAGCTCGTCAAAGCCTTGAAGCGTTACGGGAAGGTCTCGGGGGACGTGGATGCTTCCTTGTCGTTGGCCCAGGTGACCGTCGTGGCTGCGAAAGATCAACACGTTGCCCCGAGGCGCGCCCCGGGGGATGGTGTCGATGTAGCGGCGAGGGAGGTCATCGCTTGCTTGCTCAAAGCTGGTCGGCCTGACTTGGCCAACGAGTACGCCCACGAGGTCAAGGGCTCTGCTCAATCAGCGTTCGAGAAGGAGATGCTGCCTTGGCTGGGTAAGATCGTCGACAAGACAATCAAGGACCAGCTCGACGGCCCCATGTTGAAGATCCAACAGGGCAAGTGGCCAGACCGGCGCCTGGAGTACGCTGTTATGCGGCACCAGCAAGCCTCGGACGGCACCAGCTTCCTCAAGGATGTCATCGAACACTACCTGGCGTGGCGCCGCGACCTAGCCCGGAAGGTGTCGAAGCCGTGAAGCGCCAGCAAAGCAAGGCAGGGAGAAAATCCATGAAGCGAGTCAAGTCAGCGGTGGTCACTGCGGCCAGACCGCGCGTCGGCGCCACGGTGAAGCTCAAGCAGCACACCGGGTATGATTCTTTGTCGACCTGGAAGGTCACGAAGGTTCGTCCGGACGGGTCTTTGGAACTGAGCCAACACGGATACGCAAACCCTCGGGTGACCAAGCTCGAAGAAATCGAGAAGATCGTGAAATCATCGGTGTCCTCATCGGTTCAACTTAGGAGCAGCTCATCGATCGTCACTGCGGCGACCGTCGATGAAGTGGTCAAGTATCTCAAGCAGGCTGGGATCATCCCCGAGGGTTCGAGCGGCTTCAAAGCCCTGGGCCCCGACGAGACCTGGACCAAGCTCCACCAGGACAAGATGGTCAAGGCGGTCCGGCGTAGCCTCGGCTCAAGGGCGACGGCCAAGACAGTCGACGAGGTTGTCCAGTACCTCAAGCAGGCTGGGATCTTGCCTGACTCCGCGAAGGGTTTCAAATCAATGGGGCCCGACGCCACATGGGACCGGCTCGACAATGATCCCCTGGCCGCCTCGGCCAAAACACGCCGGGATGTCATTGCGACATTGATCCAATCTGGCCGTCCTGATCTCGCCAACGAGTTCGTCGCCACGACGGCCGACAAGGTCAGCGCGGGCAACCCGTCCGGCCAGGTTGCATCGTACCTCAACGGGATGGTGAACCAGATACGAGAACACCTCCGCACAGTCGGTGGCCAAATGAGTTACTACATCAACGGTGCAGGTCACGAGCAACTGGACGATAACCAGCGCCGTCTCATGGACAAGGCGAAGAGAAAACTCGATGCCTGGGAGAAGCAACAAGTGAAGACCCTGGCCGACATCGCCAACGATGTCAAGAAGATAGCATGATGAGCCACCGCCGAGAAGTCATCGCTTGTCTGTTGCGAGCTGGTCGGCCTGACTTGGTCAACCTGATGATCCACGCGGCCCGCCAGGGCGAGAACCTCAAGGTCGCCAGGAATGTCTTGCGTGATCGACCCGAGGTATTGAAACGCCTCCTAGACTCCATCATCAAACACGGTGCGCTCCAGTACGGCTCCGAGGAAGACTACAGCGAGATGAACGAGGCCCACACCTTGGTGGCCCTCGGGCTCGCGAAGTACAAGCACTACCGGTCCGACGAGCGGTTCACCATCGAGTCCACGGGGCTTCGGTGGGAGCAGCGTCGTAGTATCTAGGGGTCCGGCAGGAACTCCTCCTCGCCCAGGACCAACGTGGCCTCGGGGTTATCCAGGGCTTCAATGGCCGCTTCAATGTACCCCATGGCCCAGTGGACCTCTGCTTCCCTCAGTTCAGGATCCTTGGTGGCCACTGCCTCCTTGGTGTGCTCCAAAGCCAAACCCAATAACTTCTTGATCCTCATCGCAAACTCCTATCCTTCCCAGCCACACTTCTAATATACCATGGCGTTCTACAGAACGCAAACGATAACGGCATCTTGACCCTGTAAAAGGGACCCTGTGTTGTTGGATCCAGACAGAGCCCATGTAGCGATCCACGGGTTCCAGCGCTTCCTTGGTTTCCTCGACCGCGAGGCCGAGGTCCTGTTGGCCAAGACCCCGTGGAGCTGCCGGGGCCCGGGGTGCTGCGGGTGTTGCTACCAGGTGGTCCTGGTCGGCCCCCTGGAGGCATTGCTGTTGGCCTTGCATGAGGTCCACCAGGCCGACTGGGAGATGCGGGTCGCGAGGCTCGCTCAAGCTGCTGCACCGTTCCGTCGCCTCGCCCTGACCTACCAGGAGCACTTCCAGACGGCCCAGCTTTGCCCGTACTGCCGCGCTGGGTCCTGCGAGGTCTATGGGGTCAGGCCGGTCGTTTGCCGGCTCTACGGGGTCACCCAGACGGACCCTGGTTCTTGCTGGCCCCCTGGGGGCAAGCTCAACGTCATCGACACCCGGGACCAGATGTCGAGGGGGTACCGATGGGCGGGGCTCGCCGGGCTCGACCTGGGGCTCGATGATTTCCGTGCCCCCTTGAGCGTTATGGTCCTGTGGGGTATTGGGCAGCTCGGGACATCGGAGCAGCGCGAGTACGTGGCGCAATTTAACCCGGTCGACGTTGTCCAGTGGGACCAACGAGCTGCCGGCCGGGTCCCTAGAAAGGGTCACCATGGCTAACCGGTCTGGGCCGACGCAAGGAGACGTGATGGAACATGCCAAGGATTGCCGGTGCGGAGGCACCGGGTGGATGGAGGGTGTTGTCGGTGGAGGCGCGGTGCGGTGCCGGTACGGGCCCCATGGGGCCGCGCCGGGACACAGCAGCGCCCACTTGGAGGCGGCGGTCCGTCGTTTCTCCGACGCCATCTGGAGCCACGGCGAGGACCCTGACAGCCACACCGATGTGATCAACACGCTCTACACCGAGCTGCCTGTTTTGGAGCTGGCCCTCCGGGACAAGCCGGACCCGCGCCGCAAGGAGGTCAAGTCGATCTCGTTGAGGATATGGAACGAGTGGGCCGCGCAAACCAGGCGTCCCGAGGTCTTCGCCGCCGTGGGGTCCGTGGCCTGGACCAGGATCATTCAGAACCACGAGTTCGGCCTCGACTTCACCCCGACGACAAAAGAGCAGGCAGTGAAGGGTCACGGTGGTCGTATCGGCCAGGCCGACGTCCTGCTGCCTTGGATCGCTGGGCTTGAGATCGAGCCATTGGATGTGATCATGATGGGGTTCGACCGGGGGCACCAATGTGTTCCTGATGCCCACCAGTTTCAGGAAATTTTGGCGACGGCGAGAAGAGAGGGCACTGTGCTGATCAGGACATTGCGGGTATGACGGTCAGGCCAGCCGGGCTTGCGTCAGTAAGTCGGAGGCAGGCCACGAACCCGCGCGTAAGGCTCCAGCATCTGTTCGAGCTTGCGCCGGAAGTCTTCCAAGCTGAGTCGAGTATAGATCCCGTTCTGGTTGATTTCCTTCCAGGCGACCTTGGCCGCTTGATCGAGATCTTCCTTCTTGGCCTTTTCGACCGGACTCAGTTCACGCCCCCTGGGGGCCCCGATGTGTCCACGGCCCGCAGCCTCGACGGCCCGAGCCAGGTCCGGATGTCCGGCCGCCACCAGGGCCGTTTGGATTTCGTCGATCGTCATTTGCCCTCCCGGCAGCACGAGTAGCAGCAGGATCCCAGGCGCTTGGGCTCGACCCCTGTCTGCTCGGCCAGGTAGTCCTTGAGTTCGGACTGGCTCCAGAACCGCTGGAACGTATCCAGGTTGGTCACGAAGCCGTCCCGGTACTCCTTGAACGAGTGCTGCATCTTGGGTCTTGTTGCCACGACCAAGCAGCGCTTGGCAAGTTTGAACGCGGCCTGCAAGGTATCGTCGCGTTCGTCTGGATCTTCGATGACGTTCAGGACGAAGCCCAGGTTGACGATGTCGGCCTTTTGGCGCGGTGTGTCGGGGCTGTAGTACGGGTCCCACCCCGCTGCATCGAACCCCTTCTGTTTGAGCAATCGGAGATCGTCACCGCGCCCGCACCCGTAGTCGAACCAGCTCATGCCTTTCTTGAGCACACCCTGTTTGAGGGCCTGGTTGGTCGGTACCGACAGGGACTTCCGTTTGATCGCAGTCTTGTGGCGCTTGATGGGCCGCTGTTCCAGGAGGGCCCGGACTTCGTCGGGGCTCGCCTGGAGGACGCGATGCCACCAGGGTGCGCCCGCGACTACGAACGCGGCATCGGTGAGCAACAACGCTTGTGACCTATCCATCATGCACTCCTCGAAAGTCCCGGGGGCGGGGATTGGCCGCCCCCGGGGGACCCCTTGGGTGGGGGGAGGGATTACCCTCGGGGTCCTAGCTCTACTCTAACCGTTCAAAACGGCCCCGGGCCTAGTAGGCTCGTCGGTCCGGTTCGCGCTTGGCCCCTCCGTTGGTGAACCGGACGAACCGTTCGATCACCAGGTAGTCTTCGACCGGGTAGGACTCCATGGCCACGTAGGCCGTGCCCAGCCGGGGTCGATGCCCGGCGACGTCCACCTTCGCGTGGGGCCGGGCCATGTAGACCAGGCTGTGCGGGTGTCCTTCGATCTTCTCGATCTTCTCCACGATCGAGGTCATGAACGCGCAGCACCCGGGGTTCCCCAGGTTCTGGCGCATCACCACGATGTCGCCGGGTTGGATCTCCTCGATGGTTTCGTACTCCCGGTACCCCAGGGGTTCCACGGGTTCCGTGAAGGTGTTCATGTCGTTCGGGTTGCGTACCATCGTGGTCTCCTTAGGCAGGGTAAACGACGGCCACGGCCGCGTTCACGAACTCGATGTAGTAGTCGCCGAGGTAGTCGCTCGCCGTGAATGCCACGTCGAACCCGTCCCCGTAGTAGTCGAGCGGCTTGGCGCAATCACCCTTGTCGCCCTTTTGTTCCATGTAGATGGTGGCGACCGCGCCGCCCCCGCCCCACTCGTGGGGATCACCATCGGCCACATACGGCCCGTACTTCCCTGAGCGTAGCAGGTTCTCGGCCCGCTCCTCGTCGGTGTCGTTCTCGGTCCGGCGGCCGGGTTTCGGCGACGCCTTGACCAGGGCCAACGCTACCTTTTTCGCAAAGCCTTCCATCACTGAGCCTCCTCGTTGTCGCTTCCGACCATCCAGGTCGGGAACTCTTCCCACGTGATCTCGTCCGCTGCATCCCGGTCGCCCTGCAACGCCCGGTCCTTCAGGGCATCCCGGCGGTCCGACTCTTCCTGGGTCACGAACTCGATCCAACCGCCCTCTTGGCCGTCGTCGCACCAGTACCTGACCTTGCCGGCCGGCACCTTCTGTGCCCACAACTGACCTAGTGCTTGTTGCTCGTCGTTCATCCGTGACCTCCAATTACTATTATACAGGATGCAAACGTGGTGTCAACTAAATCGGAGATCGGTGAGGATTTGTTGGGTCTCTGTTTGGAGGTCCTTGAGGTACTGGCGGGCCAGCTCGACGGCCTTCTGCTTGGCCTCCTCGTGGGTGTCGGCGTGGAACTCGATCCGGCAGGCTCATGAACGTGTGGCGGTCTCCTGACTCGTGCCAGGGCTCCGTTGATTTGAACGCCCACGACCAGATGTCCCCGTTGATCTTGAACGGTTTCTCCCAGTACCCCATCAGGACACCAGGCTCCGGAGCCAGGCGAGGTCGACGATCATGCAGTTCTCGCGGCAGTTTCGATCCTTAGTGTCCTGGAAGAAAGCCTCCCGGACCTGGTCGGACGCTGCCTTGTGGGCCTGCGACCACTGGTCGACTTCCTCGTCGGTCGCAGCTCGGTCGAGCTGGGCATCCAGGGCCGGCTCGCCGGCATCGAAGATCGCCAGGGCCGCTTTGGTCCTGGTCAGGTTGAGGTCGCTGTTTGGCATGGCTCCTCCTGGGGGCCGTGTTCACAGCCCTTGCAGTCATCGTTGAAGGCCCCGCAGGCCCCGCAGGGATCTACGAGACATTCGGTCTCGGGTTTCATCTTGTGCTCGTCGTAGGAGTCGCACTGGGCTTCCAGGCACTCGTGGCAGTAGTCGCCGGGCTCCCCGCACACGATCTCAAAGCAGCCCCCGCAGGCGCAGTGTACATAGCCGCTCATCAGAACCTCCACGCTTCCTCACGGCAGAGCTGCTTGTACGCAGCGGTGCTCGACACGCTAGGGTGGAGCTTCGCGTATTCGCGGCTCGCCCAGAGCTTGCGTTCGTACCGGGTGTCCCGGCCGGTTCCGGCCAGCGCGGTCCGGGCCAGGTGGCACAGGTTGGCCAGCTCGGCCAGTTCTTTGGGGGTCCAGCGCTTCATCACACCGCCTCCTTGGCGGCCTGGAGAGCAACGACCCGTTCCGCCATGGCGGCCAGGCCGTTGACCAGCAATGACCGCTCAGTGTCGTGCTCGCCGCGTTTCCACAAGTTGCCAAGGACGTGATCGGCGAGCCGGGCGAACCGCTCGTAGTCCGCTGCATTCATGCACCGGGCCGACTCATTCTGGTCACATCGCCCTTGGGTCCTTCCGACCAGGCTCTGACCTTGGCGTAGAATTTCGCTAGTGGCGATTCTTTGTCGTGCTTCAACATGGCTCTGGCTCGCCCTATCCCTGGAGGCGGGAGTTCGAGCGGGGCTCGTTTGTCGGGAGGTACGGTGCCAATGATTCGGTATTCGCCGAAGTCCGATGACGAAGCAGGACGAATGATCTCGCCCTTCACCACTTTGCCGCCGGCTTTCTTCACCACGTCTTTGAACTTCCGAAACTCCTTCTCCCCGTCTCCCTCGTCAAACCAAAACGTAACCTCGAATTTTTCCTCCTTCGAGATCGCCTTGAAACTACTCGGGAGAGGTGAGGCCAAAGCCTTCGTCGCCTCGTCTGCGAATCCCCAAGACTTGGTCGCCTGGAGTTTCTTCAGGAAGCTCCTCTGGTTCGAGACGTTCACCGTGATAGAGCACTCGTTGTCTCCCATGATTCGGTTGACGACCTTACCGCCTGCCTTCGCAATGTCCAGCTCGTAGCGAGAAGCGTCACCCTCGTGCTCACATTCGTGGAACGAGATTGTCAGCTTCGCTTCGACCAAGAGATCTTCGAGGAGCGACTTGGCGTTTTCAATATTCTTCATGGCGCTCTCCTAGAAGCTTCAGGCTGAGATTGAGAAGAACCTGATCGCCAAAGACCCAGACAAAGAGTTTTTGGCAACGCTCTCCGATTTGTTCACAGTCACGGTAGCACCGAAGGTAGATGAGCCGTTGTACGGAACCGGGTTCGCCTGGATTGTTGATGTCTGAAGGGGTGGACATTGGTCTCTCCTTAGGCCGCTGCTGCGTCCAAGATCCCCTTGCAGTTGTAGAGCCCGGCATCGAGCCGCTTGGCTTCCAGGGCCACGTAGCGGTTGACCAGGCAGCCCCATTGGCGGTAGCTGAAAGGTGAATCGAACCGGCGCTCATCGGCCGGGGTGTCGAGCCATTCAACCAAGTGGTCTCGGAGCGACTCCCGGAACGTGGACCGGAACTTCTTGGTTCGGAGCAGCTTGATCGCGGCCAACCGGTGACCGGTCGAGCCCAGGTGGACCAAGGCACGCTGGTGAGCTTCCGGCCAGCTCGGGTCAGCGCCGAGTCCCCAGAGCCACTTCCAGCAGGATGTGTTGTGCAGCCACTCTTCTGGGGAGAGCCATCCGGGCAAGGTCACTTCCTCGACCGAGTAGCGCTTCTTGGGGACGAGCCGGTTGTCATCGTAGGACGCGCAGCACAAGGTCATCTCTTCCAGGTCGATCTGACCCGAGTAGACCGCTGCGGGATCGCGAGGCGAAGTCGCGTTCTCACCGAGCTGTTTGAATAGGATCTTGTGGGTGGTTAGCATTGTTCGTGACCTCCAACTTCATTATACAATATGAGAATGTAATGTCAACACAATCGTTGCCGGTGGAGCCATTTCCAGACGTCATCGGCGCGGCCTGTGTATACGACCTCGCCGTCGTTGGTCCGGACGATCTCCCGGATCCCCGTCCGGTAGTGGCTCGGGGCTGGCCGGTGATGTAACCCGGCGGCCTTCAGTGCCTCGTTGAGTGTTGGTCCACCTTTGCTCATCTCACTCGTCCTCCGTCCACCCGCACGTGATGGTCTTGCGAAGCGCTTCCTCAGCGCCGCAGACAGGGCAGGCTTCCCGGCGGGGAGCTGCATTGCCCTTGACCCAGTCGCGCAACCAGGGCTCGGTCACCTTGACGGTACCGTCCTTGAGCTTGCGCTTGGACCAGCCCTTGATGGTGAGCTGGTAGCCGTTCTCAGTCTTGGGCTTCTGCTCCTCCAGCTCGCAGACGCGCTCGAACAGCTCGGGGTACGCGGTGGCGAAGGTCTGGAAGTCAGTCATCTGTCCGTAGGGGCAGAACACACAGGCCGAACCCTGGGGGACCGGGAACCCGTGTTCCTTGACAATCTCAGCGGACTGGCAGCGGCACACGTTCCATTCGATCAGGGGGTATCGGTTGACCCGGTTGGCCTTGTTGGGCCCGGGCTTGGTCGGCTTCGAGTAGGGGTCGCCTCGGTCGGCTCTCTTCTGTTCCTTGGGCTCGGCCCCGAAGCCAAGCCAAACTTCGCAGGTCTGGCCGGCGAAGTTGTCGTCGAGCCAGCGCTGGAACCGCTCGACCTTTGCGACGGTCGTGCAGATCCGACTGGGACCCGAGACGGGGATTTGCTTCCTGGCGTGCATCCACTCGAACAGTGAAGCAGCGTCACGGACCGGGTAGTCGTGGTGGGTCAGGGTGACCCACTGGATCCCATTGGCCTCAGCGAACGGGACCATGTACTTCTTGATGTACTCGTAGGTCCCTGGCCACTCGGCCGGGACCGTTCGATCATCACAGTTGCCGACGTCCACGAAGCAGACGACGTCAGGCTTCTCGCCCTTGTCGGTGGCCTTGAGGAGCATCGACCAGGAGTCGAGACCCCCGCCCAACGAAGCAATCACAGGGCGCCGGCCTTCGGCCTTGATGCGCTCTAGGACTTCGGGACGAACGGCAGTGGTGGACATCATTACCTCCACCTTCATTATACAGGATGCAAACGGAGAGTCAACTAAATCGTCATGCCTTGCGGCGACGCTTGCGGCGCTTGCCAGCTTTGGTCAGCCCGGCCTGGTACTTGAGGGCTTCTGCGAGGTGCTCGCGTCGCTTCTCGACGTCGAACCGGACCTGGAGTGTGGCGGTGGGTTGCTTGTGGTGTTCGCAGCCACCGAACTTGTCCTTGGTCACCACGACGACCGTGTGGCCGTTCACGTTGTCCGGCTCGTCCCGGACCTCGGTGACGGTCGCCCAGCATGTGTACATCTGGCAGCCGGCCGTCATGCCGTCGACCCGGACCACGTCGCCGGGCTCCAGGCTGGCCACCGACACGGTCATCAGGCTACGCAGGTACAGGTTGGCCGCGTGGCCGCGCTTGGTGAGGACCTCGCCCTTGCCACCGCATTTGAAGCAGCGCGAGCCGTGGGACTGGCACCAGGAGTAGGAGCCCCCGCCGCCGCAGCGCGAGCACGTCTCGCGTTCCAAGCGATCCAGGACTTCGGTGTTGGCAGCAGTAGCGGTCATCAATTACCTCCACCTCCATTATACAGGATGCAAACGCTGTGTCAAATAAATCGTCAGGCGTCCAGGTCGTCTTGCATGAACAGCCCGGTCTCGGTGCCGACTCGGCCGCTCCGGTAGATGACTCGGCCGTACAGGCGACCCTTGGCGCCGCGCCGCGTCACCCGGAGGATCCTGGCGTTCGGCTTGTGGCCGT
>Ga0307376_10006136_pt1 | contig 10697 bp, 13 predicted proteins | sample TR2MG_FD_202536 | JGI IMG/M metagenome (GOLD analysis project Ga0307376, IMG submission 202536) | Soil microbial communities from Risofladan, Vaasa, Finland - TR-2 | ecosystem: Environmental > Terrestrial > Soil > Coastal area > Acid sulfate soil | place: Finland: Risofladan, Vaasa | collected...
TAGAAAAGGGCAGAATATGGTAAAATATATTGTCAAGGGTCAAGACTACTACTCATCAATACCACCAAACTTTATATTTAAGAAGGCTGATTTTGATGAGTTACGGGATAATATTTTATCAAAAATCTAGTATCATGTCAGCAAAGGAGATGAAACTTATTTACGATTCATTAATTGCCAGTGGTGATTTGGATGTTTTATTTCCAACCATGACAGGAGACTGGTTTTTAGACAAAAAAGAATTCGTTATTCAATATAACTCAACTGAGAGATTATTAGAGAGTCTTGATGAAGAGGACATTGATGATATGGACGATTTAGATATTTACGAACATTACTAAAATGAGTAAAAATCATAATTACGATAAATCACTTATAGAGAAGCTGTGTAAGGCTCAATCGGGTGATAACTTTAATGCCACAGAGGTGGCAAAGCAATACTGTAAAAAGCAGAAAATAGACTATAGTACTTACATTGCTAGGAATATACAAGCTATTATAAAAAATAATGAGTATCATATATATGATATTGGACCAAAAAAGCACCCACAGTACCTAAATGCATGCAAACGCACTTTTGTCAGTACAAAGAAAAATGCAATGATTACATGGGCTCAAGCCAAGACCCCTATCGATGAAGAGCTGTGGAGAAACATGTTAGTGTATGCTGAAGAGCATGATGCAGAAATTATTGTAGTTCCTGGTACATATCTAAATAACGCATCTCCTTTTAATTTTGGCAGAGAGTATGCGTGGGATAAAAGATTAGGTGGATACTTGTACGCAACTCAAGCGAGTGTGCACAATCACTTAGCGGTTATTGCAGATACTGATATAGTCCCTACAGCTCATAGGCCTCTAAATAATTTCCATGGTGTAACTGGAATAGAGAGTAGTGTTATTGGACACCCAAGACAACATATGATTATTTCTCCCACAATGAAAAACCGTAGAAGGAAGTTCATGTTTTCAACAGGTTCTATAACAGTTCCTAATTATAGGAAAGCAAGAGCTGGAAAAGTAGCATCTGTAAACCATAAAATGGGGTTTTTATTTGTAGAGAATTTAAATGAGGAAAATTTTGTAGCTAGACACATCCATGCGGAAGATGATGGGTCATTTCAAGATTTAATTTTTAGAGTTGCTGATGGAAAGGTCACCCTTAAGAATGATTGGAAAGCGATGATTTTTGGAGATACCCATTTATCAAAAGAAGATCAACAAATGCTTAATGAATCTAGAAGACTTGTTAGTTTAGGGAAATGTGAGCGAACTGTATGGCACGACCTATTTGATGGTTACTCTATAAATCATCATCAAGCCAAGGATCATGTTGAGCAGGTTATTAAAGCTAGAAAGGGGCTGCATAGCCTACAAGGAGAGTTGGACATGAACATGAATTTCATAGAGGCGTGGAAAGATACAAACATGGTGATTATACCAAGTAACCACCCTGATTGGATTGATAAGTGGGTTAGATTTAACCAAGGAGTAAAGGATGCACATAATGCCTTACTTTTTAATAAATTTCAATCAGTGCTTTTTGATGAACTCGCTCCAAAGGGACTATATGCGTATGTAATCGAAGAAACTTTCGGGGAAGAGGTTACTTGTCTTGAGAGAGATATCTCTTATGAAGTATGTGGGATAGAGTTAAATAACCATGGGGACCTAGGCTCAAATGGATCGAAAGGTACACCTTTAACTTTTTCTAAGCTACCTCATCCTGTAGTGTCAGGGGATAAGCATCACTGCTATACACTTGACGAAGCCTATGGTGTAGGTATCTCAGGAGTGCTAGACCACAAATACAATAAAGGCATGTCGAGTTGGGCGCAGAGTAATGGGATAATTTTATCAAATGGTAGATTCCAACACTTACTATACTTCGATGGTAAATTCACAAATTTAATGTAAACTAATAATAAAAATGAATAACAAGATTGACACAGGCGCAGCCGCTAGAGATAAAATTATTGCAGGAGTAGACTTAATTGCGAATGCTATTAGAATAACTCTTGGAGCAAAAGGTAAAAATGTAATGTTTGAGTCTAACGTTAAGGGGGGTTCATACTTTACAAACGATGGTGTAACTGTCGCTAGGAACATTGACCCTGCTGATAATATGGAGAGCATGGGTGCAGGCTTGGTTAGGGAAGCTGCATCAAAGACTGAAGCTGAGGCTGGTGATGGGACATCTACAGCATCCATTTTAACACAGGCAATGATTAAAGCTGGCCAGAAATATCTATCTCTCGGTGCAAGCCCAACAGATTTAAAACGTGGTATGCAGAAAGCTTGTGATAAATTAATCAAACTGATTAGTGATGATGCTGTACAGATTAAACACAACAGTAAAGAAATTCAACAAGTAGCAACAATATCCGCAAACAATGATGAGGTCATGGGTAAATTTATTGCCGAGACTATTGCAAAAGTTGGTCATGATGGTGTTATTACTGTTCAAGATGGCTCTGATAATGAAACGAAAGTAGTTGTTGTTGAAGGCGCAGAATATGATAGGGGATATATTACACCCTATTGCGCAAACAACGAGACTCTAGATAAGGCAATAATGAGAAACCCTTATGTCCTTGTAACGGATAGAAGAATAAATAGCTTCAGAGATTTACTTCCTATCCTTGATAAAATAAATAAGCAAAAACCCCTTTTACTTATTTCAGATGAAATCGATCCTGAGGTGCTTCGAACAATAATAATGAACTTAAGCCAAGCTATAATTGACATCGTATGCATTAAAGCCCCAGAGATTGGAGATGCAAGGATTGATGCATTAAGAGATATTGCAACAATAACCGGTGCAACTTATATCTCAGAAGGTAAAGACATGAAACTTGGGGACGATGTTACAATTGAAATGCTTGGAAGATGTGAAGCGATTGAGGTTGATTCAGATACCACTACTCTTATTGGGGGGTACGGAGATGCAGATGAGATAAACGGTCTTATCGATCAAGTTAAATCAAGACTTAAAAAAGAGGATGATGTCTATAGAAAATCAAAACTTGAGCAGAGGTTGGCAAAGTTAGTAGGTGGAGTTGCAGTGATATACGTAGGAGCTCCAACGCAATCTGAACTAGAAGAAAAGAAATTTAGACTTGATGATGCTCTTTCAGCAACACGTTCTGCAATTGAAGAGGGAATTGTCCCTGGTGGGGGTGTACAATTATTAAAATGTATGCAATCTTTAAGCAGAATTAAGACTGAGAACGAAGATGAAAAGTTAGGTATAAAAGTTATCCAAGATGCAATTAAAGAACCATTCCTACAAATTCTTAAAAATGCAGATGAGTCTTCGGAAGTCATTCTAAATGAAGTGATGAAAGCAGGTAGTAATATTGGGTACAATGTAAGAACAGGTGAGTATGTAGATATGATGGAAGCTGGAATTGTTGACCCAGCAAAAGTGACAAAATCTGCGGTAAAAAATGCTGTATCGATAGCAGCAATGTTCTTGACAACAGAAGTAATAATCTCAAATATAAACGAAGACTAAAATGATAGCATTAGGAAGTAGAGTAATAGTAAGAGTTGATAAATCAGATACTGAGTCTAAAACGGGTATTAAGACCGGTGATAAAACTAGGGCTGATAGAGGAACGATAGTATCACTTGGGCATCTTGTGGAGGATCCTGCATTATCTGTGGGAGTAAAAGTAATATTTAGTGAGCATGCCGGTAAAGCTGAGACGCAAGATGGTATAGATTATATTCTACTTAATTATGGAGAACTTTACTCTGCGATATAATGGATATAAGAGAATTAGCGAAAGTGTTCACAGGTAAGCCGGGGAATGATACCGTTTCCCCCGAGATGTTGGTTAACTTCTACAATGAAATAGCAAGTGCTATTTCTATTCAAGATCCCTACCAAAAAATCGCAGAGATATGCAATCTTGAAGAAACTGAGATGGATGGTATATTTAAGCAAAGAGGTAGAGCGATATACTTTGAAAAGACAAAATTTGGGTTTATACAAATGCGTTCAAAATTTTAATTATGAGAGAAAGAAAAAGGATAATTTTAGTAGGGCATGCTGCATCGGGTAAAGACTACCTAGCATCAGAATTCATAAAACATGGATTTCGAAAAGACATTTCACTGACGACTCGACCAATGAGAGCTGGTGAGATTGATGGTTTAACCTATCATTACGTATCAAAAGATCAGTTTATGATGGCTGTACACAGCAGTGGATTTTACGAGTATGTAGAATTCAACGGTTGGATGTATGGTACATCTATGGATGATTGGGATAACGCAGATGTATTCATTATGACACCTTCAGGAGTTGCAACAATTAAGGCTGAAGATAGAAAGGATTGTATTGTTGTATTTATAGAGATATCAGAAGTTATTCGTAGAAAGAGAATGGATATGAGGTCTGATGCGGATACTACAGAGCGTAGATTAAAAGCTGACAAAGAAGATTTTAAAGGGTTTATCGATTATGATTATAGAATTACAGACGCTAATTTCAGTGCTATTGATTGGATTAATATTCTTTCTAAAAGCACATCTAAAAAAGATGAGGCTAAGGAGTTTAGTAATACGTAAGGGTTGGCATAGGTCGATGTTTGCTTGGAAGCCTTTCTTTAAAAACGGAAAGGTTTTCACATTTACTTTCAATGATACTGCTAGATACCAACTATTACCCCCACATGAACTTGACATAAATAAACTTGTTGGGTTTGCAGACGGGTGTTTAAATCATCATAAGAACTCATTCCGTATTGGATGGAGGTATGTATCTGTTGATGATAGTGTTGAGATTATTGCCTATACCTACGTAGATGGTGTAAGAGAAGTTAAAGTCTTAGAGACAATAAATCTCTATGATGTAATGCAAGTAGAAGTTATTTGCCAGGATAGTGTGTATAGAGTTCTTATCAATGGTTACAAAGTTCACTATATTCGAAGATCAAGTAATATAAAATGGAGGTATAAACATTTACTATATCCATATTTTGGGGGTGTTAAGACTGCACCCCATTTTATACTCATAATGTTAAACTGGAATAGTCTACCAAAAATTAAAAAGTAATGAAGTATTTTTTTGACACAGAATTTATTGAAGGTCCCCAAAGGGATAAAAGATTTCTAGGGTTTAAGGCTAGAAAAAATCCCCCCACAATTGATTTAATTTCGATTGGGGTAGTATCAGAAGATGGAAGATCTTACTATGGGATATCAAATGAGTTTAATCTAAATGAAGCTTGGGATAGATACCAACTCGAAAATGGGACTAAAGTGTATTGGCTACGTGATAATGTATTGAAGCCCTTATTCGAAGACCTACTAGATAGGGCTAATCTATCAGGTCCTAATAGAGATCATTGGAATTTTAGTAAAAGTAATATGAAATCTGCCTTAACGTTATATGGAGACTCTAGGGAGGATATTACGACAAGTATAAAACAATTCACAGGTGTTGAATTTATATATCCGGATGGAGTAGGTAGTCCAGATACATCCAATATAGAGTTTTATGCTTACTATGCGGATTATGATTGGGTTGTATTTTGTTGGCTATTTGGTAGAATGCTTGATTTACCAAAGCCATTCCCAATGTATTGTAGAGACTTAAAGCAAATGTATGACGACAAATCAATTAAGTTCAAGACTGCAGGCGGTTCACTAAAAGACCATACTTTATACCCCGGTCAAACTAATGAACACAATGCTTTAGCTGATGCCAAATGGAACAAGAGACTATTTGATTTTCTTAGTAATCTCAAATAGATAATAAAAACCAAAAAGAAAGCCACCCATTATAGGTGGCTTTTTTAGTTTTACACATTCTTTATTCCGAAATATATCCAAGCCCCTGATACAACTAGGAATATTTCTTGTATCATAAAGTAAAATAGTGGATGAACTTCTACTGCATACTTAGCTCCACTCCCTGGAGCACCCCATGTGTAAAACAGCACATTGCCTATAATAGTAAGTAAGGCTAATGCAAACTTTGTTATTCTATTTTCAAAAAATTTCTTCATCTTATAATAGTTAATTGTTACAAATTAGGACTTCTTAACAGCAGAGTGCTTTTCTACCAGCTTAATAAATTCACCTAGAAACTCTTCCCCCAATGCCTTTTTAAAGGTTGTCACCTCAAGCTGAAATGATTTCTGACATATGGTTTTTGGTGTATAGGTAATCCAATAATCAGCGTCTTGTTCTTTGTCTGCGATACTCCTTGATTCAGACCCTTCAAATAGTACATCTTGTCCATGTGATATTGTTTCAGGTACAAAATATAATTTTTTCTCTTCCATATAAATTGATTTTTGTTAAGTAAAAATAGACAATCTTTACAATATACACAAGTTGATTGTGTTAATAAAAGTAAAATTTTTTCTAATTTATTTGGAATTTAAGTCATCTATGCTTAATTTCGTATCATGAATAAAAATACACTCTATAGTAGATGTCTATCGTTATGGTTTCGCAAGAGCCTTGACCTAGGTATGCTATAGTGTGATTTGATATAAATAATAATTCCCCACTGAAGCTCTAGGTCATATGATCTAGGGCTTTTTTTGTGGAGTTAAGTTTGGAGATATAGCAAAGATGGACTATGCGCCTGGTTGAAGCCCAGGATATTCAGGATCGTTACCTGATGTCTCCACGAGGCTGAGTGACAACAGAAAGAAAGAAACAGGAAAAATGTCAACCCTTGGGTTCGGGGTATATAAAAGGGAATCCTTGCAGACCGGTTTTATGCAAGGGCTACTGGGACCAAGATGGGAGATAGCTGAATATTGGCTTAAGTCAGCGCAGACTGTAAATCTGTAGTCGTTTAAAACGGGTCGGGGTTCGATTCCCTGATCTCCCACATATGGAAGGCATCCGGCTGGATGAGGAGCTAGTCTTGAAAACTAGTGGGTGTAAAAGCTTTTAGAGTTCGAGTCTCTGGTCTTCCGCAATTACGACACCTTGTCGCAATAGGTGTCGCAATATACAGGTGAGCGTTGGTTTAGTCAGCAGGATTCCAACCCCTCGCTGTTAGAGTTCGAATCTCTACACCTGTGCAATTGGCATCGTGGGTGAGTGGTTTAGCCCCTAGTCTGCAAAACTACGGTACGTCAGTTCGAATCTGGCCGATGCCTCAATAAAAACGTGCGCATTACAAGAAAAATGAGCGCAAATGGAAGATGAACCTACTTGGGTAGGCGCACCCTGCTAAGGTGTTGGATGTTTCGGCATTGGGGATCAGGGCCTCCGTCTTCCGCAATAGTGCAACAGGGTGTTGCACAAATGCCTCCGTGATGGAATTGGTAGACAGATCGGTCTTAGAAACCGTGGTCCGAAAGGGCGTGTGAGTTCGAATCTCACCGGAGGTACAAATGCTGGTGTGGGGAAATGGTAAACCCTTCAATCTGTTGAAGATTGAGTGCCGAGTGTGAAAGGAGATGGTAACTCCGTATCGCTAGAAAGGCTGTAAAGAGTGAGGGTTCGAGTCCCTCCTCCAGCACAAATGCCCCCGTAGCTCAACTGCTAGAGCAGTGCTCTTCTACAGCACGGGTTAGAGGTTGGACTCCTCTCGGGGGTACAAAAGTGTAACAAATATTGACGATATTTGTGACAGAAAATGTCCTGTTTTTTAATTAATAAACAGGACAAAACAGACTAGAAGCTCAAATGGATGAGCAGTGCCCTACGAAGGTTCAGGTTGTGAGTTCGACTCTCACCTAGTCTACAAAACATGGTTAGGTGAAATGGCTAGGTGATGGAATTGGTTAGACGTGCTAGACTTAAAATCTAGTGTCCAAATACGGGCGTGTGGGTTCGATCCCCACCCTGGCTACAACAAAAGTGTTCATTATTTCAGGTTGTTCATGTTACGTGAACGACTGATTTTACTGAACAAATGAAAATAAAGTAAAATAAATTACAATTTATTTGGTTTTATCAAATCTTATTTCGTAGATTTGCAGAGTCGAATATAAATAGACATAAGACAAATGAAAAATTTTATACATATCGCAACGGCCAATGGCATTACTGTGAATCAGATGGAGACTAAGGATCCGATCTGGTCCGAGGGTGATATTATAGAGTTTGATTTGACAACAATTTGATTTAAACAAACTACTAACTATAACAAAGCTCTCGGACAACCCCGAGGGCTTTTTTTATGCCCAAATAATATCTGGGTATGGTACAGTTGGTAGTACGGGGCATTTGGGATGCTCAGGTCGCAGGTTCGAGTCCTGCTACTCAGACATAAGATATAGCAGGAGATACTACTATCGTCCACCTGAAAAAGAAAAGGAAAAAGTAGTAACACGGGACTGTAGCAAGTGTTGGCTATTGCACCTGCTTTGCAAGCAGAAGGTCGGGGGTTCAATTCCCCCCAGCTCCACAAAGTGTAAAGAGATTGGAATAATCTTTACACCATAAACAGAACATGATAAGAAAACTTGTTTTTCTATACATGACAAGCGTGAGTAGCTCAATTGATAGAGCACTAGCCTTCCAAGCTGGGGGTTGTGGGTTTGAGCCCCACCTTGCGCTCAATTAAAACAGCTTACTGGACTGATGCCGGTAGGTTCTGAGGAGTGGGTGAGGACCACATATATCTTTGTCAGGGATATAGTTTTGTAGAAGCTTCAGAGATGGTTTTAAGGAATAACGGTTTGTCGGTCCAGTCTGGAGTGGACGCTGCCCTGTCACGGCAGAGATCACGGGTTCAAATCCCGTACGAACCGCACACAAGACGAAGGGGGAAGATTGCAGGTTCGAGTCCTGTCATGCCGGGGAAACCTGGGGTGTTAGTTTAAATCGGCTAGAACGCTCCCGTGTCTTGAAATTGCTTTGTAGCTCAGTGGTAGAGCACCCGACTGTTAATCGGATTGTCGTAGGTTCAATCCCTACCAAAGCAGCAATATTGGAATGTAACTCAGTGGTTAGAGTTCCTGCCTGATGAGCAGGCTGTCGGAAGTTCGATTCTTCCCGTTCCAACACATAGGGATATAGCTCAGAGGAAGAGCAGATGTTTTACATGCATCAGGTCGGGATTTCGAAACTCCCTGTCCCTACAAAACAAAACATAATTTACAAAACATTAAAATTTTGTAAAACATATTTAGTATTATGAAAAAGAAAATAAAGATAAAGAAAATTTTGGACTCTTAGCTCAATCGGTAGAGCAGCGACCTCATAAGTCGAAGGTAGTGGGATCATAACCCTCAGAGTCCACAACTGCCCTCGTAGCTTAGCTGGTTAGAGCACTCCACTTTTAATGGAGGGGTCATGGGTTCGAGTCCCATCGGGGGTACAAATAAAAGAGCAATATAATGCACTTGTAAGCCTATAGTGCGACAAAAAAATAAAAAAGTAAGCGTATAGTGTGACAAAATGCACTATCTAAAGTAATAAAATATGGCGAGGTGAGCAGTAACTGGCAACTCGGTGGTCTCATAAGCCGCATGTTTCGGGTTCGAATCCCGACTTCGCTACAACATCAGAATAGGGGGAGAAGTAACCGCTTCGAAGATCCCTAGAACTGATAGATGATTTAAACAAAAAGAAATGAAAGTAGGTAACGACATATCGGAAGTAGAGGAAGAGGAGACAACACGCTCCGTTCTTCTAGTTGGTCAGGAAACCAGACTTTCAATCTGGCAACACGGGTTCGATCCCCGTACGGAGTGCCATCAGATTACGCTACATCAGTCCTTGGTGTAGCACATTCAACAAATTTTATTATAATGCCTCTTAAGCACTGAGGGTAAGTGCGTCCGATTTGTACTCGGAAGGTAGTCAGTTCGATCCTGACAAGAGGCTCAACCACCGATATATCAGGTAATTTTACATAGTTTCCCCTGCTGTATCAGGTATATTGCCCGGTAGACAAGTTGGCAAAGTCACCTGACTTTGAATCAGGTATTCGCAGGTTCGAACCCTGCCCGGGCAACTGTGTAGGTAGCTTATGTGGTAAAGTGTCAGACTGTGAATCTGGAGAAGAGGGTTCGAGCCCCCCCTACACCCCAATTAAATCTCTCGTACTGATATACGGAGTCCTCGTTTTCTTGCATGACTAATCATGTTGCGTGTTCCCTTGCTGTCTTTTGAAGGAAATGCAATTAGATGTGTTGCGTACTCAGCCATTTCCCGATTACGGATGGGACCGGCTTTTTTACCATGTGTATGCCAATCAGCTGGAAATCGATTTATTTTGATTCCTCTAGAATTTGCGTACACTTCACCTAAATAATCAGCACCATACTTTTCTACCCTCCCAGCTTCGGTTGTCCGAACTGATTGCTGTTGACCGGATACAATCTCGAGGTCTTTCAACTCCATGTCCTGGAACATGAAATCAAGCTCGGCTGCAAGGAATACGAAATTATCCATATTCCTGCAACCTGCTACTATTACTCTGAAAGGCTTCTCCATTAGAATAACGACCCCTCTCTGAATTCCTCAACATTAGCCGGTATATCCATAATCCCCGACTCAAAAGAGATTGGGTTAGCATAGCTTACCGTTATAGTACCTTCTCTAGGATTAATTTTTATTAATGTCCCAACAACTTCCATAGTTCTAGGAGATTTAGCCCCATTTTCATCTACTACCTCAAAAGTAAGGTCAAAACCTATTTGGTTTCCTTGTTTCCAATTAATCATCGTTGTTTATTTTATGTTATCAATTACTGTTTTGGCGTACTT
>Ga0307376_10006137_pt1 | contig 10692 bp, 24 predicted proteins | sample TR2MG_FD_202536 | JGI IMG/M metagenome (GOLD analysis project Ga0307376, IMG submission 202536) | Soil microbial communities from Risofladan, Vaasa, Finland - TR-2 | ecosystem: Environmental > Terrestrial > Soil > Coastal area > Acid sulfate soil | place: Finland: Risofladan, Vaasa | collected...
ATATAGCGCATTAGATAACCAATGCGCTAGTGTTCTACATAAGTGCTAGAGGGAATTAGCACCTTTCGAGACTGCTCTCATTAGTAATGATATCAGACATTTGTCAAGATGTCAGTGGGTTAAAGTGGGTATATTTGACTTTTATACCCTTGCACTAACCTCTTTTATCCAATCCTCCGAATATCCCAACATTTCCGCTATTTGCGCTAATGTATATTTTTTTCGACCGTCCTCGTTTTTTTGATATTTAAGGTATGCAACCTTACTATAAATATTGTCACATTCCTTTATAGCTGCGTTTACACCATCAAGGTTTGTTTGCATATTCTCAATATACTCATTTTCCATCACTATCAAGTTCCAGAAATGGTTCATATTATAAACTATCTTGTCAAGGGTTGAATCGTCACTGCTTCCCCTGGGCATATCTAGATTCGCATAGTTTTGACCCTTAATCTCTCTAGGTCCACTATTATCAAATTGATTAGTCCAATATTTCCAATTAACCTCAAGACCATCTCTTAGTTTGATATGAGTTTCTAATTCCATAATAAGTAATTTGTAATTTTTCATATATTTCCCCCTTACATTCTAAAGTGTCTCTGAAATGGCATTTCCTTATCTATGTAGATTATCTCTGTTAAGTCTACAAGCCGCTTTACGTAATGTTTTTTATCTCGCCAATACTTTACACTCACCTTTTGCCTATCTGCCGTTATATCGCCATATAGGCTCTCGTCATAATCTAGTTGTGCGCCGTTGTATTGTCTGTCCAACTCTATGTAGTAAGTAGTATCATGGATAGATATATTATTACGCTTCATTACTTCTTCCCCCATTCATTCAATAATGCATTTCTTTCATTCTCCGGCATAGTCTCAATCCCTAATTCCTTCGCTTCTCTGACTATTTCCTCTAGTAATACTGACATTTCCCTTGCATCATAAACGCTACTTCCGTAATAGCTTATGACTTTCTTATATCCTTCAAGTTTGCTGTCCTCCAAGACTTCTGCAAACCATCCTAATCCTTTACTATCCCAACTTTCAATCCATCTTTCAACAGCTTCATTTTTTATAGGCACTATCTCAAATTGTCCCACTTCTCTAATTGCTGTTTTATAGACAAACTCTTTAGTGTTCTTTATTTCCTCTGCGATCTTTTGGCATATAGTGAAACAGTATGCATTTGCATCTAAACTTCGTTTGACCCTATACTGCTTTATATCCACTTGTAACTCTTTGCCCTTTGCGATAATTTCCTTTAACCCTGCGACCTCCTGTGCTGTTTGGTGGCACTTTAAAGTAGTTAACACTATTTCCATCAACTTGGTATCTTCAGGGTATGAAATTCTTATTGCGCTAGCTTTCATGGTTTAGAAAATAGTGGTTCTATTGGGTGGTTTTCGTGGTAGCATTTACCTTTGTAATATCTACAATCTTTACATCTTTCCACTTTACAATTTGTTTTTATAAAATCCCTATATGCTTGAAACACTTCTTTTTTAATTATCATTATTGTTCTCCCTCCCATGCTCTATACATATTAAACCAATCTTCTGCCGTCATAGTTATAAGCCATTCACAATGGTTTTTTCTATGCGCTACTATAGGTATTACCGCCTTTGCATCTGCTTTGCTTTGACTCATTGCACCTTCTATATTTAATCGCTCTACTCGCTTAACTTCGATATGTATTCCAGGGAGTCCAATAACATCAGCGTCACCATTTGCCCCACAATATTGCTGACTTCTTCTTGCTTCATAGCCATGTTCTCTGCACACCTTTGCAAATTGACGCTCCCCTTCTTTGCCTTTTTGGTTAGAATTCATAAGTGCGACCTCCCATAATCTGACGTATTACTTCTGTATTTTTAAACCCGTTTTTATGATGTTCTAAAGTTTTAACCAACTTCATGCACATTTTATAATTAAGGTTTAATACTTCCATTAGTTTGCTTACTGTGTAATAATCTTTGTAGAGTGTGTCCGAGAGGTATTGCTGTACCCCTCGTTTATACTCTAGGTCAATGGACTTTTTGCAATGCGGCGATTCGTTTCCTCGGTGGTGGCTATCGCATAGGTATTTGTAATTCCAATCTGCTTCAAGTCCTTTTCTTTGACTTTTAAAAATAACGTGGTGTCTTTCCCCTGGTCGGCTGCAACCTCCTATTTCACACTCCATATTTAAAACTCTTTTTACCCTGTCTATTTGGTATATCTTGCATTTCTGGTTTTATTGCTTCCATTTCCATAGCACCCAAAATATTAAATGCCATTGCTGCGAGGTGATCTTCGTCATCCCATCCAGCTTTATATTTTAATAAATGTCTCTCTGCGCTATCTATAAAGCTTGTGCACGGAATACCTTTCATAAAATTAAATCTTTCATACTTCTTTGCGCCTTTTTCATAATGTGAGGAAAGTCTCAATATTGCATTAGGCGGTATGCTTAGACAGTCTCCCTTACCCTCATGTACATCTCTTACTGCGCCACTTTCAAAGCGTGTTCTGTTTCCACTATCCTGCATATCGTCTACTGCTCTTTCTATATCTGCCAGATCTAGTTCTCGCACTTCTATTTCGTCTAAGTTTTCTCTGTGTAATAAGTCGCAATCTTTACAGTCTATTTCTTTGTCGCATTCCCAATTTAATTTGCAAGTTATTTTGTTAAACATTGTTTTCCCCCTGTTAAATTATTTCTACTTCTACTAATGACATTCCCAAACTTTTACTTGTATAAGTTAAAAAGTAATAAGATTCAAGATATTTAAAAAATGCGTATCCCATTAAGTGAGCCGAGATCATTAACTGTTTAGTGTTTAAAGTGTCGTCAATAAATATATGTTCTTTCTGTATCCTAATTTTTTTCCTTGTCATTGAATTAACTCACCCCTTTTTAAAATGGATATTCTTCTCGCTAATTCCTCACCATGTAACCCCATTGGAATTACTTCTTTACCGCCTATTATCTCTGGTGTGTATGATGCCCTGCGACCTTTCTTTACTGCTCCCTCATATATATCTCTTGCAGGTGGTTTTAACTTCCCATACTTTTCTATTTCTTCTGGTGTCATAGGTCTTGATATGCATTCACTCATTTTATAAACCCTCCTAAAAATTCGTTTATCGTTGGTCTAAATCCACTTACTTTCTCGATGTTGTTGCATAGTTGGTTCATTTGCATTAGTATTGTTTGATATTCTGGTAGCCATTGCTCAACTTCTTTTTCTGTTGTGCTGCTATTCTCTAAAAATGCAGTAGCTTTGTTAAACCTGATTAGTAGTTTGTTGTATTGCTTTTCAAGGATTGTACATTTTTTAACTATTTCTATTGCTTGCATTACTTCCCCCTAATCGTCCCACGGTGTTTTTTCTTGGCTTGTATAAAATTCCTCTACACCGCATGGCTTTAATATTTCGTCGTTGCCGTGATTAAAAAATACTCTGTATGGTGTCGCAAAATCTATTTGCAATATTCCTGCCGGACCATGCCTATTGAGGAAAAAGTTAATATCTACTATGTCAACCAATACATTTGAATTATTATATTTATACTTGACCGTGTTTTGGTCTGTTTGTTTGTTATAATAACTATCTCTATACATCAACATTAGTCCGTCACAATCTTGCTCAAAACTCCCGCTATCCCTTAAATCACTAGGCATTGGCTTCCTGTCTGCTCTTTGATCCACATCTCTGCTTAATTGGCTTAGTGCTAATACGCAAATCTTATTATCTTTTGCCATTTCCTTTAACCCTCTTGATACTTCTTCAAGTTGATAATTTCTTTGGAGTTTCTTATCTCCATGAATCATTTGCACATAATCTATTACAATCAACCCAATTTTACCCTTGCCCTGCTTATCAAACTTCTTTTGAGCTTTTTTAAGACTTGCATTTATCTCTCCCATACTTCGGGACCTGTCATCTATATATATAGGTTTTTGTTTTAGGTCCTTAATTGCTTCCTGCATTTCTCTGAATTCTATAGCTGTCAATTTCCCGCTTTGCTCTAACATGCTATCAACTTTAGAATTTTGATATATTAGTAACTTGATCAGTTCTTCTTTTGCCATTTCCAAACTAAAAATAACTACTGGTACTTTAGTTGATGCTATTTCTGCTAATTGACAAAACAAACTTGTTTTTCCCATCTTTGGTCTGGCACCTAAGATGTAATATCTTCCTGGCTGCCATCCTCCTGTTAATTTGTCCAAGTCACAAAAGCCCGTTGGTATTCCTGCTATTTTTCCGCTCTTGCTATGTTCTTTAATGTTTTTTATAACTTCATCTATTAGGTCTGGCACATATCCGCTATAGGTCGCATCTTCCATTTGTAAGGCTTGTATGTCTGCTACAGCTTGCTGTATGGTTTCTGCTATATTGCCCTCTGCCTTGCCTTGAAGTTGTGCAGCAATCTTTATTAATTTTCTTTGTGCGGACCTTTCTTTGATTATTTTCACATAATGCTGATAATTAGCTGTTGTTACGATTGACGATATTAATCTTGTTATGTCTTGAAACTCTACTGCTGATGTTTTGAGACTTTTTAAATTATCAATTATGGTAATAGGGTCAATATTAGTTCCTGCTTTTTTAAGGTCCGTCATTGCTTGATATATTTCCCTGTGTTCTATATGGTAAAAGTCATCCGCTTCGAGTTGTGGAATTATTTCATCTATTAATCCTGTTTCAAACAACATGATACCTAATAAACTTTTCTCTGCTTCTGTGTTGAATGGTAAATTCATTAACTCCACCCCCAAGTTTGTTCTTTTGGCTTATCCTCAAAATTAATATCAAGATAATCTACATAGCCACCATTAAAAAATGTACTTCCTTGTTGCCATGCTTTCCATTCTTCTTTTGTTTGTTTGTATCTATTAACACACCTTGTCAATTCTTCAATGCCTATAATTTGTAGTTTTTTTATTTGAGCTTTAGCAACTTTATTTTTGCCTTTTTTATTGGGATATAAGGACCAAACATTTTCGAAAAACTCTATATATACTTCTTTATCATTCTTTACATTCTTCTTTAGTGGTTGCGACTTGGTTGTCAGTTGGTCATCAGTTGGCGATGACTTGGTCATCAGTTGGCGAATATTAGCTTCAATGCCTTGTGTATCAACACATTCACTTGGCGATATATTGTACTTTTTGAAGTTAACTATTTTGAAAATCGTCGCTTTATTCTTTCCTATCGGGATAACCTTTTCTATCATGTTGTCTTTTATAAGGTTATTCATAAGGGTTCTTAACTTCGATTCTGAGATATTTAATCTTATAGAATAACTTGGTCTACTGTATAAAAATTCAGAATAATTGATCGTATAAATTGTACCTTTGTAAGTATCTGTTTTAGGTTCTTTGCTAAATCTTGCACTAAATAACATGTCTACCCATACTTTAAAACAGTCATTGTCTTTGTATATCCAATGTTCCCTTATCTCCCTTCTTAAGGGTAGGAAGTTTTGCATTTAATCACCTACTCTATTAGTTGTATTAAATTATCATGTTTGAATTTAATATAGTATGCCATGTTGTAATCTCGACACTTTTGGCAGTAGTATTGGTCTTTGTCTTTTGCTCTGCCGCACGGACATAAACCTTGTCGTTTGCGTTGTCTACGTAGTTTTAGTGATTGCACACCGTTCATATTCTACCTCCTGTTGTTCTTTTGCCCATTTTTCATGTTGGCTTATCATGCTATATCTGGCATAGGATCAATTACATTCTTTACTTTGTAATAGTCTGACATTACCCATTCTTTGCTTGGCTTACCTGTTTCCATTTTGCCTAACACTGATAAGTCAACACCTTTTTTTACTGCCATATCCATAAGGGCATTTAGTTGAATTTTGCTAGGCTTTACATTATCTTCATAGCCATTATTAAGTTCATATTCTCCTTCTTTGATGATGCCATCCATTCTTTTAAGGTCTTTAACAAGTTCTTTAGGTAATGTTTGTTTCTTGTTCTTGGGTTCTTCTTGCTCCCTTGGCATTTCCTCAAATCCAGTAAACTCTACTCCATACCCTGCAAATCTTAATGCCCTTGCGATAGCTCTCGTTTCTGCTAATTCAAGGATTGCATTTCTTAGTTTTGCATCTCTAGTTACTGTTGCGTTACCTAATCCATTGTATATTCCCTTATCTGTCGTTACCTTCGCTTGTATGGTTGTTTTATCGCTATCTTGATAGATTATATTAGTTTCAATTGAAAGTGCCTTGTTACTCTCGTGAGCGAGCCTCAACCTACCACCTACTACTGGGTAACTTTTACCACTAACGCAAACTAACTCATCAGCATTAAATTGATTATTCACTTACTTCACTCCTTTAAATTTGATATAATTATCGGTCTGAATTAAGCCATATATTGTCGCTTTCTTCGTGGATTGTTGCTACTTCATCAAGTCTAGATTCTAATCTGCTTATTTTAAGTTCTAAATCCTCAATCTTATTTTCAAGATCCTCTTTTGTTTCATCCCATAACGCAAAGTCTATTTTCTCTCTTAAATAATCAGCATCTTTCTCGTCAAGTTCTAGCGTTAATGTACCTATTTGTATTGATACGAAGTTTACTTTGCCACTGTGGAATCTTTGAACATCTACTTCTATAGTTGGATTTTCTCCGATAAATTCAGCTTTAATTGACATTCATTCTTCCTCCCCTACATTTGTTATAGTTTGAATTTCGCCATCCCCTATTACTACCGCATACCCCTGAACGAACAACTCGATTGCATCTAAAAATGTATAATCTTTTATTGCTCTGTACATTGTTTATACCTCCCTCATTAATTCACTAATGCTTGCATTTTGCATCGCTTCGGCGGTGCTTTTTATATAAGTGCAATTATTATCATTAGTGCTATCCCCACTAATGCAAATCCCCACGCAAAACCTTTTGATTCACTGCAACGTTTTACAAGCCACTTTTCCATATTACTGCCTCCCAATCACTTATTAATAACTCTTCCGGTATCTCTGCCATAGTCAATTTCAAACAATCCTCACACTGACCAAACCCAACAATTTCCTTTACTTCCTGACACTTTGCACATTTTTTAACTGCCATAATAAACATCCTCCAATTCATCAAGTTGTAACGAAGCTTCTGGCATGGAATATTTTTTTCTTCCGTGCTTTTTCAATGTGTATATCTCAGAGACTATTTGTGTTGCATCTTCTTCGGTATCGTATGTTCCTAGTAATATAGGTTGCTTCAGGAACTTCTTGCCGTATATGTTCCAGCCCATGAAACACCCCATTGCGTAGTGTTCTTTAAAATAAACCTTTCCTGTTCTAAATTTAGTTCCGCGGTCTTGGTCTACGATAACCATTTAAATTACTTCCTTTCTTATAAATTGTGTTTCTACAATAAGCCACCTTATTAATATTTTAATATTGTCTACTGTTACGATAACGTAACCATTAGTTAAAAAAATAGTGTGGTATTCTCATAGCTTCAATATCTAATGCCTTACTTATTTTATCTATTTCCGTTAAAGTAAATTCTGTATGTCCGTTAAGTTTTCTATTCAAAGTTGTTTTATCCATTTTAGCTAAACCAGCTAACTGCTCCTGCCTTAATTGTTTTTCTACCAGCAATGCCTTTATTTTTAAAAATTGATTTTTTACCATTTGCTCTCACCTCCTTGTTTTATTTAACCTTTAATGCAATGATATCATGCGTTGACATATAAGTCAATACGTTTTCGTAAAATAAAAAAATATATTTTATTTATGTATTGCATTTTCGTATTTCTGCGGTTACACTTACTTAGGAAGTAAAAAATAAAATTATATATTTGAGGAGATTGAGAAATGTTAAAGACTAAGTTGTTTTCGGAAAGATTAAAAGAAATGAGAGAAGAAAAAAATTTGTCTGTGAAAGAATTGGGCGAATCATGTGGGACAAGTGGAGCTACCATAAGCAGATATGAAACAGGAGTACATGAACCAAAGAGCAATATGGTTAAGAAGTTAGCTGAATTTTTTAATGTAAATCCTGCATGGTTAATGGGTGCAAACATAGACAGAAATGAATCAATGAATACTGATGAAGATATTGCATATATAAAAGTTGCTATGGATGCAAAAAGGGCTAATATCAGCCCAGAGAAATTGGCAGCATTAATTGAACTTTTGTCAAAAGAATAAAGATATCCTTTGTTTCTCTCATTGTATAACAATTATTAATATAGATTATATCATTGACCTCGACCGATTTTATGTGATTGTATTTTTCTGGGAAATTAACACATTTTACCATATCATTACCCCCATTAAAATATTTTGTCCAATAATACCATTTTATTCTTTATGTTAATAAAATTACAATAGGTATAAAGACCTAGTCAATTTGAAAGGGGGACACTATGGAAAGAGTGACTATATTTTCGTTTGGGGTAGTTGTTGGTTTTTTAGTAGCAATTTTAATATTATATGTGGCAAAATGAAGGGGGGATATTATTTTGCATATACTTATATTCATTATAGGGACATGCCTTGGGTATGTGGTAGCCCTTGTTTTTATTATTAGTAAAATAGATGGATTAAACAATGCGGTATGGGTTGAAGAATCAAAGGAGCGTGTAAGAAGATTTAGACAAATTAAATAGCTTGTCATAATGAGTTTTAAAATGTAAAATAAGAGTAACAAAAAAACAGTAAGCCTTTTCCCCTTAGTTTGGCGACCGAGGGAAAAGGCTATAAAGAAGATTTGTATTCTCTTTTCCTATATTATACCGATTGTTATAGAAATATGCAAGAGGTAAATAATATTTAGAGATATTCCTTCTTTGCTGTTGTAAAGGGGGAATTTTTAATTGAAATATTTTAAAGAGAATGAAATTGATAAATACATATATTACAGAATACCAAAGCCGTTATTTAGTAGCTTAAGATATAGGGATATGATGGTATTATCAAAAGTGCTTTATGGAATATTTTTAGATCGCTGCTCTTTAAGCCGGCTTAATGGATGGGTAGATTTAGAAGGAAGGGTATATTTTTATTTTACCATATCTGATGTAATGGAGTTGTTGAGTATAAGCAATAAAACGGCAGTAGGATTATTTAAAGAATTGGTAAAATATGAGTTGTTAGAGGTAGTTAGACAAGGTTGTAATTTGCCTAATATATTATATTTAGGACAGTATGAGTTATACACATAATACACAGGCTTACAAGTGTTGAAATTGCTTAGACGTGTAGAAATTACACTTCCGGACGTGTAAAATTTACACACGAGTAATATAGAGCGAGTAACTATATTCTATTAATTATATAAAGGGGTGTTAGTATGGCAAAGGTGTATGCAATTTTTAACTATAAGGGAGGCGTGGGCAAAACCACCACTACAATAAATCTAGCCTGGGCGTTAATCAGTTTAAGGAAAAAGGTATTATTACTTGATTGGGACCCGCAAGGGCATCTATCAAAAGCTATGCAAATTGCAGAGGATAAAATCAAATACACCGTATATGATGTATTGCATGGTATTAATATTAAGAGTGCTATGTTGACGGATAACGAATACTTTTACTTCCTTCCATGCGACATAAATTTAGCAGCTGCGGACGACGAATTGAAGAATAAACAATATACCCTTCAAAAGCTACTACAGACCATTCAAGCCGACTTTGATTATATATTGATAGATTGCCCTCCTAGCTTGGGAAGTTTGAGCATAAACGCATTGTGTGCGTCTGATGGGGTATTGGTACCGATGCAGACAGATTATCTTTGTTATTGTGGTTTTGAATTGCTGATGGGAACCTTTGATAAAGTGAAGAAGTTGAATCCTAAGCTAGAGATACTTGGAATACTAGCCACAATGCACACAAACACTCGACACAGCAAGGAAATGTTACAGATAATACAAAGTACTGGGAAAGCTTTTAAATCAGTTATAAGTCATAGTGTTAAGTTTAAAGACTGTACAGTGGAGGGTGTTCCTATTATGGAATATGATAAGAGGTTAGGGAAACAATATACAGATTTAGCGAAGGAGGTAATTGATCGTGCGCAAAAGCATAACGGATAAAATTACAGGAGTAGATAAACTTTTTATCGTTGAAGAAGAAAATCCTATAATTAATAATGATAATGAAATTGCAATTGAATCTATAATTAAATCTAATAATGAAATTGAATACAATCATAATCCTATAATTAATCCTATAATTGAGAAGGTAAAATATACAGCCAGCAGAACGCAGAGAGCCTTTTATTATGATAAGAAGTTGATTAAGATATTTGATAAGAATTATCCTGCAAGTAAGTATAATAAATCGCTTATAATGAATGAATTATTGCGTAAGTTTTTGGAAGAAAATAAACTAATATAATTCACAAATAAGACTTGCATTTGTCAGACGAGAGGTTTATAATATAAGTATAAATTAAATTTAGGAGGTACTTATGGTAAAGATTAAAGATGCAAAACTCCCAGATGTAAGGGTGCCGCAAAAGCTAAAGGAAGAAACGATAAAATGCGCTGATGCAGTTGATGAAAAATTGTCAGAATACATCTATAAGTCTGTAGAGGATAGAAATAAAAAAGTATTGAAAGGAAGGGTGTAAGGTGGCTAAACAAGAAAGATGTGCTATATGTGATGAATTAACAGGTAATGCAGGGGTATTAGACGATAGTCTTGTATGTTGTGAATGTGGGAAGGTT
>Ga0307376_10006140_pt1 | contig 10691 bp, 9 predicted proteins | sample TR2MG_FD_202536 | JGI IMG/M metagenome (GOLD analysis project Ga0307376, IMG submission 202536) | Soil microbial communities from Risofladan, Vaasa, Finland - TR-2 | ecosystem: Environmental > Terrestrial > Soil > Coastal area > Acid sulfate soil | place: Finland: Risofladan, Vaasa | collected...
CCCGCCTAGCAGCAAAAATGGTTGTCCCTGGCAGGGCAAGGGGAAAGTCCTTTTACCTGGCGGGAGATCCCGCTGAACGAGACGGACAGGAAAGTCCTGGCGGACAATCTTGCTGCGGTGGCCGGCGAATGGCCCTTCCATGGTCGGAAAGGTCAGATGACCACCCGGACGGCGGAACGGGTGTTGATGAAGTACGACCGCCTGGCTGGTGCCGAGGCCACACCGCACCAGTTAAGACATTATGAGAAGCGTTTGATTATGAAACGCAGTGTCCCCCAAATGGCTTAAATGCGGTGTTTTTTATATATTCACTTCTCATAATAATCCATGATTAGCCCGTGGTTTCCTCGGTCATTCCAACGTAGCCAGCGCAGAAATTTATGCCCGCGCCGATAGCGAGATAAAAAGAAAAGCGATGGAAAGTGCATATGTGAAACTGGACATTGGTGAGATGCCTTCCTGGGGAACAAGATGGTGGAGTCGATGAATTGGTTGCAAAATCTATATAGACAGCCGGAATATCCTAAACATTATGGGAAGTACGGGTGAACAGCATCCTCGAAAACTAAGATATTTCCAGCATGCATGTCCCATAATCATACGTTTTGCAAGAGATTGCTGGATCAAGGGGTCTGCCCAGTGGAACCCGGTGGCCGGGGGCAAGAGGGTGGCCGAGCAGAAGAAGGTGCCCAGGTGGCTCAGTCGGCGAGAGATATCTGCCCTGGCCGGCTCCGTCCAGAAGTACGGAACTGCTGAACCAGTGGGGTTACCCTGGACCAGGTGGCTGTCCTGGCCGGGCAAAGCAACCTGAACAAGACGGCCAAGTGCGTCCGGCTGTCCGTGCAGAACTTGGAGAAGGCAGTGGACCGGCTGAGATGGGAGTAGGTTGGTCAGGATGGATACATTTTTTGGCTTCCCTTGACGCCTCGCTCTTACCAGCCGGATGATGTTTCGCCTCAGCCGCGAGAAGCAGGCTATCTCCCTGGACGCCGAGAGTCCCTCTTATCCTTCTCCCACCGGACACAAATTACCGGCTCGCTTCTGGACAGGTTGGACGTGCAGCCGGAGCAGTTGTCGCAGATATCGATCTCTTCCTCGATCCTCTCTCTCGCTTTCTGAGGCCATAGGGGATCGCGCAGGAGGACCCTGGCTAGGCCGATCAGATCGGCCTGGCCCTGGGACAGCACCTCTCCGGCCAGGGTGGGGGTGGTAATGCGTCCGGCCACGATAACCGGGATGTTAACCGTGCCCTTGATCCGCTTCGAAGCATCGGCGGCGTAACATGCTTCGGCGGCCAGTTTTTTATAGTCAGGGTTCAACATAGGGGCTTCGTTACTCCCGGTCATCACAGAAAGATAGGTTACGCCGGCCTTTGCCAATTCGGCCGCGAAGGTGGCCGCTTCCTCCGGACCAAAGCCTCCGGGCAGCCACTCGTCCCCCGTCAAACGATAGCCGACGGGGAAACCGTCCACCGCTTCCGTGACTGCGCGTACCACGGCCAGGGGAAAGCGCATGCGGTTGGCTAGGCTACCGCCGTATGCATCCGTCCGCCGGTTGGTATACGGGGAGAGGAACTGCATCAGCAGGTAACCGCGCCCGCCGTGCAGTTCCACCAAATCGAAACCGGCTTCCTGTACCCTCCGGGCCGCGGCGGCGAATTGGGCGATCACCCGATGGATGTCCTCTTCGGTCATGGCGCGGGAATGCTGACATAGCGGCGACGCGAAGAACGAGGGCGCCAGCGGGGTTTCCGTCTGGGCGTAGCGGCCCAGGTGGTTGATCTGGCAACCCGCCAGGGCACCCCCCTCCTTGATGGCTGCTGCCACCCTGCCCAAGTCTGGCAGGAAGCGGTCTTCGTCGGAGCGCAGCATCCTTTTCGATCCGCCAGTGGCCTGGTCGATGCAGGTATGTTCCGTGACGACTAGGGCGGCACCACTGGCCCCCATTTCCCGGTAATGACCGGTGAGAAGATCGCTGGCCGTACCGTCCTCATTGGCGTACCCTAGACACATGGGAGTCATGGTGATGCGGTTGGCCAGCACAAACGGTCCGAGACGAAGACTTTGAAACAGGCGGTCATAAGTCGTACTCATGTAAATCCCTTCCCACTTCAAAAATATTAACCACCCTTCCTAGGGCGGGCCGCTCTGGACTCGGTAGCTCTTTATCCTGTCCTCGCGGGCCAGGATCCCTCAACGACGGTAATCGGGAAGGGAGGGGATAACCGACCTCGGGAACTCCGCAAACCCGATGGAAGCGCCATTTTATGCCGAATGTCTGGTCCGTGGGCTCTGTTTCTTGTGACCTCACTCCCCTCAATGAATTGAGGGGAGTGAGGGTGCAGAGCACCGGGAGCCGGAGCCCATGGTTAGGTGCTACCGGAGGTTTCTACGTGACGGCTCCGCCACGCAGCACGCGCGTCGACTGTCGCACCCGTTGTTACCATTAAAAAAATTACCTTTGATGGGCTTCTACACACCTATGCCACTGCCCTCCTTCATCGTGGCGTGAACATTAAAAAGGTTGCCAAGGTTCTCGGCCACGCCAATGTTGCGACCCTACTTAACATCTATGCTCATGCTCTCCCGGAGGACGATGATCAGGTGATCGAAGCCATCAGCCAGGCCTTCGGGGAAGCCTAACCAGTTGCACCCCGGGGCACCCCGGTGCGCAAATCGGTTCCTCCGAGCCTGAAAGCCTTACGGCTGTAAGGCTAAAAATAAATATAGGGTTACGGCTAAAATCCACCAGGCAAACTGCCGACATATAGATATAGGCTAGGTGCGGGGTGATGGACGCTGGATGCAGGGTTGCTTTTGGAACTGGTGCGTCTCGAAGAGGCGCAGGTAACTTTCGGCGGGTCAGGGCAGAGTAACCCGGACAACCTGGACTTTTCCCTTTATCTGAACCAGGCCATGACGGCTTCGCCGCAGCCCGGCTCTGTGACCTCTTCCGGGGTGCAGGTACCTGCGGGGTCCCAGGCCGGGCCGGCCGTTCCGGGTGATCTCGTAAACCGGGTGGCTGCCGATAACGGGCTTTCGCCCAACCTTCTGCGGGCCGTGGTAGCGGCTGAGAGCGGCGGGAATCCGGCCGCAACCAGTAGCGCAGGCGCCATGGGGCTCATGCAGTTGATGCCTGACACGGCGGCTTCCCTGGGCGTGGTTAATGCCTACGATCCGGTCCAGAACCTGTATGGGGGAGCGAAGTACTTGAAGGGGCTCATCAGCCGGTACGGTGACGTGAGGCTGGCCCTGGCCGCCTATAACAGCGGTCCGGGTACCTTGAGCCGTCTGGGAGTGACGGACTGGGGGCGTGACCAGGGGAAACTGCCGGCCGAGACACAGGCTTACGTACCTAAGGTGCTGGGCCTTTACGGGTCATACGCTTAGGTTCGGGGTTCCCGGCAGGAATACGGGCGGGTGCTGTAGAATGTCCTATACCGCCGGACAAATCAGCATCTGGCAGCATCTGGGGAGGGTTAGGCATGGAGAGTCAAGTTGAAGTGGATGTGGCAGCGGAAAAGGGACAGAAAAATGCCCTCGGCGTTCTGGGCATAGTCATGGTGGCTGGTCTGATTGTCATTTTGGCCGGGGTTGGTATTATCGCCGGTGTGCCGGCCATACCTCTGGGCTCGGTGGTGGGCCTTATTTTGGCCGCGGTTATGATTTTCGGCAAGTTTTATTAAAGAAGCGGGCCTTTTTTCCGGTCAGGGGAAGAATTCGGTGGGCGGGTTCTGACAGTAGGCGCGGATGCATTTGCCCTTGGAGGCCCGGAACAGGTCTTTGAACAAACGGTCGAAGGCGTCTTTTTCCAGGCACAAGAAACCCTGCATATTACTCAGGGAGCCGTTGACGAAAAGGTTGAAGTAAACGTGGTGGGGTGTTTCCCTTACGATAATTAGCCTGTACTCGTTCATCGGTGCCCCTCCTTCTACTCTAATTTTATTCCATAACTGAACAGGTTTTTCCTGCCGGCAACGTGCCCGCGTATGATCCCGCAAGCATTAAGGGAAGGTCTTGCGGGTTTTTTCTTTTCAGCCGGTAATATTGGCAGGGGGCCGTCCATATATATGTATTGTCATCTGGGCTCGTTTCAGTCAGGTACAACCCGGGGTAAACCGGCTGGACGGGCCCGCCAGGCTTACCTGCCCGGCGGCGGGGGACGGGACCCGGGCAACACCATGCTATTGAAGGGGTGATTTTTTTGGAAAGGCTGGACATCTTCCGGGACATCGCCGAGCGCACCGGCGGGGACATTTACATCGGCGTGGTGGGAGGAGTGCGCACCGGCAAGTCGGTCTTTATCAAGCGCTTCATGGATCTTCTGGTTCTACCCAACATCAAGAACGTCTATGACCGGGAAAGGGCCAAAGATGAGCTGCCTCAGAGCGGGACCGGCCGCACGGTGATGACCACCGAGCCCAAGTTCATTCCCAACGAGGCGGTGGAAGTCGCCATCACCCCCACCCTGAAAGTCAAGGTGCGGCTGGTGGATTGCGTGGGTTACCGCGTGGAGGGCGCCCTCGGCTACGACGATGAGGACGGCCCGCGCATGGTTTCCACCCCCTGGTTCGAAGAGCCCATCCCCTTCCAGGAAGCGGCGGAAATCGGTACGCGCAAAGTGATTGCCGAACACTCCACCATAGGGATCGTGGTCACCACCGACGGCACGTTTACCGACATCCCGCGGGAAAGCTACGTGCAAGCCGAGGAGCGGATCATTGGCGAACTAAAGGAGATCAACCGACCTTTCCTGGTCATCTTGAACTCCACCCGGGCCGGCGACGCACAGACCCGGGAACTGGCGGAGGATCTGGCGGAGAAATACGACGTGCCGGTGCTGCCGGTCAACTGCCTGGAAATGGGCCAGGAGGACGTCCTTAGGATACTGGAACAGGTGCTGTATGAGTTTCCGGTCAACGAAGTCAATATCGCCCTGCCCCCCTGGGTGGAGGAACTGGAAGCCAGACACTGGCTGCGCCAGAAGTTCGAAGAGGCAGTCCGCGAAGCCGTGGGTCAGGTGCGCCGTTTGCGCGACGTCGGCGGAGCCGCGGATAAACTGGGCACCTGCGATTTTGTGCAAGATGTGTACGTCCGGCAGCTCGACGCGGGCACCGGCCTGGTATCTATGGAAGTTACGGCTCCTCCCGGGCTGTTCTATCAGGTGCTCAGCGAAGAAACGAGCTTTACGGTCAGCAATGAAAGTCAACTTCTGCGCCTGATGAAGGACCTGAGCCAGGCCAAGCGGGAGTTCGACAAGGTGGCCAGTGCTTTGGCGGAAGTGCGGGAAACCGGCTACGGGGTTGTCACGCCCCGCCTGAACGAGATGAACCTGGAAGAGCCGGAGTTGATCCGCCAGGGCAACCGCTTCGGTGTAAAATTGAAGGCTTCGGCACCGTCCCTGCACATTATCCGGGCGGATATCACCACCGAGATTACGCCCATTATCGGAACGGAGAAGCAGTGTGAGGAACTGGTCCGCTACATGCTGAACGAATTTGAGGAAAATCCCAGCAAGATCTGGGATTCCGAAATATTCGGCAAGTCCCTGCACGATCTGGTGCGGGAGGGCATCCAGAACAAACTTCACCGTATGCCGCAAAACGCCCAGGTCAAACTGCAGGAAACCCTGCAGCGAATCGTCAACGACGGAAGCGGTGGCCTCATCTGTATCATAATATGAGGCGCAAGACCTGTTCGGGACCGGCCATAAACCCGGTCCTTTATTATGGGCCGGTTGCTCTTAAGACCACCCGTCGACCACCAGGTCGATGAGTTCTCCCGGGGCGCCGGCCTCCCGCATGGCCAAAACCGTTGGTTGCGGGTCATAAGGTACCTCCACGCCGTAAACGCCCACCGTGCGGTCGATTTCCAGCCAGGCGTAGGTGACGTTGGGATTGCCGTGGGTGGGCTTGCCGGCCGTACCGGCATTGACGAAATGCACGTCGCCGGCCAGCTTGTGGTAGAGTTGGTGGGTATGTCCGTAGACCAGCACGTTGCCGGGCGTCAGGGGCGCCAACTCCTGAAAGAGGGCCTTTGGTGAGTCATACCGCAAATATTCGTTTAAGCGGCGGACCGAACCGTGCACAAGGTGGACCAGAAAACCTTCTTGAGGCTTGGGGGCCGGCCGGAAGGAGTCTACTCTTTCCTGGTGGGCCTTTTGGCCGGCGTCCTCTGCGGCCGCGTTTTCCAGGTCGGGATCGACGAGGGGATAGACTCCTGGCGGCGGTGTGTCCAAAAGCGCCGCTTCCTTGCCGCCGGGCGTTGCAGCCAGAAAGAGGTGGCGGGGAAGGGAGGCCAGGAAGGCCCGGGTTTCCCGGGTGGTGTGCCGGACGGCGTGGGCCAGCGACCAGGATCCTATTTCCAGGGCGCGCTGGTCCGGAAAAGTGCAGCCGCAGGCCGGGCGCAAGTGGCCTACGGCATCGTCATAGTTTCCGCATGCGACTGGTATACGCAGGCGGCGGATCAATTCCACCGTTTCCTCGGGATGCGGGCCGTAGCCTACCAGGTCGCCCGTACAGAGCACAAAGTCCGGGCGGCGCTCTTCAATATGGCTCAGGACGGCCTGCAGGGCGGCCAGGTTGGCATGGACGTCGGTCAATACGGCCAGTTTGAGCACCGTCTTCCCCCCTTCTTGAACCGGGGTCCCTTGATCCGAAGCGGGCCAGCCCCCGGATACCCAAGTTTTCGACGGGGATAAGTTTTTCCCGCCGCTTACCTTTGGGTCCGGTCGCTCTTCTCCCGGTTCTTGCTCCGGTCGCGGCCTGGCGCTATAATGATAGGAGCGGCGCGGCGAAGACTTCCGGCTACGTGGAGGGGGTCCGGCCGCATTGAAGGACGGTGGAATTATGTCCAGGCGGGAAATCAAGGTGGGCATGCTGGGACTGGGCACGGTCGGACGGGGCGTTTGCCGGTTGCTGGCCGAAAACGGTCCGCTCATCGAACAGCGCGTCGGGGCGGGTGTCACTCTCAAAAGGATACTGGTGCGGGACGCTCTGCGCGACCGGGGCGTCGTGTTGCCCACCGGCCTGCTTACCACCAATGTCGAAGATATATTAAGCGACCCGGAGATCGAGGTCGTTATCGAGGTGATGGGCGGTACCGGGCCTGCCCTTACCTACGTATTGGCCGCCCTGCGCAGCGGGCGTAGCGTGGTTACGGCCAACAAGGATATGGTTTCCGCGCACGGCCGGGAGCTTTTCCAGGCTGCGGAAGAGGGCGGCGCGGACATCCTCTTCGAAGCCTCCGTGGCCGGGGGGATCCCGATAATCACCCCGCTCAAGGAGAGTCTGGCGGCCAACCGCATTCTTTCCCTGCACGGCATCATCAACGGGACCACCAACTACATCCTGACGCGGATGACCAAGGAAGGCCTCGACCTGGCCGAGGCCCTTGCAGAGGCGCAAAAGGCGGGGTACGCCGAGGCGGACCCGGCCGCCGACGTGGAGGGTCTGGACGCGGCCCGCAAGCTGGCCATTCTGGCTTCTATAGCTTTCAATACCAGGATTCTGCCGCAGGACGTATCCGTGGAAGGAATAATGTCAGTAACTGCCGAAGATATTGGCTACGCCCGCGAACTAAACTACACGGTCAAGCTATTGGCCATCGCCCGCGAGACGGTGCAGGGCATCGACGTCAGGGTACACCCGGCTTTTGTACCAAGCGGCCATCCGCTCGCCTCGGTCAGCGGGGTTTTCAACGCTGTGTTCGTGCTCAGCGATGCGGCCGGGGAATCCATGTTTTTCGGGCGGGGAGCCGGGGAAATGCCCACGGCCAGCGCCGTGGTGGCCGACGTGATGGATGCGGTGCGTCACCTGCTGTACCGGGCTCCCGGTCTTTTCGGGTGCACCTGTTTCGAGACCAAGCCCTTGAAACCGCCCGGCCTGGTGGAAACCAGGTTTTACCTGCGCCTGCAGGTGGCCGACCGCCCCGGCGTTTTGGCTTCCATCGCCCAGATTTTCGGGGATAACGAGGTCAGTTTGGCCCAGGTGGTCCAAAAGCAGGTCGGTGACTTGGCCGAACTGGTGGTAGTTACCCACCGGGTGCGGGAAGCCGGTTTACGCCAGGCGCTGGCAACCATCGGCTGCCTGCCGGTGGTGCGTAAGATAGCGAGCGTTATACGCGTGGAGGGAGAGGATTACTAAATGGCCTGGCCAGGGATTATCGAGGCCTACCGGAAGTTCCTGCCGGTAAGCGTCGGTACGCCGGCGCTTACGCTGAACGAGGGTGATACGCCGCTCATCAAGGCGGTCAACCTGGGGGACATACTGCCGGTAGACCTGTATTTCAAGTTTGAGGGGACCAACCCGACCGGTTCCTTCAAGGACCGGGGCATGGTGTTGGCAGTGGCCAAGGCCCTGGAAGAAGGCAGCCGGGCGGTGATGTGCGCCTCCACCGGCAATACCGCGGCTGCGGCGGCGGCCTACGCCGCGCGGGCAGGGATCAGCTGTACCGTGCTCCTGCCGGAGGGCAAGATCGCCTTGGGCAAACTGGCCCAGGCCCTTATTTACGGTGCCCGGGTGGTGGCCGTGGACGGCAACTTCGACCAGGCCCTCGACCTGGTGCGGGAGATGACGAGGCGGCATGCAATCACCCTGGTCAACTCCATCAACCCCTACCGGCTGGAAGGTCAAAAGACCGGTGCCTTCGAGGTTGTCGACCAGTTAGGAAGCGTCCCCGACTACCTGGCGCTGCCGGTGGGCAACGCCGGCAACATCACCGCCTACTGGCGGGGCTTCAGGGAATACCGGGAACATGGGGTGTCGGCCTCCGTACCCCGCATGCTGGGTTTTCAAGCCGCCGGGGCCGCCCCCATCGTGCTGGGCCGGGTGGTGGAGCAGCCGGAAACGGTCGCTACAGCTATCCGTATCGGCAATCCGGCCAGTTGGCAGGGAGCCGCGGCGGCGGTTAAGGAATCGGAAGGTCTCATCGAAGCCGTGACGGACCAGGAGATCCTGGCTGCCTACCAGCTTTTGGCCTCGCGGGAAGGCGTTTTCTGCGAGCCGGCCTCCGCCGCCTCGGTGGCCGGGGTGCTCAAACTGGCGAAGCGCGGCTTTTTCCAGCCCGGTCAGCGGGTGGTTTGCATTCTGACCGGCCACGGACTGAAAGACCCGGATACCGCGGTAAAGAACGTGGCTGCGATTCCGGTCCGGATTAAGGCCGACGTGGAGGCCATGGAGGCTCTCCTGAGCGGCAATGGCTGATCCAAACGGGGGTTTTTGACGATGGTCCGCGTGAAGGTGCCGGCTACCACGGCCAATCTGGGCTCCGGCTTTGACTGCCTGGGCATGGCTCTTGAACTGCACAACACGGTGGAGATGACCCTGGCCGAGGGGCTTTCCATCGAGGTGCAGGGCGAGGGCGAAAAAGACATAGTCCGCGATGAGCGGAACGTCGTTTACCAGGCGGCCGTGCGGGTTTTCCGCCAGGCCGGCCAGCCTGTTCCAGGGCTGAAAATAAAACTCGTCAACCAGATCCCGGTGGCCCGGGGCCTGGGCTCGAGCGCCGCGGCGGTGGTGGGCGGTCTTATGGCGGCCAACCGGCTGGCCGGGTCACCGATCTCCGCGCGCGAGATTCTGGCCATGGCCACGGCCATGGAGGGACATCCGGACAACGTGGCGCCGGCCCTCCTGGGCGGCCTGGTCATTGCCGTGGCGGTGGACGGGGAGATAAAGTGCACCAAACTGGACCTGCCGCCGGAACTGAAGGTGGTGTGTGTGATCCCCGATTTTACCCTTTCGACCCGGTTGGCCCGGGAAGCCCTGCCCCAGCAGGTGAGCATGGCCGATGCCGTACACAATCTGGGCCGGGTGGCGCTTTTGGTGGCGGGCCTGTTGAAGGGGGAACTGGACCTGCTGACCGTGGCCATGGAGGATAAGCTGCACCAGCCTTACCGGTCTTCCCTGGTACCGGGTATGAAAAAGGTTCTGGCGGCGGCCCGTTTGGCCGGAGCCAGGGGAACGGCTCTTTCCGGGGCCGGCCCTTCCCTGATTGCCCTGGTCGACCGGAACGGTGAGTTGATCGCCCGGGCGATGCGGGAGACTTTCCGGCAAAACGGCGTGGCGGCCAGGAGCATGGTGCTTTCACCCTGTCCGGTCGGCGCGGCGGTGTTCGAGTGCCGCTAAGGATGGCCGGGGTACTCCCGGCCGGCATAGACTATAGAATATCTTACAGCGGTTTGGGCGAGAGCGAGGAGAGAAGCAAAAGTATGCTGGTGGTACAAAAGTACGGGGGCAGTTCGGTAGCCGATGCCGGGCGGATCCGCAGGGTTGCCAGACGGGTGGCCGATGTCAGGGATGCCGGCGATGAGGTAGTTGTGGTGGTCTCGGCTATGGGTGATACCACCGACGATTTGATCACTCTCATGAACGAGGTGACTGACTGCCCGCGGGAGCGGGAAATGGATATGCTTCTGGCCACCGGGGAGCAGGTCTCCATTGCTCTTCTGGCCATGGCCGTTCATGAGCTGGGCTTGCCGGTCATATCCCTGACCGGTCAGCAGGTGGGTATCCTGACCGACGACACCCATACCAAGGCCCGCATCATCGACATCCGGACGAAACGTTTGCAGGCCGAACTAGCTGCCGGGAAGGTGGTAGTTGTGGCCGGTTTCCAGGGAGTGAATTCGGCCAACGATATCACCACCCTGGGGCGGGGCGGCTCGGATACCAGCGCCGTGGCCCTGGCGGCGGC
>Ga0307376_10006141_pt1 | contig 10690 bp, 9 predicted proteins | sample TR2MG_FD_202536 | JGI IMG/M metagenome (GOLD analysis project Ga0307376, IMG submission 202536) | Soil microbial communities from Risofladan, Vaasa, Finland - TR-2 | ecosystem: Environmental > Terrestrial > Soil > Coastal area > Acid sulfate soil | place: Finland: Risofladan, Vaasa | collected...
CCCTTGCTGGAGGCGATATACAGATCGAAGGTAAGCCGGGTCACCATTATTTTGAACCTGAAATAGATGTTTCGCGGTAGTACCAGTTCATTCATGTAATTTGCAATGAACCTTACTCTTCTTGTGAAAAATAGCTTCAATAGGGCGAGGGAATAATTGTAGGCCAGAAAATGAGTATGGATTATTCCAATTTCTTCCTTCCTGATTATATCCCTTACTTTTTTAATATTTGAGTACTTTATTTTTTTTGAGAAGAAGGATCTGTCGATAAAAAATACAGCACCTCTTTCCCTCTGAAATTCTATTACCCATGGAATTTCCATGGCAGCTTCAGGAAAGATGAAAATTATCCTCATCCCTTCTCTCTCGCAATATGAAGCAAGGTTAAGTATAGACGGAATAAAGTTTCCCCTGTATGGGGCGGCATAATCCATTAAAAGAAGAATATTTCTCAATTTATATCAATTCTAATTTTATAGCGGTTCCCTTTTTACACAAAAGATAATTAAATCCATCGCACTTAATAATCTGATCAACTCTAACCAGCCCTTTAGATTCATCAATATTAAAATAGTAATAGTCTTTACCCTGAAATATTTCATTCAATTTTTGTGCAATTTCTTCAGTCAATACTTCGATTAAAATTGTTGGCTGGAATTTCATTAAAAAAAATTTAAATCCCTCTAAAACCTCAACTTCATGTGTCTCAACATCGATCTTAATCAAGTCAATTTTGGTCAGATTTTCATTTGAAATGAAAGTATCCAGCTGGATGGTCTCTATTTCAACCGGGTAAAAGTTATTGTCGGGGTAAAGGTTCCTGTTAACCGTAACTGACAGAATATTGGATTTAAGACTATCATAAATTATGCCTCTGCCATCATAATTTGATATAGCTTTATCAAAACACTTTATATTAAACCTGTTAAGTTCAACATTGTATTTAAGTTTATCATAAGTCCTTTTAACCGGTTCAAATGCAAAGATCGAAGCCTTTGGATTGATTGCACCGGCAACTAAAGAAAAAATCCCGGTATTAGCTCCTATATCAACTATAGAATCCGAAAACTCGCATAATTTACTCCAGATTGCAACTGATCCGGGCTCCCATCCGTTGTTAATACCCTTCCAAAAAATCTCATTTTCAATTAAATAGCCATAATGGAACATCCTAAAACAGGTTTTATTTACCTTTATTTTAAATTTGCCGATAAAGTATAGTTTCCTATAAAAGGAAGGAATGCAGAATCTCTTTAATAAACTAAAAAGAGGCTTTTTAAAAGGCAGACATTTGTATATCTTTGATAAGTAACTCATCTGTTTGTTTGATGTACTATTGTATTCCTGTATAAATTGCAGGTGATATTATTTCATTACAACCTGCTTGCAATTCTTATTTTTGCCAGAAGAGCCTCATAATAATTATTAATCACCTTCCCTATTGATTTTCGGTTATCCTGATCACAAACTTCTTCAATTGACGGAGTTCCTGTTCGCTTGCTAAACGGTCTGTTAATTTCCCTTTTTTCTATAACCAGAATGCTGTCATAATAATGTAATCCATATATATTCTTAGTCTTATCATCAATAATGAGATTCTTCTGATGCGAATGCCAGGCATTAAGTTTATCTATAAGGTTTTTACTAAACTCAATAAATGTACCCTTTCTCTTGTATCCTCCTCCATGGGATATCCAGTATGAAGTGTGCAAATCTTCACAGATATAGATCCCTTTATCCTTAACATAACCGAATAGTTCTTCGAATGTGATAATTTGCTGTTTCATCATATGTCCTCCATCATCTATCAGGATATCCGGCTTTGGAATCTTTTCTATTAAATTCTTTAAAAATTTCTTATCAGATTGTGATCCGATAAAAATTTTAATTCCATCCTCTTCGAATTTTTTGCATTCAGGATTTATATCTACTCCATAAATAGTTGAACCTTCTCCGAAATATTCTTTCCACATCTGGAGCGATCCGCCATGTGAAATTCCAATTTCAAGTATATTGATCCTTTTTCCCCTGTAATCGGAAAGATGCCTTTCATAGATATCAAAATAATGCATCCATTTGTCTATGATCCTGTGGTCTCCTTTCTCAAAAAATTCGATTAACGTGTTCATTGAATCTTTGATAAAATTTTACAACATAATTAATTCATCAAGTTTATTAACGAATTTCTTAAATTCCTTTTCAGGTTTTTCCGGAACCGGGGGCAAATCAAGTTCCCGTTTAATAAGTTCAGCAAGCTGACTTTCGTCTTTGTAAACATATACTCCATCAACAGAATGGTAGTTAAGTGCGCCTTCGGGATTTGATATTACAGGCACACCGGCTATAAGAAATTCTATAATTCTTGTTATAAACCCGGAGGAAGGAAAATGATGTACAAGGGCAACATCACATCCGGCAATTGTATTTGACAATTGTATCTGTGAGAGTTCTCCTTTTATAATGATATTAGATGCTTTATTCATGTTTTGAAACCTCTCAGTACCGTAACCTGCTATAATCAGATCACAAAAGTCAAACTCGTTTTTAATGAAAAGGTCAATTATATATTCCATACCAAGCCTTGTTGGCGGATTCAGGGCCGAACCCAGCAGAAGAATCTTTCTCCGGCCAGTTGAAAATATTTTTCTTTCAAACCGTCTGTTCCTAATATCCAGAAGAAACTTAAGATTTGTTGGAGATGGATAATAAGGTAAAAAGTCAGCTTCAATCCCCAACTTTCTAAGAAGCATGGTATCTTCATGAGAGATGGAAAAAACATGGTCGCATTTCTTTAATAACCTGATCTCCTCATTTATCCATCGTGGCGAAAGGCGGTTGGTAACTGCAGACCGTTGTTCCGGGACCATTGATTCGATATTATGTGGAATTGAAATAATCCTGAAACCTTTTCCCCTGAATAGAGGAACAATAAAGGAGTATTCGCTTTTTGTCATTTCCCATAAAAGGACCGATCCATCCCTGCCTTTTTCGATATCGAAAATTCCACTGAACTTGCTTGTTATCCTTATAGTCCTGTAAAACCTTACCGGATGACAAAAATTATGGATGGTAACCATGACCTTCAGGTATAGCATTGTCATCCTGAATAATCTCATCAGGAAATCAAATGATAATCCCGGAGACTCCATCCCTGTAGGTATTCTTTTCCAATGGATACCTGCATCATTGAGCAACCAGGAGATCTGTGCGGTCCTCTTGTCCCCTCCATGTCCGACATCAGAGTCCTGAAAAAGGGTATATCGGATTACCTTTGAATACATTATAATGTTTGAGCGAGTTTAAATAGTCCGAAAAGGATCTCCGAAGATCTTTCCCAGCTGAATGATGATGCATTGGAAGATGCTTTGACCGAAAGAGTATCGTGAAGATCCTGATCAATTAATAAAGTATGAATTGCATTTGCAAGTTCTCTTGTACTTTCCGGATTTATTAAAATTCCTCCGTCACCTACAACTTCAGGCAATGATGATGTATTGGAACAGATAACCGGTATTCCGCACTTCATAGCTTCAAGTGGTGGAAGTCCAAATCCTTCATAAAATGAGGGGTAGACAAACAGATATGCACCACTGTAAAGAAGGGGCAGATCTTCATCAGGAACAAAACCCGTTATAAATATTTTATTCTTATAATCGTTGTTTATGCGACTGATTTCACCTAACAGAGGATCTTTATCCCAATAAGGCGCCCCTGCCAGAACGAGTAAAACATCTCCGTCCTTATCTTCATTCAGAAGCACATTATAAGCAGCTATAAGTGTCTTTAGGTTTTTCCTTGGCTCAAATGTACAAACACTGAGGATATATCTTTGCTCTAAAGGGATCTTATATTTCTCCCGGACTAATAAAAGTTTTCTTTTATCCTTTTCCGGATAGAAATGAGAGCTTGCTGCAAGATGAGAAACAAATATCTTTGAATCATCAAGGTCGCCACGTACAAAAATCAGATCCCGCTTTGTGGAATTACTTACACAGATAACAAAATCATCATTCCTGATATTGTCCACCACCTCTCTTACAAGCATTGTATTAAATGAACCTGTAAAAAACTCGGGGTGAATTATCGGAATAAGATCATGTAGTGTATAAACCTTCTTTATGGAAGTGTTGTTCCTTATTAATTCAGGAATGGGATAATATGTAGAGTAATAGAGATCACATCCTTCAAAGATCCTGCAATCACTCATCCTTCTGCTGCTAACTCTTTCAATTTTCCTGGCTATTCTTTCAAATGAAATCATAAGGTTTTTCAGGACTTTTGAAAAGTTCCTAATTATGAAATTATCAGAAGAATCTTGAATCTTACGCAATGAATCAATTGTGTTCCCGACCGGAAAAATAAGGACCCGGTACAGAGGACTGTAACCTTTTATAACACTACATCCGGTAAATTCACTCTGAACATACTTAATTACTTCCCGTTCCCTGAAAAAAATGTCGAAAAGATAAATTTCATACTCATTGGATTTTACCAGTTGTTTCAGCAGTTCGTGAGAAACGCGGAAAAGCCCTGTTTTATGATGGCTGGCTGAGGTATACCCTGTGACGAGGACAGAGGCATCAAAAATAATTTTGCCCACCTGTGCCATTTAAGAAAATTGATTGCTCCTTTTCAGGATCAATAGCCAGATCCTTAATATTTCCCTGATGCTGACGAGGAAACAAATCTCATGCAAATTTGAAATAAACATAGATAAGGATATATTCAATATACCAGTTTGCCTCCTTATGCTGAAAGGAATTAATTCATTTATCTTTTGAGATATATTTTGTCCTTTAAGCCAGGAGTGAAACATTAAGGTTGCCTTGTATTTCTTTCTTCTTTCCCATTCAGGGTTTGAGATATTTGTTTGTGATAATCTCCATAAAACCGGATCTCCGGTGATGGTAAATATGCCACTATCATGACTGAAAAGATACCAGCTGGCATCATCGGAATACCATGCTAAGGGGAAATTAACAAATCCACCTGCCTTGTCAAATGCTTTTCTAGAGAAAATATACTCACAAGCAGCACTCAGGGTTTCCCCTTTAAGCCTTCTGTAAATGAAATTCTCAGAAGATTCGATTTCCGGATGATCTGTCCTTTCTGAAATAAAGATTCCCTTGCTATCGATCTGCCTGATATTAAACCGATACAAATCATATTTAATCTCTTCATCAACCTTTTTATAGAAGAGAGCTACTCCTTCATCAGGCATAAGGTCATCATCAGAGAAGAGCCAAATATATTCTTCCCCGGTAGTAAGCTTTATACATCTTTCCCATTGTGCTGCAAGATCAGATAAACCAATATTTTCGTCAAACTTTCTGTAGACAATATCGATCCTTTCATTGAAGCTGTTCACAATTTGCTCAAGCCGGCCTGAACCTGTATCGTCGCCCACATATAGTCTGAAATCGGTGCAGGTCTGACGTGCCACTGATTCAAGTGTCTCCCAGAGAAAATCTTCTTTATAGGCAGGAATTACTACGGCCAGTCTACAGCTCATTTGGTTAAATTTCGAAGTTCATTATCTATGTTATCCGACATCCTGCTGAAACTCCAGTTTCTCAAAGCAAACTCCCTGGCTTTATCTCCCATATCTTTTGCATATTGAAGATCCGAACAGAATCTGTCAGCAAGCCTTGCAATTTCAGATTCGGTATCAGCTGATATAAGAAATCCGTTCTCGCCATCTTTAATGCTTTCCCTGAAACCACCCTCGGCAACAGCAATAACTGAAGTACCACACATATTTGCCTCAACTGGTGCAAGACCAAATGGCTCAAGCCTTGAGGTACAGATCATAACAGAGGCTTCGTTCAATACCTTCACTACTTCGTTGTCAGGAAGATCAGTCAAAGTCACAAATTCTACCTTTTTATCTTTTGCCAGCTTATTGATCTTTTCAAGATGATCATGAACCGGTTCATTTGATATCCATTTGAGAACAGGTCTCCTGATTTCCGGTATCATTGCAAGAGAAGATATTGCGGTCTCAGGATTCTTTGATGCCGATATCCTGCCCATTCCTGCTACATAATTTTTTTTCTGAACTCCAGGTATTGGAAAAAAGATTTTTTCATCAACTCCCAGATAGCAAACAGCTGAATCGGTGCCATAAGCTCTTTTTACAGCCTCGCGACTGTAAAAAGAATTGACCAGAATTACAGAAAATGACTTTGCCGCAGCTACCTGTTCTCTTATAAGCAACCTGTATGCATAATTGCGAATAAAATCTCTCCTCATCCTGTTAATACCTTTTAAAGAAAAGCTATACTCCGGCAATTCCCAGATGTTACCCTCATTACCTGCTTCAAAAAGCTTCCGGTCGGGTTCCCCGAGATACAGTACAGAAGGTATTTTAGTGGAAAGTCCTATAAATGGAACTCCTGTAACTGAGCAGGAGTTTGCAAAGATGATGTCAAACCTGCCATCTTTTATTTCGTCAATACAATCTATGCAATGCCTTTTTAGAAGTGATATTGTCTCTCTTTCCTTCTTAAGTGGATTCCGGCTGCTTCTTATCTGCATAATTTCAGAAGAGATAGGCTTTCTGTGCTCTATGATCATCTGTGATAAAGGAAGGTAAGTGTCTGAGGAAAAATCAGTCGTCCATGCCTCGAGGTAGTGACCCCTCTCTTTGAGTGCTTTAACGTGGTTATAGAGCGCTCTCTTGCCACCCCCACCCGGAAGATTATGCCAGACGGCTATTCTCATAGTATAAAAACCAGTTGCAATTTAGGGTTCAAAGAAAAATCTAACCACATGGCTTTCTCCTGAAAATTAAAGACTGTTTATTTAAAGACAGAATAATCAACAATTATATTAAAATAAGAGATTGTCCTGAGGATCAATAACCTTAATATGCGCTTATAAAGTGGAATCTCCTTTATCTTTGTCATTACCCTTCCCCGCACATATTCGTCTCTTAATAAAGTATAAAGGCATTGTATCTTGCTGAAATGTGCAAATCCATTCCTGTAAAGTTCATTTTTATAAGATTCAAAATGGCTGACAACATCAGGTCTGTTATCGAAAGAATACCTGGTCTGATATTTCGACAGAATTTCAGGGATCTCAGGATTATATCCGCTATAATGAAAAAATACAAGCTTCGATATTTCGTTTTTATCGGTAATTACCGCATTCCCGTTAATTTTTCGTTCATGCAGGTTCCAGTATGCCACATTATAGCCAGGATGCAGCAAGATTTTTACTCCACTGAAAAAAAGTGGTACAAAATTAATCCAGATCTGATCGGTAAAGAGTCCCTTCTCAAGTGCAATATAGGCCTTGTTCTTTAGTCTTTCACCCCACCAATCAATCATCCTATCAGTTTCGGAAGACTTTTTCAGAGCTAAAAATCCAAGGTTATATAGTCCGGAATTTAAGAAATCCTCCTCTCTCTGTTTAAGATCATCATTTATAGGTGTTGTAAAATGAGGAGTAATTATGATGTTATTATTCTTAATCTCATCTTCAAGAACATTAAATCTGTCATAAACCATTATGTCAGGGTCAAGATATACAATACTTTTATTTTCGGATATCAGCTTTGAAAAGTGCTTGAAATAGAATGGCTTAACGGAAGTACTTAATTCAGTTATTGTATATTTCAGATAAAAATCTTCAAAATCAGGGATCCTTAATTCTTCAACTTCAACTATTTCAAAGGGAATTAACGAGTAATCTATGGAAGGATCTTTTTTATCGACCAGCCCGATCTTAAATTGTTTCCCCGGGTTGAATTTTTTAATTGAATTTCCCAATGTGATTGCCTGGGCCAGGTAGTTATTTGAACAAATAGTAAAGAAAATCACTTTCTTAAGTCAATCCATTACGAAATATAACCAAGTTGAAGAATTTTTAAAATACAATTCAGCATCTGAATTATTTTTGCAGACCAAATTTAGGTACTAAGTTTTAACAATATATCTTTCTCATTATTTGAGTATTTAAAACTGTAATATTCAAAATATTGATTGAACCAGAAAGACATTTTATTATTAAATTTTAATTAAAATTCTCTTATTAACATTCAAAAAATTAGGCAAAATTTACAGGACAAATTAAATATATCAATCCATTTATTTTATAATATATTTTTAAAATATTCACCACAGAGGATCCTAAATTAATGAGATGTCAATTTCTTGTGCCTGAAAGTTCATTTAGAAAATACCTACTTTAAATTATTATTCTAAATTGTACTTCTAAATACAATTTATTGTTTTAGAGGATTATTTACAATTTCAATATTTCCCAATCTAGGGAAGGTCTAATGTTTCCAGGGATATACCCGACATAAGTTATATTTCTATCTTTTATATTCTCAAAAACTTCAAAACTTAGGACTTCTCTCTTCTCAAAATGAATTTTATAAGGTAGATGGGAGGTAAAATAAACACTTACAATATAGAGTCCTGTATTTAGAAATCTTGAAGGTATCCATACTACAGCCTTATACATTCCTGGAACATAAAAATCCTTCTTCTCTTCTTCAGATGAAAAGAAGATATGTGTCCCGTCACCTCTATAAAGATTAATATTTGCAACACCATCAACTTTTTTATGTATTTCAAATACAATTTCTATCCCAATCTCTTTTTTAACATCAATATAACTTAACTTCTCATTACTTCTTCCAATTAAACTGACAGATAGGAATTCGCAATATTCATCTCTCTTTTTAGAGTTATCCTTTAATTCACCATTATTTGATGATCTTGTTATAATGGAAACATATTGGTTAATCATTTCTGAGGGATTGCCTGAATTTTGAACTAATCCTTTTTCTAAAAGAACAACTCTATTACATAATGAATTGATTACATTTAGATTATGACTCACAAAAAGAACAGTCCTGCCTTCTATTCGACTAACATCTTTCATTTTTCCAATTGCTTTGTTCTGGAATTCAGCATCTCCTACTGCAAGAACCTCATCAACCACAAGTATTTCAGGTTCAAGGAATGCTGCCACTGCGAATCCTAACCTTACAATCATTCCACTTGAATAACGCTTTACTGGTGTATCGATATACTTTTCGCAACCTGAAAAATCAACAATTTCATCGAATTTAGAATCAATCTCCCTCTTTCTCATCCCTAGCACGGCACCATTCAGGTAGATATTCTCTTTCCCTGTGAGTTCGGAGTGAAAACCAGTTCCAACCTCCAATAAAGACCCTATTCTGCCTTTATAAATTATATGGCCGGTAGTAGGGGCAGTAACCTTGCTGAGGATTTTAAGAAGAGTACTCTTCCCTGCTCCATTCTTCCCAATAATACCTAATACCTCACCACTTTCAACAACAAGGTTTATATCCCTGAGCGCCCAGATATAATCATTCTTACTTTTTAAAGTACGGTCATTAACTTCACCGATTTTGAGATAGGGATCCTCCTTCCCCCTTACAAGATGCCACCACCTGTTCAGATCGTGTGAAAGAGTACCCGTACCGATCAGCCCAAGTCGATATTGCTTGGAGAGGTTCTCAATTTTAACCGCAAAAGACATATTAAATCATAGTTATTATCGGCACCTAGACTGTATCGATAAAATTCCTTTCGGTCCTGTTGAAGATAACCAAACCTGTAAGAAAAAGGATGATTGAAAAAAGGAAGCTGTAAAGAAGTCCACCTGAATTGAAGGTGCCAGCTCCAGTAAAGCCATATTTGAAAGCCTCAATAAGGGAGCTCAGGGGATTTGCTTCGATCAAAAGCCTGAATTTTTCTGGTATGCCAGATATAGGATAGATTACCGGAGTCGCATACATCCATAATTGGATCCCAAATTGGATAAGAAATGTGAGATCGCGATATTTGGTTGTAAGTGCAGAGATAAGAAGTCCAAATCCCAGGGCAAGAATTGCAATTACAAATAAATAAAAAGGTACTAATAATAATGTAATATTGGGATTTATTGCTGCATCAGTAAAAAAGTAATAAGCAAAAACAGCCAGAAATAGTATAAACTGTATAAGGAATTTCACAAGGTTGGACGCAACTATGGAGATGGGAGTTATCAACCTGGGGAAATAAACTTTCCCAAAAAGGCTCGCATTTTTTGTGAAAGTATCCGAAGTGAGTCTGAGACTCTCCGAAAAATAGTTCCACAAAGTAATACCTCCCAGATAAAACAGAATCGGAGGTACGCCATCTGTCGATATCCCTGCTATCTTCCAGAAGATCAGTAAGAACATCAGGGTAGTAAGTAGTGGTTGAATAAAGAACCAGAGAGGTCCCAGAATAGTCTGTTTATAGGTAACTGTTATATCACGTTTTATGAATAAAAAAAGCAGATCACGATACTCAACAATCTCTTTTAACCTTAGGTCCAGTATCTCTTTTCTGGGTGTAAGTGTACTGATCTTTTCCATTTAACTAATCACAATCAACAATTGAATTGTTCAATCTGTTCATCAATTTTCTACAATTCATAGTCATGCCCCTGGTTATCGGTATATCCGTATTTCCCATATGAATATCTGCCATAATAATATTGCCCGTATGAATAACCATATCCCCGGTTATAATTATATCTTAGTCCATAGCCATAGTATCCTGAGAGACTTATATCGTTAATTATTATGCACATGTTTTTCAACTTTTCTGTTGCATAAAATTCCTGTATCAATTCAAGAGTGTTTCTTGAGGAGTATCTTTGTCGTACAACAAAAATA
>Ga0307376_10006142_pt1 | contig 10688 bp, 11 predicted proteins | sample TR2MG_FD_202536 | JGI IMG/M metagenome (GOLD analysis project Ga0307376, IMG submission 202536) | Soil microbial communities from Risofladan, Vaasa, Finland - TR-2 | ecosystem: Environmental > Terrestrial > Soil > Coastal area > Acid sulfate soil | place: Finland: Risofladan, Vaasa | collected...
TACAAGACCTACTCCCGCAAGCGCGCGCGCGGTCGGCAGATGGTTTATGTTTGACGCAGAGGAGGTACTTGATGCCTTCCGCAAGACGGTTTGACCTGCTCGGTCCGGTTCGTCGGTTTGTTGGTTCGTCGGTATCGGCCGCAGTCCGCGAAGAGCTGGCGCGGGCCAAGACCGTACCTGAGCGAATGGACGGCCCCGGCTGGCAGTCGTTCTACCAGAACCCCAACGTGTTCTCGGTTCGCGGTCAGGCGGGCGAAATCAAAACGCCCGAGCAGGCATACCGCTACGTGTCCTGGGTCAACCGCGCAATCGGCGCAGTAATCGAATCGTCACGCCGCGCGTCGCTCCAGATTTACAAGCCGCGTTTGTCGTCGCAAGCCCGGAGCCTCGGCTGGTCGGTCAAGGCTAAGGCCGCAGGCGACAGCTTGCCGCCGGTCAGCGGCCCGATGGACTTGCTCACGAATCCGCTGCGTGATTTCTCGGCCGGCTGGGACGAACTCTTCGAGCAGACGCTAGGCCACTTCCTGCTGCGCGGCTGGGTCGGCTGGTACTGTCCGCTCGGTAGCGGCGGCCGGCCGATTCTGATTCAGGTCATACCGCGCGGTGCCGTGTCGCAAATCGTGATTGACGGCGGCAAGGTTGTCGCGTTTCAGGTCATGCAGGCCGGTGGGTCGATGCTTGACATTCCCGTCGCGCAGATGTGTGTGTTCAAGACCTGGAACCCGGACTCGCCGGTCGAGGGTCTGGGTAAAATCGAGGCGGTCATGCTGGCATCGGACGCCGACCGCGCGCAATCGCAAGCCGTCAAGGACGTGGCCCGCCGTGGCCGTTACCAGGACGGCGTGTTCTCGACCGATGACCCGGACTACAACGCCGAGGATGCCAAGGCCGCGCGGACAATGCTGGAGTCGAACTACGGCGGCCCGGAGAACGCCTACCGCGCGCCGATTCTCACGGGCGGCCTGAAGTGGCAGCGGACGGGTGTCACACTCCGGGAGCTTGACTTTATGGCGACGCGGCGTTTCGGCCGTGAGGAAATCGGGGGCATCTTCGGCGTCCCGCCGATCCGCATGGGCGACTGGTCGAACAGCTACTACAACTCGCGGGAGCAATCGCGCGCCTTTTGGAACGACGGCATCGAGCCACTGCTTAAGCGCGTCAAGCGGTTCCTCGACTCCCAATTCCTGTCGTACTGGGACAGCTCGCGCGGGCTCGCGTGCGACTGGGACACGGCCGACATCGCCGAGCTGCAGGACGACCGGGTAGAGCTGGCGAATCTTGCGACGCAGCTTGTGGTCAACCGTATCGCCTCGCCCAACAAAGTCCGGGGCGAGTATTTCGGCTGGCCGCCATACCCCGGCGGCGATGACATCCTGGCCGGGCTCGGCATGGTACCCGTGGGCAACGACCCCGCGCCCAAGCCGGAGAGCGGGTCCGACCGGCAACGCTCGGACGCCGTGAACGACGCCTATCGGCAACTCCTGCAGGCAACGCAGCCGCAGGCGCGCAATCGCGTCAAGACGCTGGAGATTCCCGACACGGCCGAGGCGCTGGCCCGCTGGTGGAAGCTGCTCGACTCGATTATGACTCCGCAGGCGCGACGCTTGGGCGGCCTCGTGCGTGCCCGCGTGTTGGAGGATTTCCTTGCGCCCGTCTCCGAGGCGATCCGCAATCACGCCAGCGATCCGACCGTTGTCCTTGACCGTCGCGCGCTATCCGTCAAGCTGGCTGATAAGTCACTGCCGTTGGTGCGCTCGTTCTACGAGCAAGCGGGAGAGAGAGCCGAAGGCGTAGCCGGCGCGAAGGCGCTGAAGTTCGACCTCGACGCCGCGCGGCTGGCGAAGATTCACCAGATGGTCGAGGACTGGGCCGACGCTACGACGGACGGATTCATCAAGGGCACGAAGGACAACATCCTCCAGGCGCTCGCCTCGGGTGCTGACCTTGCGGCAAGTCACGACGAAATCATGGCGGCGCTCAAGGACGTGCTCGGCTCCGAGTATCGCGCGGAGATGGCCTCGCGGACAATCATCCAGGGCGCGAATAATGAGGCGACGTTGCAGGGCTGGAAGTCGTCGGGTGTTGTGGACGGCAAACGCTGGCTCGCCGGTCCGCCCGGACCGAGGCGTCGCCCGGTGCATCAGGAGATGTCAGCGCTGGGCGACGTATACGCGCTCAACGAGCCGTTCGTTCTGCCCGACGGCGCGACCGGGCAACACCCCGGCGACATCGCGCTCGGTCTGGGAAACGTGGTCAATTGTGGTTGCGTGCAGGTCGCGGCACTGAAGCAACTACCAAGCTAGGAGGCAATCGTGAAAGACAATCTCAAGTTCCTCTCGACCCCGGCGGACATGCTGGGCGATGTCGTCAAGTCCGTGGACGAGAAGGCCGGAATCATCGTCTCGCACCCGACCATCGAAATCGAGGACCGCGACGGCGATGTCGTTGACGTGGGCGACGGCAAGGACACCGGTCTGATTCTCGGGCCGTACAAGACAAACCCGGTTGGCCTCTGGCAGCACGGGTTCGACTCGCGCGGCATGGCGCCGGTCTACACCGTGACCGGGTTCGCCCCGGTGACGGTCAAGCGCAAGAAGGCGCTGGAGACAACCGAGAAGTGGGACATCGAAGCGCCGGAAGACCCGTTCCCGCGCGTGCTCTTCAGGATGCACGCGACGAACCCGCCGATGCTCCGAGCGCGGTCGATCCGTTTCTTCCCCGACGCCGCGCAGACCGAAGAGCGCGACGCGAGCGGCGGCTGGAAGGGTATGCACTTCAAGAAGTCCGAACTGCGTGAAATCAGCGCCGTGGCAATCGGCGCAAACCCGCTCGCGCTGGCCGTTGCCGTCAAGGCCGAGGTCTGCGACGCGGCGTTCCTGGTCGAGCACGGCATTCTCAAGAGCATGGCCGACGCCGACCAGACGCTCGGCATGATGCGCGAACTGCTGGGCGACGAAGTTCAGGCCAAGATTGACGCGGCAGTCGAGGCGTTCAAGGCCGACTTCGAGAAGCGTCTGCGTGCGCTGGAGCCGGAGCCCGACGCGCTGACCAAGTTGCTGACGCTGATGGCGCAAGCGAAAACCTAGTCCGGTCCGTCATCTCACCCCCTCAGGGGCCGCCTCACGCGGCCCTTGTCTTTTACTTGACAAGTTCCACTGAAAAGCGAAATAACTTGACAGCGGGGCATGGGGGCGTCAAAATGAAAACAGATTAGGGGATTCGACAGAGCCTCCGAGGTACGCCTTGAGCGTATCCTGGCAGAAGCCGAACCCTCCAGACGGTGAAGTGACCGAACATATCGGAGGCTCATTTGGACCCTGTAACGATTGACCCCAAGACAATCGACGACCTGCGAAAGCAGGTAGCCGCAGACGCCGCAAAGCAGGCGTTCGCCGACATGTCGCGCGTGCTCCGCAAAGGCTTCGGCCTGCCGGACACCTACGACTTCGACAAGGACAGCGACGGCCTGCTCAAGGCCGCCAAGATTCCGACCCGCGACGAAATGCTCGCCTCGTTCGCCGACAGCATGAAGGCCAGCGAAACGGTCAAGCTCATCGGCGACGTGGCCGACAGCCGGCGCGAGAAGTCCAGCAACGGCTACCCGCGTCCGCCGTTCTCGTTCCGCGAGATGTTGCTGGCGATTGCGGCCAGCGACCCGCGGACGGTTCGGGCCCAGCTGCCAAAGGTCAAGACCGACGCCCCGGCAATCGCCAAGTGGTGCCGCGACCAGGAGAAGGCGCGGTACGAGGACGACGATTCGCTCGGCAAGGCGCTCGATCTGTCCAGCGGCGCGGCCGGCGGGTTCCTCGTGCCGGAGTTCTACTCCGACCAGCTCCTGCAGCCCCGGCCCGGTGCGGCCCCGTGTCTGTCACTCGGTACGAACGTGCCGATGGGCGACATGCGCGTCCTGCTCTTCCCGCGCCTCGACACGCTCTTCGACCCGGACATCTACTGGGAGGAGTATATGCCGGGCACGACCAAGACCCCGACCGACACGCCGTCCTTCGACCGCCCGTACCTCCAGCTCCACAACTACTACGTCCTCTGGTCCATCACCCACGACCTGCTCAAGTTCAACAACGTCGGGCTTGAGAACCTGATGGTCGGCTGGATTGCCGGCGCCATGCAGCGCGAACTCGACCGGCTGATGCTGGTCGGCGACATCGGCGGCGCAGGCGATCCCTACGACGGCATCCTCAACACGGCGGGCGTTCAGAACATCGCGCTCCTCACGCCGGGAACCTTGACGTGGCAGGACCTTCGGAACATCCGGGCCTACGTTCCGAATCAGTACCATGCGTCGAGCCGGTACGTGATGAACCAGGCGGCCGAGAACATCTGCATGCAGTTGCCGGACGCATTCGGCAACCCGCTCTGGAATCGTGACATGGTTTCCGGGCGCGGCAACACCATCGACGGCTTCCCGTATGTCGTCGACAACCAGATTCCGTCGAACATCGGCGGAGCGGACCAGTCGGTTATCTTCTTCGGCGACCTCGGCTACTGGCTGCAGGGCAACGGCGGCCAGCAGTTCTCGGTCAGCGATCACGTCGGGTTCAAGGAGAACATGACCTGGTACAAGGTCGATGGCTTCGCGGATGGGTTCTACGCAATCGCCGAGGCCATCGCGTACCTCGAAGCCGTACCGACGGTCTAAGGCGGAACCATGAAGCGCAACATCTACGCGACTCTGATTCTCTCGGCAGTGCTGGCCCTGTTCGCGGGGCCGGCACTGGCCGCAGGAGTTAACCCGGTTTCGGTCAGCCTGCATCCGTCGTTCTCGTGGTTGCCAATGCCGTCCGACACGACCAAGTACCTACCGCCGGGCAGTGCTGCCGATACATCGAAGGTTATCGTCGGCAAGCCATACGCGGGCTTCTGGCTCTTCGGCGTGGCGGATTCACTCGGCGCGACGCCGACGATTGCCGTGCTTGTGGATTACCGGGCGCGTGTCAAGTATCCGGGGTCTACGAGCTACTACTGGACGCCGTGGGCCGCGACGGGCATGTACCTGACCGTACCGGATTCGCTCTACTGGCAGCCGGTCTGGGCCGCGGATTCCCTCGGCTGGTTTGAGGACCTACAGTTCCGGGCGCGCGATTCCGGGGCAAACGACTCCAGCGAGGTGCGGCTCTGGCTCACCAAGCGGTATAGGCGGTAGCCGTGAGACGGCTTACCGCCGTCGTGCTGGCGCTGGCGGTATTCGTGCCGCTGGCGCTGGCACAAGACAACCAGTGGTTCGACTACAACACCTGGCGGCAGTTCGACAACAGCGTGATTCCAACCGGCGACCCCTACCGCATCTTCTACCGTAAGCTGATAGCCGGAGAGGAGACTACGGCTGTCATCGTTCCGCGCGATACGAACCCGCGCTGGTGCGGGAACCTGCGGATCGGGCCGCCCGGACACCAAGACAAGGCGCTACCGTATGCCGAGCTTTGGGGCTTCGCTGTGGCCGAGAGCGGCGCGGGCTGGAGTGGAACCGAGTGCGACGTGCAGTGGCGTTGGCGGATGTGGTATCCGGGTGACTACTCGACCATCTACTACGGAGCCTGGACGCCGATATTCACGGTCATGGGCACGAAGGATTCGGTCTATGCCGCCCCGATATGGGCGTCTGATTCGCTCGGCTGGTTCAATGACATCGAGTTCCGGGCCTGGGGCGGGGTGTCGAACGACTCGACGCGCCTGAGCTTCTGGGTTATACGCCGGACGTGGAAGTGAGGTCAACGTGAGACGAATACTGATTGCGCTCGCGCTCCTGACGCTTGCGGCTCCGGTGTTGGCCGGCGTCCAGCCGACCATCTTCAGCGGCCGGACCTATCTGTTCGGTAACTGGGCTCCGGGCGTCAACCGGCCCGATAAGGACATCACGCATTACCCTTACCGGGGATACCTGGCGATGTTCGGAACCGACACGGCCTACAGCGTGCGGATGTTCTGTGGCGCGGCAACCGGGCGGGGCTTCACGCTTCGGCTCGTCGGCGGGACCGGCGATACGACGCGGATTGACTCGACCGGCATCTACACGACGGGGATGGTAACCTCCGGCGGCTCGATGGTCAATAGCGACTCGGCATTCCACAAGGGCTATACGACGCTAGGTGATAGCGTGACGGATTACGTTGCCTGCTATGGGCAATTCCTCACGCGGAACCGGGCAGGTACGTCGAACTGGGCAACCATCAAGAATCCCGCGTCCCTCGTTCGCGGCAGTCAGTTCCACTTTGCCGCGACCTTGACCGGCATGGGCGGCTCGGGGCAGTTCAACGAGCTATTCGTCAACGCCCAAATGGAAACGGCACATGCCTCAGCGTCCATTCGCGGCGCGGAAATCAAAGGCACGACCAAGGCGACCCTGAGCGGAACCGCGCAGCTCATTGGTGCGTATCTCAAGACGACTACTAAGAACAGCGCGACATCAGCCTGGACTACGCCCTGCTACTCCGTTCTGGACATCGAGGCCGCCAGTACGGTGACGCTCGGCTACAACTTCTACGCCGAGAACGCGAACGCCGGGACGGTGACGGCGGCGGCGATTCTCGGGACGCACCCGACCAACGCCTCATACACTTACGGCTGCGACTTCAACGACGCGACATTCGAAACGGCTGACCTGCGGCTACAGAACGGCGCGACGATTCAGAACGGCCATGCTGATACGCTGACCGTGACGGAGACGGTCTTAAAGTGGTCGGGTCTGGTTTTCGTGAACGGCAAGCTGAAGTTCGGCAGCGTGAGCTTTGATTCGGCGTCGCACGGCGTAGCGCGTGACACGGTGCTACTCTGGGCGCATGATACGGCTTACGCCATAGTGAAGCGTCCGTGAGGAGGACATGATGAGACGAACGATTCTCGCGCTTACGCTCTTGACGGTTCTGGCCTTCGGCGCGGCCGTGACGTGGCAGGAGGATACGGTCTTCCGTACCGGAACTTGGACGACCGTGCAGTCCGGCCGGTTCACCCTCGGGCCGGGTGATACCTCGACAACGCTGATGCTGACCTACTACCCGTGGACGCAGTTGTGGGCATACTGCCTGATGGACTCGGCCGGAGTCACGGATGACAGCGGGGCAATCGCCAACGTCGAGTGGTCTTACGGCAGTTTCGATCCGTACAACAAGACGAACTTCTACTGGGCGGACTGGCGGAAAGCACTGCCGACGACATGGTTCATGACTGCGGCACCGGAATCTATGCGGGTCTACGACTCGCTGTACCTAGGGCCGCTGATTGATGCGGACGTGCCGCTAGCCTGGGTTGACCGCGCCCGGTTCCGCGTCGTCTGTGATACGAACAGCGATAGCGTGAGCTTCCGCTTCTGGGTTCGGCGTCGGTCGTTCACCGAGGGCGGCGACGTGATGCAGATTCTCCCGTGGTGGTTCTTCCCGAATTAGGCCGGGGACATCATGGGCGCAATCACTCTCGATGCTGTCCGGGTCTTGAATCCGTGCCTGCCGGCTGATGCCCAGGGCGCGGCGTTGCTCGCGTCCGCGGTCGAATGGTGCGAGCAGCACTGCGGCCGGAAGTTCGACAAGGCAAGCGTGACGGACGAACGGACCCGGACGGTGCGAGATGACGCGGACCTCGAAATCCGGCACTACTGCTACCTGGCTCGGCCGCCCGTCAGCGCGGTGTCATCTCTCATGCTTGACGAGGCCACAATTGACCCCTCATTACTGGAGATTGTCAGCGACGGCGGCCGGGCCGAGCGTATCTTCGTCAAGACCTACGAGGGCGTGCCGGGCTACGCGGTGCGCGTGTCCTACGACGGCGGCTGGGCTGCCGGGGCCGCGCCGGCCGGGCTCGTGATGGCCGTGGCGACGCTGATGGGCCGGTTGCAGGACCGCCTGCAGCACGGCGCGGTCGGCAGCGAATCGTCCGGCGGCGAGTCCGCGAGCTACCTCGGCGTCGGGCCGATGTACGACGAAATCCGCGCAATGCTCAGACCCTACAAACTGACGCGCCTGTGAGACCGCGATGGTTCTGGTCGTTGATTGCAGGACTGATTCTGCTGGCTATCGCCATGATGGTCGGCATTTTCAAGATGGTCGGCAGCGGCGCGCCGATGTGGACGGGTCATTGAGCTGCCGCCTGGTCAACGTGCGAGTCCAAATCAGCCGACAGAACCCGACTCACGTCACCGACCGGCAGACGCTCAAACTAGGCGACCGCGTGACGGTCGCGGAACTCTCCGGCGTGCTGGAGGAAACCACCGAGCAAGAACGTGAGGCGCTTTGCGGGCTGGACGGATCGCCGGACATGCGATTCATCGCTTACGGCTCATGGCTCCTGCGGACGCGCGACCGGCTGAAGGTGCTTGACGTGATGTGGCGACACCGGCCGCGATTCGGGCAACTCAGCGGCACGGAATACATCGTACTGACCACGACCAACTCGTTCCGGGGCATGGTCGCAATCCTTGGTCCGGCCCAAGCGGAGGGCGTCTAAGTGCCCGGCCTGAGCGCCTTCGCGCCGCGCGGGCTGCGCCCCGTCGCCAAGGTGCGCGCGGGACACAACTGGGCGGACGCGGGGGAAGCCAAGCGGCTCACGCGGTCAAGGCTCGTGTGGTGGTTAAAGTGGAGTGCCGAGGCAATCGCCAGCCGTGGCAAACAAGAGGCTCCGGGTTCAACCGGCGCGGGTCGCTCGTGGATTAATGCGACGGTTGACGATACTGACCCCGTGGCCTACGCCGGAATCATCGGCCCGATGAGCGGCACGAAGGGCAGGCCGCCGACGTACATGGGCATGATTGAGAAGGGCATCACGCCGCACAAGGTCAGTCTGAAGCACTATGGACTTCGCAAGTGGTTCAAGCGGACGTTCGCGGAACCCGAGGCGAAGCAGTCCAGTCGAGGCTTCTACCGAAGCGTCATGCTTTGGGAATCACTCAAGACCTTCGGCGGAATCACGCGCGAGCGCATCGGCGGTAAGACCGCGATTCCGTGGCTGTCGCGCGCAATCAAGCACGAGTTACCCGCGATTCGGGCGAAGCTCCAAGAGCTTGCGAGGGCGAATTGACGCCCGCAACCGAGACGATTCTGAAGGCGCTGACCGCGCACCTGAAGAGCGACCTAGCCGTGGGCGAAGTCGTGCTTGGCGGGTTCGAGCGTACCTCCGGCGGTAAGGAACTGGTCGAGCGAATCGCGCCGGACAAGCTCCTGATAATCGTGGGCATTGATCCGGTGAACTGGACGGAGCCGACGCAAGCCACGCGCGAGTTCGCCCGCTGGCAGGAGCAGATGACGCTTTCAATTCTGGCGACTCGCCGCCTGAAGGACGGCGCGGACGTGTACGGCACGCGGTTTGCCGACGGCGCGTGGCTGGACGACATCGTGGCTGATTTCTGCAACCGCCTGGCGGACCCGCGCACGGTCGAATGTCAGAATCTCTCGGACGCCGGAATCGGCATCGTGCGCGCGACGATGGTGCAGAGCGACTACGCGCCGGGCGCGGGCGAAGACCTTGACGCGGGGTTCATATCCGTCGGCGCGACGGCCGAGATTCACGCCGAAGTCGTACCCGGCGAGGCCGTGCTGCCGCCGGCCGGAGGAGGTGCCGTGGTTCAAGTTCTACAATTCCGCGTGGTGCATGGCGTGAGCGGCGACACGGTGCCGGAAACCGCGCCGGGCTCGTACCTGCTCGGGGCGTTTTCGCTCAACCAGACCTACAAGGCTCTGGCGACTTCGCCGCGGTATCGCGTCACCGGCATTGAGGTCAAGGTTCTGCGGCAGGCTTGCGACGTCGGCATGACGTTCCTTGTGACAATCGCGGGCATCGGCGGCGCGCCGGATAAGGTCTACACGCTGCCGGTCGGCGCGGGCCTCAGCGACGCGCTGCTGGAACCGATGGAGGCGTTGGCCCTTGCCAGCTACCAGGACGTGCGAGTCGAGGCGTCAACCGACACACCGCCCGGGGTCGCGCCCGAAGGCATCGAGGTCTGGATCACGACGGAGTATGTCCCATGAGGCGCGCGCTACTCCTGACCGCGATTCTCGCCGGGCTGGCACTCGGCTACCTGTATCCGCCGCTTGACGCTTCGCGGCTGTACGTCTATCCCTACTGGGCGACGAATCCGCGCGCGGACGTGGCACACTATCCGCTTGGCGGTTACTTCGCGCTATTCGGCGAGGACTCGCTCAACTCGATTCGGATGTATCGGAGTCCGGTAGACTCGATGCCGTACTTCCGGCTTGTGACGAAGGCGGGCGATACCGTTCGATTCAACCGTGGCGGCATCTACACGACCGGCGACGTGACAGCCGATACGTTCAAGGGCGACGGGAGCCTGCTGACCGGGGTGTCCGGCACGCCATACGACTCCGCTCCTATTGCGGCCAATGCCCACGCCATCCAGACCAAAGACACGACATGGATTAAGGCTCAGGCTGGTAGTGGCTCTACCGATTCAATTCAGCGCGGCGTGTGGCTCGGGTCCGGCTGGCTCAAGAACGATTCAACGGCTAACGTGGACTCGGGTGCTGTCGGGACTTGGGGCGACTTGCGCTGGCTTAGTCTACTCGGCAAGGCGGCAGACGCTACCGGAGCCGACTCGGCTGACTTGGCGAAGCTGGCGCGCGACGCGGACTCGCTCGATGGTCACGCGGCTAGCTACTTTGCTACGGCGGCAGCGGCAGCCAAAGCGCAGGACACGGCGAACCGTGCGCTGGCCGGACCGGACACCGTGG
>Ga0307376_10006144_pt1 | contig 10687 bp, 22 predicted proteins | sample TR2MG_FD_202536 | JGI IMG/M metagenome (GOLD analysis project Ga0307376, IMG submission 202536) | Soil microbial communities from Risofladan, Vaasa, Finland - TR-2 | ecosystem: Environmental > Terrestrial > Soil > Coastal area > Acid sulfate soil | place: Finland: Risofladan, Vaasa | collected...
ATCTGCAACCATCAAATCATATTCATCTTGTCTCATCTGATACTTCATCTGGCAATCTGGACATTTAACTTCTATGTGTTTGTAGTTAGTCATAATAAATCAACCTCCTCTCCATCTAAACTCATAACATATTTATACAGGTCATCAGCTCCTTTCTCTATTTCATCTTCACTTAATCTAACACTTGTATAAATATTGTTAATCTTATTTATCTTTTCAAAAATATTTTTGTAATCTACTTCCATAATGAGATCATTCAACTTAACAAACTCCAGTTCTCCTAATATCTTGGGCTTTAAGAATATCAATAATTTATTTGGAACAGTTCTTCTAAACACAATCCATTCTCCTATCCTAAGTCTGAAACGTTTTTTTGTATCATCATTTATAGGTGAGTTAGTTCTTGTTAAATAGAATTGAGTTATCTCATGGATGTAATCTCCAAATAGATATTTAATAATATGATTCCTTAACTCTTCCATAGAATCAAAGTTCTCATGTTTAGAATAAGGGATTAAAGTTTCTGTCTTATCATACAATACCCAACTTCTAACAAGCTTTTGGTATTTTTCATAAGTTCCATCATCAAGTTTCCTTCTTACATCTTTTAAGTATTCACTCTCAACAATGTAGATAGGGACATCTTTTAGGTGTATCATTTCCATTTGTTGTTTAGATCTTTGATAGAAATCTCCATACGCAAGCTGGTTTCTTCTTATGATAAGTGCTTGAACTTTTGGATTTAAATCACTAAAGTTTAGACCATTCTCTGTCCATTGATAACAAGTTCTCTTCTCGCATAACTGACATGTCCTTAAACCTACAAGATTTATAAGACTGCAGTTATAACATTTGGTTATTATTTTTCTCTTCATTTTCTTCAACTTCCTGTGCTGTTTGGAAATCTTCATAGAGATGTTTTCCGTTAGCTCTTTTCACATATTCTGATATTAGTTGGGGTTTATCTTGTCTTAATTTTATCTCTCCAGTTTTAGATCCACAGAACGTGCACTTGTGGTGTTTCTCTGACTGACTACAATAAAACCTCATGCACTTTCCACATTGAACTGCAAAATATTCTCTAGCCCCCATTGTTTCTTTTCAACTCCTCACAAAATACTTTTAGTTCCATGAAAGCATCACCTGATTTAAGGGTAAACTTTTCTTCTGCTTCTATCTTATCCTTCCAATAAAGTTCTAAGTAACCAAGCTTAGGATTTTTATTTAATATATCTACAAAATCTTGATCAGCCCACTTAATACAAGCTGCATAACTATTTTTAGATTCAAAGATTAGTTTGTCTCCTTGTGTATCTACTAACCATTTATGATGCCAGAAACCATTATAGTATTGAGCATAAGCTTCTTCATTCATTCCAGATACAAGTTCAGACGCTTTTCTTGGTGTGTTAATATATCCTGCTTTACCTACCCTCATCATTTCTTTACATACAAATATAGGATCTCTAACATCTTCAAGAGTTTGAGTGCACCAAACAAAGTCAAAGAACTTATCTGGGAAAGGCCATTTACCATCACACATATTCATCTGAGTCCAGGTTTCTTTAGTGAATCTTGGTTTCTCAGTTGGTCTTCCCATAACTCCTGTTCTTCCTTCCTCATTAAATGGTTGAATGTCTATGACATGAGTGGCTAATCTTATTGGTTGATCTCCTCCACCAACATCTAATATGTTCCATTCAGATTTCATCTTTAAGTAAGCTTTTTTTATTGCTTCCATGTTTGCTTCAACTACTTTCATTATCATTTTTTTACCTCACATCAATTTATACTTATTAGGTTTCGGTTCAAACACTTCTCCTTCACGATGAAGCTTCTCCAAAATATCTACTGCTAAAGGTTCTTCTATTCCTAACTGATTAGATCCTTTAATTATATCATCAAAGTTAGCTAAGCCATCTTCTGCTTTCTCACTAAGATCTTTAATCAATACCCTGATAGCATACATCTTATCCCTTTTTGGTTTAGGAATAACTGCTTCCATCTTTTCAATATCTAATAATCCATGAGAAGAAATTATATCTTGCTTCTTTAAGGAGTCTATCAATATATTTATTGCTCTCTTAGCATCTTCAATATTAACTTCATTAGATAGTCTTGCCTTTGCACATGCAGTAGATAATCTTATTATGTTTGTTAATAACCTGCTTGAGAAATATGCTTGATCTTCTTCAATTGATTTTGGCTTAACAAGATTTATGAAGTTAGTTGTGATACACTCTTCAATATCTTCATCTATTGTTGGCTTGTATTTCTTTCTTGCATAAGCAATATATCTCATAACTTTATCCTTATCATACTTTGGTTTAGTCTTTTCAGAATCTCTGTATTTGCTGAAGATTACAGTAGCTACTTTCCTTTGAGCTTTCTCTGTCTGCATTGGTTCAACTGGGAATATTAGATCAAACCTATCCATGAAGTCTTTAGGTAATCCAATCTGTTTCCATACAACTTCTCTCTTATCAAATACCCTATCCTTTGGATTAGCTGCACCTAATATCATAGTATCTGTTTCAAGTATTCCATGTATGTTTGCTTTATCTATTGAAACTTTTAAGTCATTCATTGCATTGTTCATCATAGCGATATCTCTCTTGTCAATCTTATCAAGCTCATCAACAGCACACATAGATTTATTACACATAGGGACTGCTCCTGCGTCAAGGGTATAACCCCCAAGCTCTTCATCCTTGACAACTGCAGCAACCAACCCCACACCTGATGTTCCTCTACCCCCTGTAAATCTAGAATTAGGAATGAATTGAACTGCTCTCTTTAACATTTGAGATTTTCCACTTCCAGGTGATCCAACTAATAAGATATGTATTGTTCCTCTCTCTTCAAGAACAGATTTATCTTCATTATAAAGATGTATTCCTCCAACAAGTTGTAAGAATATTGCTTGCTTAACAAGACCATGACCATATATTGTGGGGATTATTGATTGAGCCATATCTTCAAACAAAGTTTTAGTCTCAGATATTTTCTTGAACTCTTCTCTCTCTGACTTTGAGAATTGTAATGACTCAAATGATTCATCAACAACTTCTATCCAATTAGCTTCCATAAACTTAGTGAACTCATTTGTCAAACCCTTGAGTAGTTTATCTTTAATTACCCCACAAATCTGAACCTTCTTACTTGGTTGTAATGTAGAATCTATCTCTTCTCTGCATAAATCATTCTTCAATAATATCAGTAATCTTCTTGGCTTTTGAGTTGGACCTAATTCCATAGGATCTTCTTCCAGGACAACTTTTTGTAAATCAAATATATTTCTATCAAGTAATCTGAAACCACCCTTTCTACCACAACCACAATATGCAGGTTCCTTAATCTTATCAAATTGTAATACAGATACAACATTTCCACAAGAAGGACATTCATATTTGGATTCACTTATTGAATGCATAACATCAGATACTTTTCTAAGAAATCCTTTAATAACCACAAACTTTTCTACATCTTCTGATCTTATCTTCCAAACTTTCTTATATTCTGATTTAGGTATGTTAAAGAATCTTGGCCTAATCTTAATTGGATAAAGATCTCTATCTTTTATAGCTAATCTAAAACATTCAACGGTTCCTTCAAAGTCATCAAGTAATTGATGAGCTATATCTTGATTGAACTGAGTAATGTTTTTAAAATCAATAAGAACATAACCTTTGCTTAATGTTGTGCTTGTTAATATCTTAGGATTTAAGTCATAAAACTCCCCTATCTCCGAAATTAGTTCTGTGGTTTCCATTATTAATTCTCTTATTTGAACTGTATTGTATATATATTGTCAATACAATTGATTATTATTATTATTATATTATTATATTATATATTATATAATATTATATTACATATATTTCTTCTTCATTTCTTTGAACTGTTCTTGTGTAACTTCTCTTTTGGTTTCATAAACGAAGACTCCAAACTGACTCTTTAATGTTTTAAATTTATTAACAGCATTCCTTAACTTATCAATCTCAACATGATTTAAAGTTATAGACGCCTCAAACTGTTCTTGTTCAGAAATTCTACCTAAGCTATCATTACACATAGCTAACTCCTTTTCTAGCTTAGCTTTCTTAGATTCTATCTCTTCTTTAACCATGAATTGAGTAGCGTAGGTTAAATCAACCCATTCAGAAAAATTAAATCCCAATTTTGTCTTTCTTTCTATATCAGCCTTTACTTCTGGCCTTACCTTAATGCATGCTGGGATTGATCTGTTAGTCTTTCTATTCATTTTGGATTGGGATTCCGAAAAACTTAAATACAAAGGAAGAACTTAACATCACTGGGCTATCAACAATATTCGAATAGATATTTGTGATTCGAATACGAATAGATTTTTTTTATTTTTTCTCTTCCTCTTTTTTGGATTAAATTTTGAATTGAATTAAACAGAACTTTTAAAAAACAAACTAATATATATACTTTTCGTTTATGTGTTTCTACTGCATAGCAATTCTAAACTTAAATTTTTTCTGTATTTCTTTCCAAGAAGGGTTCTCCTTGTAACTCAACCTTCTTAAATGTGCTAAGGCTTCTTTCCTAACTTCTATTGCCGTATTGATTTTACCAATAGCATATCCACTTACACCCTTTACTTCTTCCATAAGGATATCTAATTGTTGATCAATCCTATTTATCTTAGCAATCAAACTTGTCTTAACCATCTTCATCATCCTCCTCACCATTACATTTATAACATCTACCAGATTCCCAATCAATATTTCTTTCATATGTTAAAAATCCACACTTTGGACAGTTATATTTTCCGTTTTCATCACTCATTTAAATCATCCTCCTCTTCATCTTCTTCTTTGGCCCACTCTTCAACTCCAAGCCAGCCACCATATATTAAACTATCAATCATTCTCTCACCCTGAATATTCTCTTTATCAATTTAAGTAATCCAGATTCTTTCTTAGTAGTTCTTCCTGCGTATTTATCTATTCTCCTTTGGTGTTCTTCTTCTCTTGCCTTTCTATATTCTTCTCTGGCATACTCTTGTCTTTGAGCTTTCCTTTCTAACACTCCTTTAACACTTTTTGCTGCGTCCATTTACTCCACCCCTCTTGCTAATGTCTTTAACATATCAGCTAACCATAAGGCAGCTTTCTTATTTAACTTAATTGCATCAAAGTTACCTTCTTCATCACCACTAATAGATATGTATTTCTTCTTACTCTCTTCATCAGTTTCAATTGCTACTACCCCACAAGCAATTAGATATCCAACTGCTCCACCTTTATCTTTCCAATACTTTTCTGCTTCCAAACAATTCATTCCAGTCATTTAGATCCCTCCAATTTTTCTATTGCTGATTCATAAACTCTTATGTATTTATCAATCATCAATTCATTCCAATGGTGTCTTGTATTTCTATAACTTGGTTCTTGTGCATAATATTTATCCCACACATCTCTACCAGCTTCACCATAGTTATCAGTTAAATCCCTTTGTAATTTAATTCTAACATCCCATTGGTCTGTTGATTCCCCTATTATTTCTTCTACTCCCATTATGATTTCACCCCATAGATATTCATATCAATTTCTTCTATGTTAAAAGTAGATCTATCTTCTAATTCAGAACCATCTGCTTTCCTTTGTTTGTTGTTTTCTTCTATCCATTTATCAACATCATTAGTTACACTAACAATATCATAGTTAAATCTAATTATATATCCTTTCATCTACATCACCTCTATGCTCTGACAGCAGTGCCTTCTATTCTTCTTATCCAGGCTAACTTCTGGAAACTTTCCAGATAATTCCATAAATCTCCCTGTTGCTTTGCCTAATCTTTTGTAGAGTTCATGGATAACCTGTCCGTTCTTTTTTCTAACAAACACTTCATACACCATCTTCTTCAACCTCCTTATGTTGGAATATCTTTTCAACTAACTCTGAAACAATTGCTCTGTATTCATCAAAGTCAGTAACTTCCCCCTCAAAGACATCACTTCCAACCATATCACAGTCTGCTGTTTGGTATTGAACAGGCACACATCTTGCTTCATAATTAAGTGTTGCATAAATGTAGTCTCCTCCTTCAAGTTCTGCTTCATCTTTCTTTCCTTCAACTACTTCAGCCCAAACTGCCCAGTCACCAGCTAAGTCATGTTCTATTGTCAGCTTAAACTTTTTGTTTAAAGTCTTGACTTCCATGATCTCTCCTACATAGTTTTTTAGTTCTTCAAATTCCATTCTTTACACCTCTCATAGACTTCAACTAATTTCCTTTTCCAGAAGTTTACATTATCCTCATCTGGTGCTATGTCCCCTTCAATTCCAAGCTCTTTGAATATCTTTTCAATCTCAACATCTTTCCTATCAAAGAGTTCATCCATAGATATATCTCCCTTAATGAAAGATCTGAAGTCATGATCTTTCTGGCAATCGCATTTAGTTTTTTCATCGTTCTCATCCTGAGTATATCCTAATCCAGAACAATCGTCACATGCCATCTTCATCACCTGATTCATCAGTTCCAACTAATTCCCAAGTTGGATCTACCCCAGAAGTGTTGCCGTTCTCAAGGTGTTTTATGATTTCTTCTAATACATAAACCATACCTTGTCCATCTCTTGCTTCTTCTTGTATGTTTATTTGTCTCATCTTATTCACCCCCTTATGTGTTGTCTACTCTTGGTGCCAGGATAAATGCCAGCTCAATACTTCCAGACTTAAATTCCAGTTTCAATGGATAGTCTTTAGAATATCTTAGGGTTACTTCATCAGAAATCTTTTTCCCATCCATCATCTTTCCAAGATATTCAACAGAGTATCTTCCTTCTACTGTCTCTTCTTGTGTAACCACTACTTCAGTTGGAACTAAGTCTACATCTGCCTTGCTTAGATCTCCTTCGCCAATTATAGCAAACTTTCCTTTGTTGCACACTAACCTTCCACTATTTTCTGTAACTAACTTAATGTCTTCAATAGCTTCTGCAACTTCTTCAGACTTTGCTCTTACTGTTGCTTTAAATTCCAATTCTGGAATCTTGTCTTTAGTTGTTTCTATGTCAGCTAATATTGGTATCTCAAATTCTCTTCCTGTGCTTTTGATGAATATCTTATCACCAAATCCTATTGTTACTGCATCTTTTCCTTTTAATCTTTTAAGCACAGGCATTAACTGAGAAAAGTTTACACCATACCCTGCATCTTCTGGGCAATCAAAATTTATAAATCCTGCAGCTTTGAAATTAAAAATAACCATAGCTACATTTGCTGGATCCATTGCCACTATTTTAAGTCCATCTTTACTTAGTTTGAACTCTGCTTCACTAACTAGCTTCCCCACTATATTTAAAGAGTCAATAAACTCTTTTGGATCTGCTAGCACTACCTTATGTTTTACTTCCATATTATTCCCCTCCTAATTATTTATCTTCTGGTTCTCATCTTTTGCGTTTATGCAGACATAAAAGTTCTTATCTGTTTCACTCCACTTAAATAATTCTTCTATGTAGAGCCATTCATTTATTTTTCTGTCTGCTGTTCTCAAAGATGATACCATCTCTTGCTTCAACAATAACTTCTTTAGTTCAGAAGTCTTTACTGCCCTTGTTCCTATTAAGCTATACAACATACTCCTGGTCCTGCTTATGTTCTTCAACTCTGCCTTCAATTCTTTCTTCCAATCAAGCCCATTCTTTTGCGCATATGTGTATGTCTTAAATCCTTTCCACTGCGTTCTTAGGTTTAGTCTTACCATTCCGTTGCTTTCAAATTCCTTTACCAAGAACTCTGTCACTTCTTTTTGCCAGTCTTCTTTACAAATCAGTTTCATTACTCCTTTGATATCTTCATTGCTGAATGACATTTCAACCACATCTCCTCTGGTTGATAATGCTTCAAAGTCGTCTTTTAACTGAGATCCATAAATGTTGTTGTAATCAAACACAAATTTACATTTACAGATAAACTTATCTGGCAAGTCGTCTTGAGCTTTGCTATAATTGCTCTTGGTTAAAAGTCTCTTGTCTTCTGTTTCTGTTGCACCTTTCAACAAGTTCATGCTTCCCTGATTCTGTAACAGTTTTACTACATCTTTGAACCACAGAATTTTTCCGTTGCTCTCAAAGATTAGCCTATACAAATAAGCTTCTGTTACTTCACCACAGACTTCCACAAACTCAACCTTGTTCTCTATCAGAGCTTTCCTAATCTGATAAGATTTTCCTGTTCCTCCTCTGCCCCTTATGAACAACAGATTACTAAACCCTTGGCATATTTTCTTTACACCCCTATTTATCTGCTCATAAGTTTCGCTTATGTCTTTGTTGTCGTTGTAGGTTCGGTTGTTATACTCTAACGCTTCTGCCTCTGCTTCCTTAATCTTTTCTGTCTCAAATCTTTCTTGCTGAGCCATTGCGTATTCTGCTTGTTCTTTCAGATTCGTTATCAAATTCTTTAAGTCGTCTCTAATTTCTGCTTTGTTCTCTGAATAAGTTAATGTAGAATCATACTTTGCTACTACATCATACTTATCATAATCCTCTGGCAGAATCTTCTGAACCCAAGCCTTCAACCTTTTCAACTCGTCTGCTTTCTGACTCTCCGTCTTTTGGATGGTCTTGCCCATCGCATTCATTTCTTCCATTTGCATCTACCTCCTTTGTTTTATTTACTTCTCGGGAACAACCCCCTATAGGAAAATTAACTAAATCCTTAAAAACAATTTGACGATGTTTTCCATTATCAGTTTCTTCACCAAGCCTCTCAATCTCTACCATAGCAAAACCTTTAGAATCAATAGCTTCTTTCACAGGTGGTGCATGATGACCAGCACACTGAACCCTAATCCCTTCGTCATTAGTCAAAGTTATTCCTTTAGAATTATCTTCATACCCTGTAAACTTTAGGATATCTCTTTCTTTTCTTTTGACTTTCAACCATTGGTTGGACTTTCCACCGCGATAGGGGGAGGATTTGTATTTGATTACAATACCCTCCCTTTTCTCAGCGATGGCTTGGTGGTATAAACCAATAGGATTGTTGTAAGAAATTACTTTTCTTAAAAGTTCTGTATTTGTGATCGAATCTTCTAGTATTTTCTTCCTTTCAAATAATGGCTTGTCTCTTAGATCCTGACCATCCAGCTCAATAATATCAAAAACCATAGCTGTTGCAGGACATCGTTTAGATAACATCTTAATCTTAAACTTATCTTTAGTCTTATCTCTTGACAGAAGCAAGTTAAAGTTTGATATGTTATCTTTCATAACACAGAACTCAGTGTCAATAATGAAGTCGTGCTGTTGTTTCTTTACTTCCTCTGCTATCTCAGGGTATTGTTTATCTGTAATATAATCCCTTCCATAGAAAGAAACAGAAGTGCCATTTTTAATTATGGCAACTCTTCTTCCATCTTCTTTAAATTCAGCAACGGCATCACTATTTTCAAATGGCTCTGAAGATTCTTCACATAACATGAAGTCTTTTTCATTCATTTTACCTCGACCTCAATTTCTAAGCCATTAGCCTTGATCAATTCTTGTAGTCTTGCTAACTCTGCATCCTCTTCAAAAGATTTAACTTCTGTTAACTCTGGTTCTGGAAGTTTCTCTCCGTTGATTACTTTTTCAATTAGCTTTTCTTCTTCTTCATCTCTCGTATTCACAAACTTTCCCATATCAAATTGTTTGTTTTTGCTAATCCTTAAAGCTACATTCAATAGCTTTACTCTGTTGTTGTTTATCTGGTTGCTCTCAAGCATTGGTTCATCTTTAAGTTCATCCTCAAAGTGCAATGCTCTGATATGTATATGTCCATCTTCTGCATGGATCATTACTGGATATGGCCTTGAGTTATAACTCATAGTTCCAATAGCTACCTTCCCAGATAAATGCAGAAGTTCCAAGAACTCCAGATACTCTTTCTTGTATTTCTTGTGCTGCTTTGAAGTAAACAACACATCAGTGTAGAACTTATCTTTAATCTCGTTCCTATCCCTATACTCATTTATGATGATCCTATCATCATCTAAGCTATCTTTAATTTGTTTCAAATGTTCTGCGCTTACATCAAAATTTTCTTTCCCAAGTTTGAACCGTTTAAACTTCAGTTCTTTTAATTCTGTAACTTCTTTGTTACATGTCTTGCAGAATTTCTTTTGCTGTAAAACTTCATGGCAGCAGTTGCTCAAATTTGGATAACTTCTATTTTTCACAGAGCTTGTTAATCTCAAGACATCGAATTTAAAATTCATATTCTCGAATCCAACAACACCTCTGTGCATTACAGTGTATTCCATTTTATTCGCCTCCAATTACATTATATTAGATTTACCTTAATAAAGACTTATATTGATATTATATATATGGATAAGTATATAAATGTTTCTACTTATCGTCCTCTACATTATCCATTGTTTCCATTAGATCTATCAACAAATTATAAGTCTCTTCAGGCGTATCACCTCTTTTTAAAATTACTCTCATTTGATTCCCTCCAACATTTTATTGTTGTGTCTCTCTCTACATTCACTAAATACATCATAAAAATCTGTGCTATCACATTCTTGTATGTATTTTATTGTTTCTTCTTTAGTCATTTACTCACCTCCATTCATCTATTTTATCTTCAATATCCCAGAACTCTCTACTATCTTCATCAAGATATTGTTGTTCATCTCTAAGCTGTTTGATGGTATC
>Ga0307376_10006145_pt1 | contig 10687 bp, 7 predicted proteins | sample TR2MG_FD_202536 | JGI IMG/M metagenome (GOLD analysis project Ga0307376, IMG submission 202536) | Soil microbial communities from Risofladan, Vaasa, Finland - TR-2 | ecosystem: Environmental > Terrestrial > Soil > Coastal area > Acid sulfate soil | place: Finland: Risofladan, Vaasa | collected...
GTGCTTGAAAATCGTATAGACGTTCAGGGCGTGCCTGAATCCACTCAATAACATAAGGATGGAAATCTTTGGAAATTGCATATTCCAAAAAGTCTTTTGCACTGACTTCCACATAGAGATGAAGCTGACGGCGAAGCCCCGCTGCATCTTCAAGATTGTCCATTGAGTATTCGGAATCATCCGGGTTATCGGTTGATACAACAAACCAATTTTTTGGAAACTCCATGCGGTGAACAGCATACTCATTCTGAACCTGCCATAGCAACTGCTGCAACTGATGATCGCCACGGGAAAATTCATCAATGACAAATAAACCATAGCTATCTTTTTTCTTCGGAACGAAATCTGAATACAGCATTTTAAATGACGGGTCATGTTGCTCTTCCATGACCGGGAATGGAATGATGAAATCGTCTCTGGCAAGGACTGGTGCCTTAACCATGATCACTTCAAAATGTTTTCGATCAGTCGGATTCTTCTCATTCCATTGCCCGAACATTTCTTCTGTCAACTCATCCGCCAACTGCCAGCATATTTGTGTTTTACCAACACCGGCAGGACCAATGACGTGGTAACATTGTTTGTCAACATCTCGCCCTGCGTTCCATGTAAACAAAGTATCCTTTATGTCGTCTTTCAACAACTGTTTAATCTTTGCAATTGATATGACTGAGATGTTTAATCTTTCATGATACTTTAACTCTTGCTCTTTACTTTCATCGGTCATGACAAATCCTTTCAACCGTAATTGTTAAAAATTAATATCATCAAAACTAAATGTCTTGCCGCTTGCAGAATCTCCTGCTGGTGAGTCGTTATCATTTTCCTGCGGAGTCTCTTTGTCAGCCGATTTCGCAGAATCTTCAATTGTCATAACACCTTCCGGTGCTTTATTTCCCCCACCGTAACCAACAGCCTCTTTACCCTTTGACCAGTCAAACTTCTCATTGAATTTTCCGACTGTTTGTTTGGACAATTTCAAAATGCTCATAACTGAGTCATTGGGAAGCTGTGTGCCTTTGTTCAATACAAATACATTGACCATACTTCCGTATCCTGATTGTTCCTCACCCTTTGTGATTTTGGTAACGCATCGTTTATTATTAACAACACGCTTCTCAAATTCTTTACTTTGCTCTGTGGAAGGTGTGAACAATGGGGCAAACTCATCTTGATAACAGTCACTCAGATAAGTTGATACGTTTGAATAACGCATGCCTTTACCTCTGATGAATACGAAAATTGGTTTGTTTTCTTCGGTGAGAATAGGTGTGCCGTCTTCTTTACAATAGATTCCGGCAACAAGAATTTGAGCCCGACATGGACTACAGAAATCACTCAATGCACGCTCGGCCGATGTTTGCGGACATTGTCTTGCACTTCCATCACCCAATCTGTTTGTCCCAAACCAGGGTGGAGCTCCGTCTTTGAATGAAAAACATTGAATACTCTCACGGCCTTTTTCATTCTTGACATTACATAAGATTTCTTTTGTGTGGGTTATGATCATATAAACAGTATCCAAATTATACTGGACGCCACGAACCTGTAACTTGCCGGCCTCTTCCGTAACATTGATATGATTCTTTCGTGATTTACCGGCTACATAAACACTGTGGTAGAACTCTTCTTCGGGAGCGACTTTCTCCCCGCTGCCGCCCTGAAAACCAGTTCCGGCCAAATCAGCATATTCTTCAAAACTCATAATGGTGTTCCTCCTAAGATTTTATCTATTGGGCACTAAGCACCAATTTTGCCCGTTTCTGTCAACGGGTATTGTCACTACTGAAAACTCATAATTAAACCAACATCTTAGATATTGATCAAGTAAATCAGACGAAATAAATTCTCTGATATTTGCATACTTGGGCAATTCTGTAAATGCAGGATCTTCAATCGTGATAGGATTGATTTTTCTAACTTTTGAATCTGTGATCTCACCCGTGATAAGTTTCGGATGTGGGCAATAAACGACTACAAGCCGATTCCCGACCATGCGAAATATTTCATTCTTGTAGAAATATGCATTTGTGTCAAGGTCATATCCAACATCGACTGCATTAATGACTCGATGGATTGAAGTGTGTTGCCTGCAAAGAACTCCATCAGATTCTTTTTCTTTACAAATTTTGCAATCAGAATGATCGGTTGTGTATTTAACCCTGATCTCGAAATCTTTTTCTGTTGCTTTTTTGAAATACGATAAGATCCTCTTTTTGTTCAAGAGAAATTTCACGATAGTAATTGGATAAACATCTATCCCTAACTTGTCGATGAACTTTTCTGTTGATACCTGTTCCATGTAAATCTCCTCTTGTAATAAAATGACGAAAAAAGGTTCAGGTCTTAATTTTGGGGCACCCCTACCAAAGATAACAGCCAGCTATCACTCTATCCAAAATCCACTGAATGTGGATTTATTGAATAGAGGATAACCAGCTATCACCTAAGGTAATAGGGTGTCCCTTCGATTCTTGACCTAAATTTACACAGACGGATTAAGACTCAGAGTCGAAATCCTTTAATGCAAATTTATTAAGTAAATTTTTGGGAAGACTAATTCCCAACACTAGACAAAGTTCGATAATTCGTTTCGCTGGAGCCTCCCATACAAATGCCACCAGCTTTCGTTTTATGTTTTTAAGCTGCTTTTCAGTAACTTCATCGTATGCCATTCTCTCTCCTTACAGGACCAGTGAAACGTAAATTGGTTCTGACCCTTGTAGAATAACATCACCACCACCGTTTCCAGTCGAGATTAGTCGTGTCTCAAGGTTTCCATCCGTCGAGATTTTGCGATCACCTTGAATAACGATACTCTGTACAATTGGAATTACTTCCTCTTGCAGGTGTTTTACAAATTCCTCAAGGATTATTTTAACCTCATCAGGAGCAGCTTGTTCAGGAATGACTGGCAATATCAGAGTTGAAGGAGCTATCTTGCCAAGCATCTTCAAACGAAGAAGCTCAGAGCCATAACATCCTCTTAATAGTTGCTTCCAATATGCATCCCAATGGGCTGTGGTTGGCATGATTTCCAAGCCGACCGGTGTCCCCGAGAACATAATGATTGCACCTATTTGACCATCAACAGGCTCAAACTCTGCTGCAAATTGTTCTAATGCACTACGGATAGATGTATCATCATAGAACTCTCTCAAATGAGCTGCATGTGTACGTCTGTTAAGTTCCAGACCACGCAACCACACTTTAATTGAATCCCACAATTTACCGTAGTGACGCTCCGTTCTCTTTCCATAATTGAGAAGGTTACGTCTTAACTCAACCGGCAACACGTCTTCCTCATTGCCTTCAGCGGATAGATATCCACCTTGAGTTTCCTCAATGCAGCATGCTGTATTGAAGGTCTTGCTCTGGCCTGCGGTTACAACACCTGAACCGGCCATTGCATGATCCTGAGCACCTCTACCACGAACCATATAGTTTGATGGAACGATTGCAGGTTTGGAGTCTTCGTTTTTGAAAACCATGGATCCGTAGGTTGTTGTACTTTCGAACTTCAAACTTTCCGGACTTGCCACATCACCACGATCATCTCCAACCAACGGAATCACCGTCATTTCATCGACACTTTGAACTGGACCGATGCCGACTCCTTTCCCTTTGAAATTTAAAATGTCAAAAATTGATGCCATTATGTCATCCTCCTATAAGTTTAGTATATTTGCCAACTAGTAACTGTTTCACCATATCCTTGTTTTCGATCATACGGTTGAAGATGATCTCTGTTTCCAAAAACTTGTAACTGGAAACTGGAAGGGGTTTGGTATCTTCTGTCAACCTTCTAACAGACCCTTGCTGTGCATCAGCTGAAAATACAGGGTTGATGTGAAGTAGCTCAAACTCATAACCCGAGTCTTTGAAGTGCTTATAGACATGCTCGAACATACCTTTTGGGGCATTCTCATACCCGTCAGATATTACAAGAATCTTTTCTGCACCGGTAAGAACTGCTTCGATTAATCCTCTCCACAAATCACTCCCACCGCTTGGGATGACTGCACTCAATGTCTCATCGACCTGGACATTTTTTCCACCAACATAATTCACGGACTGAATATTGTCCAAAATTGATAGAATTGATAGAGATGTTAAGAATGGATGCATTGGACGTTGATCGCTGCCCTGCATAGATTTGGATGCGTCGATCACTACGGCAACTGGGCCGATGTTGATCTTTTCTTTCTTTTCACTTTGGTGACCGATTGCATCAACAATCTTGTCACTGTTTTCCAAATCACCCGATTGCAGTTTGAAATACAATGCTTTCCATAGATCATAGATGTCTTGATTTCTATAATTAACCTCCATCTTGACACCTTGCCGTTTTGCAGCTGCTTCCATCTGCAGTGCTTGACGACCACTCACTTTTGACTTCTTGAATACTTCATCAAGTTCAACAGGAATCTTATATGTGTTTCTGTATCCCATGACGGTTAACCGTGGCAACCCTTTCATTTGTTTGATAAATTCCTCAACATCACCAGCTTGAGCTGCTGCTTTCAAACGAAGCACATTGTTGACCTTTTTGTAATATGCAATAACTTGGTCACGTGGTGCATCCTTATCAAACAAATAGCACAAGATTGGAAATGCATTGGTGTGATAACGACCGATCCATTTATCAAACAATTTTTGATCACCAGCCAGGATCTTATGCAAATCCTGTTTTCCAAGAGCATGCCGAATTAACTTTTTCAGCTTTCCTTTATAATTGATGGCCAGATTGTCGAGTGCTTCATGATCTCTGTTAAAGATGAACTCTAAAATGATACGGCGAGTTCTGCTGTTATTCACTCGACGATGTTTCTCACCACCAGCCAACATAATAAGGTTTTTGAGAGCTCTTGGTGTTCTCTCTTTTGCAAGGTTGTATTGAATGACCTTACTTTCATAATCGAATGCTAAACCTTCGGGGACCAACTCCGTACCTGTTGTGCTCTGTGGATGTGACAAGAGCATATGAGCCATGGCACCTTTTGAAAACCCCGTGCCACCAAGCAGAGAGGTCAAACAAAAAAGAGTTCGGTCGTGTGTGAATAAATCTTGCCACATGGACATTACCCGATTGAATTGCTCATCTGCGTCCTCATAGTATGCACCCTTTGGTACATATTGTAACATGCCTGAGTCTAATTGAAGTTGATCTGTCATTCGCTTTATCCTCCTTTGATTAAGTTAAATTATTCGAGAACGTAAAGTATTGATATGCCGTTTTTTAGTATGAAGTAAAGGAGTGGGATTGGGTGTGGTTTTGTGAATACATCGCCGATTCTGAAACCACACCCAGTCCACTCATTATGTAAAAGGGAAGTAAAGTATGTGATGTTTGTTTTTTGCAATCACCAATTGATTTTGTATAAACTGAAATCACACAAAGTCTTCCCACGTTAAAAGCAAAACTCGAAAGTATATCAGTGACTCTTGTTTTTGGCTGAAAAACCAGGAGTCGAACCTGGGACCTATTGTCCATTATACAATTGCTCTACCTAAGTGAGCTACTTTTCATTTCTGAAGTCATCGAAAGTCTTTCGAGTTTAAAGGTTGCCAAAAGTGATATATATGATTTAGTAGTTTGCGCCTCTACAGGCTGGCGAGATAATCAATCTCAAGTATCTGAAATCATATAAAGTCTTTTGGAACATCTTATAAAATGTAACAGAAGTGGTAATGTATTCAATAAACACACATGTTTATGGTATGTGTAGTTAGGGAATTGAACCCCGTTCGTTTGCTTACAAGGCAAATGCTGAACCAATCAGCGCTCTGAAAATACAAATAGTCTTCTGTTAAAATTGAAAAAATTAGAAGTGGTTACATGTAGTCTTGTGATATTTCCAATTATCTGAAACTACATGAAGTCTTCTAAAATAAAATTGAACCAAACATCCTGCTTCAGTAATTTATATATATAGATGGTTCTATTATAAATGAATTAAGTTGCATCAACCATTGCGGGGCGTTTGGCATTATCAAGTTCAAAAATCAATCTCTTTTCCGTGAAGTTATCCGCTGTGTTTTTAACAATCTGTTTTGCACTCGAAGGCATGTGAGGATTCATATAATGAATTTGGAGTCCGCCTTTAAATGAAAATGCTACACCGTCTGGAGTTTCATCAACAGAAATTAAGTTCTTTCTGCTTGCTTCTACTTTTACACCATTTACTTTTATTGTTATCTCTGCCATTCGTTTATTCTCCTTCTTCAAAAATTTGAATTGTTATGTCAATCTTATTTCTCTCTGTCCGATCAATAAACCACTCAATTATTTTCTCTTTATAATATGTTCTAAGAAATAAGGTAATCAACCCACTTTGTGGGTGAACTTCTAATTGCTCTTCAATTTCACGAATGACTTTGAGTTCATTTTGTTTGCAAAATTCTGCAACATCAAATCTCATCAAGTTTATTGGTTTTAAAAATCTCCAAACGTTCCCGATAAATTGTGCATTATTATATTCCAGAAATTCCAAAAATTCATAGAAATCGTTTATTTCATACTGAGTATCTAATAAAATCTTGGCTGGAAAGCTAAAATCATAAATCTCAAATATTTTATCTAATGTTTGTTCTGAAAAAATTCTTTGACGATCTATAGTTTCATTCTGAATATCAGGACGAAGAACTAACCATGTATCTTTAAAGTCAGACGTGTTTAATTGATCTTGAATATCAATTTTACTTGATTGATAAAATGCATCTTTATACATCGCTTCCAATTCTTCCGAATCACCATCAAACTCAGGCGGTTCAATAATTGAATAAAGAAGCATCTCTTGTGATCTTTCGCTCATTGGTTATTGTCCTCTCAGCATCATTGATGTAAAGTATGCATTTAGTAAATCTTTTGTTGGTGAAGCTTTCGTTGCTCTAAAATCTGCACCTCCTGTCTGAATGATCTCTGTTAGTATTTCATTTTTTGTTACTATATCATCAGACATTGGACCGAAAAATTCAGATAATAATACAGGACAGTTATAGGATGCTAACGCCCATGTATCACCCTCACCCATACGTTGACCACCTTCACGACTCTTACCTCCAGTTGGCTGTCCAATCTTTCCAACCATTGGTCCTGTTGATCTTGCATGAGCTTTAGCTTCACCAATATGCTCCAGCTTGGCCATGTATAAATAACCAAATGGAACTGGAGTTCTTGTTTTTGTATTGTACTCTGGAAGCTTTAAATTATAACCAGATTTCAATCCAAGCTTTTTCAATAGTGGCAATATATGTTTATATGTTGGTGCTTGAAATGGAGGCATTACCATAGGAACAAAACCTGATTGTTTTATCTGTGCTGCCATTTTACTATATTGAGCTGTTGATAATTTCTTCAAATTGTTTATAAATTGTGTACTGAATTTTGCATTTGAAGATGTATCAAGCCCTTTCATCACAATACTGAATAATGCAATGGCTTGTGTTTTTGTCATTCCCTTTGACATTTGCTCGGCCATATACTTAGAAATCAAGCCACAGTACATCTCATATATCTGCCCCATGTTCATACGACTAATGACACCGAGAGGGTTCAGAATGATATCTAATGACTCTCCCCACGGAGTCTTTGGCATTAATTCATCTTTTTCAATCAAAGAGATAATACCTTTATTTCCGTATCTATTACACAACTTATCTCCCAAACCAATCTTCAACTCTTGCTCGATTTTGAAGATAATTCTCATTCCTTTAACAGATATACCACGCTGTGTATATTTTTCATTTGTGGGTTTTTTGAGTTTCTTATCTGTTCTTTCAATCAATGCTTTCAATTTAGGAAACTTGTCTGCGCTGATATTTGAATATACTTCAATGTCAACAACTCTTCCACCGGGACTTTTTACAATGATCTGTCCATCGTATGTATCAACGTCTTCATCATCATCATCGTATCCCAACAGTTCATCAATATCACCAGGAAATTTTCTAAATAGAGGATCTCCCTTTTGGGTGTCTGCTCCAAGTTCAACAATGTGAGAAACCCTGTCTTTACTATCAACAAGAGCTTCAATATCAAGTCCGTGAAGCGATGTTAATTTATCTTCTGATACCAGCCGTTCATTTATAACAAGTCCATCCTCAAAATTGTAACCTTTATATGGTAAATATCCAACTGCAAGATTTCTACCCAACGAAATTGTTCCGCCTGATATACAACTACCTTCAGCTATAATTTGTTTTTCTTTCACACTCTGTCCTGCTTTAACGATAGGATAGAATGTGCTTAATGTATTTTTACCAACACCTGATTTCAATTGCACAGGTGTAATATCAACTTTTTGAGCACGTCCTCCGTTACATTGAACAGTAATATAAAGGTCTGTTATAGATGCAATCTTTCCTGTACATGGTGCTCTTTTAATGAAGCTATCTGACAGACTATTTGCTAATAACGACTCATAACCTGATTGAATGATTGGTGGTTCAGGATTCTTTAATGGAAGCATCTGTTTTGCTTGGTTACAACTCATGATGATACGAGCACCTTCATTGTTTTCAATAAAAGGAACCATTGCTGCAGATGTTGAAAGAATACCTGATCTTTCTTTATCATTCATTTTCTTTTGTCCAAACAAACCACGAGCAGTTGTTACATACGCATCTACAGTTAATTGCTGTGTGATACCAATGTTTCCACTCTCTGCTGTATCCAATGGATCGATGTTTCCAAAGTATGATGGATGAACATTTCTGGCGTCAAGTTGTACTGCTTGTTTGTCAGGAATACCACCAACTGTTTTACCCACCGGAGATACCTTTGTGATTGTTGCCATTTCTTCCAATGGATTTGCATACTCCATATCCTGTACAATTTCAAGATTAGAGAATTGAGTCATAACAACATTCTCAGGCACATTCAATGTAGCATCTTTGTTTCCGGCTAAATATTGTTCACGATACTCAGTGTATGCTTTCAACAATTGTTTTTGTGCTAAATGAACAAGCAACTCTGAGTTTCTAATTCGTTGGTATGTAATATCATTTCTATCTTGAACATAACCTGCTACACATTTGGTAGCCATATATTGCATAATCAATGGTAGTTCAAATGGTAGCTGTTGGTTGATCAGGACCTGTCTTACAATCGGATCAACGATGTTTTCCAAGTTGTTTGTGATAAGGTATGTTGAATCAACACGCCCTGTCATAGCGATTATAAGATCATTAAAGTAGTCTTTTGATAAGAACTTATTCTTTTCCATATTGACTTCATACTGATCAACTTTTGCATTGATAAATGATGAAACGAGCTCTTGTTTTAGATCAGTATCAGCATTTTCAAAAACAAGATATGAACTTGGCACATGTGTAAAATATTCCTCATTAGTAGGTTTTTCATCAACGATTCTGTATTTTATGCCATATTGTTTTAGAGTTTCTTCAAATCCAAAACTAAATGACAAAAGAATCATAAATGGTAATTTGAATGAACCCATATAACATTCAAGGTATTTTAATCGTTTAGTTCTTTTGCTATAAATGTGAAAACTTGAATAGGAGCTTTCAAATTTAGAGTCATATTCTTTTGGAAAACTTATTGGATTTAAAACGATTTGATTGATCAAACATTTCTTTTTTCCATTAACTCTAAATGTTCCTGTATTAGGATCGATTCTTGGAATATCAATATTAACTTCTTGAACTCTTCCTTTTTTATCCTTCAATTTAATTGTTACAATCGCCTCATCTGATTGAGCCAACTCACCAGGTTTCTGAGATTTTGGTTTAATTGATATTGAGTCAAACTTAAGAGGAATATCTCTACCCTCCAAAACTTTGAACGCATTGGTCATATCTTTTCTTAAGTTTGTTTCAAAGTCAACTCTACGCTTATCAAAAATATGCTCAGGTGTTTTTCCATCAACACGCTGAGGAACATTTTGAGTTTGTATAACAACAGATTCACTTAAATCAACTGATGGTTGTTTCTTTAACAAATCATCCTGGTATTGTTTACTTACTTTCTTAACCGCAGTCTTTATACTTTTCTGTGGTATTTGTTTTGCCAATCTATTTGATTTTTCAAGATCTCCATTAGCTTTATATAGAATTGATGCTACGGTTAATCTGTCAATATCGTCTTGTGACAATTCATCATTTTGAATTGCTTCTGCCTTCTTCGGATTCTTTTTAAGATAATCATTTACTGCATATTTAACACCATCAGGTTTTTCAACCTCTGGACTAACCGTTTTCATTACAGATACTGTTGCTTTATTGATTTCAACTTTTTGCTCTTCTTCCGAATTTACAATTTTTATAGTCTTTAGATATTGAATAACACGAGCAAATTTATATTCTTTATCCTTGATTAATTGTCTATATCTTGCACCACCCTCATCTACAATTACAAGCAACATATCATCAAAGTATATATCCTTTGCTTTTAATTGTCTTAAAAAAGCAAATGATTTTCTATTAACAAATGAATTGATAGGCTTTGTAATATCAATTGAATAAATCAAAATCTTTTTATAGTTTGGTGGAAAATCCTGAAACGATGCTCTCAACATATTTTGAATTAAAGCTCCTGCTCTCTGTCTATATGTTGTTGGTTCATACGTTTTATCAATTACTTGTGTGTAATAAGTTGTATCGTATAATAGATTTTTATTGTTCGGATATTTCATATTTGAGTTATAAACAAGCATTTGTATTTGCT
>Ga0307376_10006149_pt1 | contig 10683 bp, 9 predicted proteins | sample TR2MG_FD_202536 | JGI IMG/M metagenome (GOLD analysis project Ga0307376, IMG submission 202536) | Soil microbial communities from Risofladan, Vaasa, Finland - TR-2 | ecosystem: Environmental > Terrestrial > Soil > Coastal area > Acid sulfate soil | place: Finland: Risofladan, Vaasa | collected...
ATTGGCTTCGGAATTCGTTTTCGGTGGCGCTAATATCGGCCATTCTAAATCACACCACTACCTCGTAGTCGCAATACAGGCACCGGTAGCGCTTGCCCTCGCCCAGCTCGCCGAAGAGCGACTCGGTTTTATCCAGTATCGGCGTGTAGGAGTTTTTTAAATATTTTTCCGAGGCCGTGATGCAGCGCGGGTTGGGGCAGGGGAGCTCGAGCTCCTCGCCGCGGACCTCTTTGTAGGGTATATCTTTATCCACCAGGCCCAGCAGGACCGCGATGAGCGCCATCCGCGCCGGCACGCCGTAGCGCATCTGCTCGAAGTACCGCGCCCGGGCGTCGTCGTCCACCGCCGGCGGAATCTCGTCCACCCGCGGCAGCGGGTGCAGCACCAGCGAGCCCTCGGGCATCCGCTCGACGACCCGCTTGTCCACCACGTACGAGCCCTTGACCTTGAGGTAGTCGTCCGAGGAGAAGAAGCGCTCCTGCTGGATGCGCGTCACGTAGAGGACGTCGGCGCCTCGAGCGGCGGCCGCCAGGTCGTCCGTCTCCTCCACCGCCGTCCCCAGCTCCGCCCGGAGCCGCCGCGCGACGTGGGGCGGGAGCTCGAGCCCCTCCGGCGCGACGCACACCAGCTGCGGCTTGAACGGCGCCAGCGCCAGCGCTAGCGAGCTCGCCGTCCGGCCGTAGCGCAGGTCGCCCGCCAGCACCACGCTCAGGTTGTCGAGGCGGCCCAGCTCGCGCCTTATCGTCAACAGGTCGAGCAGCGTCTGCGTGGGGTGGAGGTGGCCGCCGTCGCCGGCGTTTATGACGGGGACTTCCGAGTAGAACGAGCAGGCCAGCGCCGCCCCCTCCGCCGGGTGGCGGATGGCGATGACGTCGGCGTACTTGTCGACCGTTCGGATGGTGTCGGCCAGCGACTCGCCTTTGGCGACGGAGGAGGCCGCGGCGTCGGCGAACCCCAGCGCCCGGCCGCCCAGCCGCTGCATCGCGGACTCGAGCGAAAGGCGCGTCCGCGTCGACGGCTCGTAGAAAAGGGTGGCCAGGATCTTACCGGCGGCGATGTCCGTTCCGTCGCGCGCGAGCGGCACCATCTCGTCGGCCACGTCCAGCAGCGCCGTCAGGCTCTGCTTGGAAAGCCGCGATATATCGACGAAATGCTTCATATCGACTTAGGCGGTCTCGGCCGTCTCCGCCAGGCGGCCGTCCCGCACGACGGGCCGGCCGTCCACCAGCACCGTATCCACCCGGCCCCGCACGGCCCACCCTTCGAACGGCGTGTTCTTCCCTTTGGAGTAAAACGACGCCGCGCGTATCGTGTCTTGTGCTTCCGGGTCGAAGACGGTGACGTCGCCTCGGGCCCCCGGCGCCAGCGTCCCGCGGCCCTCCAGCTCGAGCCGCCGCGCCGGGTTGCCCGACATCAATTCTACCATACGCTCGAGCGAAATTACACCCGGAAGGACCAGGTAGGTGTATATCAAACGGAGCGCCGTCTCCAGGCCCACGACGCCGAAGGGCGCCCGGGCGAATTCCTTGTCCTTCTCCGCGGCGGTGTGGGGCGCGTGGTCGGTGGCGACGCAGTCCACGGTTCCGTCGGCGACGGCGGCCAGTATCGCCCGGCGGTCCTCTTCGTCCCGCAGCGGCGGGTTCATCTTGGCGTTGGCGTCGAACGACTCGGCCGCGTCGGCGGTCAGCAACAGATAGTGCGGCGTGGTCTCGCAGGTTACGTCCAGTCCCCGGGCCTTGGCGCCGCGGATGTGCGCCAACGAGGCGGCGGCGCTCACGTGCGCCACGTGGAGCTTGCCGCCCGCCTGCCGCAGCAGCGCTAGGTCGCGCGCGATCATCGTCTCCTCGGCCTCCGTCGGAATCCCGGCCAGGCCGGTCCGGCTCGAGACCGGCCCCTCCGTAACGGCGCCGCCCGCCGACAGGGCGTAGTCCTCCGAGTGGGCGATGAGGGGCAGGCCGAAGTCGGTGGCGTAGCGCAAGGCCGCGACCATGACGTCGCTCGATACCACCGGTACGCCGTCGTCGGAGAGCGCGACGACGCCGGCCTCCTTCAGTCTGCCGATCTCCGACAATCTGCCGTAGCCCCGCAGGCCCTCGGTGACCGAGCCGACGGGGAAGACGTGGGCGAAGGCCGCGGCCTCGGCGCGCGAGTGCACGAACTCCACCACCGTCGGGTTGTCCATCACCAGGAAGGTGTTGGCCTTGGCGCACACCGACGTGAAGCCGCCCATGACCGCGGCCCGCGTGCCGGAGGCGATGGTCTCCTTGTCCTCGCGGCCGGGCTCGCGGAGGTGGACGTGCATGTCGATGAGGCCCGGGAAGACGTACTTGCCCGCGGCGTCGACGACGACCGCCCCGGGCGGTGTTTTGAGGGCCGCGCCCCGGGCGGCGACGCGGCCGTCCTCGATTAATATATCCTCGTCGGCGGTGCCGCCCGCCGGGTCGACGACGCGGCCGCCGGCGATTAAAACGGCTCGTTGCTCAGGAGGCGTGGCCATTTCGTTGATTATACATTAATAGGCCGAACATTTCAAACGGCCGACCCGTCGTGGGTCGTTGGGCGTCAAAGGCGTAAGGTTAAAACTCGTACGGCTTCGCGACGTACGCTCGTATCTTGAGGTCGAAGAATTTGTTCGACGGGACGGCGCGAACGACCGCGGCGGTGTCGGCGCCGCGGCCTGTCCCCGCGACGCACAGTACGTCTTCGGGCGGAACCAGGCCGGCGTCGGCCGCCATCATCGCTATCTCGGCGCACACCTTCGTCCCCTCGCCCAGGACGCGCAGCGCCGACGCCACCAGCGTCTCCTGGTCGCCGCCCGTCTTATCGCGGATGGCGCGGCCCAGGCTGCGGAATACCATCGTGCCGGTGAGGACGCGCGTCCCCCCGGCCTCCAGTTCGGCGCGGAGCTCGGCGGGGAACTTCTGCTCGCCCTCCTCGCCGAAGCCGGTGTTGTGCGTTACGACGACGAGTTGGACGTCGCCGCCCTTGACGGCGGCGTGGGCCGCGCGGGCGGTGGTGCCGGTGGTCGAGGCCACGACGAGGCGTTTGATTTTACGCTCGCGGCAGGCGTCGACCGCGGCCTTGACCGTAACCTCGGTGAACTCCGGGCCGGTGCCGTGGTGCAGTATCATTCCGTACTCCTTTCGGCGGCGTCGCGCTCCGGCTCGAGCTCAAGCACGCGGATGACGCCGGTCTTTTCGAATTCGCGGTAGTCGCACAATAAGTAGGGGCGCGGCATGAAGAGCGCGGCGAAGGCGGCGTTGCGCGGGCCGCGGTCGCGGGCGTATATGATGCGGTTCTTCAGCGCGGCGTCGTTGGGGGGCGGGCCGCCGCACCGTTCCTCCGGCGCGACGAAGATTATAGCCTCTTTTACGTTCCACTCCTCAAGCGCCCACTCGAGCCGGCGCGAGGCCCAGGGGCGCTTGCCCTCCGGGAAGGCCCACGCGCCGCCGTACGCGGCCTCGAGCGCGACGACGTACGGGACCGTCGCGACGGCGACGGCGAGCAGCGCGGCCGCCGCGGCCGTGCCGCGCGCGAAACCCCATTTACTCTGCAACCACGAGGGGAGCAGCGTCAGGCCCAGGCCGCCGCCCAGCAGCGCCGCCGGGAGCGCGCCGTAGTAGAACCGCGCGCCGTAATTTATACCGTCCGCGTACGGCAAGATATAGAGGAGTAACGTCGCCGCGGCCACCGCGTACGCCAAACGCGCGGGGCGCGGTAGTTTTTTCAGGAAGAGGGGGACCAGCGCCGGCGCGAGCGATATCAACGGCCACCCCATGACGTCCGTCGCGAGGACCCACAGCCGCCGCGTCGTGAAGTACGCCAGGTACGGCGAGAGGAACGGCAGCGAGATGCCGAAGCGCGTATGCAGCGCGTGCGAACGCGGGAACGTGAACGCCGCGCCGCTCGTCGCGTAGTTGTAATACAAGAGCGGCCCCGCGGCCAGGGCGACGCCCAGTACGAAATAGGAGAGCGCGTACCCGCTCGTCTTCTTGCGCGCCACGTCGTAGAACAACAGCGCGACCGCGGGCAAAGCGGCGAAGGCCGCGTAGTCGCGGACGGCGAAGGCGACGACCAGCAGCGCGCCGGCGACCGCCATAAGCGACGGCTTTTCCGGCTCGCGGCCCGCGTCGAAGGCCCACAGGAAGAGCACCAGGAACAGCAGGAACGCGGGCTCGGCGAAGAGCGACGCGTTGTTGAAGGTCGCGAACGGCGAGACGGTGTACAGCAACACGCCCGCCAGCGCGGCGTCGGCGCCGACGATGCGCCGGCCGTAGCCGTAGAGCGCGAGGGCGGTGAAGAACGCTATGAAGGGGTTGACGAGCCACGGCCTCCCGAGCGCGGTCCCGGCGGCCAGCAGCAGCGGCCAGGCTGGTACGAATATCGTGAACCACTTGCCGTCGCGCACCCCTTCGTTGGGCCCCACCAGGAAGTTGCCCGAGCGGTTCTCGTCGGCGACGTACGCGTCGGTGGCCGGCGCCGTCGCGGTGAGGCGGCCGGCGGCGAAGATGCGGGCCTGAAACCCGTACTCGCGCTCCTCCCAGGTGTGGCCCTCGCCCCCCAGCGAGAAGTACGCGAAGCAGGCCGCGGCCACCGCCGCCGCCACGCCCAACGTTCCCGCCACCCACCAGTCGCCCAGCTCGCGGCGGCAGTACGCGGCGAACCGCAGCGCCGAGCGGCCCAGCGGCGCGGCCGCCGGAGCGAAGCACAGCGCCCCGGCCAGCAGCCACGCGTATCGGAATACCCACGACGGCGGCGCCGGCGTCTGCCCGGGCGCGCCCAGTATGAAGCCCGCGCCCCGTCCCCCGTCGAATACGGTGAAGACGTCGGAGAGGAACGCCGTGTGGCTGAGCGCGAAGACGGCGACGAAGGCCGCGCCCCATAAGTACAATTTTAAATATTTCCGGCTCACTTGCGTAACGGCTATCGGTTAGTCGAAGCGGTCGCCCGTGGCCAGCCGCCGGCCGAGGGCGAAGGCGTGCGCCGTCATCTCGCCGCGGCCCGCCGGTTTCACCCGCGTGAGTTTGAGGGCGCCTTCGCCGCAGGCCGCGACGACGCCGGCCTCGTCCACCGCCGTAATCGTCCCCGGCGCCGCGTCGGCCGGGCCTTCGGCCGGCTCCGCCCCCAGGATTTGCACCAGCTCGCCGGCCAGCGACGCCCGCGCCGGCGCGTCGGGGTAAAGGCCTCGCACCAGGCGCTCGAGCTTGGCCGCCGGCTCCGACCAATCGACCGCGCGAACGTCGGCGGTTATCTTCGGCCGGTACAGGATGTTCGCTTCGTTCGGGTCCTGCGGCCTGGCCCGTATGTCGCCTCGAGCCAAACCGCGCAACGTATCTACGACGACGCGCGCGCCGAGCCGCGCCAGCTTCTCGGCCAGCGAGCCGGCCGTTTCGCCGGGTGCGACGGCGAGCCGTTCCTGCAGCAGGACGTCGCCGGCGTCCAACTCTTCGGCGAGGCGGATGGTCGTAACGCCCGTCTCGGCGTACCCCTCGATGATGGCCCAGTTGACGGGCGCCGGGCCGCGGAGCTCGGGCAATAATGACGGGTGGAGGTTTACCGCGCCGTATTTTACGAGGCCGTCGGGTTGCGGCTCGCGCAGCCACGCCGGGACGAAGAAGGCCGACGCCACGACGACGACGGCGTCCACGCTTACGTCCACCTCGCTCGAGGCCGCGTCGTAGGCGCGCGCGAGCTTCTCCAATTGTACCACCGGCAGCCCTTTATCCCGCGCCCACTCGTACACCGGCGGGTATATGGGCTTAAGGCCCCGGCCGCCGGGGTGCTCGGCCTTGGTTATGACCTGCGCTATTTCGACGTCCGGCGCCTCGTGGAGCGCGTCGAAGGTGGGCAGCGCGAACGCCGGCGTCCCTACGGCGATGACGCGCATCAGTGGCCGCCCCCCTTGCCGAAGAGGATGGGTATGGTCTTGCGGAATATCCGCGCGTCCATCGCCGGCGTTTGGTTGGCGATGTAGTAGAAGTCGAACTCCAGGCTCTCGCGGATGGCGCGGTCGGCGCGGCCCGCTATCTGCCACAGGCCGGTGATGCCGGGCTTGACGCTCAGGCGGAGGTTCTGCCAGGGCTCGTACTCCGCGGCCTCGCGCGCCATCTCCGGCCGCGGGCCGACGAGGCTCATCTGGCCCTTGACGACGTTTATGAGCTGCGCCGTCTCGTCCAGGCCGAGTTTACGCAGCAAGCGTCCCACGCGCGTAACGCGGATGTCGTCGCCGCCGGGGGGCGACTGCTGGTACTTGGGTACGGAGGCGAACATAGTGCGGAACTTGTACATGTTGAACTCGCGGCGGCCTCGCGTGACGCGCTTCTGGCGGAATATTATGGGCCCGCGCGAGTCGAGCTTGACGGCGACGAACATCGGCAGCCAGACGGGCGTTAGGATTACGATGAACGCCGCGGCCACGAGCTTATCCATAAGCCACTTCGTCAGGCCGCGCACCAGGCCCCGCCGGACGCCGGGGAACGGCACGAACTCCCGCCCGGCTATCGCCACGGTGCTGGCGACCGGCGCGAGCTCGGCCAGGATATCCGCGGCGACGTACGCCGGCGCGCCCGCCTCCCACGCCGCGGCCACCGCCTCCAGCGCCCCGTCCTTGGAGGGCGCTTCGGCCACCACGACGGCGACGTCTTCTTGGCGCGGCAGCAGCTCGCGCAACCCCCGGGCGTCGGCGGCGAAGTCGAGCAAGGAGAGCGGCGGCGCGGCGCCCTTCTCCACGTCGCGGGCCAGGCGGCGGGCCTCCTCGCCCGTACCGATAATTATTACGGATTCGTTCACGCTCAAACGCGGCGAATTAACGCCCTGGGCCTTTCGCCGGATTATAAGCGCCCCGGCGGCGCGGCGCAAGGGTAATGTCGGCCGGGCCGGTATTTCCCTTGTCTGCGGCGGACGCTTACCCTATTATGAATACGCAGAGGTCGGCAAGGGCGATAGTTTTCCGACAGGAGAGTGCGGCGTGGAGTACTTGGCGGCGACGCTGGCGGTAACGCTGACGACCGTAGCGAGCTTGATACTGATATGGTTCCTGGACCGGTTCGAGAAGGACCCGGTGTGGCTTTTAGGGCTGGTCTTTTTGTGGGGCGCCGTGCCGGCGGTGATAATCTCGTTGGTGGTCGAGATGGTCTTCGGCTTGCCGCTCCCGTATCTGTTGGACGCCTGGGCCGCTGACGTCTTCATGAGTTCCGTCGTGGCGCCGATAGTGGAGGAGTCCGCGAAGGCTATCGCGCTGCTCCTCGTCTTCGTCGCGCTGCGCCACCACCTCGACGACATCCTGGACGGCATCATCTACGGCGCGCTGGTGGGCGTGGGCTTCGCCTGGATCGAGGATATATTTCGCCTCTTCGGCGCCGCGTCGGAGGGGGGCGTCGAGGCCATGGGGTTCGTCTTCATCCTGCGGGTCTTCGTCTTCGGCCTCAACCACGCCTTCTTCACCGCCCTCACCGGCCTGGGCTTCGGCATCGCCAAGGTGGTCCGAAGTTGCTGGCTGGGCGGCCTGGCGGTGCTCTTCTTCTTCAGCGCCGCGGTGGGGGCGCATTTTCTGCACAACGCGCTGGTGAGCGTGGGCGGCGACGCCGGCGTCCTGGTGTCGTTCCTGGTGCACTGGGGGGCCTTGTTCGCCTTGCTGCTGGTCGTAATAGTCGTGTGGTTCACGGAGTGGCACTGGATAAAAAAAGAGTTGCGCGCGGAGGTCGTTTCGGGGGCCATCGGCGAGCGCGACTATCGCCAGGTCTCGAAGTGGTTCGGCCGGCTGGGGTGGGAGCTCCGGTTCCTGGTCGCCTTCGACCTGGGCGGATTCCTGCACGTCCGGCGGATGTACAACCGCCTCGTCAAGCTGGCCTTCCTGAAACGCAGTTACGCCCGCCGGCCCAAAGAGAGCACCGAGCGCCGCATCGCCGAGCTGCGGGAGCGCATCGCCCGCGACCGGCGTTAGCCGCGGCGAGAATTTAACTAAGGTAAAATTTCAACGAGAGGAGCGACGCGTATGCCGACGATAACTGTTGAGGGGCCGCCCATACCGGTCGAAAAGAAACGCGACCTCGCGGAAGGGCTTACCAAAGCGGCCGCGGCCGCGTACGAGGATATACCGACGGAAGCTATTATCGTTTTAATCCGGGAGAACGAGGCCGAGAACGTGGGCGTGGGAGGCGAGTTGCTTTGCGACCGTCGGGCCAAGGGCGCGGGCCAGAAGGGCGCCGGTCAAAGCGGCGCAGGCCAGAGCGGCGCGGGTCAGAAGGGCGCAGGCGAGAAAAGTGGCTAGGCACGGCGGCGGCCGACCTTAGCGTCGGCCCGACCCCCCTTGGTGTCGGCCGTTACTGTACAACGGCCTCCCGACCCCGCCGGTTTCTTGGGCCGTTATTGTTCACGCCTGTTATAGGAAGGGAATACCGTGAAAAAAGTACTATTGTCCGGCGTTATCCTGGCCGTGACGGCCGGCGCGGCGTTCGCCGATTTGGGCGACGTCGTCGCCTCTTTCACCGCGCCTTATCGCGCCCCGATCGCGTTGGCCCACGCCAACAACGCCACGCAAATGTGGCTGTTCTGCAACCAAAATACGAGCGGCTGGCGGATCTTCCTGGTCCACCATACCACGGGCTCCATATATAGTTCGTTCGTCTCTCCTTGCGCCGAGTATACGCGGGGATTAACGTACGAGGACCCGGGCTACCTGTGGACCGGCAACTTCAACAACCGGCGCGTATACCGATGCCGGTCCGTCAACGGGAGCGTGCTGTATTCCTGGGCCGCGAACCACGCCGTCTCGGGTCTGGCGCTGAAGGCGCGCGGCGACGGCGGCGTGAATCATGACGGCCTATTCGTGAACGCTGGCACGACGACCTGGCGCCACCGGCCGAGCGACGGCAGCATCATATCCTCCTTTTCCTATACCCCCGCCTTCTACGGGGACAACGCCTGGGACTGGCGGAACGAACTCGTATGGGGAGGGGACGCGAACGTCAACTACGTATACGGGTGCACGACCGCGGGTACGGTTGCGGCGTCCTTCGCTTCCCCGGCCACCAATCCGCAGGGCATGTGCTACTACGGTCAATACTTGTGGGTGGGGACGAACTCCTCGCCGTATTACGTGTACCAGGTCCATTGTCCGAATACGGTCGGCGCGGCGCCCGCCTCGCTCGGCCGGGTGAAGGCGTTGTTTAAATAAGGGCGGGGCGTCCGTTTCGTAGGGGCGTACCTTCAGGTGCGCCCACCTTATGCCTTTTGTAGATATGTAGGGTGTAGGGGCGCACAGCTGTGCGCCCCTACCGTTACCGGTCGCGGGCCTACCTTCGGCTCGGCCCGCCTCGCTGCGCCGCGTGAAGGCGTTGTTCCGTTAAAATGCGAAATACAAGATATGAACGGGTCGCCGCCAAGGGGGCCCGTTTTAATCGCGGGCCTCGGCTAAGTTATGGCCTTTTGTTATGAGAATATAACTGATATTGTCAAGTATATATATTTTCCTTGACTATGTTACGGCTTTGTTCAATAATGGTTCACGAAGAGTTCGAAGCGCTCGGCGACGAACCGATGTGCGATGTTGGCGGGGAGCCGGTATGCCGCACGTTGGGAAACGAGGGGAACGATATCGCGCGACCGCCGACGGGGCCGTAGTTCCGGGATAGTAAACAACACCCGAGTCGGGCCTCGTGCGCCACTCGGGTATTTCATTATTATATTTAATGCCCTGAGTTTAGGGCGGAAGGAGAGCGAAATGAAGAGGGCGGTAATTTTCGCGGCCGTCACGGCGCTCGTCGCGGCCAGCGCGGCCTACGGCGTCTGGGTCTACGAGGGCAAGTGGGGCGAGTTCGGCACCGGCGAAGGCCAATTCTACGGCGCCTGTGACGTCGCCGTCGCGCCCAACGGCCGCGTCTACGTGGTCGATAACGGAAACGACCGAATTCAGTATTTCTCTCCGACGGGTTCGTACCGCGGCAAGTTCGGCAAATACGGCTCGGGCAACGGGGAGTTCAGGCAACCTGGTGGCGTAGCGGTCGCCCCCAACGCCAACGTCTACGTCGCCGACACGTGTAACGACCGCATCCAATACTTCACCGCGAGCGGGTCCTTCCTCGGCAAGTGGGGCTCGTCGGGCTCGGGCAACGGCCAATTCCATTGGCCGTTAGACGTCGCTTTCGCGCCTGGCGGCAACGTCTACGTCGCCGATATCGGTAACTGCCGCATCCAATACCTCACGCCTGCGGGTTCGTTCCTCGGCAAGTGGGGCAAGGTCGGGTCCGGCGACGGCGAATTCCAGCGCATCGCCGGCGTCGCCATTCACCCCAACGGTCACGTCTACGTCGTCGATGTCTATAGCAACCGTATTCAATACTTCACGCGGACCGGTTCCTTTCTGGGGAAGTTCGGTTCGCGCGGCTCGGGCGACGGGCAATTCTTACAGCCTTGCGGAATTGGCGTAGGGGATAACGGCACGGTTTACGTTGCGGACACGACCAATTGCCGCATCCAATATTTCACCCCGAGTGGTTCCTTCCTGGGCAAGTGGGGTTCGATGGGTAGCGGTAGCGGCTACTTCAATAGACCCGTCGCCGTTGATAAAAACTCGGCGACCAATAGGGTTTACGTCGCCGAAGTCGAGAACTGCCGCGTCCAATATTTCCGCTGGTCCCCCCCGGCGGTAGCGCCCGCCTCCCTCGGCCGCGTGAAGGCGCTGTT
>Ga0307376_10006151_pt1 | contig 10683 bp, 3 predicted proteins | sample TR2MG_FD_202536 | JGI IMG/M metagenome (GOLD analysis project Ga0307376, IMG submission 202536) | Soil microbial communities from Risofladan, Vaasa, Finland - TR-2 | ecosystem: Environmental > Terrestrial > Soil > Coastal area > Acid sulfate soil | place: Finland: Risofladan, Vaasa | collected...
TAAACTACTCTTTTAAATTATTATTTGAATTTATTATTTGAATTTATTATTTGAATTTATTATTTGAATTTATTATTTGAATTTATTATTTGAATTTATTATTTGAATTTATTATTTGAATTTATTATTTGAATTTATTATTTGAATTATAATTTTTGTCAAACGCTGAATTTAATTAAGTATCTTAATTTTATGTCTCATTATTGCTAAATCTGAATCTGATGAACTATCATTAAGTCCATATAGAACATGAGCATAATATTTCATGGAATTCTCCAATTTATTTATTAAATAGTTAGCTGACTTACTGGCAAAATATTGCCCATGGTGCTTTCTCTTTTTAAGTGCCTCCCCAAAATTAGGATAAACAACTAAATAAAAAATCAGAAGATCCTTAAGTTCATCGAAACCTTCTTCTTGAAGCACTTTGAGCTGATAACCCTTAATACCTAGTGTTTCAATTTTTTGAAAAATAGCATTGGGATGAAAGATAGTCGGTTGGATAAAATCCGAACTTTTGTGCATATAACTGATATATGCTATATAACATCCCATAAACGCATTATTAGGTAAAAATACCTCTGAATATGTCGGTAATATGTTTTTGATCTGACTAGTTATTTTGTTCATATCAAAAAAATTGTCCTGAACTACTTTGAGATAGACTTCATATAAAGCTTTGGTATCAGCCAATGCCCCATGAGCCCCGATTAGTTCTCTATTAAAAAAATATTTGTAAAGAGTTGTCAGTTTAAGATTTTTCAGTTTATCATTAGTTGGATATAATTCCTTGATTTGAGGGTAGGGATCCATAAAATACCAATTTTCAGGTATCTTCATTCCTACCCTCTTAAAATTCATCTCTAAAACTGGTTTATCATAACCTAAGTTATTATAGGCGACTAAATAGATATTACCACCTGAGGAATCAAATTTCATTTCTACCCATTTAACAAATTTAGTCAAAACAGTCACCAGTAATTGAGCATTATTTTTAGCCAAAACCTCTTGAGTAATGCCATGAATATTAGAATTAGTAATCTTAAGGGGATATTTAACATATTCATGAAAGAATTGATCCCCTTGTGGATAACATGCGGCGATTTCCAATATTCTAGCTTCGAAAATGTCCAAGGCTGTCGTTTCTAAATCGAAAAATATATAGTTAAACTTTCCAAAATTGTCCATATTGTATTTATGTTTATGTTGTAAATAAATTCAAATATTGTTTCTTGAGTATATTTACTGAACAGAATATAATGTTTATAATTTATCAATTTTTCGCAGGGAGAGTGCCTCTCCCCGCAGACCCCTACGCCCAGGAGCTTCGTCCCTTGGAACCCCAAGGGGGCAATTTGTTCCCTTAAACCCTTCCACTCTTTGCCTAATAGACAAAGACTATTATCCTCTTAAAGGATAATTTGTGTTCCTTGTTGTTCCAGTTTTTGGTAAAGATCAGCTGATAATTCCTTCAATTGATTGTGATGTAAGTCAAGCACTTGCAAATTGGTTAAATGACCAATTTCACTCGGCAATTCCTTCAATTGATTGTTATGTAAGTAAAGAATTTGCAAATTAACCAATTCTTCCAGTGTATATTTCTTATTACATTTAGTAGCTAACCAGTAACAAAGATAAGGTAATTTGCCTTCCTCAAACATATTCTTTAAGTATCTTTGAGATTCAATCAATATACCAACATTAGGTTGTAATATTATTAATTTCTTAATAGCTTGATACCCATAAGGACCTACTTCTAATAGGCTCTCTAAGAGATTACTTAGCATGTGTTGTGATAATTGTGATATAAATTGAATAGATTGAATAGATTGGTTGCTCATATTGTTCTTGCTCACGATTTTTAATCATTTTTTATGGGGGACAATATGTCCTCATTGATCCCTTGAATTGGAAAATTATACTAAAATGTTGTTCCTTAGGTAGGTAAGGATATCCCACATTACCCTGCAATCGGTTTCGTTATAAGTAATAATCTCTTTAAGCCCCGACATTTGACTTAACTTCACATCCCCATCCTGTTTGGTATGACAATGAGTTGCAGAAATCATTGCCGATAATCCATTCTGGTTTTCATCTATCCATCGAGTATTAATAAAGCCATGCTCATGCATTTTCTTGGCGATATTCTTCAATCCATAACTGAAAGTTCCTTCAATTCCAATAGGGATAGATTTGAAGAATTCCATCAAATCGACCCAATTTATATAGATAGGAGACTGCAATTGATACTTAGCTACTAACCGATTAAAAGTGGTTTTTTCCACATTACTCCAATGATATAGAGGTGATTTATTATTTTCTGGAATAATAAATTTAGTTCTAATGCACGACAAATATGCTATAAATTTCTCCAAAATTTTCTTTTCATTATCACAATCAATCCGATCTACTACAAATGATTTGAACTCCCATGTTTTGGTTAATGGATTGATAAACCCAACACCAATTAAAAATACTATCCCAGAATAGATCTCAGCCAATTTAGGCTGTTGATGAGTGTAATTTCGAATACGATTGAAATCATCGTGATGGTCATTAATTGATTCAAAATCCACATAAAACTGAATTTCATCAGAACTAAAAGGTTCTTGATATTTTTGATCTATTTCTGATAATAAAATAGATTCTGGAATCATTTTCTTTCCGTTATTTCCAATACTGGTTACTTGCATATTAGCCTGCATATTAGCTTGCACAATTGTTGTAATTTGCTTATTTTTAACTTGACTTACCTTTAATTGTTCCATGTCAATCTTATCCCAGCAGGTGATGCCTTTTTCTAAAAAAGATTTTCTTTCCTTGACTCCAATACCATATACTAATGTTAGCTCCTTATTTGCTTGAGCGATAATTTCTTTTGCATCTTTCCAAGGATAATCATAAGTATTACACATATTAGGATATAATTTCTCATTACTTGGTGGTGTAACCGTCCACGATCCACCATCCTTCTGTAACTCACGTTTCCATTTCAATGCTTCACTAACTTTCCCAGATATATCCTTGCCCTCAATACTATCTTTTTTCAAATTAATTACTCCTAATGTAGCAAAACAATTATTATAATACACCTTAGGTAGATCACGACCTTGATTAACCTTATACTTTCTTCCTAAAATAAAACCATATTCTGCTTGAGTATTTTGATATTGATTCAAAGCCATTGTTTCTAAAAATACCTTACCCTTGTAGTAAGAAATGTTAGGATTATTATAAATCTCTCCGTTAACTTTAATAGGAAGTGACAAATATCTGATATCAACAACGACATAATGCGGAGGATTATTTTTAAAATCTAAATTTAACTTTTCTCTAACAAATGATGCTAGATAATCAGTCCTGATAATTAAATCTGGTTGACAAACAACTTGTCTCTCTCTATCATGTAAAACTGGCTTTCCAATAATTGGGATCTGTTTCTGCATCAATTCATATGTTTGCTGAACTCTTTCTAATGAAAAAACATGACATGGCTCAGATACTTGAACATAATATGTTCCAAATCTATTTCGCATATTAAGTGCAATTGCATCTTTAAAAATATAATCTTTTCCTTGTAAATAATCATTTAATCCGCCACCATTATTAGTATCTTGTTTATATCCATTTTGACTGCCATATAAATTCAACCAGTCCATTATTGTATCATTCAAAATATAATTTCTAATATCTCTAGGTAAAAGCCATTCGTCCCAATTTTCTAAAAACATCTTTGATCTAATTTTCTTAGAATTAATTGAATTACTTAACATAGCATTAGTTATGTCCGATATTTTTCGTTTCTTATTTTCTTCAATCTCTTCTTGCATTTTATCAATTCCTATTTGACGATATGTCAAAACTGATTTTCTAAAATCTTTCAAATAAGGCAATACCCGTATAAACCATTCTCGATCTCGACGAATACTTTCACAACTTTTTTCGATTAATTTCCAATAAATTTTATTTGCACTTTCTTCATCTCCATCTCCATTTCCATTTTCAATAAGTACACCATGAGGTATATTCTTTCTAGTTTCCACATCATCTAAATATTCCTTCTCACCAGAATATTGGTAAAATTTACATTGGAAAAAATCGCAAACCTCTAAATCACATACTTCCATTTGGATCTGTACCTGTACCCAATAATAATATGGTGTGTTTGCTAAAATTTTTCTACGCCAAACACATTTTATCTCTAATAATCTACCATTTTCACGAAGACCATCAGGACTAGCTCCTAACCATTCATATTTATTATGTTTAATCAAACCTACTTCATGAATTTTTTCACCAATCATTTTTTCATAAATTTCTCTTGCCACTGACTCATATCTATTTCCCCATTGCATTGCCTCATTCTCTTCTAATTCTTCAAAAGCAATCTGTTGCATAGTTTGATCAATCTTTTTCTTTAAAATATCAATCTTTTTACAGTAAGGATTACACTCCAAAATAGGTGCAACATCTGTTGCAGTAATAGACTCAAAACGTTCCTGATACCATTCAGGACTCTTCTGTGGAAATTTCTTAAAATTTACTAATCGTTGAAATTTTTCTTGCATTGACATCATTTTTGATGTGATATCTCCTTATTTATAAATAGACTACGTTATAAATCTATATTCTAAGCGAGCCACTGCCGTGAAAAAGCTGTTGGATATAAAATTATTAGCAAAACTTTTCTAAGCCGATTTTCTTATTAAATAATAATATTATTTTACATATTATTATTTTACATATTCATATTTCTATTCATATTTCTATTCATATTTCTATTCATATTTCTATTCATATTTCTATTCATATTTCTATTCATATTTCTATTCATATTTCTAATTACTTCTTTTTAATCTTAACAGTTTTCGATTTAGTCTTTACCTTAGAGGTCTTACCTTTTGTATTTTTCTTAACAATAATCTTTTTAGTAGTTGTCTTTTTCTTCATATTAGTTTTGGTAGTTGTCTTTGGTTTTTTGGTAATCTTAATCTCAATCGCTGATTCAACTCCTTCCAAAGGTATTTGTGCAGTTACATCAATATTTTCTTCTGGTTTCTTGAAAACCAATTCCTTAAACTTATTTGGAAAATCATTTTTATTATAAATAACATTACCCTGATATTGAATTAAGTTATAAATAGTCATGTTTTCATATGGATGACGATATAATAAAATATATTCATCCTCATCCTCTCCAAATGGAAAAATACGAAAATAGTATTCTCCTTCCTTCCTTTTATAAATTACTATTACGTTCATCTTTAATAATTTGGTCAATAAATATACATCTATCAAATTAGGAATATAAGTGTCCATTGAAATAAATTTATATAAACCATTATTATCCATAATATTGTAATAATAATCAGGATTATGAATTTTGTAAATCTCTAATAAATCAGGCTTTTCATTAACTGGCAATTCTATATTTAAATTCTTCATTAATTTATTTAAAATTAATTTACCTTCCGCTGTATTATTTAACTCAATTAAATAATCAATATATTCATCTTTTAGTTTCAATAAAGTATATCGTGGAGCTTTCCCAACATTAGTATTGGAATCTTCTTTTTTAGCAATTGTTCCAGATGTTGATAATTGATCTTTTTGATTCAAAATTCTAATAAATGAATATAATAGTGATTTGTTATTGGTTGTTGATTTCAATACTTGATATTTTGGCAAATATCTATACCAAAAATAAGACAATGGATCTAATTTAAGATAATCCGATTCATACAAAGTCTCCACATCAACAAACTTGTCCCTATCAATATCACTAATATCTGGAATAGCAGTATCAAATGTTGGTATAGGATCAATATATATATCGGGTTCTTTAGAATACAGTTCATTAATATCAGTGATTGTATCCTTAACATTTTCAGTATTGACAATCAAATTATCTTCTTGTTCTTCTAAATAATTTCTATCAATAATATCTTTCATTCTATTTTCCAAAATAATATCTCGCTTCATTTTATTTCTTAATAATTCTTCGGCAATCATTCCTAAATATCTATCAACATTGTCTTCTTTAGTCAACAAATTTTTTCTATTCAAAAATAACTTGCAACGATTATTCTGATATTGGCAGAATGGATTATTACAACAATCATCTTTTTGCGTTTTATGATAACATACATAACGAACATTGGGTCTTTTGAATTCACTTACATCTTTTTCCTTATTAGTTATTAATACAATTTTCATAACAATTTTCAATAAAATAGCTTTAATCATGTTACGACGTTCATTAATAGTTGAATCTGTCTTTTTTATCAATACATCTTTAGCCTTAAACTTACTCTTATTATTTTCTTCATTCTCATTATCATTCTCATTTTCATTATCATTCTCATTTTCATTTTCATTATCATTCTCATTTTCATTCTCATTCTCATTTTCATTCTCATTTTCATTCTCATTCTCATTTTCATTCTCATTCTCATTCTCATTTTCATTCTCATTCTCACCATTGTTAGTATTATATTCATTTTCTTTGCCAATAATATCAATAATATCTTTTTTGAAATGTTTTCCATCATCATTAATATAGTTACTTATTTCATACTTCAATCGTTGATATAATTCATCTTCATAGTCCATTTTATTTACAGTAGAACTGCGAAGATCAGAAAAATATACTTCCTGATAAATGGCTTCATCAGCATCTGGATAATATTGTACTTCGTAATTTTTATTATCTTCAATATTAATACTTTCTACAGAATCTTTGGTTATAGGCGAATGTTTAACTGGTATAATTCTTCCAGTTTCTAGCATAATAGCAACAATCGTTTTCTGATTACTTGTTAAAAACTTAAAAATAGGTCGGCAAGGAATTTTAGTATTAGTGTATATTTTTTTTAGCTGTGCCATCATTTGTTTATAGGGTAACATCTTAACTTCATGTACTATTGGAAAATTAAGGTTCAATCCAACAGGTTTTACTGGTAAATAAGTGTTATTATTTAACATAATCGCCTGAACCTTATTATAATAATCCATTACTTGCCCTGCTACTTGATAGTATGTAGCTAATTTCTTTAACTCTTCAACAGTATTTTTAACGTCTATTTCATCAGTATATTCAACCTTGTATTTTATTTGATACAACTCTTCATTCTCTTTTAGAATCTTATTCCAATTAATAATATTTAGTTCAATACAACGATCTTTAATCCATTTGTACATAAGAACTGCCACTTTATTCAAACTACTGAAGTGTTTAGTTATTAAAACATTATTATTAATATATTCTACTAAATAAATAGGTTCAAAAAATGTTTTGTATTTGAGTAGAAAGATGGAACGTCTATTTAAACGATAAGCATCATTAAAATTAATACCTGAAGGACAAAATATCTTAGTGCCTTCACGTGAAAATTGAAAAATAAAGATGTTTACACCTTCTGGAAAGAGAATACCTTCACGAGACATAAAATCCCAAGTAAATTCTTCATCAATATCCTGAAACTTTGATTTCAAAAACTTTTGATAATTCTGATAGGATGTTTGTGGGTTGATATTTTTGTCTTTATTTTTATTGATATTTTTATCCATATTTTCCTTACTCGCACCTGCACTTTGCACTAGTTCAGAACCGTCAGTTTTAGGACGGAACTTAACTTCAACCATTCCTTTATTCAAACTTCTAAATAAATCCTGATTCAATTTTCCAAGCAAATATTTCTTAAATTGTGTTAAAGATAATTTATTGTTTTCATCAGAAATAATTTCAATCATACAATTCAAAAAAGACTGATTATCATTCTGTGGCATACCCATTCTCAAATAACAGCTCTGCCCATTTTCTAAATAACCTGATTCGCATTTAGTTTTAAATAAACGTTGTAAAGAATCTGGGAGCAAACCAAATTTTCCAGGTGATAATTGAATTTTATAAATATAAATTTTATCATCACGTTCTCCTTCAATTTCTTCAACATCCTCATCTAAACATTTTTTGTACCTAGGATAATTTTTAGCAGTCGGTATGTGTTGAGGTTTAGTAAAACAACAAGGTAAACAATATCCATCTGGATGTGTTTCTGCGGTAAAACCAATATACATTCCACGTTTATCTTTACTATAACGATCAGATTTAATCATTACTTGATGATTACCTAATGGACAATCGCCCACCCAACATTCTCCTTTCTCTGAAATGTATCTTCTTCTAATATTTTTTACTTTACTATACAAAATTGGTTTCTCATCATATGGACACCAAGCCTTTGGGCAAATATAATTAAATGGTCTCTCTGGATCAGTACCATACTCCAAAACATTATAATATGAATTATGATCAATGGTGGGATCTGAATCAGGATTATAATCCATAATAATCGGTTGACGATATTCCTGACAAGCTCGTGAATAAGTTTTTTCAGTAGGCCCAGCGGGACGATAATGAAATAATTCTGTTTCTCGACGTTGCATACGACGTAATAAATATCGTGAATCATTACACAAATCTTTACAAGTATCATGCTCTTTATCAAAATCTTTATCATCCTTACAATGTAAACGCACATCCTTTCCCAAGGATGAATCAGATGCTAATATAAGACCTTTTTTACTTGTCAAAGTGCCAATATCATCTTCATCTACATCTTCATTTTCATTTTCATCTCCATTTTCATTTTCATCAATACTTTTAACCTTCTTATTACTCTTGGCCTTCTTATTACTTTTGATTAATTCTTTTTCTAAATCATCTGTATTAGTTAAATAATCTTCAATATCAATTCCGACATCGTTAAAATCATTTTCTAAATTACTATAATTACCAATATTTTCAATATTACCTTCTTCAATTTCCTCAATAAATTTATTAATATTTTCTGCTTCATCTTCTGGTTCTACAATTATACCTTTTTGACCCATTATGTATTTCCTAAATTCTGAATCTTTTTTATAAATATCTAAATTCTGGTATATCCAAATTAAAGCTAAAACAAATTGATTGATCATATTCAATTGCACTAAAGATCTTGCTTCCATCATCCAAATCTTATCACCCAAAATACGAATATAAATACCAGTACTCTTTAACTCATCCTCTTTTTGACCATAAAGTTTTTTCCATTGTATTAATAGTTTCTGTGCTTCTAAAGTATTCTTATCAAATTCTACTTCAATTCGATCAACAATATTTTGATCAGGTTCTCCTTCTGTTTTCAATTCATTGATTCGTTCAAAAATTTCATTCATATCCTGAAAATCACTAACCTTTTTGTATTTAAATTCTACTCCAAAAGCATCTGACTTATATTTGTATGGAATAACATAAGGATAGAATCCACGTAAGAAATTATAGAAATCTTCATATTTAATATTAGCATTTGAATAAGTTTGAATAATATGTTTGAAAACGATATTCGTTCCTTCACATAATTCCAAACTATCTTTAGTAATCTCCATACACGGAACCGGAATTTTAATCTTTTCAACAGAGCTTTTATTTACTCTGTAATCAATTTTATTAATAGTTTTAATTAACTTAGTCATATCATCCATTGCCTCCTGTAATTGTTCTAATCGTGCTTCCTGACCCTCTTGAAAGTTAGCTTTGTATTCTATTACTCCATTTTTGAAGATATTGACTGTTACATATTGATTATCACGTAATTTTTTACGAATCAATAGCCCTCTGACACGTGAGAACTTACGAATCTCACCTGTTTGAGGATTCTTAACGATAGTGTAAATCCATTCTATTAATTGTTTTTTGGAAATTTCATTGGAAAAGTCTTTATAAACAATACACTTAATCTGAGTCCACGCAGAATCCTTATATTTCAAGAAAGGCATATCCATACCCAGATGTTCATCCCTTAAATAGTTAAAAATCTTAAGTAAATCTACCCATTTATCTGGATAACCACGTTCACCTGCATAAATAGAAAAACGAAGAATAGTACAATTGTTATCTAAACCCTTCTTCTCCAACTTCTCTATCGTTTTAGGATCACTAATCAAATAAGTGATATATCGTTCTTTTTCAATTGATTTACTTCGAAGTTCATGTCGCTCCTTTAGATCTTTAGGATCGTAATAAACACTACCTATTGGATAATATTTACGTAAATATCCATATCTAATCTGATTGGTTAAAACTACTTTTTTCTCTTTCATTATGTCAACTTCCTCCAACATATCACTCACATATAATTCATAATCATCAATATTATTAACATCTATTAGATCCATTAAAATTTTGCCATTATTATTGATCAAAGGAACACTTTTTTTGGCACCATATTCATCGACAAATCTTTTATCAACTTCGATTTTACTGTAAATAGAAGGCTGTAATTTAATTCCTTCCCATTCATATCCTAAAGCTGTCTTTTCTTTCTTTTTCCCATCGGATTCTATCCAAATTTGTTGATTACCTTCAGTTAAATACTTATCATTTTTTGGATTACTAAAATAGACAAAGAACTTTTTCCTCAATAAACTGATAGAATCGTCCATATTAATCCAATCCTCAATGAATCGAATATTATTGGTAGAATTCCATTTTTTAATTTCTTTGATCGGATAATATTTACCTAGTTTTTTAATCTCATCATTTGTTAATTTTTTACCAATGACAATTTTATCAAATAACTGTCTAGTACCAGATGGATAATTACCGATAAAAACATAAGTTCTTTTATCTGTTCTAGA
>Ga0307376_10006154_pt1 | contig 10679 bp, 6 predicted proteins | sample TR2MG_FD_202536 | JGI IMG/M metagenome (GOLD analysis project Ga0307376, IMG submission 202536) | Soil microbial communities from Risofladan, Vaasa, Finland - TR-2 | ecosystem: Environmental > Terrestrial > Soil > Coastal area > Acid sulfate soil | place: Finland: Risofladan, Vaasa | collected...
TAGACCCATCGGACCTTCCATCGGTCATTAGCTGGCTAAATTTTTCGTATATCCTTTCTTCAAAGAACCACTCCTCTATATTATCATACGACCCAGAAGCCACGAACCTTTGCTCTGGCTGGTCAAAGCCTTCGTTTATTTGAAACTTAATGATAGAGCCAGGCGTTATGGGCAGGTCCCCTTCGTTATTATTTATATCGGTACCTCTATTTGGCGTCCCAACAAAAGGCCCATCCGTAGCGTAAGTATTCTCAAAGTATATTGGAGACCCATTGATGCTGTACTTGTTTCCCCTATAGTTTACTCTCCATGAGTCTCCGATACTATAATTAGAAAGCCCAGGTACCTCAAATATTATATAGCCAAGCACATGACTAACGCCTCCAATATCAACCCTTAGCGCATTCCCCAGTGTATTTCCACTTGGAGTGGGGATTGTTTCGCTATTCATGGTGATGTTTGTTCCGTAATTATAAGACAGTCTATAGTCTCTAAACGAAAATGTTCTTGCCCCCGTAACTTCTACTATAAGCCTTCTGTCTGTGTCAAAAAGATAATCTACACTTCTGGGAACCACGTACAAGTTACTAGACCCTTTTCCATAAAATATCGGAGTGTCCACGTGGGTGTAGTATCCGCTAGCAGATAGCGGGCTATCAAAAGTATTTAACCCTCTGGATTTCTTGGAGCCTCCGTACCCATTATAGCTTACTGGAAAGTCTTTGTATGTTGTAAGTGAATTCTCGTCGAATAAGTTATTCTCTACCTTTAGCTTTACATAGAACCCTTCTTCTTGCTCTTGCTCTTTTTGCTCTCCTAAAAAGTTCTTAACCTTCTGCTCAGCCTCAAGCACCTTATATTTTTCGGTGGTGGTGGATATACCAGACGGCGTAGCCTTTATGTATATGTAGTCTCCGGCTTTTACCTTGTCTATATCATACTTTGCCAACTGAAAGTACACAAACAAGCCCTCTTGGAACACGGCCAATGGCAACATGTTATAGTATGTGCTTCTGTTTTGCTTTAAGAATAATCTGTATTTTGATGCAAACTCAGGCGCTCTACTATTGATATTCACTTTTAACTCATTCTTATCCTTGGCCTTACTAATTGGTATGTTTATAGTTGCGTCAATGCCCGTGCCGTTTCCTCCCGATTCAAGTACGGTAGTCATCCTACCGAACTGATCCAAGTATGCAATACCTACCTCGTAGTCCCTGCCTGACTTAAACGTCTCAGCTGGTGTACCCTCTTCTATTGCCGTGCTCTGCAATGACAAAGAAAAGTCTGGTACTATTGGTTCTCCGCTTGGCTTTCTCAAGTCAAAGAACTGCTTGTAGTTTCCGTATATAATTCTGCTGCCTATTAAGTCTTGCGCCCTAGCAGACAATGGCACGTTATCAAATAACCTATTAACTTGGTTTTGAGGGAGTACGGTATATACCTTGTTGTTCTTAAACTTATAAGTATATGTCTGAGCACCCGTAAGTAGCGTAGACTTGTCAATAGTAGTAACAACAAGTGTGTTTTTGTTTCTTGAATCCTTGGCTACAATGTCAATCTTCTGAACCTCTTTAGTTCCAACATCTACTGTAATATCTATTGAGTTTGCTTTGTTTTGCATTGACTTGTTACGGCCAGTGCCAAAGTCAAAGCTAAACTCTTGTGCCTCAAATGCAGTTTTAGAGAATGGAGATAGCGCACTGTATTCATTATTCTCGTATCTATATCTATACGCAAACCGTATAAACTTATCTTCTATTGTATTTTCTTCAATGTTAGGCTCTTCTACAAGCGCAATGACAGGAGCCGACAAAGGTGGCTTTACAATTACGTTTACATTGTTTTCTGATATATCACCGTCTCTATAGTCCTTGTCTACATTTATTCTTCTCGGAGGATTCAACCCATCCGTAAAAAACAATAAATTCTCTACAAGGTTAATACCAGTTATTAAATACTGTGGGTTAAAAGCCATTATGCCCGTAGACCGAGTCTCTATAAGAACAAGTCTGCCAGAACCTACTCCAGCATCAGACTCGAAGTATCTAAATATAATGTCGTAGTCGTCAGATGTTAAGAACCAATATATATAATTATTCTTAGTATCTGTAAATGAGCCAATTGGAACTATGTTTGTAGTGGCAGTAAGACCCTCGGCTGCTATTAAAGTGTCAACATCAACCATTTCGGTATTGCCTAGGTAGTTTTGTACCGTACCCGAATCAGCGTCATCTGTAGACGAAATTTTAATATTTAATGCATCACGGTAAAAACCGTCAGGTAAGAGCCTATCATCAAGACTCTTGTTCATCACCCCCTTGACAAAATTTCTTTTTATCTCCATTACTTAATCCAATTATCTTTTCCTCTCAAGGCCATTAGCAACCTTCTAGGATTGATATTGCTCAATCTTATCTTTGCGTTCCTTAGTAGCGATGATTTTTCACGCTTAGCTATCGCAACAACACCTTGCGAAACGCCTATTCTGTTGTTTAAAACGCACCACTTTACGTACGCATAAACAAACTCTTCTGCAAACTTATGAACCTTAATGGCCGAAGGGTCTAAACTGTTTAAACCATCTGATATGTACTCAAGAACAATTGTCTTGCCGGCAAGTCCAGAAGAAAAGTTTATCACCCCAGACTCTTTATTTATCACATAGGTAGGGTTTCCATTAGCTTTGGACGCATCCATGCCGTAGAAGCCACCAAATCTGTATCCAAAGTACCAATTATCGTTGTATAGGTAACCATATCGTCCATACCAATAGCCAGGGCCGTAGTACATGGTATAATCTCCCTCAATTCTTATTCTGTCAAGCTCTGACTGCTCTTCTATTAAATTACCGTCTATGTCAAACAAAAAAGTACCGTCTGCGTTTTGCTCATACTTGGTAGCGTAGTTAATTGTTTGATTCTCGGTAAGCTTAAACAATACGCCCTCTTGCTCAAAAGAAATACGAACATAGTTCACGTAGTCTTCTGGAAGTATTACACGTAACTCATCATCAACGATTACCTCTAGTGACTTGATGTTTTTAAACGCATCGTAGTTGAGTTCTTGTATCGCTCTCTTTGCGTGAAACAACACATTATATCTATCAACATTGTCAATTAACTTATCATAGCCCACGTACATAAGCATAAAGTTATTCACTACGTCTTGCAAAGTAACGTACTGCGATTCTCCGTACAGAGAGGGGTCGTTATAGTAGTCTTGACTGCTCATTATTTATCTTTCTGTTCGTTTTTGGCCTCCTCTGCGTTTACCACATTTATTATGGCCGACTCTCTCAATGTTACCCCAGCTTTCGCCAATATTCTTAATACTAATTCTTTTTCGTATTCTTTTGTAAGTTCAAAATCTTGATAATTGGTGTTATTGATATCAAACACAGGGTTACCACTTGCGTCGGTATAATACGTCCAATTGGGATCTTCTGGAAGCTTTATGTAAATAGCAGAAACTCCACTTGTTATTGTGTCTGGATATAATGTTACCTTTGTCTCTCTGTCAACATAAGCTGGATAATATATTGTAGGCGCTGTAAGGTTGGAATTGTTCAAAAGAGTTATTTTGTGATTTGAAACTTTTTCTACGCTCTTGTTGGCGTAAATCACATCAATAAGACTATAGGTATCAGTGGGTATCGTAAACGTACTTCCTGAATCCAATGTTAAGTTGTTTGTCTTTACAAAAGCCTCTAAGTCTTCAGTAACATGCTTCGTAATATCAGCAATACCACTGTTAGAGGTTCTATTATTCCTCTTTAAATACCAATCGTTCACCTTTTGATAAAGGTCCTCGAAAACCTCTAGCTGAGATAGCCTTGCAAATGCATTGAACTCAGCAGGAGTAAGGTATCCATTGTTATCCTTATTTAGGATAAACATAACGGTATCTCTTACTTCGTTAATCATGTTACGCAAAGATAACAAAAAAAAGCCACCCCTTTTGGAGATGGCTTTGTTTTAAAGTAGTATAGTATTACAGCTCCCTACAAAGCTTGTTATATACAGACTCGCCCTCTTCTGTCTCAAAATAAATCTTTACTGCCTCAATTCCGTCCTCGCCCTCTGGTACAGTTAACATGCGCTTTTTATTATTGGGAAGATTGAAGTACACATCTCTGTTCTTGTTACGAAACTGAATCATATTCATGTCGAAAAACTGAGCAATATTGTTCTTCATCTTAACGCTAGGATCACCAGCCAAGGTCAGTAATTCATAAGGGTTATTTCGAGCAAAAACCAAAATATCACGTCGCACTTCCTTAGACGTCATGTTTTCAACACGGCCACCAATTACTTCACGCAAAATCTCCTCGCACTTGTCAATACTCATTTCACGAGCAGCAATCAACGCATCTACCTCGTAATTTAACTCTTCTATTTCTTTTTCTGCATTTCTTTCTGGAACGAATTCCTCGAATAAAGTTCCATTCTTTGGATGCATATCCAAGAACTTCTGCAAAACCGTATCAGTTTTGGAAACTTTTAATACACCATCTTCAAACACAATTGGCTCTACAATAGCATTGTCGTCTTGTTCGTCCTCAAAAGGGGAACGCTGGTTTCTAGCATAACGTAAAGCTCTGTTAACTCCTTTTTCTTCGTCAAACCAAAGTAAAGGTGAACGTCTAGAGTTTCTAGACTGCAACACAAAGGTCAATGGCTCCCTGCCACCCTTCAATAAATAGATTTTGTCTTTTAAATTTGTTTTCATTTTATTAGAATTTACGCTACAAATATAATAAAAAAAACGGAGGCTATTAGCCCCCGTCTTTTATGATACAATATTAACCCCTTAGTCTTTGAATAAGAAGAAGTTGTTAGCTCCCATAGTGCACAATGCACGCTCAGACAAGAAGTGAACTTCCATAGCGTCTAAATCGCTGTTAGAAGCACCACCAGCAGAACCAGTCATCCAAGTCTTGTAGCGACGGTCTTCTGTTTCAGAAGCACGGTAACGCACGTGCAAGAATGGACGAGTAGCGTTCTTGCCAAGAACTTGGTCGTAAACAGTCATAGATCCAGCAGGAACCAAAACTCCGTTTACTTTGTCAGCGGTTAAACCACCACGCAAAGTAGCGTCGTTCAAGTACTTCCAGTCGGTCTTGTAGAACTCATAACCACGCTTGAAACCAGAGAACCCTAAGTTCAATGCCATCTTCTCGTCGTTATCGAACAAACCGTAGCTAGTACCACCAGTACCATAGCTGTTTTGAGCAGCCAACATATCGTCGATGTCAAATCCAAATGCACGATTCAAGAACAATACGTTCTCTTGGATAGAACCTTGCTTGTCCAAACGCTCGATGATAGCATCGAAGTCAGCCAAAGTAGATGGATTACCACCAGACCATACATTACCGCGCTCTTCGATAGTATAGAACATACCCTCAGTTCCCTTGAATCCTTGGTCAAATGCAGAGTTAGCACCACCATCAACAGCAGGAACTGCTTCAATCATAGACATTTCCATGTAGTCTTCGAAACGTAAACGAGTCTCGTGCTCAGACTTGATGTACCAAAGGTAACCAGTTGCACCGTTTTCAGTAGTTACTTCTACCCATCCGATTTGAGCCATATCAGAACCAGATACTTCGTACTTGTCCTTGATGATGATTGGGCTGTTTTCAAAAATGTCAGACTCAGCCTCTAAAGAATTGAGCATTCCATTGGTGCCCTTTTTGAATTCAGAACCATAAACAAATGCTACAACGTCAGTTGTGGTACTTGCAGTAAATGGAGCAGAAACCTCATTGGTATAGTAAGAAACAGTAAAGTTAGTGCTAGTTACAGCGGTGATAATACCCTTTTTTGTAACATCGTCAGTTGAAGATGAAAGGATAACAGTTTGACCAACACGGAAGTTTACGTTGTCTTTTGTAAATACCTGCTGACCAGTTGTAAAGGTACTAGCAGTAATGCCAGTATATTGAGTGTGTAAACGTCCTTGTTCTGCCCACTTAATAAGGTCAGAGTTAGATGGTAATTCAGCTCCTACTGCACGTAAAAACGATGCAACAGAACGGTTACCATAACGTTCGAATTCCTTCTCGTAAGTATCAGGAAGATACTGGTTTAAGAAGTTAAAATCACTAATGTAGTTACCTGGTAAGGTAACTTTGCTAGGGGCGGGGGTTAAACTAAAACCCGGTGACGCCTGTACAGATCCTGCCATAATTTTGTTTTTTTAGTTTGTTTTTTTATCTTTTACTTTTTATTGTCAATCTTTTGCTAGGACCACTATCCAAAGCTGTCACTGAAAACCCTTTTGCTCTACTCATTTCTGGTGCCGCCTTGGCATTCATGTCTATATTTTTAGATTCCTTGGCAACACTTTCTATAGCCTCTGACTTGCCCTTTTCGTAAAAGAACTTAGCCATTGCATCTGGGTTCATCGCAGCAGCCATCGACCTGTGGTAAGCAGAAGCGTCTTTAATGTAACCATTGTCATCAACAAAACTGTTAAAGAATGGAGACATGTCAGTTTGCTTTTCCAATAACGTCTTAAAGTCTGCTGGCTTATAAGTCACTTTCTCGTCGCCAATTTGAAAATCAAAACCTTTGAAATTCTCATTAAACAACTCCGATGTCTTACTCCGGTAGAATTCAGAACGCTTTGCCTGCTCTTGTTCAAGTTCGCTAGCTTTTTTGGTCTGACTCTTGAAAGCTTCGTATCTTTCTTTTTCAGCTTCTGGAACATCAGCACCTCTTGACTCAAGTGGTACCATGTATTGTTCTTTTTGCTTTTCGAAATATTCCTTAGCCTTTGCGAGTTCGCGTTTCATTGCTACTTTCTTTTTCTTGATTTCCTTTTCGTCATCAAGTTCTTCGTCATAAGAAAACTTATCACTCATGTCAAAATGAATATCATCATCATCTAGACTTGGGTTTGTTTCCTTATAATAATCAAGAAGTAGCTTATTAGGGTCTTCTTTATCAAAGTCTCTGTTAATCTTAACAAAGTCATTGAAACCTCGACCCGTTTCTTGCTTGTACTTTAGGTATGCCGACACGTCCTCAGGTAGTTCTGGCGCAGACTTCTGTGCCTCAAACAACTGATCAACGGTATCGATTTCCTTATCGTACCTATTTTTAATAAATGACAGAACGTCTTTTTCAGTAAGCTCTGGAGTGCTTTTATCTACTTCCGCAGAGTTTTGCACTTGACTCTCTTGAGGGGCCTCCTCTTGCACTGGAATTTCTTTCTCAGCGTTTACTTTCTGTTCATGATCGTTAAGCAATTGCTCTTCTACCTCTTGAACACTTTTTTCTTCTTCTACCCCTACTTCTCTTACTTTAAATGTACTCATAATTTTATTTTATTAATTTTCATTGCAAATATACAATAATTATTTATCTAGGCTCGAACTCTGCGAAGTCGAAACCATCCAAAGTATCTTCGTTAGATTCAAAACTAACAGGAGGTAAGTCTTTCTTTCTCTGTTCGATAAGCTTAGACTGCTGCGTATTTTGTAAACTAATCCTACTATCCTTGGCCTTTTCCTTTTCTTTTTCTATTTCTTTTTGAGTCTCCCCATTAACATTAGCAAGTGCCATTTGGTATTGAAACTCCTTATCCATCAACGATAACTTTAACTGAGCTTCTTGTTGCATCTTCATAACATCGTACTCAGCCTCGGCTCTTTTGATTTGCATCTTGGCTTGAGACTCAAGTTGAATTTGTTGCATCTTGGCTTGCGCAGCCGCTTGAGATGATTCTATGTTAGACTGCGTTTGAGCTTGCATTTTCTGCATTTCTCTCTCTTGGTCTTGCTTTTCTTTGTTCTTTCTCTTGACCTTTAACAGCTCATTAGCTAATTTTACATTCTTTAACTCACGAATGTCTATAGCATCTTCTAATGTAATTTGGTTTCCCTGTAGGGCTATTTGTATATTTGCTTCCATCTGAGCCCTCTCCTCTTCGTCAGGAGCGACCTCGATATGAATACCAAAGTCATGCAAGTACAACTCAGAAATCTCTTCCAATATATCGGTACTATAAGACCCTATCTGGTGTATCAACTGCTCTTTGGTATCAGAATACTCTAGTACATCCGAAATGCGCAATGAAATAGCCTCCGCTAATCTTCTTGTTATAAACAATCCACCTTCTAATATATGTCTAGTGGCTGTATTTGAATTTAAAGCGGCTAACTTTTGAACTCCAACCAAAGCACGAGGGTCTGGTGTAGAGCCGTCTCTAGCTTCGTTCAGTCCCGTTACGTCACGAATCATCGCAAGGTAATGGTTGTACGAACTAACTAAACTAGCAATCTTGCCTTGACCAGAGTTGCTATTAAGCTCTTGAATGGGCACACGTGCGTTGTTAAACTCTCCGTCTTGTGTGTAACTACGACCAATAACCGAACCCGTCTGAAAATACATCTTTAGAGCCTCTTCTGGGTTGTAGTTGGAGCCATTACCTAGGTCAACCTCATTAAGTCCGTCAGCGTCGATATAAACACCATCTGGGACCATACGAGCAATAACTTGTTGTAACTTTAAATGCGTTAACTGAATCAAGTCAGCAAATCCAATCATACGACGAACAAGAGACTCAATTACTCCACGGTACATTCTAGGTGCAACAGCCACGTATTCGGGTATCGCAAAATGCGAAGCTGACTTAGGACGAACCATATTAGTCATCATCCCCCATTCCAATAACTTATCTGTGCCAAGAACCATAGCGCCCTTATACCAAACCTCTATGGTCTTTTCTATTCTTTCGTACCTTGTTTCGTCATCTTCTGGTGGATTAAAGCTCTCATCCTTACGAATAACACGCTCGCCGCCATTTTCAAGATATTTCTTTTTGTATACAAACTTCTTGTCAGTTTTATAATTGAAGTACAAAAGATTGACAACCTCCTTGTCGAAGACACTATCGGTATATGGACGCATAGCACCATAATCCTGATACCAAGTGTAACTGTAATTTGAAATCTCTTCGATATCCTCATCTGTAAGATTTGGATATAGTCTTTTAACTTCTGATATGTGAACCCTCTTAATCTCTCCAAAATAAAAACAATCATCAAATGTAGGATAGTCAGTATACGAATAAACAACATTGGCGGGATCTACATAGTCAATTTTGACACCTCCGTTCGGATTGAAAGTATGCTTAGCCATTCCAATACCCAATACGGTAAGGTCATAATCTATGCGTCTTTTTACATCTTCGTAGTTATTATTGTTGAGTATCGTTCTAATCGCTTGCTCTTCTGCAACTTCAATCCCTGGCTTGTAGTTTATCTGCATAAACAAATTAAGCTCGTCGTTGTTCTCTGGCAATTCACTCGGATTGACATTAAATGCATCAACACCAAAATCGCCTTTTACTTGAGTGAGCAAGTCCTTGGCTAACATATCAGCCTCGACCATCCTTCTGTAGTCTTGTCTCTTCTTAGATGATAACCTATCTTGTGCTTGAGCCTTTACATCATAAAGACGATTAGACATTCCGTTCACAACTATATCCACAAACTTGGGTATAATTGGAACTGGCTCCCAATTTAAGTTTAAGTATGATAAGTCGCCATCAACAGCAAGTTCGTTTTTGTACTTAGCAATAGATTGTTCTCCTCTAGCGTAAAGCTTCAGTCTGTTATACTCAATCCACTGATCGTAAAATCTACAACTATTTGAACTTCTCTTAAACCACTCGTATTGTATAGATTGGCCCACCTTGAGACCATACTCCATCGAGGCTTTCTCTTCTTCCGTAGCAATATTACTAGGAAATGTAACGTATGGTACTAGTGTTTTTTTATCCATTATTTTATGATACGACTACTATTGCCCTTGTTGTCGTACTTTGCAAATTTAATACTTATTTTTGACTCTGTCTTTGGCTGTACATATAGGTGCTTCTGATTCGCCATTATTGCCAATCCACTACTAATGGTAGCGTCAAACTTGGTCCTGTTGTTGATGTCAAATCTAGCCCAGTCTTCAAGAGTTCTCGTAAAGTACATATTGCCCATTTCGTCTGATTCCCTGTAAGTACCATCGAAGTCTATTCCTACATTTTTTTCAATGTACGTTTCTATGGCAGAAGCGTGTGATTGTTTTACATCTTCACTACTATTTGGTATGCCGCCTAGCTCCTTCTCCGTCTTAGACAATTTATGCTTTTCTTTATCTGGTCTATTCATAGAGAACGCTCTGTAGCCTCTGTTTTTAAAATGATACAAAAGCCTTGGTTTATTATTCTCTGCTAGTACTGGCATTCCATAAAAGAAACACGCCATCAATACGTCCTCGAAAAACATCTCAGCCGTCTGAGGCCTAGCTACGTACTGTAAAAAGAAAAAGTTACTTGGAGCATCGTCCATATTGAATTTGGTCATTCCATGCAAGGCACCATTAGACCCACCGCCACCTACTACTCCAGATATGTCATAAGAGTCACAACCAAAGCTGCCTATATGTTCATTTCCGGGATAAAACTTATCACCTCTTCTTATTACATTGTTTTGCATCTGCGCTGGTGGAAACCAACTTATCATAAAGCGCCCCTTATTGTCTGGGGTCCAAACGACTTGCGTATCTTTATTTCCGTCCTTCCAATGAAAGTACCCACGAGTTAAAACTCTATCGTGAATTAATGATTGATTATAATCTATCTGTTGGTATATTTTTGTAAGGTTGAATATA
>Ga0307376_10006155_pt1 | contig 10678 bp, 15 predicted proteins | sample TR2MG_FD_202536 | JGI IMG/M metagenome (GOLD analysis project Ga0307376, IMG submission 202536) | Soil microbial communities from Risofladan, Vaasa, Finland - TR-2 | ecosystem: Environmental > Terrestrial > Soil > Coastal area > Acid sulfate soil | place: Finland: Risofladan, Vaasa | collected...
GAGGTGATATTGGAGTAATTCTAATTAACCATGGAACATCTAATTTTGTAGTTGAACCTGGTGAGAGAATTGGACAACTTGTATTTGCAAAGTATGAGAGAGTTGAATTCGAAGCTGTAGAAGAACTTGCTGAAACCGAAAGAGGTGAAGGTGGATTTGGAAGTACAGGAGTAAAGTAGTATATTTGCAATAGAGATAATTAATAAATAGACAAAATGGAAACAAAAGACTTAAAAGACTTTAAGTTATTTGCAAGAGACCACGGTGTATCAAGCACTACTTTTGACAAGTACACAGGAATTATTAACAAGAATCATTTAGAAATCACTTCGATAGCTAAGAACACGCCAGGGGGATTAATTCTTCCTTCAGCAATGACTCCGAATATTATTGAGGAACGTCAAATGAACGCTGTATCAATGGACGTATTCTCAAGGCTTATGATGGATAGAATCATTTTCTTAGGAACAGGTATTGACGACATGGTTGCCAACGTAATTAATGCGCAACTATTATTCTTAGAGTCGGTAAACTCAAAGAAAGAAATTACAATCTACATCAATTCTCCAGGAGGAAGTGTTTATGCTGGGCTTGGTATTTATGATGTAATGCAATTCGTTGAACCACCTATTGGAACAGTTAACACAGGAATCGCAGCATCAATGGCTTATGTTCTTGCGTGTGCTGGAGAAAAAGGAAAAAGATATTCATTGCCTCATGCAAGATTTATGCAACACCAACCTTTGGGTGGCGCATCTGGTCAAGCATCAGATATTGAAATCACTGCAAGAGAAATCCAAAAGCTTAAGAAAGAGCTTTATGAAATCATTGCTAATCACACTGGGCAAGAATACCAAAAGATTTGGGACGATTGTGACCGTGACCACTGGATGACTGCTGCAGAGGCAAAGTCTTATGGTTGTCATGATGGTATTCTTGGAAGAAACAAGAACAAGAATTAATCTACAAAGTGGAAGACGAAATAAAATATACAAACGAGCAGGTTAGGAACATCATGAGAAATGAGGGTCCTGACTATGCCGTATTGTATTACATGGAGCTTGAGGGAATAGAAGATGAGGAGCTTAGGAATCTTTGTATTGAGATGAGGAGTTCAAAAGATAAAATTGAGCAATTCATGGTTGATAAGTATGGTATTCACTGGTTAAGTTGGGAATAATGAAAAATACAATTGCAATATATCCAGGCAGCTTCAATCCGTTTACGATTGGACATCAAAACATATTAGAAAAAGCTGAAAGAATTTTTGGCAAAGATAATGTGATTATTGCTGTTGGAATTAATCCAGAGAAAAAAACTGGAATAGACTTTAATATTCATGGTAAAGGTAATTCTCTTGAAGTCCACAAGGATTATAGAGTGGAAACCATCAAAGGTCAGCTATCTTCAAAAAATATTGAAGGTTATATTGGTTTCTTGACAGAGTATGTTCGAGAGAAAGAGGCTGAAGGCTACAATGTTGTTGTCATTAGAGGTCTTAGAAATGGTCACGATTTCGATTATGAATATAATCAAATCAGATTTATGTGGGACCAGATGCCGATGTTAAATATCATGTGTCTTTTTGCCGACCCAGCTTACATGCATGTATCATCAAGTGCTTATAGGGCTCTTGAAAAAGTTAAACCAGGTGCGGGTCACAAGTACTTGGCCAGAGAGGTTGAAGTAGCGATTGTTAAAAAACCTAAAAAAAAGGAAAAGCCAAATTATGGCAACAATTTCATTGAGGCTGCAAATATACTTAAGACGGTAAAGGATGTTGAATTTCCTGTTGAATTGTATCGTTTCGGAACCTATACTCAATACGAGTCAGCTGGAGAAGAGGTGAATAAGTGGGAGGAAATAGATTTTTTTGATGATTATGAAATCGAAGACAATGTTGTAGAAGAGCTTGATGGTATTCTTAGTTTTTTAGATAAAAAATACATTAAATCTATTGGTGGTGAAATGTATGGTCAAAATGTTTTGCTATTAAATGAAGATGGTACAACAGAAATAGGAAGTTTTAGAATTTAATTATGAAAATAGTATTTTTTTCAGACCCACACGGAAAGCATCACGAGATGATTTTACCAGAAGCTGACATGGCAATTTGTTGTGGCGACATTTCAGGTCGTGGAGCAAAGTTCGAGGTTCAAGATTTTCTTGAATGGTTTGCAGGGCAGCCTCACAAACATAAAGTGATGATTGCTGGTAATCACGATTTCTGGTTTGAGCCAGGTAATCCAAGAAACACAACTTTAATGCCAGGTGTAAATCCAAGAGACATCATTCCAGAGGGGATTATATATCTTGAAGATGAGCATGTGACGATTGAGGGTATAAAGATTTTTGGTTCACCTTGGACACCTTGGTTTCATGATTGGGCATTTAATGCAAGGCGTGGTGATGAAATTAAAAAACACTGGGACTTAATTGAACCAGGTACTGATATTGTAATTACTCATGGACCGCCATCAAACACTCATCTTGAGAGATGTAGAGGCGGTGATATGGTTGGATGTGTTGACTTGTCTAATAGACTTAAGGAGATTGAACCTAAGATTTGTGCGTTTGGCCATATTCATGAAGCATATGGTACAGATAATAAGGAGTTTATTGATTTTGATGATTATGAAACTCCAGGAAAGATAATGAAGTTAATCAATTGTAGTGTATTGAATCTACGATATGAAATGACAAATGACCCAGTTGTTATTGACTGGGATGAAATGTGCGAATTGCACGAAAACAAAACAAAAAAAGAAAAATAAAATGGGAAGTAGCAGTTCAAGCAGCAGCTCCAGTGGAATAGGATTCGCAGGATTATTGACAATAGCATTTATCGTGCTAAAACTAACAAACGTGATTGATTGGTCATGGTGGTGGGTACTGAGCCCTATGTGGATTGGTGCAGCTCTTATTCTTGGAATAATGGGAATTGTAGGCATTATTATGTTTGCCAGTGGAGGCTCAAGAAAGAAAAAGTCTATTAAAGATAGGTTTGATAAGCGATGAATAGACTTTTGATTTTACTTATTATTTTATTGACTGGCTGCAGTCAGTACAGGGAGTATAGTTCGATAACAATTTACGACCCAATTTATAAATCAGATGATTGTGAATCATATATAATAGAGATTAGTGGAAAAATAATAATAAACACGAAGCTTAAGTTTGTTAAAGTAAGTGTATTGGGTGAGAAAAAGAAACTGAAGATAAAATCTTATAAGTACGGTTATAATCCTTTTAATTTTACTATATTTAACCGAAAAAAAACTGCAACATCAATTACTATATATTGTGAGGAAGGATATAATTTATTTGTATTGTATGACAAATACTGTATATTGACAACTCCAGCTGATGGTGATGAAGATTATTGTGATGATAGAATATTTTATAGTTTATAAAAATATAAAAAAATGGAAACTAAAACAAAAAACGAAGAGTTCGCTTTCTTTTGGGGAGGAACTATGAGCCAATGGGCTAAGTCTAAATTCGTCATTGACGGAATTGAATTCAACACTTGTGAGCAATACATGATGTACAAAAAAGCAATGCTTTTCGGTGACCAGGTTACTGCTGATAAGATTCTTAAAGCAACAAACCCAAGAGTTCAAAAGCAACTTGGTAGAGAGGTAACTCCTTACGATGATGCCAAGTGGGTTGCAATTTGCAAGGAAGTTGTATATGATGCAAACGTTGCAAAGTTCACTCAGAATCCTGAGATGAGAGAAGAGCTTATGTTTACAGCTGGTAAAACACTTGTTGAAGCATCTCCTCATGATAAGCGTTGGGGAATTGGTCTTGCAGCGGCAGACCCTCTTGCTCAAGATAGGGCTACATGGAAGGGTGACAACTGGCTCGGTGAAGCAATCGAGAGAGTTCGTGAAGACATGATTTCTGGTAAAATTAAGTAATCATGGCAGATATTACAGACAAAAAATTACAGGTTGTTAATTCTGCTCTGGCTAAGTTAACAGAAGAAGAAAAGAAAGCTCTTGGTTTGATAAAAGAGCCAAAGAAGCCTAAAGTAAAAAAGAGTTATAAGATGACTGTTTACTACATGATTGGTGATGCTGACGGCAACACTAAAATGGAAGGAACAATAAAGGCTAATAACCCCTTTTTACCATTAGTTACTGCTGCGCTTGATAAATTAGAAATTTGTAAGGGTAGCTGGGGATTGCAGTTGAGTTATGAAGATTACTTTAAAAACTTTGATGACAAAAACATCAGCGAGTCAGAATATGATTTGTTATGCATTGTTTCAGGATATGGCTGCGATGAAGAAGATGAAGACGTGATTGGCTATCTAAAAGAAAATGGTTTCGAAAACAATGAAGAAAACATTAGTTTTCTAAACGAATTCGAAGGTCTTTTTGTTGATGACACTGCATATTCTTTCTTGGTATACCAAGGGTACAAACTGAAATAGTATGAGCACAAATAACTTTTTCGACACAGGACAAAGGAATAGGTTTCCAGTTCCAGAAGACATGTTCAACCTGAACTTGCCAGACAGCGATGGATTCCTTGTTGACATGAAGAGGGGTGCGATGTTTTTTTGTGCAACTCAACAAATTACTCTTGGAAAACTTAGAGAGTTCTTTACAGAAAAAGCTATTGAATTATTGGAACACGATGGTTACATAACCATTAGAAAAATCAGTAAGATTCAACAAATATTGACTTCTGGAGAAATTAAGAAAGTTTATGCTGAGTACGTTGGGAAATCATTTACTGAAGATACAAAGTTTGATGCTACTGAAGTAATCAGAGAGTACCTGGAGAAGAATGGCATTGAGATAGTGCATATTCAAAGAAATGAATATGAACACGGTCAGGACACTTATGGAATGACTGTAAAAGAAGGTGGTAACACAATTGGAGCTAAAGTTAGCTTCCAACCAAATTTTTAAGAATGAAAGATAAAATAGAATTTAGCGAATTTCTCGAAATAGAGAAAAAGCTTGAGATAAAAGTTGGGCTTATTAAAGAAGTTCAAAGAATGGAAGGTAGTGATAAGATGCTAAAACTTTCTGTTGACCTTGGTGGTGATGAATTCCAAACTGTTATGACCAACATAGGTAATAGACCAGGGTTATCAGAAGAAGGTGAAGCTGAAAAAATGCTTGAAGGTCTTAGTCTTCCTTTTATAACAAATCTAAAACCAGCTAAGATGATGGGAGTTGAATCAACTGCTATGATTATGATTCCAACTGTCAATGATGAATTACAGATGGATGACGTTATGCCTGGTTCTAATTTGCTTTAAGATATGTTAGGAGCAATTTGCGGAGATGTAATCGGTTCAGTGTATGAAGGAATCAATGTGAAGCACACAGGCTTTCCTTTGTTTAGGGATGACTGTAGATACACAGATGATACAACACTTACAATCGCTGTAGCTGATGCTATAATGAATGGTAAGGATTATGCTGACACCATTAGAGAATATGGCAGAGCACATCCACTTGCTGGATATGGAAGTTCATTTATGGCTTGGCTTGATAACCCAAACGCTGGACCTTACGATAGTTGGGGGAATGGAAGCGCTATGAGAGTATCTCCAGTGGCTTGGCTATTTGATACGCTTGAAGAAGTGTTGATAGAGGCTGAAAATACTGCAGCAGTTACTCACAATCATCCAGAAGGAATAAAAGGTGCTCAAGCAATTGCGTCTGCTATTTTCATGGCAAGAACAGACTCTTCAAAAGAAGATATAAAATTGTACGTTGAGAGCACATTTGGGTACGACCTTAATAGAACGATTGATGAGATTCGTCCAACTTATGAATTCGATGTAAGTTGTGCAGGTTCTTGTCCAGAGGCGATAATTGCATTCTTGGAATCTGAGAATTATGAGGATTGTATTAGAAAAGGAATTTCCATTGGAGGAGACTCAGATACGATTGCTGCAATGGCAGGTTCAATAGCTGAAGCTTACTACAATGATATTCCCAGAGAAATTATTGATGGTGTAATGCCAATCATTCAAAAGATACCTACATTTATGGCTGTTCTCACACAGTTTGCACAGAAAATGAAAAAGGAAGCTGTTTAGGCTTCCTTTTTTTTGTTATGCTGTTTCGGTCTCCTTGGGGACCTTTTTTAATGTCTTAAAAGTAAATTGACCATCCTTGACATTTATCTCAACTTCTGAATCTTGAGAAATGTTGCTCGCAAGAAGCTCTTTGGATAATCTGTTAAGAAGTTCTTCGTGAATCATTCTCTTGACTGGACGAGCACCAAACTGTGGCTCATAACTCATGTCAGTCATTTTAGCCAACGCATCTTCGCTTGCGGTCAGAGCAATTCCGTTGTTGTTTAACTTCTTCTGAAGACTCTTGAATTGAAGTTCAACAATGTCTCTGATGTTATCTCTATTCAAATAATCAAAGATGATTGTTTTATCAATACGATTTAAGAACTCTGGTCTAAGTTGAGCCTTAAGCATGGCCATTGCTATGGCTCCAGATTTCTCCATGATTTCAGCCTCAGTTCCAAACTCTCCAGATTCTTCACCGCTTGCTTTTAATTTCTCAACATTGGTGATTCCTGCAATGATGGCATCAGAACCCATATTGGATGTCATGATGATTATACAGTTTTTGAAGTTGGCAACACGACCTTTGTTGTCGGTAAGTCTACCATCATCCAATACTTGCAATAAAATGTTTAATACATCTGGGTGAGCCTTTTCTATTTCATCCAACAAGATTACTGAGTAAGGTTTTCTTCGGGCAGCTTCGGTAAGTTGACCACCCTCCTCATATCCAACATATCCTGGAGGCGCTCCAACCATTCTTGCTGCAGCGTGCTTCTCTTGATACTCACTCATATCAATTCTTGTAACCATTGATTCGTCATCAAAAAGGTATTCAGCAATTGCCTTAGCAAGCTCAGTCTTACCAACTCCAGTTGTACCTAAGAATAAGAATGAACCAATTGGCTTCTTCTCATTTCCAAGACCAGAACGATTAATTCGAATAGCATCAGATACAGCCGTAACAGCTTTGTCTTGTCCTATAATTCTTTTGTGAAGTTCTTCCTCAAGAGCGAGCAATTTATCTCTTTCTCCTTGAGTCATTTTAGAAACTGGAATCCCAGTCATCTTGGCAACTACTTCAGCGATGTCATTGGCGTGAACCTCTTCTTGCATCATTCTTGAGCCGTCTGCCTCAAGTTTACTAAGTTCAGCGTATGCCAGTTTCATCTCCTCTTCAGCTTTAGGAAGAGTTTCGTATTGTATTTTGGATACAGCAGCCAAGTCTCCATTTCTTTTGGCAACTTCTGTTTGGTGTTTAATGTCCTCAACACTTTTCTTTACTTTTTGAACTCTGGCAATAATTGCTTTTTCGTTCTCCCACTTGTCATTGATTTCTTTAGCAATCGCTTTCTTCTCATCAATTTCCTTGGTAAGCTCGGTCATTCTTGTTTTGTTCTTCTCTTTTTTCATTGCAAGAAGCTCAATCTCAAGTTGCATTATTTCTCGGTTCATGTCATCCACTTCTTCTGGAACTGAGTTCAATTCCATTCTAAGTTTAGAACAAGCCTCATCCATAAGGTCAATCGCCTTGTCTGGAAGATGTCTGTCTGTAATGTATCTATCAGACAAGGTTGCAGCAGCGATAAGCGCATCATCCTTTATAGTTACTTTGTGATGTGTTTCGAATTTCTCCTTGATACCTCTAAGGATAGCAATTGTCTCCTCTGTTCCAGGTTCATCAACAAACACTCTTTGGAAACGTCTCTCAAGAGCTTTATCGTTCTCGATGTACTTTTGATACTCATTAAGTGTTGTGGCTCCAATCGTTCTCAGCTCTCCTCTGGCAAGTGCAGGCTTAACAAGGTCGGCAGCTCCAACGGCTCCACCTCCAGCTCCAGCTGATACCATGGTGTGAATTTCATCAATGAAAAGAACAAATCTTCCATTTGAATTGGTAACCTCTGTGATTACTCCTTTTAGTCTTTGTTCGAATTCTCCCTTATGCATTGCGCCAGCCATAACAGCCCCAAGGTCAAGTTCGTATATAATAACGTCCTTTAAATTCTCAGGAATATCCCCCCTAACAATCCTATGGGCTATACCTTCAACGATGGCGGTCTTTCCTACGCCAGACTCTCCTGTAATTAAAGGGTTGTTCTTTGTTCTTCTTGAAAGGATTTGAAGAATTCTCCTAATCTCGTCATCACGACCTATAATGGGGTCTAATTTTCCTGTCTTTGCCAGGTTCACCAAGTTTCTGGCATATTTGTCTAAATTTGGTGTCACGCTTTGCTGGTTTTGATTCATATATAATGTATTAGCAATATTTATACGTATTATAAAGTAAAATGTTGCGTAATTCACCATTTTTTTTTACATTTGCCTTAAGAGATAGACAAATACGTAAAAACATGGACAAAGAAGAAAAACCAGAAGAGGTTGAAATCCAAAGAGAAGTTTCTTTTAGAATACTTGGCATTAAAAAGCGTCACTACGATAAAAAGGACTTGATAGAGATAGTGATGACTGTAGATAAGAAAGAATATGAAATGAAATTCTTGCTTGACAGCTATGATGCAACATTTTTCCCAGAGTTCAAGACAGTAGATAAGTATGGTGGAAATGGGGGGTTTAAATTTATTCATTCCTTTCTGGAGAGCGTTTACTCTAAAGTATGTTATTATTCAGAAGTCTACCAAAAAGACAAGAAACCAAATCCCTTTAACATATCAGAAAGAGAATGGTGGCAGAAGCCAACAGAAGAGGAAGAATATGAAAAAGAGGCTGCAACTGAGAGATTTAATGCGTGGGTTAAGAAAAACGAGAGCTACCTATCTCAACATGACCTAACAGGATTTACTAATGAAAAAATAGAAGAGGTAATTAATTATCTTGAAGTAAGAAAAGGGTTTGTTCAACCTGCAGTAATTCATGACGAAGTTAGTCTTATTGATTTGCTTGAGGATGCATTAAAGAATGAGGACTACGAAACAGCAATAAAAATAAGAGAAAAACTAAAACGATAATTATGTATTTATTTTTTGACACAGAAACAACAGGTCTTCCAAAAAGTTGGAAGGCTCCAGTTACAGACACAGATAACTGGCCAAGAATCACTCAACTTGCTTGGCAGGTCTATGATAAAGATGGAAAACTTTTGAATGAGCGTTGTGATTTGATTAAACCAGACGGATGGACAATCCCTACTGTAGAAGAGCTTACTAAGGAGGGCAATAAAAATCCTCACTTCTTTGAAGAAAACAATATGTCAACTGAGAGATGTGAGAAAGAAGGGGTTGAGTTAAGCGAGATTCTAAAAGACTTCGTTAACAAGGTTAATAGAAGCGAATATCTAATTGCTCACAACATGAACTTTGATGAAAAGATTATAGGTTGTGAAATGATTAGAGAAAAAATAAACTTCAAAAAAGAGCCAAAGAAACTTTGCACAATGCAGGAGTCAACGTACTACTGCAAGATGAAGCCATTTAGGTTTGGAACGTACAAGTGGCCAACTCTAATCGAACTTCATGAGAAATTGTTTGAAGAAGGGTTTGATGGAGCTCACGATGCACTTGCAGATGTTAAAGCTTGTGCGAGGTCTTTCTTTGAGTTGAAGAATAGAAAAATAATGTTAAAATCTTAATAATGCTGAACTTACCAATACCAGTTGTAATGACCCTCCAGAAATCAAAGAACATTTTGATTATGGGAATGGGAGGAGGATTTGATGTATATTCAGGTGTTCCAATTTATCTCACTCTTGAGAAGATGGGGATGGATAATCTACACATAGCAAGTTTTACACATGCAGAATGGACATCAATTCCAAGACATGTTCAAGTAATCCCAATGGCCCCAGGATGTGTGGGAGTTACTGGAACTATTACTCAGCCTTCTGAAAATTTGCCAGAGGCATACCTTTCAGGATGGTTCAAAGATGTTAAACACAAGGATGTTCCAGTGTGGACATTCAAGAGAGACCAGAGTGTTAAGGAGTATTCAGATTCATTGAACGTTCTTGTGAAGCACCTTGATATAGATACAATTCTTCTTGTTGATGGTGGAGTTGATTCTATAATGGTTGGAGATGAAGAAGGTAGCGGCACAATGATGGAGGACACGCTTTCTCTTGCAGCTGTAAAGAACGCCAACGTTCAAAACAAATTATTGACATGTGTCGGATTCGGAACTGAAATTGAGGAAAATCTATCTCATTATCTTGCTTTGGAGAACATGGCAAGAATAACAAAGCAAGGAGGATTCTATGGAAGCTGTAGTCTTGTTAGTTATATGGACTGCTTCCAACAGTACAAGCAAGTGTGTGAGCACGCATGGAATCAACCAGGACACAGGAAGTCACACGTTCAGACAAGAATAATTCCTGCGGCAGAAGGAGAGTTTGGAGATTATCACATGTTCCCAGACGAAAAGAGCGCTGATGTATTCGTATCTCCGCTGATGGGTGTATATTGGTTCTTCAACGCAGAGGCAGCTATTTACAACAATGTAATCATTCCAGTAATAGAACCAGAGGAAACTTTCTTTGACGCAGTTCAGAGAGGAGTTCCTATGATTAAAAACAATATTAAAAGAGTAAGAAGAGACTTGCCGTTAACATAATGGAAAAAGGGAAAAAATTAATTAGAAGATGGGTTGACACCCTTGAGAATCATGAGTCAG